>Ga0247730_1000255_pt1 | contig 47985 bp, 41 predicted proteins | sample UWRJL073202C2_FD_180959 | JGI IMG/M metagenome (GOLD analysis project Ga0247730, IMG submission 180959) | Plant litter microbial communities from Arlington Agricultural Research Station in Wisconsin, United States - UWRJ-L073-202C-2 | ecosystem: Environmental > Terrestrial > Plant litter >... | reverse complement strand
GAAGCGACCGCTGAAGCGACCGTAGGAGCGACCGTAGGAGCGACTTTAGTCGCGAGAGCCCCAATCGCCCTCCCGGCTAAAGCCGGTCCTACAGCAAGCCTCACAGAATTCTGGAGACACGATGTTCGACTGGTCCATGCTCGTGCAAAACCTGCCGTTGATGCTCGAAGCTTTGCTGGTGACCCTTGAAGTCACCATTGCGGCGCTGTGCATCGGTTTTGTGATCGGCATTCTGGTGGGCAGCCTGCGCTTGTCCCCGGTGCCACTGCTCAGGCGTCTGGGTGGTGGCTATATTTTCGTGTTCCGCGGCATTCCGCTGCTGGTGCAACTGTTGTTCATTTATTACTTCCTGCCGCGCATCGGCCTGCCCAACGTATCGCCCACAGTGGCGGCGGTGATCGGCCTGTCGCTGGCGGCAGGCGCGTACATTGCGGAAATCATGCGCGGCGGCTTCCTCGCCATCCCTGAAGGTCAGCTTGAGGCCGCCGGATTGCTGGGTTTGAGCGCCGGACAAATGCTGATCCGGATTCGCGTCCCGCAAGCCGTGCGCTTGACGCTGCCCGCCCTGATCAACGAGATGATCCTGCTGATCAAGGCTTCGTCGCTGGTTTCGGTGGTTGGCCTCGCGGACCTGACGCGGACGGCGCAGAACATGGCGGCCAGCGACTACCTGTTCGTTCAGGATTACCTGATGCTGGCGGGCTTCTATTGCCTGATCAACATTCCGCTGGCGTTATGCGGCGGCCTGCTTGAGCGGCGTCTGAAGGAGCAGTACTGATGATCTTCGATCCGCGAATCATCACCGACCATCTGGACGAGATCGGCTCGGGGTTCATGATCACGCTGGGCACCTGGACCGCTGGCGTCGTGCTCGGCCTCGCGCTGGGCATGCTGATTGCCGTTGCCCAGTTGTTCGGCAATGGTCTGGTGCGCGCGCCGTTACGGGTTTTCATCGAGTTGATCCGCAGCACGCCGTTTCTGGTCCAGCTGTTCCTGATCTACTACGCCGGCCCTGCTTTCGGCTTGAGTCTGGACCCGATCCCCGCTGGCGTGCTCGGGCTGGGCATCTATGGCAGCGTGTACTTCGCAGAAATTTTCCGCACCGGTTTTCAGTCGGTGCCGCGCGGCCAGCTCGAAGCCGCCGACACCCTGGGCATCACCCGCAGCCAATGCATCCTGCGCATTCAGGTGCCGCAGATGCTGGTGATCATCCTTCCGGCGCTGGTCAATCTGGTCACGATCCTGTGCAAGGAAACCGCCGTGCTGTCGATCATCACCATTCCGGAACTGACCATGGTACTGACCGGCATTGGCTCGGAAACCTTTGCCTTTGTCGAGACCTTGCTGGTGCTGTGCATCGGCTATCTGCTGTTGGTCGAAGCCTGTTCCCGCCTCGGTATGTTCCTTGAGCACAAGGTCGGCCGTTTCATGAACAGGCAAACCCGATGAGCAGCGTTCAAATTTTGCAACCAGGTGAACTGATGAAAAGCTCCCAGCAACTGGCCGGCGACCGCGAACCCATGCTGATCTTGAACAAGGTCGGCAAAAGCTTCGGCCCCTTGCGCGTGCTCAAGGGGATCGACTTGCAGGTCCGCCATTCGGAAGTGGTGTGCCTGATCGGTCCTTCCGGGTCCGGCAAGAGCACCTTGCTGCGCAGCATGGCGTTTCTTGAAGAGTACGACGAAGGCGAAATCATCATCGAGGGCAAACTGCTGGGCTGGATGCCGGCCAATGGCACGTCCGGCAAACCTCGCAAACGCGCGCCGCAAGCGCAGATCAATCAGGTGCGGCGCAACGTCGGCATGGTCTTTCAGCAGTTCAACCTGTGGCCGCACATGACGGCCATCGGCAACGTTTGCGAGGCGCTGCGTCGGGTACGCAAGCTTAGCGCTAGCGAAGCCAACGAACGTGGCATGGCGATGCTCGATAAAGTCGGGCTGGCGCACAAGGCCGCGTCCTATCCGGCGCAGCTGTCCGGTGGCCAGCAACAGCGCGTGGCGATTGCCCGGGCGTTGGCGATGGAGCCGCACATCATGCTGTTCGATGAGCCGACCTCGGCGCTGGACCCGGAACTGGTGGGCGAAGTGCTGCAAGTCATGAAAACCCTCGCCAAAGAAGGCATGACCATGGTCGTGGTCACCCATGAGATGGGCTTCGCCGCCCAGGTGGCCGACTCGGTGGTGTTTCTCGATCAGGGCGAAGTGGTTGCACGGGGCACGCCCCAGGAAATCTTCCACAACGCCGAACAGCCACGCTTGCAGCAATTCCTGCAGAACTATCTGGATCGCAACGCGTTTTGGCAGGACAACAAAGAGGCCAGCAGCGTATGACCCTTGCAGACTGTCTGATTGTGAGCACGTGATGAGCACGCCAACCCCGCAGGCCTTGTACCGGCGCGCCAAGGAATATGTGCAGGGCAAGCTCAGCTGCGGCGAATGGAAACCGGGCGATCTGATTCCTTCGGAGAATCGCCTGGTGCAGGAGCTGGGCATGTCGCGCATGACGGTCAATCGCGCGTTGCGGGAACTGACCGAAGAAGGCCATTTGCTGCGAATCTCCGGGGTCGGCACCTTCGTCGCCGAAAGCAAGCCGCAGTCGAACCTGTTGCGCATCACGAATATTGCCGACGAGATCCTCGCCCGGGGCCATCGCTACAGCTGTGAGGTCGTGCACCTGGCCCGGGAAGCGGCGTCGATGTCGATTGCCGCCGCGCTCTCGCTGACCACCGGCAGCTCGGTGTTCCATCTGCTTTGTGTGCATTGTGAAGAAGGTGTGCCGGTGCAACTGGAGGATCGCTACGTCAACCCGGAACTGGTGCCGGATTTTCTCAAGCAGGAATTCGGCGAACGGCTGCAGCCAGCCCGCTATCTGTTGCAGACCATCCGCCCGGACGAAATGGAGCACATCGTCGAAGCCAGTCATCCAAGCGCCGACGAGAGCCGCTACATGCAGATCGACAGCCTGGAACCTTGTCTGGTCCTGATGCGGCGCACCTGGAGCAACGGCAAGATCGTGACCTTCGTGCGTCTGACCCATCCTTCATCGCGCTATCGCCTGGGCAGCCGTTTGCCGGTCAACAGTGCGCATCGCGACAGCTGAGTTCACAACGGACAGCCGGTCACGAAAATGATCGAACGACCTCATCCCATCGGCCTCGAATTCTTGCAAGCTTATGAATGAGAGGACACCACGATGACCGATCAAAGCCAGAAACCCGTCGACCGCAACGACCCCGCCATCGACCCTGAAAACCCCGATAACGAATTGGGTCAGGGCGAGCAATACCAGGGCACAACCGGCCAGTCCCAAGGCAAGCCGGTGGGCCAACCCGATACGCAACTGGAGCAAACCCAGGAATCGGGCGGCAGCACCTTTACCCCGGATTACGAACCGGAAGAAAAACCCGCCGACCAGCGCAATCATCAGCCAACCCAAGGGCATGATGGAGATATCAATACGGATGGCGGCTAGTCATCACCCTGTTGGAGCGAGGCTTGCCCGCGAAAGAACTTAACGCGGTGCGTCAGGTTCAACGAGGCGCCTTATTCGCGGGCAAGCCTCGCTCTAACGAATCACATCTCAAGTGAATTAATACAAAACATTGCACAGCCATGCGGTAAACCGGCAGGATCGCTCTGGTGTCTGCGTTGCAGGCCTCGTCCCTGCCAGAAAAACCTTCCGGAGCGTTGTAGGTAATGGCTCGACTCACACCCGAATTATCTGTCCCGGTCAGCCATAAACTGACACCCCTCGAATTTCGCGGGATGGTTGCCATCCTGATTTCGATAGCCCTGGCAACCCTCGATACCGCCATCGCCAATACCGCCCTGCCCGCCATCGCGGCGGACCTGAATGCCTCGCCCGCCGCTTCGGTATGGATCATCAATGCCTACCAACTGGCGGCCGTAGCAACCTTGCTGCCGCTCGCCGCATTGGGCGGTGTGATCGGCCATCGCAAGGTGTACCTCGGCGGTCTGATTCTGTTCGTGGTGTCGTCGGCACTATGCACCTTTGCCTGGTCACTGCCCACGTTGACCATCGCCCGGGTTTTGCAAGGTTTGGGCGCCAGCGCGATCATGAGCGTCAACGCCGCATTGATCAGCTCGATTTTTTCCCGTGAACGCCTGGGCCGGGGCCTGGGCGTGAACGCCTTGGTGGTCGGCACCTCGTTCGCAGCCGGGCCGACCATTGCTTCGCTGGTGCTGTCCGTGGCGAACTGGCCGTGGTTGTTCGCGATCAACCTGCCCATTGGCATCTTCGCTCTGGTGTTCGCCTGGAACTCATTGCCGATATCAAAGCCCGGTACGCTGACCTTCGATCCAGTGACCGCGCTGCTCAACGTGCTGACCTTCGGTGCGTTGATTTTCGCCCTCAGCCAGGCCGCGCAACTGGGTTCGTGGAACAGCGTGTTGATCGCCTCAGGGGGATTTCTGGTTGGCTTCGTGCTGATGCTGCGCCGTGAAGCTGGCCATCCGGCGCCAATGTTTCCTCTGGATTTGCTCAAGCGGCCGATGTTTGCCTTGTCGGCCCTGACGGCCTTCTGTTCATTCGCCACCCAAGGCCTGGCCTTTGTCTCGCTGCCGTTTTTCTTCGAAACAGTGCTGGGCCGCGACCCGGTGCAAACCGGCTTTCTCATGACACCCTGGTCGGTGGTCGTGGCCATGATCGCGCCGTTTGCCGGACGTCTGTCGGATCGTTACGCGCCCGGCCTGTTGGGCGGCATCGGGCTGGCGATTCTGTGTGCGGGGATGATTTCCCTGGCGTTCATGTCGGCCAATGCTTCGGCCTGGCAAATTTGCTTCAGCATGATTGTCTGCGGCCTGGGTTTTGGCTTCTTTCAGGCGCCCAACCAGAAGGCACTGATGACCAGCGCGCCCAGGGAACGGGCCAGCGGTGCCAGTGGCACCATTGCCACCGCACGCCTGATTGGTCAGGCGACGGGGGCGGCGCTGGTCGCTTTCAGTTTCGGAATCTCCGGCGAGCACGGGCCGGTTCTGGCGCTGAGCATCGGTGCCGGTTTTGCGGCAGTGGGCAGCATCGCCAGCGGCCTGCGTCTGGTGACCAAAAACCTGCCCGGCTCGCCATCCGGCCAATAGCTGCGGGCCGGATTAACCGGAAAATTCCGCAGAGGATTGATCCGGGTCAGAAAAAAATGTCTGCGTTCCACGCCATCTTGGCTATGATGGCACATCGCCCTTCGTTGGCTGACTTCTCGAACGCCCCTGAGAAAACTCATGCACCAAACCCTACAAGCAGAGCACCAACGCCTGGCCGCCGTGCGCGCGGTGCAGTGGCTGGAGACGGCCAACAACGAGAACTTCGACCGCATCTGCCGCCTTGCGGCCGCTTATTTCGATGTGCCGACGGTTCTGGTTTCCCTGGTCGAGGCCGACCGACAGTGGTTCGCCGCGCGTGTGGGGTTTGTCCAGAGCGAAACCCCGATCATCCAGTCCTTCTGCGCCCACACCGCCAGGCAGCAGGGCGTGATGCAGGTTATCGATGCTTGCGAAGACACACGCTTTGCCGACAACGATCTGGTGACTGCTCAGGACGGCATTCGCTTTTATGCCGGCGCGCCGTTGCTGACCCGCGATGGCCATGCCCTCGGCAGCCTGTGCATCATCGACAAGTCGCCTCATCAGCTGAGCCATATCGAGATTCGCGTGCTGGAAGATCTCGCCGAGATGGTTATCTCGCAGATTGAACAGCGGCAAATGATCCTCACGCGCAACCCGTTCTCGGGATTACCGAACCTGCGCCAGTTTCTGACAGACCATCAGGAACCTTGGCTCAATCCAGTATTCCCGGGCCGTTTGCTGGCTTTGGTCGAAATCGTCGACAGTCAGTATGAAACCGAACTGGCGCCGCTCAACGACATGACGTCCCTGCAGACGCGCGCCCAAGACATCGCGGGTCGCCTGGAGCAAGTGCTGCTCAGCAGCGTGAGCGTCTACCACGTCAGTGAACGCCACTGCTGCCTGCTGCTGCCCACCAACCACACCGATAAAACCGAGCTGATTCAGACCTTGAGCACGCTGATCTGCGAGCCGTGCGCCGAAGATTCGATTTCGACCCTGCCCGCCACACGCCTGGGCATCGCTTCTTGCGAAGACGGTAGCCAGTCCATGGGCGAGCTGCTGCGCAAAGCCCGACACGCTGTGGAAGCGGCCAGTCGCGACGGCATTGACTGGGCGGTGTGGGACGAAAACGAGAACTGCGCCAGCCGACGCGCGCTGGCCCTGAGCCAGGACGTGGTCGCAGCGCTCGCCAATGGCGATATCTATCTAATGTTTCAACCGCGCTTTCGTCTGGACGACGGCCGCCAGGTAAGCGCCGAAGCACTGTTGCGCTGGAATCACAGCACGTTGGGGCCGGTCTCGCCTGCCGAGTTCATCCCGTTGATCGAGCGCTCGGGTCAGATCAGCACGGTGACCCGCTGGGTCATTGATCACGCGCTGGCCGCTGCGGCTGAGTGGGAGGACAAGGAATCGAAGGTTTCCCTGAACCTGTCCGCGCTGGACTTCCAGTCCATGGACATCGCCACGGCGCTGCGCGACAGCTGCGAGCGCCACCGGATCGCCCCGCATCGGGTTGAAGTGGAAATCACTGAAGGCGAGTGGATCAGGGCGAGCACAACCGTGCTCGGCCAGTTGTCAGACATTCGTGCCCTGGGCGTCGATGTGGCCATCGATGACTTCGGCACCGGCTACAGCAATTTCGCTTACCTGCACGAAATCCCGGCCAATGTGATCAAGCTGGACAAGTCGATCATCACCGACCTGGAAAACAAACCACGCAATCGCATCATTGCCCAGTCCATCTTCAAACTCGCCCACGAACTGGGTTATCGCACCGTCGCCGAAGGCATCGAGACGTTCCAGTGCATGGATCTGGTCAGAAGCTTCGGCTGCCATGAAGCCCAGGGATTCTTCTTCTGCCGCCCGCTTTCCGGCGAGCAGATCAAGGGCCTGACGGTTGGCAGCCATCTCAAGTTGCGCGCTTGAGCTGTCGGTTATTTCTCGTCGTTGTAAGGCGGGTATTGATCGTCATCCACGCGCTTATCCGAGCCAACGTCCTGACCGTCATCAGGCGCTTCGGCCGGTCCGATGGGATCGATTTGCGGGTCGGCAACATCGGGGGAATCGGGATCGAAGCCGGGGTCGTTTCTGGGATCATGCTGATTTGTCGACAAGTTGGTCATCGGAGACACCTCACGTCAGGAGCCCAGAGATGCCTGGGCCATGATTATCCGAAGCCCGCTGGCCAATAGAGTGCGGCGCGCCTGACCAATGGTCGCCCAGCTTCACGCCCCTGGAACAATCAGTTTCAGGACTTGATGGCCGTCACGGTCATTTCCACCAGCCAACCCGGCGGGACCAGGCGGATGACCTGCGCACGGGTCCGGGTGGGCACGTTCGGCTGAGCCACTGTGCCGAAATATTGGTTGTAGATGGCCGAGAAACCCTCGAAGTCGGCAACGCCGTCCGCAGCCGGGTCCGCTACCAGAAGCGCCTGCATGCTGACAATATCGCCCAACCCATAGCCGTGGCGAGTCAGCGTTGCTTCGATTTGCCGGATGACGCTCAGCGTCTGCGCCGCCGTATCGCCATAAGCCTGCACAGAACCGGCTGGCGCAGCGTCGTCGACAACCTGTGGCCCGACGCCACTTAACACCAGCTGACGCGCGTTCACTGGCACTTCAATGGCTTCAGCGAACTCCCGCGCCCATGGCTCGCTGACGCTGGCGGGGTGCAGGTGACGAATGAGGGGATTGCTGGATGGGGTTGTCATGTGCAGCGGACTCCTGTCGAACGAACATGGACGGGGCACAGCCCCATGGCTGCGCCCACCGGTTTTTTTGCGAACTAGCGACCTTCCAGCAGCAGCGCAGCCTGATCGAGCAGCCCGAGCGGATCTTCGGCCTTATGAATATCCACCGAGAGCAACTGACGAAAGCGCCGCGCGCCGGGAAAGCCCTGGCCCAGGCCCAGCACATGGCGGGTGATGTGATGCATTGAGCCGCCGCTGGCAATATGCGCCGCGATGTAGGGACGCAAGGCTGCCAGGGCTTCAGCCCGGCTGATCACCGGCGTGTTGCTGCCGAATAGCTGCTGGTCGACCTGCGCCAGCACATAAGGGTTGTGATACGCCTCGCGGCCGAGCATCACGCCGTCGAAAATCTGCAAGTGTTGCTGACATTGCTCAAGGGTCTTGATGCCACCGTTGAGGATGATTTCCAGGTCAGGGAAATCCGCTTTCAGTTGCGCCACAACGTCGTAGCGCAACGGCGGGATGTCCCGGTTTTCCTTGGGCGACAGTCCTTCCAGAATCGCGATGCGCGCATGCACGGTAAAACTGGTGCAACCTGCGTCCTGCACGGTGCCGACGAAATCGCACAGCTGTGCGTAACTGTCCCGGCCATTGATGCCGATGCGATGCTTGACCGTGACCGGAATTGCGACCCGATCCTGCATGGCCTTGACGCAATCGGCCACCAGTTGCGGATGCGCCATCAGGCAGGCGCCGATCATATTGTTCTGCACCCGGTCACTGGGGCAACCGACGTTCAGATTGACCTCGTCATAACCCGCGTCCTGCGCCAGATGCGCGCACGCCGCCAGATCGGCCGGAACGCTGCCGCCCAATTGCAACGCCAACGGATGCTCGGCTTCATCGTGCCGCAGGAAACGTTCGTGGTCGCCATTGAGCAGCGCGCCGGTGGTGACCATTTCGGTGTACAACAAGGCATTTTTCGACAGCAGGCGCAGGAAAAACCGGCAATGGCGGTCAGTCCAGTCCATCATGGGGGCAACGGAAAACCGACGGGAAAGCGTAGAGGCGGGGTTCATCTGCGTGGCGGTTGTCTGTGACATTAGCTCTACGTGTCTCGAAGTCTGTGTGGCGAAGGGCTGCAAGTCTACCAAGAGAACCCCGCATCAGGGAAAAACGCCGAACGCCAGCGGTCCAGCTTTCGCAAATCTACGGGAACAAGCAGCCTGACTGAGGCTCAAAACCAGCACAATCGAGTCGTTGCCCTCTCGCGGATTCACACAGCTCGCTTGAGAGGCCGGCAATGCTCGGGTAATGTCATCCAACCGCACAGGACAGAGCACTCTCATGACTTCCAAGCTGGATCAACTCAAAGAATTCACCACCGTTGTCGCCGACACCGGCGATTTCGCAGCGATTGAAAAGCTCAAGCCGGTCGATGCCACGACCAACCCTTCTCTGCTGCTCAAAGCCGCCTCCAGCGAAAGCAATGGCGACCGCCTGAAAGAAGCGTTCAGCGGCAGCAATGGTGATATCAATCTGGCCTGTGACCGTTTCTCCGTCGCTATCGGCCAGGAAATCCTCAAGGTTGTACCGGGGCGCGTGTCCACCGAAGTCGACGCGCGACTGTCGTTCGACACCAACGCCTGCATCGAGCGCGCCGAGCGTCTGGTCAGCCTGTACGACAAGGCTGGCATCGGCAAGGATCGCATCCTGATCAAGCTGGCGTCGACCTGGGAAGGCATCCGTGCCGCCGAAGTACTGGAAAAGAAAGGCATCCAGTGCAACCTGACGCTGCTGTTCTCCTTCGCCCAGGCCCAGGCCTGCGCCGATGCCGGCGTGTTCCTGATTTCGCCGTTCGTGGGCCGCATCTACGATTGGTACAAGAAGGCCGAAGGCAAGGATTTTGTCGGCGCCGAAGATCCGGGCGTGCAGTCGGTGACGCGCATCTACAACTACTACAAGTCCAACGACTACAAAACCGTGGTCATGGGCGCCAGCTTCCGCAACATCAGCCAGATCGAACAGCTGGCCGGTTGTGATCGCTTGACCATCAGCACCGACCTCTTGCAGAAGCTGGCCGATGACACCGGTACGCTGCAACGCAAGCTGGCGCCGGGCAATGCCGGTGAGCCGCGTCAAATCCTGACCGAAAGCCAGTTCCGCTGGGCTTCCAACGAAGATGCGATGGCCACCGAAAAACTGGCCGAAGGTATTCGTCAGTTTGCCCGCGACCAGGAAAAGCTTGAGGCGTTGCTCTCAGCCAAGGCCTGAATGCACTAAAGGGCGACACCCTTGCGGGTGTCGCCCTTTTTATTGCCTGCGATTCGGCGCTGAGCCTTCGTTATTGAAGCCTAGTGCCGCTCAAGGGCGTTGACCAGATCATGAAAGGCTTCACGGTTGGAGTCGTTCAGACCCATGAGGATCTTGTGCGCTTCCAGCACCTTGGCCTTGACCACTTCCTCGCACTGATCCTGGGACGGCAGATCCGTCAGGCACTCAGGACGCGGAATCGGCCGGTCAACGATGTTGAACACCTGATCGAAACCCATCGACTGCAAAAGTCGGGTGATGTCTTCGTGGGTGGTCACAACCGTCGGCAACAGCCCGACTTTTTGCCGCGACAAAATGGATAGCTTGGCCAGCAGGCCAAGGGTTGTACTGTCGATGCTGCGGGTTTCGGTCAGATCGATGACGACAGCCGAAAAATTCAGCGCAGTGAAGATCCGCTCAATCGTCGCATCCAAAGCCGAACAAAGGGTCAGACGCACTTCCCCCACGAACTTCAGGACGAAGGTGCCGTCCTGCTCGGCGAACTGGATTCTACCGGTACTCATTCAAGGTTCCTGCTCAGCACTAACAAGGCGATATCATCCGGCATCTCCCCTAGCGTGGCCAATCCAAAAATCTGCCGCAGACCATCCAGGCTGCCGCCCGCCGTTTTTACCAACTCTGGTAGCACGGCCTCTTTCTCTTTCAGTGTATCACCGGGCAAAAGGTCCAGAATGCCATCTGACAGCAGCGTCAAGCTGAACGACTCCGGCAAATCAACTTCATGGTCCTGGTAAGTCGCCTCGTTGAACAAGCCGACCGGCAAACCGCGACCGCCCAGATAACGCGCCTCACCCGGCGTGTACAGCACCGGCAACGGCAAATGGCCGCCAACCGCGTAGGTCAACTTGCCGGTGTCTTCATCGATGACACCGCCGACCATGGTCACGTGTTTGCCCAGCTTACAGCTGATCAGGCCTCGGTTGATATGGCCCAGCACATCCGATGGCTTGAATTCAGGCAATGTGCCACCGCGCTTGGATTCGAACAACAGCCGCGTGGTCATGAATTTCAGCAGCACCGTAATGAACGCCGAAGAGGCGCCATGCCCGGAGACATCTGCCAGATAGAACGCAACCCGGCGCTCGTCGACGCGGAAGTAATCCACGAAATCCCCGGACAGGTACAACGACGGGATGATTTCGTGGGCAAACTTGAATTCATCGATCGCCCACGGGCTGATCGGCAACATGTTCATCTGCACCTGGCGACCGGCATCCTGGTCTTCCTGCAACAGATGAAGACTGGCTTCGAGTTCGCGATTGGCGGTTTCGAGTTTTTGCCGATAAACCTGGTTTTCCTGCAACAGCCGAGAGCGATCCAGCGCACGACGGACCGAGTGTTCGAGCACCGCAAGGTCTTCAAGAGGCTTGATCAGGTAATCAGCAGCCCCCAGACGCAGCGCTTCGACCGCGTCGTTCATGACACCGGCGCCCGAGACGACGATGACCGGCGTTTCAGGAGCGAGGCTGGTGACCTGACGGATCAGTTCGAGTCCACCCATCTGGGGCATGCGCAAGTCGCAGATCACCAGATCAGGTTTTTCCTTCTCGAACAGCTCGATACCCTGCAAGCCATTACTCGCTTGCAGGACGCTGAAGCCGCTGTCTTCCAAATAGGCGGCGAGGCTCGCTCGCACCACTTCGTCGTCATCGATTATCAGCAGCGTGGCACTGGTTTTTTGCATGTGGGCAAACGGCGCCAGATTAGGTTGGCGTAAACGACTCGTGGTACGGGTCAGCTTACTGGATTCGCTTCTAGCCTCTCTGAACCGCGCGCCGTGCTTTTCGCCCTGCGCCTGCCATTTCAGAGGTGCCCTTCAAGGCGCAGACGGTACTCCCATCCGCCGGGCGTTTCAAGCGTGCTCCGGCGCTCGCTTTGCGACTTTACATCGCAAATCGCCCGGAGTTATAAGAACAGGCAAATAAGCAACTAAAGTGAAGGACAAGCCATGAGCAGAAATGATCGAGACTACGACGAAAAGCGCGATTACATCCGCATGCGTGTGGATGCCGACATCAGTTTGGTGTACGCCGGCCAGATCATTCCCGCCGTATGCATTGATTTGTCCAGCTCCGGCATGCAGGTGCAAGCGCCGCGCACCTTCAAGATTGGCGACAAGCTGAGCGTGCGAATCGATTCGGAGCACGCCGCACTCAAAGGTCTTGAAGCGGAAACAGAAGTGGTCTGGCTGACCGACCTGGAAGATGGCGGACAGAAACTGGGACTGGCCATCGTGTCCATGCGCTGATTCGCAGCGGAACGGGTTCACATTCCACAAAGAATAAAGGCGACCCTGAGGTCGCCTTTATTCATTCAAGCCGGGGCGATCAGAAATCGTCCTTGACCTGACCATCCTTGACCTTGAACTCGCGATTCTGCAGATACGCGTTGCGGATGAAGGTGTATTTGTCACCCGTGATCAGGCGCTCGGCCGACAGCAGGCTGGCACGGGTATCGACGATGTTCACGCCGCGTGCGGTGTTACGGGTCGGTACGTGATCAATGTAGTGATACGCCGAGGTGTAGGTGTCCGGGTAAAGGGCGACCGTGTCACGCACGGTGCTCGGGCCGAGCAATGGCAGCATTACAAACGGGCCACTTCCTACACCCCAGTAACCCAACGTCTGACCGAAGTCTTCGTCGTTACGTTGCAGGCCCATTTTGGTCCCCACGTCGATGAAGCCCAGCAGGCCAAAGGTGGTGTTGAAAATCAGGCGCGCCGTGTCCACGCCAGCGTCGGCAGGTTTGGCCTGCAGAACGTTGTTGGCCAGGTTGCGCACATCACCGATGTTGTTGAAGAAGTTATGCACGCCGTCTTCGACAAACTGCGGTGTCACGTATTGATAACCCTGGGCAATTGGCTTCAAGGCATAGGTATCGATCGTATCGTTGAAACGGAAGATGGCGCGGTTGACGCCCTCCCAGGGATCTTCCTCGGCAGCCTGGGCGGCCATAGGAACCAGCGCTACACCGGCGCAAAAACACAGTTGAGCCAGACGATCAAAAAAGCCTGCACCGGTTACGGGCATAGCTGACACTCCTAGTCAAAGTAAGCAAGCGGGTGCTACGCCCCCACGTCAAGGCGGGCAGTATAAAGCCATATCGGCAAAATAAGGCAGCACTGGACGGCATGGACTGTCAGAACGGCAAAACAATTTAAACGCCATCATCAGACGTTCATCTGGCTGTCACAAAAGGCCAGTAGCGTTTCTCGGTATTTCAGAGAGATCACCATGCTCGCGCCGGTCACTGCTCCCCTGCCCGCCTTTACCGCCGTTTTGTTCGGCCTGAGTGGCTGTCTGGTGGATTTTGGCGCGCAAGCGTCGAAAAAGCTCATCACCGGCGACCAAAGCCAGGCTACCGCAGGCGCGCTGCAGGTATTGCAAAGCCTGAGCAGACAAGGCATTCCTTGCGCGTGGCTGGACGAATTACCGGAAACAGTCAGCGAATCGCTGGCCCGTTCACTGACTTCATTGATCGTCGCGGCGCCAAGAGCATCGACGCCATGGCCTGCGCCAAACGCGTGCTGGCAGGCTCTCATGGCATTGGGGGTCAACCAACTCGATGGCAGCGTGTTGGTCAGTGGCGAGCCGAAGCTGTTGCAGGCCGGCCTCAACGCCGGACTATGGACGGTCGGCCTCGCGTCCTGCGGCTCGCTGTGCGGGGTGTCTCAGGCACAATGGCAGGCACTGAGCAATGCCGAGCGCGAATACCGTCGCAGTCAGGCCACTTTGCAACTCTATGCAACGGGTGTGCATTCGGTGATCGATGATCTGGGGGAGTTTGAGTCCTGCCTGGCTGACATTGCCTTGCGCCGCAGCAAGGGCGAAAAACCCTGAGCCGTGTCTCTGCGTTGATCAACATCATGCAGGCAGCGCCGTAGTGGATTAGTCTTACACCCATAGCGGACCTTTCGCCCGGCGACGAGGTCCATGGGACAGACTTATCAATGAAGGAGCACGTCATGCCTGCCCGCGAACTGCAAGAACAACTCAATACCCTGCGCGAGCAACTGGAGCAGAACCCGCCGATGTCCGAGCAGGAACGCGCCGACCTGCATCAACTGATGCAACAGATCGAATCGCAAATCGAACTGGAAACCGCTACTCAGGATTCTAATCTTGCCGACGACGTCAACCTGGCGGTCGAGCGCTTCGAACTTGACCACCCAGGCATCGCCGGCACCCTGCGCAACATCATCGTGACGCTGGGCAATATCGGGATTTGATCTGACTGACTCCCGTGGGAGCGAGCTTGCTCGCGAAGACAATTATTCAAACGCTGACAATCCCATTGAATGTATTGACGCCTTCGCGAGCAAGCTCGCTCCCACAGACTGTTGCGATCTACTGCCGCGCCAGTCGGCGGTTCTCGAAACTGATTGTTTCAGTACTGCGATACGGGTTGATATCCAGCCCGCCCCGGCGCACGTAACGCGCATACACCGTCAGTTTCTCCGGCTTGAGCAAGCGCTGCAGATCCAGAAAGATGCGTTCGACACATTGCTCGTGAAAATCCGAATGCTGCCTGAAGCTCACGATGTACGCCAACAAGCTCGCGTGATCCAGCGCCGCGCCCCGGTACTCCACCGCAACGCTGCCCCAATCTGGCTGGCTGGTCACCGGACAATTGGATTTGAGCAAGTGACTGTGTACCGCCTCCTCCACCACGCGGGAATCATCGCAACGCAGCAATTCAGGCTGCGGGCGGTCGTAGCTGTGAATCGTCACGTCCAGATCATCAATGCACACGCCCGGCAACGCCGCGACACCTTCAGCCTCGATATCGGTCAGGCTGCGAATGCGCACGCCCACCGGTTTGCCGGCTGCGGCGGACAAATCCTGCTCAAGCGTAGCCACCAGCGCGGCGCGATCGGCGAACGGCGTCTGGTTCAGCGAGTTCAGGTACAGCTTGAAGGACTTGGATTCGATGATATTCGGCGAATCCGCCGGAATACTGAATTCGGCAATCGCCACCACCGGCTTGCCCGAAGGCAGCAACCAGGACAATTCGAAGCAATTCCAGAAGTCGACACCCTGATACGGCAAGGTCTGCGCCGTCAGCCCCAACTCGGCCCATTTGGCAGCGCGAGGGATGGGAAACAGCAGCGACGGCGTGTAGGTGGCGATGTATTCACTGGACTTGCCCAGCGGCGAGTGTTCGGCTGCGGGATGCATGACGGTACCTGGATCACATGAAGCGGACGGGATAGACCGGGCAGTTTATAGACTTTATGCCCGGTTTTCAGCGCCTACTCGGTAATCGTCAGCTTGCCGACCATACCGGCCTGATAGTGGCCGGGGATATTGCAGGCAAATTCCAGGTGGCTGGCTTTGGCGAAGGTCCAGGTCAGCTCGGCGGTTTTACCGGGTTCGACGAACACGCTGTTGGGATCATCATGCTGCATGGCCATCTTGCCATTGCCCATCTCGTGCGCCATGTCCTTATGACTCATGCCAGTTGGCGTGAGCATGCCGCTTTCCTGCATCTTGAGCATTTCCTGCTGATGCCGTGCGTGCATGGCCGCATCGCCGAGATTGAACTCGTGGAGCAACCGGCCTTTGTTGACCAGCACGAAGCGCACCGTTTCACCGGCCTTGACCTGCACGGATTTGGGCTCGAAATACATATCGCCCAAGGTCAGTTCAACCGTACGAGTCGCCTGAGCAGCAGGCGCGGCATGGCCGAAGTCAAAGGACGGCGCGGGCGATGCGAGCACCGGCTGACTGGCCGCCAGCATTGCAATGACCAGCGTGAGGCGTGCGAGGGAACGCATGGGTGTCTCCAAATGAGCGACAATCGATCGTCACACATTACAAGCCGGGCACTGGCGGCGAGCTGACGGCAAGATTACAACTTTGTCAGGTTGGCACCCGCACACGCCAGCCGCGCTATAAAGCAGCCTTCGTTGAAGCGTACTGAGTCACTCATGAAATTACTGATCGTCGAAGATCAACCAAAAACCGGCCATTACCTGCGCCAGGGCTTGAGCGAAGCCGGTTTCAGCACCGAACTGGTGGCTGACGGCACCACTGGCCAACACCTGGCGCTGACCGGCGACTACGCGCTGTTGATTCTCGACGTGATGCTGCCCGGCCGCAGCGGCTGGCAGATTCTCCAAGCCGTGCGCAGCGCGGGCCTGGAAACACCCGTGCTGTTCCTCACCGCCCGGGATGCCGTGGAAGATCGGGTCAAAGGCCTGGAACTGGGCGCCGACGACTATCTGATCAAGCCTTTCGCCTTCTCCGAACTGCTCGCCCGGGTACGGACTCTGTTACGCCGTGGCAGCAGCGCCACCCAGGAAACCCACTTGCAGCTCGCGGACCTGCGCCTGGACTTGCTGCGTCGGCGGGTTGAACGCAGCGCCAGACGCATCGACCTGACCGCCAAGGAGTTCGCCCTGCTCGAATTGCTCATGCGTCGCCAGGGCGAAGTGCTGCCCAAATCGCTGATTGCTTCCCAGGTCTGGGACATGAATTTCGACAGCGACACCAATGTGATCGAAGTCGCGATACGCCGCCTGCGTCTGAAAATCGATGACGATTTCCCCAATAAACTCATTCATACCGTGCGTGGCATGGGCTATGTGCTTGAAGAGCGCCCATCGTGATTCGGCGAATCTCCCTGGCCAGCCGCCTGGCGCTGCTGTTTGCGGCCTGCACTGCCGTGGTTTCCCTGACCGCTGGCGTGCTGTTCAATCACGCCAGCGAAACGCATTTCATGGAACTGGACCAGCAACTGCTGGACAGCAAGCTGCCGCAGTTGCGCAATGTGTTGAACGGAGTATCGACCCGTGAAGGCTTCATCACCCGGGAAGCGCAATTGCGCGCTGAACTGAGCCGTCAGCCGGACCTCGCCTTGCGGGTCAGCGGCGTTGACGGGGCGATCTGGTTCGACAATTCAAACCTGAAGGTCGAGCAACCTGGTCACTCGGGACTGCACACGCTGAGTGATTCCGAGGCAGCCTTTCGTATCTACGGCGTGCCGTTGCAGGAGCAGTCAACCGATTCGCCACAGCTGACATTGATGCTCGACATCACCCATCACCAACACTTCCTGCAACGCATGCAGCGTTTGATCTGGCTGACCATTGGCCTGTCGGCGCTGGCCACTGCGCTGCTTGGCGCGTGGGCGGCGCGCAGTGGTTTACGCCCGCTGCGCCAGATGAGCCAGATCGCCGCCAGCGTTTCGGCCAGCTCGCTCACCACCCGCCTGCCCCAGGAGCAAATGCCCAGCGAGCTGGCGGAACTGGCCCTCGCCTTCAACGCCATGCTCGGTCGGCTGGAGGATGCCTTTCAGCGACTCTCGGCATTTTCCGCCGACATCGCCCATGAATTGCGCACGCCGTTATCCAACTTGCTGACCCACACCCAAGTGATCCTGACCCGCGAACGCCCGCTGGAAGATTATCGCGAGGCGTTGCTGGGCAATCTGGAAGAAGTGCAAGGCATGGCGCAGATGGTCAATGACATGCTGTACCTGGCCAAGGCCGAGCATGGTTTGCTGATTCCCGTGCGCGAACGCCTGGAGCTGCATGCGGAAGCCAATGCGGTGCTGGAATTTTTCGCGCCGCTGGCCGAAGACGCGCAAGTCAGCATGAGTTGCCAGGGACAAGCCACCTTCGCCGGCGACCGCACGATGCTGCGGCGGGTGTTTTCCAATCTGCTGGACAACGCCCTGCGCTTCACCCCGGCAGGCGGCTATATAAAGATCAGCCTCGACAATGGGCAACGGGGAGTTGCGATCAGCATCGAAAATAACGGCCCGACGATTGACCCGCAGAGTGTGTCGCGCCTGTTCGACCGCTTCTATCGCGCCGACCCGGCCCGCCGGGAAAGCCATGAACATGCGGGACTGGGTCTGGCGATCACCCGCTCAATCGTCCAGGCCCATGGCGGCACGATTCACTGTGAGTCAGCCAAGGGCGTGACGCGGTTTGTGATTGAGCTGCCGTTGTAAAAGCAGTTACTCATACCGCAACGCATGCGCCGGCTGGATCTGCGCCGCGCGCCAGGCTGGGTACACCGTGGCAAGGAAACTCAGGATGAAACCGGCGCTGCAGATCAGCAGCACGTCGCCGGCTTGCAGTTCCGAAGGCAGGCTGTTGATGAAGTACACATCGGAACTGAAGATGTGCTGGCCGCTGACCCGCTCCAGCCAGCCCACCAGCGTGCTGACGTTGATGGCGGCGATCACGCCGAGTACGCCGCCGATCAAGGTGCCGACGATACCGATTACCGTGCCCTGCACCACGAAGATCGCCATGATCTGCCGTGGCGTGGCGCCGATGGTACGCAGGATCGCGATGTCCGCGCCCTTGTCGTTCACCACCATGATCAGCGTTGCAATAATGTTGAACGCGGCCACGGCGACGATCATCAGCAACAGCAGACCGATCATGGTCTTTTCCATTTTCATGGCACTGAACAGGCTGCCTTGGGTGTGCGTCCAGTCATCGGCACGATAATCAGCGCCCAGTCCGGTGGCGATCTGATTGGACACTTGCGGCGCAGCGTACAAATCCTTAACCGCCAGACGCACGCCTTGCACCTGATTGGGCTGCCAGCGCTGCATCTGCGCAGCATCCGCCACGTTGATCAACGCCATGGATCCATCAAGTTCGGCGCCAACCTTGAACACCCCGACCACGGTCAGGCGTTGCAGGCGTGGGGTAATACCGCCCGGCGCGCTGCTGATTTCCGGTACGATCAGGGTCAATTTGTCGCCGACATTGAGACGAAAGCGCCGCGCGGTCAGTTCGCCAAGGACCACACCGAATTCACCGGCTTTCAGGTCTTCAAGCTTGCCTTGCACGATATGCTGGGCAACGATCGAGACTTCATGCTCCAGCGCAGGATCAACGCCGCTGATCTGGATCGGTTGCATCGAGCCTTTATAGGACAGCATGCCTTCCATTTCGGTAAACGGCACGGCGGCGGTCACTTCAGGATTCTTCAAGGCAGCGGCAGCGACCGGCTTCCAGTCGTCCAGCGGCGTCACGCCAGCGATGACCGCGTGGGGCACCATGCCGAGAATCCGCGAGCTCATTTCGCGCTGGAAGCCATTCATCACCGACAGCACGACGATCATCGCCAACACGCCCAGCGCGAGGCCGATCATCGACGTCATGGAAATGAACGAGACAAATCGGTTGCGGCGCTTGGCGCGGGTGTAGCGCGCACCTATGAAAATCGATAACGGTCGGAACATTGGAATAACACCGTAGCAAAAAATGCCGCAGAAAAAGTGACCCGACGCGCTCAGCTGCGCCGGGTTGCGCGATCAGGCGGCCACCAGGTGGCCGTCTTCCAGACGCAACACGCGATCCATCTGCCGCGCCAGGCTCATATCATGGGTCACCACCAGAAACGCAGTGCGCGACGAGGTGCTCAGCTCCAGCATCAGATCCTGAATGCCTTGTGCGGTGTGATGATCAAGGTTACCGGTCGGCTCATCGAGCATCACCAGACCTGGCTGATTGACCAGCGCACGAGCAATCGCCACACGCTGACGCTCACCGCCGGACAACTCCGAAGGCTTGTGCTGCAAGCGATGCCCCAGGCCGACACGCTCCAGCAACGCCGTGGCGCGTTGGCGAGCCTCCGGGATAGCGGTCTTGCCGATCAGCAACGGCATGCAGACGTTTTCCAGCGCGGTGAACTCGGGCAGCAAGTGGTGGAACTGATAGACGAAACCCAGCGAGCGGTTGCGCAGCAGGCCACGGGCTTTTTCGCCCAGTGCCGAGAGCTCTTCACCGGCCAGCCAGACGCTGCCGGTAGACGGCGTATCCAGCCCGCCCAGCATATTAAGCAACGTGCTTTTGCCGGAACCGGAACTGCCGACGATGGCGACGCGCTCACCCGGAAACAACTCAAGCTGCAGGTTGGCCAGAACCACCACCGATTCCGGGCCTTCCTCGTAGGATTTGCCCAGGTTGCGGCAACTCAAAACTGCTTTATCACTCATGCCCGACTCACTCATAACGTAACGCCTCCGCCGGCTGCGTGCGCGCTGCGCGCCAGGCCGGGTACAAGGTGGCGAGAAAACTCAGGATCAATGCGGCGCCGCAGACCAGCAACACATCTTCGGCCAGTAACTGCGATGGCAGGTAGTCGATGAAGTACACGTCGGCATTGAGAAACTTGTGGCCGATCAGGCCTTCGAGGGCGGAAATCGCGGCGCTGACGTTCAGCGCGGCAAAAATCCCGAGAACCGCGCCAATGAGCGTCCCGACCACCCCGATCACAGTGCCCTGCACCATGAAAATCGCCATGATCTGCCCCGGCGTGGAGCCCAGGGTGCGCAAAATGGCGATATCGCCCTTCTTGTCATTCACCACCATGACCAGCGTGGAAATGATGTTGAACGCGGCGACGGCAACGATCAGCAGCAACAGCAGGCCGATCATGGCTTTTTCCATGCGGATCGCCTGATACAGATTGCCGTGGGTACGGGTCCAGTCGCGGGCGTAATACTGATGCTCGCCGAGGGTTTGCGCGATCTCGTAAGCGGTGCGCGGGGCCTTGAACAGGTCGTCGAACTTCAGGCGCAGACCTTGCACCTGCTCGGGTTTCCAGCGATGCAGTTTGGCAATGTCATCAAGATTGGTCAGGCCCAGATAGCCGTCCAGCTCGCCAGCACCAACATGGAAAATGCCGACTACCGTAAAGCGCTTCATGCGCGGGAACATGCCGGCCGGCGTCACCGTGACTTCCGGTGCAACGAAGGTCAGCTTGTCGCCCATCTTCACGCCCAGCTTGGTCGCGGCCTTGTCACCAATGACAATGCCGAAGCTGCCGGGCGCCAGATCGTCGAGTTTGCCCTGCTTCATGAAGTTATCGATGATCGAAACTTTACGTTCCTGAACGGGGTCGATGGCATTGAGCAAGACTTTTTGCACGTTGCCATTGCTGGTCAGCAGGCCCTGCATCTGGGTGAATGGCGCAACGGCCAGCACCTGAGGATTGCGCTTGACCTTGTCGGCCAGTGCTTTCCAGTCGCTGATGGGCTCGGCGGACTCGATGGTCGCGTGCGGCACCATACCCAGAACGCGGGTGCGCATTTCGTGATCGAAACCGTTCATGACCGATAACACGACTATCATCACCACTACGCCAAGGGCGAGGCCGATCATGGAAGTCAGCGAAATGAAGGAGACGAAATGGTTACGGCGTTTTGCACGGGTATAACGCGTGCCGATGAATACAAAAAGAGGTCTGAACATTTAGGGACTTGTTCGGAGGAATGGGAACGTCCTTGTGGCGGGCCTTGGCGCGCAGCTCTACACTCGAAAACACTCTAGGCACTGCTGAGCAACCACTATGACAACCGCCGCTACCATGGGTTCGCCATGTCGACATTAGATGAAGAAGAACGCCGCGAATACTACCGTATCGAGGACAGTGTCGCACTGGAAATTAACCTGCTGGCCGGCTCCGATCCGGCTGACCTGAAAGCCATGCGCGAGACCTCGGGACTCTTCGAGCTGCTCAGCGAGTTGCATATCAATGAGTTCGAATCCCAGCATTTGCTGCGCCAGCTGGACGAGCGTGACCGGGTGTTGAGCAGCCTGCTCAAATCGTTGAGCAAGCGCATCGATCTGCTCGGCCAAGTGGTCGCGCAAACGGCGCTGACCCGGCTGGGTGCCCCGCAGCCGGTGATCATTTCCGAAGGCGGCGTGCAGTTTTCCTCGCCGCAGGCGTACGCCATCGATGCGCAACTGTCGATCAAAATGGTGCTCATGCCGCAGGCTTCGGCACTGATGCTGCACGCCAAAGTCACCCATTGCGATGCTTTGCCGAACGGCGAATTCGACGTCGGCACCGAGTTTATCGAACTGCCTGACTCACAACGCCAGCTGCTGGCCCGATACATTTTGCAACGACAAGCCCAGCAGCGACGTCAGGCATTGGAACAATAGAAGTTCGTATAGGGGATATCTCAATAGCGTGCAGCAGACACCGTACCGTAGGACCGGCTTCAGCCGGGAGGACGTTATTCCTGACGATAAATATACGTCGGTTTTACTGCCCTATCCCGGCTAAAGCCGGTCCTACCAGGTCATGGAACCGTACGGCAGCGTGCGCGGCGCGATATCTCAGTAATGTCCAACAAGCCCACATCTCACACCACTACCCAGCACCACGCCTTGAAGGCCCCAGGAGTAAACGTGACCCTTATTTATGGCCACCGCGGCGCCAAAGGCGAAGCACCGGAAAACACCCTGACCAGTTTCCAGGAATGCCTCAAGCACGGCGTACGCCGTTGCGAACTGGACTTGCACTTGTCCCGTGACGGCGAGTTGATGGTCATTCACGATCCCACCCTCAAACGCACCACCGACCGACGCGGCAAGGTCAACGAACATGTGGCAGCGGATCTGGTGACTTACGACGCGCGCAAGGGCGGCCCGGGCTGGGTCAATCCTTGCCCGATTCCGACCCTCGAAGAATTGTTCGAAAAATGCGACTTCGAGCATTGGCAGCTGGAAGTCAAAAGCGCTTCGCGCACCCGTGCTGCGACAACGGTGCTGGCGATTCGCGAACTTGCGCAGCGCCATGGCCTGCTGGACAAGATCACCATCACGTCGAGTTCACGGGAAGTATTGCGTGCGGCACTGGATCTGACGCCGGATATCGCCCGCGGGCTGGTTGCCGAATATGCCTGGCTGGACCCCTTGAAGGTCGCGCAAAGCTATGGCTGCGAGATTCTCGCGTTGAACTGGACGCTGTGCACCCCGGAGCGGCTGAAGAAAGCCCAGAATCAGGGTTTGCATGTGTCGGTCTGGACAGTCAACGAACCCGCGCTGATGCGCAGGCTCGCCGACTTCGGCGTAGACAGCCTGATTACAGACTTTCCCGGTTTGGCCAGCGCCACGCTCGGGAATTACTGAAATCGGTCTCCCCGGCCGGCTCAGGCCACCGGCCGGAGTCGCTTAAAAAAGCCGGTTGAGGCCATCATAAGCAGCGACCCGATAGGCTTCGGCCATGGTCGGGTAGTTGAACGTGGTGTTGACGAAGTACTTCATGGTGTTGGCTTCGCCGGGCTGGTTCATGATTGCCTGGCCAATGTGGACGATCTCTGACGCCTGGTCGCCGAAGCAATGCACGCCCAGCACTTCCAGGGTTTCCCGGTGGAACAGAATCTTCAGCATGCCGACCCGTTCGCCGGAAATCTGCGCCCGCGCCATGCCTTTGAAGAACGCCTTGCCCACTTCGTACGGCACCTTGGCCTGGGTCAGCTCGTGTTCGTTCTTGCCGATGGAGCTGATCTCCGGAATCGTGTAAATCCCGGTAGGCACGTCGTTCACATAACGCCAGCTGCCGTTATCCACCACGCTGCCGGCCGCTGAACGACCCTGGTCATACGCAGCACTGGCCAGGCTTGGCCAGCCAATCACATCGCCCGCGCCATAGATGTTCTGCACGCTGGTGCGATAGTTGTCGTCGACTTCGATCTGGCCACGGCCATTGGCCTTGATGCCGACGTTCTCCAGGCCCAGCTTGTCGGTGTTGCCAGTACGGCCGTTACACCAGAGCAAGGCATCGGCCTTGATCTTCTTGCCGGACTTGAGGTGCAGGATCACGCCGTTGTCCAGGCCTTCGACCTTTTCATATTCTTCGTTGTGGCGAACCATCACGTTGTTGTTGCTGAAGTGATAACTCAACGCCTGGGAAATTTCCGAATCCAGGAAGCTCAGCAACTGATCGCGGTTATCCACCAGCTCGACCATCACGCCCAGTCCGCTGAAGATCGAGGCATATTCACAGCCGATGACACCGGCGCCATAGATGATCAGTTTGCGTGGCGTGTGGCCCAGGCTGAGGATGGTGTCGCTGTCGTAGATACGCTTGTGGGAAAAGTCGATATCGGCCGGGCGATAAGGTCGCGAGCCGGTAGCGATGATGATCTGGTTGGCGACGAGTTTTTCCACGACGCCGTTGGAGCACACCACATCGATGCTGCGTTCGTCAGCGAAGCTGCCGGTGCCGAAGAACACATCGACGCGATTGCGGGCGTAGTAGCCGGTGCGCGATGAAACTTGCTTGGCAATGACGATTTCGGCGTTTTTCAACACATCCGGAAACGAAAACCAGCGCGGCTCGCCAATGGCCCGGAACATCGGGTTGGTGTTGAAGTGGATGATCTGCTTGACCGAATGACGCAATGCCTTGGACGGGATGGTTCCCAGGTGAGTGCAATTGCCGCCGACCTGCCGACGGCTATCGACCATCGCAACCTTGCGCCCCGCCTTGGCGGCATTCATTGCCGCGCCTTCTCCAGCAGGGCCGGAACCCAGTACCACTACGTCGTAGTTGTAGACAGCCATGCGTACTCCTTAGAACAGGCCGAGCTGCCACTCTGGCATCTCTGGCTAAATCACATCGCGGCCAGCGACATGAAGGATCGAAACTCGGGGCGCAGTCTAAACCTGCGCCGAGGCGGGGAACATTAACCCTTGGTCGCGTCGTTAGCCAATTTTGTCGGCAGTTCATGATTGCCTGACAATTGATCAAAGGCGCGATTGCTGCGAATGATAAAGCCCTTGTCGTCACGAATCACAAAAAAAGCGGCGATATGGTGCTGTTCGGCGTAATCCCAACCGCGCTCCGGGCCGAGAATCAGCAGCAAGGTCGACAACCCGTCAGCCATCAGCGCCGAAGGATGCATAACCGTCACCGACGCCAACGCATGTTCGACCGGCGCCCCGGTCAACGCATCCAGGGTGTGGGAATAGCGATGGCCGTCGCGCAGGAAATACTTGCGGTAGTCACCGGAGGTGGAAACCCCATAACCATCAAGGGCAATCACGCGCTGCGCAATCCGCTGATCGTCCCGGGGTTGTTCCAGCCCTATGAGCCAGGGCGAACCGTCAGCCTTCTTGCCCACGGCCTTGAGCTCGCCGGTCGCCTCTACCAGAAAATCCTTGATACCCAGGGCTTGAATTCGAGCACTGATCCGGTCAACCGCATAGCCGGCCGCGATGCTATTGAAATCGACTTCTACCGCTGCATCCTTGCACAAGCGCTGGCCCTCGATGCGCAAGTGTTGATGACCGACCCGCAGTCGCGCCTGGGCCAATTGGTCAGCGTCCGGCACCTGTTCGGTTCGTGATTGCGGGCCGAAGCCCCACAGGTTCAGCAACGGCTCGACGGTCAGGTCGTAGCGCCCTTCACTCGTCTGTGACAGCTGCTCGCCGAGGTTGACCAGCTGCAGAACCGGCTCCGGCATCGCCTGGCAACTGTCGGCGGGCAAGGCGTTGAAGCGTTCGATGTCCGAATCGCTGCGCCAGGTGGACATCTGCTGGTCGACTTCGGCGAGTATCGCCTGGACTTCCGGCTGCAGCACGGCTACCCCGGGCTGATCGGCCCGGCGTACGTAGCTGACCGAATAACTGCTGCCCATGGTCGGCCCGCCAAAATTTTCCAGTCGAGAATCCGGCGTCTGTGGATCAGCTGCTGGATCACAGCCCGCCAGGCCGACTGACAAAAGCCCGAAGACACACGCGCGCAGCCAATCCAGTTTCTGCAAGTTCAAGAGACCGCCCTGTTCAACGAAACGACATGAGATCGAGAAAAGCCCGGAAGGGGCCGTTGCCTACACGAGTGCGGGCAAGGCCTGACTGCGGATCAGCGCGTCAGCGCCAGAAACAGCCGCTGCGCCACTTCCTTGCTGATTGTGCTGCGATAAATATTGACCACCTCGCGGTTGTCTTTTGCAGCACGGACCAACGCCTTGTAGCTGAGCAGGCGCTGGTCTGGCAACTTCAAGTGGGCCGCGGTGTACGACTGGGGATCTGCATCTTCGCTGCCGTAGTGAAAATGCGCCCACCACAACAACTGATTGTCCCGGTCACGCAAAGAGTACTCCTGAATAAAATCATCGCGCTTGCTTCCGGACATGTTCTTGCGGCCATCGACGCGGGCAATATTGACCTCGTTTTGCCGATGCAGGTAGCTGACGCGTGCGGCAGTTGGCGGCTGCCTCTTGATCATGGCAACGCGAAGATTCCGGCCTTCGCTGGTCAATCGGGCGGCCGCCGCGCGCAAATCGCTCGCAGTCTGGGTCAACTGCGGCGTGATCGGCGCTGGCGTTCGAGCATCGCTGGCGCTTTGCGTCAGCTGTTCCGCGAGAGCGGTCAGTTTTTGCGCCTTGAACATCAGGATGTCTTCGATATCTTCAGGCTCGTAGGCACGTGTGGATTGCTGGCGGGCTGTCGCAATCGAAACCTCGACGCCTTCCAGCAGCATCCGGGCCCGCTTCTTCAGCTCGCCCGGTACCGGCAAGATGGGTTCAGGCGCTGGCGCTGGCCTGGCAGGCGCCGCCGTTTCTATTTCCACCCAATCGCCGTCGGCATGCTGGTGCCAGGAAGTGATCACTTCATCGGTCAGCGGGTTGGTGACGTCAACCACAGGCTCAGGCGAATCGCTGGCGCCTTCGCGCAGCCGACCGACCAACACACGCTGGTCGCGAGTCCGGACGATCCTCTTGTTCGCCTGCGGCACGCGAGGCACCCGCTCGACCGCTGTCGCAGCAGGTTCGAGGTTGTCATGAATCAACCCGGTCAGGCGCGCTTCGGTGGCTTCGCGCAGCGTGCGCAGCTGCTCGAGAAACTGCTCGAAGTAGTCGCCCTGCTCCATGGGCAGCCCGGCCAGCTCGACGTAACCGGCCTTATCCAGGGCCTTGTCTTGCTCACGCAACGCATTCTCGAGCACCGCGATCTGCTCGTCCGCCAGGTATTCATTGGGTTTATCCAGCTCGGCCTGGGAGACCAGCGCGCCGTGCAGAGCACTGTCCATACGCAGGTCTTTCAACATTTTCAGCTCGTCAGCGTCCAGCATGGTCGCCTTGCTGAAGCACAGTTCCAGCGTTGCCATCATGCGCTGCATTCGCCATTGCATACTGGTAAGCAGCTTGAGTTTGTCGGGGTCCATGGCCTCGCTGCGCCACAATTCCTCGCCGACCTTGGGGATCGCGCGCAGCCTGGCCATGAGCAATTCATGCATCTGCGACCAGTAAACCCCGCGTTCCTGGTTGGCACGCAGCTTTTTGAACATCTCGATATAGGCATCGACGTTGGCCGCGACCACGACGTCCTTGCCCGTCCACAAGTTCAGCCTGGCCATGGAATCACGGGTTATCTGGCTGCTTTCCTTCAACAGCTGAGCTTCAAAGCACGCCAGCTGATTCACCAGATGCTCCAGCTCTTCAGCTTCGACCCGCTCAGACGGCCGGTCTCCCGGTCTGAGTTGCTTCCACAGCGCAAGGCGCTGTTCCACCACGTCGACCAACTCGTGCAACTCGCTGTCGCAACGATTGAGAAACAATGATCGGGCCTCGCCGGCTGCGGTTTTCAAATGGTGGTGATAACCGGCGATTTTTTCGAACAGCACAAGCTCCCGGGCCACCAGTGCCTCCACTTGCGTGGCGATCCGGGACGCATTCGCCGTATTTTCCTCTGCCAGCTGCCGCAGGGTTTTTTTCGGGCCACCGCCGCGCAAACGCAAGCCAAGGTCAAAACGCCAGTGATCTGCTTCCTGCACCAGATACGGCCCCCGGGATAACGGATCGTTGGGACGCACCACCACGACCCCTTCTTCATCAACAATCACCCGGAATAAATCGGTGCCGACCCAAACCAGCCAGATGCCGTTGTAGGAGTAGAGCCCCGAATAGACGCCACTCGTCAGTTGTTGGCCCAGCTCCGGGTGAGGCCAGTACTTGAACCGTTCCAGCTGCCTGTTTTGCCGTTCGCTGAGGCGATTGACCGGTCGCGACCAGGAGAAATCCAGCTGGGTGTGCGCATCGGCCAGCAACCTGCTCGCACTGGCGGATGCGGGATGAACGACAACCGGTTCAAAAGGTGTCGCCCGCGCCAATCCGTGCGAGGGCGCAGGCAACTTCCAACGCGTGGCTCCGCTCAGGGTCAGGCCGTGATGCAGCAACAGCAACGAGATATTGAGCAGCAGATCGGCCAGCATTGCCGAGCGAACCTGGGGATCGGTTGTACAGGGCGTGGTCAGTATCTGGTTGACGTTTGCCAGCAATTGACCGAGCCACACCGCATTAGCGACGGTGCCGCTCACCAGCGGCAGGAGGGTGCCGAGCAGCAGCCAGCCGCCTTCCTTGAGCATCATCCAGCGGTTTTCCGCATTGGACACCGCGCTGCGATCCGCCAATTCGATCAGCGCTCGGGCATTGGAGGTAAACAGGTGGCCTAAAATATCGTCGTTCACCCAATCGGTAGCCAGCACCGCAGGCTGAGGACGTTCCAACGGCGCGAATTCGAAACCGAGGCCAAAGCGGACAATATGCGGCTCGGCAAACCCGCCGTTGGCGTAGATCGGGCGCGCAGCGTCACTCAGCCAGGTCAGGATGGCGTCCTGCAAGGCGCCGGGGCGAGATATCGCGGCAAACAGCGCGGACCAGCCGGGAAATTCGGTCAGGGTGGTTCGAGCCAGCGGCTGGTAGAGCACATACGGACCGGCGGTGGTGTCGACGGGTCCGATGACAAACAGGTTGGCGACGACGTCAGCGCTCTGCCCGTGAGCGCGAACTAACGCCAATGGCCGCAACACGATGGCATGAGCGCCTGATCTGCGTTCGGTTGCGAGGGGTTTCATGATGGCATCGACTGTTTGCCAGGCGGCCGAACTCAACTGGCCCTTGATCTTCTGCTCCAGTGCCAGCAAAGGGAGCTGCACTCGCAACTGGTCGGCGAACAGAAGTTGGCGCCGCCGCGCCTGGGCGATGTCGGTTACTAGATAGCGTTCAAGTAAATCAGGATAAACCTGCCCGATATCAGCGCGGGTGGCGAGTTGCTTCAAATAGTCGACAGTCATCCAGCCTGGTAAAGCACCGGCGTCGGTGCGACTGAGCGTGATATTTCCGACCGGCAAGCCCGCCAGGTTTTCCAGGGCAAACTCTGGGACCGTCATGTAGACGGGCTCAACGCCGCCTATCGCGAATGGCTGACCTCCCCCCGGAACCATCTCGGCCGCGACCTTATCGATTCGTACCTGAATAGCAGCGATTGAAAAATCCACGGCATCAGGATGGTCCTTGTGGATTTCTGCCATCAATGCGGTGGCAGCGAACTCAAGGATCGGCGGCAGATCGTCATCAAAGGATTCGCCGTTGGCCCGTTGCTGGGTTACCGCCAACGCGGTAAGCAGGCGACTGTATTCAGTCCGATCAGACTGCGATGCGGCTTTCAGCCAGGACGGGAGACGATCAATGCTCATCGCCGGTGAATACGCCCGGGCTTCTTCGGACCTGAACCAACCACTGACGTCGGTTATCGCTGCCAGTGACGGCTCCAGGCTGTCCAGTTCATAAGACGGCTCACTCTGGAGGTGCTGTATCTCGACCAGCTGGCTTTCGAGCAGCGCCTGGGTGAGTACGTCGAAAATATCGTCCTCAGGCTCGAAGGCCGTCCACTGAACTTCGCGGGCGGCGTGCTGCATCGCCGACAGCTGCGCCAGGCTTTGCTCCCATGCGTGCAGCGAAGGCCAGGATTCGCAGCGTCCGGACAATCCATACACCAGCACTCGCTCACCACTGAACATCACCAATGCCGGCAGCAGTACCCTTTCGATCGCTGGCTCCCCGACCTGCAATTGGACAATGCACACCCGAGGCGGTGGCACCCGTACCAGCGTCAGTTGCCGGTCAAGCTTCAACGGAAACCGGGTGATGTCCCGCAGTAGCTGTCTGCTTTCAGAGTCGGCGGGGCGCGGGACAGTTGCGTCCAACCCCTCGATGATCTGCCGCTTGACCCGCTCCGCCAGCCAGCCCCAGCGATTGCGGCAGCCAGGGCTGTCACTGGCGCAGCTGTGCCAATAGTCCACCAAAGCCTGTTTGTAATATTCGAGCAAACCTATCGCCAACCGATCTACCAACAGGCCGACCTGCGCAACATCTACCGGCAGCGGCGTAGCGTCCACTGCTTGAGTCAGCAGGGTCGTGCGGTCGGGATGCCATGTTGCAGATGACTGCGCCGCGAAGTGCGCCAACAGGCAATCCGTAAGGCTTTTTGCACAATGCGCGACGGTTGCAATCTCCGGATCGATCATCAATGCCGGATACAGCTCGCGCAATCCGTCAATCAAGGCAGCGGTAGCGACGCTGCGCAGCGTGGGGCGGGTGGCAAATTGTTCGGCAACATCTAAGGCAATAGTCATGGGATTCCAGCTTGAGTCGTGGCAATTGACTGAAGCTAAAACCATTGGCGAATACGGCAGGCGTTAAACAAATACCGTTTTACGAGGGCAAGCCACGCTTGTTTTGCACTGCACGATGAATGGCAGAAGGTTGTCATTGAAGGTCATTACACATATTGTTACAAATATGCTTCGCGTGCAGGCAGGAGCCTTGGCCGGTGCAAACAGGACATAACTACAACGGACCCCATAGATAAAAAGCCTAAGCGAGTAATTCAAATGGCCTCCACAACAGGCAAGGGCAAAGCGATTTTTCGCGTTGTCAGCGGCAACTTCCTTGAAATGTTCGACTTCATGGTCTACGGCTTTTACGCCACGGCCATCGCCAAGACCTTCTTCCCGACCGACAGTGCGTTCGCCTCCCTGATGCTTTCGCTGGCAACCTTTGGTGCCGGCTTCCTCATGCGTCCGCTGGGGGCCATCTTTCTCGGCGCCTACATCGACCGCCACGGCCGCAAGAAAGGCTTGGTCGTCACCCTGGCGATGATGGCCATGGGCACGGTACTGATTGCCTGTGTGCCGGGTTACGCAACCCTCGGCGTCGCGGCACCTCTGCTGGTCCTGTTGGGCCGTTTGCTGCAAGGCTTTTCCGCTGGCGTCGAACTGGGCGGTGTCTCGGTGTATCTGGCGGAAATTTCCACACCGGGCCGCAAAGGCTTTTTCGTCAGCTGGCAGTCCGCAAGCCAGCAGGCGGCAGTCGTGTTCGCCGGCCTGCTGGGCGTGGGTCTGAATCACTGGCTAAGCCCTGAACAAATGGGTGAATGGGGCTGGCGTGTGCCGTTCCTGATCGGCTGCCTGATCGTGCCGGTGATTTTCGTGATCCGCCGTTCGATGGAAGAAACCCCGGAATTCCAGGCCCGCACTCATCGCCCTACCCTGGGCGAAGTCGTACGCTCCATCGGCCAGAACTTCGGGCTGGTGCTCGGCGGCATGGCGCTGGTGATCATGACCACGGTTTCGTTCTACCTGATCACGGCCTACACGCCGACGTTCGGCAAAAACGAGCTGCACCTGTCCGACCTCGACAGCTTGATCGTCACCGTCTGTGTCGGGATCTCGAACTTCATCTGGCTGCCGGTGATGGGCGCGTTTTCGGATCGTATCGGCCGCAAGCCGCTGCTGGTCGGCGCAACCGTTCTCGCGATTGCCACGGCCTACCCTGCTCTGTCATGGCTGGTCGCCCATCCAAGCTTCGGCAATCTGTTGATGGTCGAGTTGTGGTTGTCGTTTCTTTACGGTTCGTACAACGGCGCAATGGTCGTGGCGCTGACTGAAATCATGCCGGTCGCCGTGCGCACCACCGGTTTCTCCCTGGCCTATAGCCTGGCGACGGCAACCTTCGGCGGCTTTACCCCGGCGGCCTGTACGTACTTGATTCATGTGCTGGACAACAAGGCAGCACCGGGTATCTGGCTCACCGGCGCGGCGATCCTGGGTCTGGTGGCGACGCTTGTGCTGTTCCGCAAGGGCGGGCAGAAGCTCGAAGCGCCAGAGGCTGTGGCTGTCGGGTAATCCGTCTCCGTTGGAGGCTTGCCCTGCTCCAACAGAAGCCCCTTATACCGAATACAAAAAAAACGCCCCGACCGGAAACCCGGTCGGGGCGTTTTTATTCAACTTGCCGCGTCAAGCTCAGCGCTCGAAGCTGCTCGCCTGCTCTTACTTCGGAAACGCTGGTGGGTTGACGCCCGCCATGTCTTCCATCACACGAACCACCTGACAGCTGTAACCGAATTCGTTGTCGTACCAGACGTACAGGACAACCCGGTTATCGTTGGCGATGGTCGCTTCAGCGTCGACGACACCGGCGTGACGCGAGCCAACGAAGTCGGTGGACACCACTTCCTGCGAATTGACGAAATCGATCTGCTTGTGCAGGTCCGAGTGCAATGCCATGTAGCGCAGGTACTCGTTGATCTCTTCGCGGGTCGTCGACTTCTCAAGGTTGAGGTTGAGAATCGCCATGGAAACGTTCGGCGTCGGCACACGAATCGCGTTGCCGGTCAGTTTGCCAGCCAGTTCCGGCAGCGCCTTGGCAGCAGCAGTGGCAGCACCGGTTTCAGTGATAACCATGTTCAGCGCGGCGCTACGACCACGGCGATCGCCTTTGTGGAAGTTGTCGATCAGGTTCTGGTCGTTGGTGTACGAGTGAACCGTTTCGACGTGACCGTTGACGATGCCGAACTTGTCGTTCACTGCTTTAAGCACCGGCACGATGGCGTTGGTGGTGCAGGAAGCGGCGGAGACAATCTTGTCATCGGCAGTGATTTCGCCATGGTTGATGCCATGCACGATGTTCTTCAGCTTGCCTTTACCCGGCGCGGTCAGAACCACACGGTCGATGCCAGGGCAGGAAAGGTGCTGGCCCAGGCCTTCGGCATCACGCCATACGCCGGTGTTGTCCACCAGCAATGCGTTTTGAATGCCGTACTGGGTGTAATCCACCTCAGTCGGGTTCTTGGCGTAGATAACCTGGATCAGGTTGCCATTGGCGGTGATGGTGTTATTGGCTTCGTCGATGGTAATGGTGCCATCGAACGGGCCATGCACCGAGTCACGACGCAACAGGCTGGCACGCTTGACCAGATCGTTGTCGGCGCCTTTACGGACGACGATTGCACGCAGACGCAAGCCGTCGCCACCACCGGTTTTCTCGATCAGGATCCGCGCCAGCAGGCGACCGATCCGACCAAAACCGTACAGTACGACGTCGGTGCCTTTGCGGCTGTTGGAGTTTTGCTGACCCACCACATCGGCCAGCTCTTCACGTACGAACTGCTCGGCAGTTCGGCCGTTGCCTTCGGTTTTGAACTTCACGGCCAGCTTGCCCAGGTCCACCGAAGCGGCACCCAGTTTAAGCTCGCTCATCGCCTTGATGAGCGGGAAAGTCTCGTGTACGGACAACTCACTCGCATCGGACTGGCGATGACGGGCAAAGCGGTGGGCTTTGAGTATCGCGATCACTGAACGGTTGATCAGACTGCGGCCATAGATCGAGCTCACCACATTGTTATTGCGGTAGAGCTGACCGATTAGCGGGATCATCGCTTCGGCTAGGGCTTCACGATCGATCCATTCACCAAGACACTGGTCGGGCTTCTGAGTCACGGGAACCTTCCACATGTAGGGGCTGAAAAAAGGGGCTACATTATGCCGCCGCCTTTGTTTATGAGCAATGCACGGCTATCAGATTGCACGGCACTACATTTTTCCGGCTCTCGTAAAACAGACAACCGATACCCGCGTTAGTTACAATCGCCGCCCCGTCGCAACGCTTGGAGCTCTATCTTCCGTGCCCGTTCTGCGCCTACCGCTTCTTCCTGCTGCTGCAGGCAAACAACACTGGGGCAATCTTCCCGGTGCCGCCCTGAGCCTGGCGATTGCCGAGGCTGCCAGCGCCGCCAAGCGCTTTACCCTGCTTTTGACCGCCGACAGCCAGAGCGCCGAGCGGCTGGAGCAGGAGCTGAAGTTCTTCGCGCCGAGCCTTCCGGTCCTGCATTTCCCGGATTGGGAAACGCTGCCCTACGATTTGTTCTCGCCGCACCAGGACATCATTTCCCAGCGCATCGCCAGCCTCTATCGCTTGCCCGAGCTGGAACATGGCGTTTTGGTAGTGCCGATCACCACCGCCCTACACCGCCTGGCGCCGACCAAATTCCTGCTGGGCAGCAGCCTGGTGCTGGATATCGGCCAGAAGCTCGACATTGAAGTGATGCGCTCGCGGCTCGAGGCCAGCGGCTATCGTTATGTCGATACGGTGTACGAGCACGGCGAATTCACGGTACGCGGCAACCTGATCGATCTGTTCCCCATGGGCAGCAAGCTGCCTTACCGGATCGATCTGTTCGACGACGAAATCGAAACCCTGCGCACCTTCGACCCGGAAACCCAGCGTTCCATCGACAAGGTTGAATCGGTACGCCTGCTGCCCGCTCGGGAATTCCCGCTGCAAAAAGAAGAAGTCACCCGCTTCAAGGCGCGTTTTCGCGAACGCTTCGACGTGGACTTCCGACGCTGCCCGATCTTTCAGGATTTGAGCAGCGGCATCACTCCGGCCGGTATCGAGTATTACCTGCCACTGTTTTTCGAAGAAACGTCGACCTTGTTCGATTACCTGCCCCAGGACACTCAGGTGTTCTCGCTGCCGGGCATCGAGCAGGCGGCGGAAAACTTCTGGAACGACGTGCGCGGCCGCTACGAAGAGCGTCGTGTCGATCCGGAACGTCCTTTATTACCTCCGGCAGAGTTATTCCTGCCGGTTGAAGACTGTTTTGCGCGCCTGAAAAACTGGCCGCGGGTGGTTGCCAGCCAGCAGGATGTCGACGCCGGCACGGGGCGCGAACGCTTCCCGGCGCAGCAGTTGCCGGATCTGGCCATCGAAGCCAAGGCCAACCAGCCATTGGCCGCCCTGGCGAATTTCCTCGATGAATTCCCCGGCCGCGTCTTGTTCACCGCCGAGTCTGCCGGACGCCGGGAAGTCCTGCTTGAATTGCTGGAACGTCTGAAGCTGCGCCCGAAAACCGTGGACAGCTGGAATGACTTCGTCGACAGCAAGGAACGCCTGTCGATCACCATCGCGCCACTGGATGAAGGGCTGATCCTCGAACAACCGGCACTGGCGCTGATCGCCGAAAGCCCGTTGTTCGGCCAGCGCGTCATGCAACGTCGCCGCCGGGAAAAACGCACCGATGGCGGCAACAACGATGCGGTGATCAAAAACCTCACCGAGCTGCGCGAAGGCGCGCCGGTGGTGCATATCGATCACGGTGTCGGTCGCTACCTCGGGCTGGCGACTCTGGAGGTCGAGAATCAGGTCGCGGAATTCCTGATGCTGGCTTATGCCGAGGACGCCAAGCTCTACGTTCCGGTGGCCAACCTGCACCTGATCGCCCGCTACACCGGCAGCGATGACGCCCTGGCGCCGTTGCACCGCCTGGGCTCGGAAACCTGGCAGAAAGCCAAGCGCAAGGCCGCCGAACAGGTGCGCGACGTGGCAGCGGAGTTGCTGGATATCTACGCCCGCCGCGCGGCTCGCGAAGGTTATGCCTTTGAAGACCCGAAAGCCGACTACGCGACGTTCAGCGCGGGCTTCCCGTTCGAAGAAACGCCGGACCAGCAAACCACCATCGACGCAGTACGCGCCGACATGCTGGCGCCCAAGCCCATGGATCGCCTGGTCTGTGGCGACGTTGGCTTCGGCAAGACCGAAGTGGCGATGCGCGCCGCATTCATTGCCGTGCACGGCGGACGTCAAGTGGCAATCCTGGTGCCGACCACCCTGCTCGCCCAGCAGCATTACAACAGCTTCCGCGACCGCTTCGCCGACTGGCCGGTGAGCGTGGAAGTCATGAGCCGCTTCAAGTCCGCCAAAGAGGTCAGTGCCGCAGTGGCCGACCTCGCTGAAGGCAAGATCGATATCGTCATCGGCACCCACAAACTGCTGCAGGACGACGTCAAGATCAAGAATCTGGGCCTGGTGATCATTGACGAAGAACACCGTTTCGGGGTGCGCCAGAAAGAACAGCTCAAAGCCCTGCGCAGCGAAGTCGACATCCTGACACTGACCGCGACGCCGATTCCGCGCACGCTGAACATGGCGGTCTCGGGCATGCGCGATCTGTCGATCATTGCCACGCCGCCGGCGCGACGTCTGTCGGTACGCACCTTCGTCATGGAGCACAACAAGCCCACGGTCAAGGAAGCCTTGCTGCGTGAGCTGTTGCGCGGCGGTCAGGTCTATTACCTGCACAACGATGTGAAAACCATCGAGAAATGTGCGGCAGATCTCGCGGAACTGGTGCCGGAAGCCCGTATCGGCATCGGCCACGGCCAGATGCGCGAGCGTGATCTCGAACAGGTGATGAGCGACTTCTATCACAAGCGTTTCAACGTGCTGATCGCCTCGACCATCATCGAAACCGGCATCGACGTGCCCAGCGCCAACACCATCATCATCGAGCGCGCCGACAAATTCGGTCTGGCGCAGCTGCATCAGTTGCGCGGCCGCGTAGGTCGCAGCCACCACCAGGCGTATGCTTACCTGCTGACGCCGCCGCGCAAACAGATCACCCCGGACGCCGAAAAGCGTCTGGAAGCCATCGCCAACACCCAAGACCTCGGGGCCGGTTTCGTGCTGGCCACCAACGACCTTGAAATTCGCGGCGCGGGCGAGCTGCTCGGCGATGGCCAGAGCGGCCAGATCCAGGCGGTAGGTTTTACGCTGTACATGGAAATGCTCGAGCGGGCGGTCAAGTCGATTCGCAAGGGCGAGCAGCCCAATCTGGATCAACCGCTGGGTGGCGGGCCGGAAATCAACCTGCGTCTGCCGGCGTTGATTCCCGAAGCCTATCTGCCGGATGTCCACACGCGGCTGATCCTCTACAAGCGCATCGCCAATGCCGCCGACGAGGACAGCCTCAAGGATTTGCAGGTGGAGATGATCGACCGTTTCGGGCTGTTGCCGGAGCCGACCAAGAATCTGGTGCGCATCACGTTGCTTAAATTGCAGGCCGAGCAGCTGGGCATCAAGAAGGTCGATGGCGGACCGCAGGGTGGGCGAATCGAGTTCGCGGCCGACACACCCGTGGACCCGCTGACGCTGATCAAGCTGATTCAGGGGCAACCCAACCGTTACAAATTCGAAGGCGCCACGATGTTCAAATTCATGGTGCCGATGGAACGCCCGGAAGAGCGTTTCAACACGATTGAGGCGCTGTTCGAGCGCCTGACCCCGAAAACTGCTTGAAGGATTCATCCATGCGTGTGTTTCGTTCACTCCTGCTGCTGCTGACGCTGTTTGCGCCAACAGCTTTTGCCGATGGCAGCTATCAGGTCGAGATGATCCTGTTCCGCCAGTTGGGCGAACCGGCCGCGACGCGTCAGTTCGCGCCCGAAGGCTGGGCCGCCGACGCGCAAAGGATCGACGCGCAAAACGAGCGCAGCGTTGCCTTGAGCGATCTGGCCGGCAAGCTTGAAGCCAGTGGCACCTATAAAGTGCTGCTGCACCGGGCCTGGAGCCAGAATCTGACGGCCGAGCCCGGCAAGATGGCGATCAGCAGCGGCCAGGAACAGTTGGGGCATTTCCCGATCGAAGGCACCCTCAGCATCGGCATTGCGCGCTTCACCGACATCGCGGCAGACTTCTGGGTCAACCAGCTCGATAGCCATGGCGTCCTGCTCAGCAGCGAACGCATGAAACAGACAACCCGGGTAAAAAACGGGGAATTGATCTACATGGACTACGGAAGTCTGGCCATGCTGATCAAGATTGCACCCCTGTAACCATCAAGGAGCGCATAGCGCGTTCCTTGCCCTTTTGAGCATCGCTACGGCGTAGGCTGTCCAGAACTGTGTCGTCCAATCTCGAAAAAGTCCTCGCCCTGGCGTGGACAGACAACTTTACCGACAAGACTCTTGAGCGGGGGCTCAACTACGCCCTGGAACAACGCATCATCCTTGAAGAACTCAATCCTGACCTGGTGCGCACCGCGTGCCGGGGCTCCGGTCTGGAGATCTATCACCAGACGTTGATGTTCAAGGATCCAGGCCGTTTCAAGAACACCCTGATCTGCAAATGCACCTGCCCGGTGCGGGAAAACTGCAAACATTGCGCAGCGGCCTTGTACTACCTGCAAGACCCGACGAATCAACCGTCGATCCTGGCGGTGCTGAACGAATCCCGACGCGAGGCGCCGCCTCGGGTCGAGCCTAAACCCGCGTTGCCCGAACGGCTGATCGACACCATCAAGCCCAAGCCACGGCTGATCCTGGCGAGTATCGAATACAGCGCCTACGAACCGCGTAACGGTCGCATGCAGCGCCATATTCAGCATCGTGCGGCGCTGGCGTTCGGTTACGGCGAGCACTTCGCCATCGGTACGGCCAATGTCAGCATTCTGGTCAGCTCCCTGGGCAGCGATCTGGTTAACCAGAAAAGCGACATCATCGAGCATCATGCGACTGAAACCCTGCGCATTCGCCGTCAGGGCGAACTGGAGCGTCAGCAGCGCCAGGTTCTGCAGGACATGGGTTTCAGGGTCGCCACCCGGCAGAGCAAGGCGCTGCCCGAAACCGCCGGCGACATGTTCGAACTGCCCAACGACAAGGCCTGGCTGAATTTCGTGCTCAAGGATTTGCCCCGCCTCGAAGAACAAGGCTGGGATATCGAGATCACTGATGAGTTCGCCTTCGACGTCACCCCCGTCGATGACTGGTACGCGGTCATCGACGAAGAAGCCGAACGTGACTGGTTTGATCTGGAACTGGGCATCATCGTCAATGGCGAGCGCCTGAGCCTGCTGCCGATCCTGATCAACCTGATTCGCACCCATCCGGAATTGATGAGCGCAGCCGGCATCGCCAAGCGCGCTGACGACGAGCAACTGCTGGTGCAGATCAACCACTTCACCCAGCGCGGCGGCGGCCCGATCCAGATCGCCCTGCCCTACGGCCGCCTCAAGCCGGTGCTGGCTACCCTCGGTGATTTCTACTGGCGCGACGAAGGCAACAACGCGTTGCGCATGAACAACGCCGACGCGACGCGCCTGGGTGAACTCGAAGATTTGCCGCTGAGCTGGCAAGGCGGCGACCGCCTGCGCCGGTTCGCCGACCGGCTGGCCAATATCAAGGACGCACCCGTGGTGGTGCCGCAAGACCTGAACGCCACGTTGCGACCCTATCAGCTCGAAGGTTTGAGCTGGATGCAATCGCTGCGGGAACTGGAGGTCGGCGGCGTACTGGCCGATGACATGGGCCTGGGCAAGACCTTGCAGACCCTGGCGCACCTGCTGATGGAAAAACAGGCCGGACGCCTGGATCGCCCGGCTTTGGCGGTGATGCCCACCAGCCTGATCCCCAACTGGATGGACGAAGCGGAAAACTTCACGCCGCAACTCAAGGTGCTCGCACTGTACGGCGCCAATCGCTCGCAGGACTTTGCCAATCTGCAGAATTACGACTTGATCCTGACCACCTATGCGCTGCTGCCCCGGGACGTCGAAGTCCTGGCCAAACAGCCGCTGCACACATTGATTCTCGATGAAGCGCAGTACATCAAGAACCCCAACAGCAAGGCTGCCCAGGCTGCGCGTGAATTGAACGCCCGCCAGCGCCTGTGCCTGAGCGGTACGCCGCTGGAAAACCACCTGGGCGAGTTGTGGTCGCTGTTCCACTTCCTGATGCCGGGCTGGCTGGGCAGCGCCAAGGAGTTCAACAGCAACTACCGCAACCCCATCGAGAAACACGGCAACATGGACCGCCTGCAGCACCTGAACGCGCGCATCAAGCCGTTCCTGCTGCGCCGCACCAAGGAACAGGTAGCCACCGAACTGCCGCCGAAAACCGAAATCATCCACTGGGTCGAACTCAACGACGCCCAGCGCGACGTGTACGAAACCGTGCGTCTGGCCATGGACAAGAAAGTCCGCGACGAAATCACCCGCAAAGGCGTGGCACGCAGCCAGATCATCATCCTCGAGGCGCTGCTCAAGCTGCGTCAGGTGTGCTGCGACCTGCGTCTGGTCAACAGCGAACAGGCAAATCCGCGTCACGGCAGTTCAGCCAAGCTGCACAGCCTGATGGAAATGTTTGAAGAGCTGCTGGCCGAAGGTCGCAAGATCCTGCTGTTCTCGCAATTCACCTCGATGCTCACGCTGATTGAAGCCGAACTCAAGCAGCGCGGTATCGAGTATGCATTGCTGACCGGTGCGACCCGGGATCGGCGCACGCCAGTGCAGGCCTTCCAGGCCGGCAAGCTGCCGATCTTCCTGATCAGTTTGAAAGCCGGCGGCACCGGTCTGAATTTGACCGCGGCTGACACCGTGATTCATTACGACCCCTGGTGGAACCCGGCGGCGGAAAACCAGGCCACCGACCGCGCGTATCGCATCGGTCAGGACAAGCCGGTGTTCGTCTACAAGATGATTGCCCGGGGAACCGTCGAAGAGAAAATCCAGCGCTTGCAGCAGGAAAAATCAGCGCTGGCAGCGGGTGTTCTGGATGGTCGGATGACCGGCGACTGGAAGCTGCAAAGCGAGGACATCGCGGCACTGTTCGCGCCGCTGCCGTTACCGGCGAAGAAGGTCAAGCGTTAAGCAAACCCCGTTGGAGCGAGGCTTGCCCGCGAAGCATCAGGTCAGACAATACACATGTCGACTGTGATACCGGTTCGCGGGCAAGCCTCGCTCCTAAAGGTTTTAGTCAGACTGCACCCAAAACCCGCGCCAGGGTCGCCTTCACCTTGCCCATTCCATCGTGCAAGGCCTGCTCGATCTCGGCCATGGTGATTACCGCCGAAGACTTGCCAGCTGCCGGATTGACCACCAGCGCCAGACAGGCATATTCCAGTTCCAGCTCACGAGCCAGTGCCGCTTCCGGCATGCCGGTCATGCCGACGATGTCGCAGCCATCACGCTCAAGACGCACGATCTCGGCCACGGTTTCCAGACGCGGTCCTTGGGTGCAGGCGTAAACCCCGCGCTCACTGAACTCGCAACCTTCCGCCGCCAGCGCTGCGATCAAACGGGCACGCAACGCTTCGCTGTACGGGTAGCTGAAATCGATGTGCGTCACCTGCTCCAGATCATCCGCGAAATAGGTGTGCTCGCGGCCGCTGGTGTAGTCCACCAGATCATGGGGAACGCAGAAATGGCCAGTGCCCATGGCCGGATGAATCCCGCCCACTGCATTGACCGCCAGAATCGCCTCGGCACCCGCCTGCTTCAAGGCCCAGATATTGGCCCGGTAGTTCACCTGATGCGGCGGAAAACGGTGCGGATGCCCGTGACGCGCCAGAAACATCACTTCGCGACCGGCATAGTCGCCGATCTGGATTTCCCCGGAAGGCGCGCCATAAGGTGTGTTCATCGGCAGGGACTGACGGATGCTCAGGCCCTCCAACTGGGTCAGGCCGGTGCCGCCGATAATCGCGTAAACAGTCATGAGTAATCCTTAGTCGATCAGTTGCGCAGCCCGCAGCGCTTCGAGCGCCGCCAGCCAGCGCGGATGTTGACGGTATTCGGTACTGGCGTATGCCTGGCCGCGCATGCGGGCGATACGCGGCGAAGGCTTGACCTTCAGCCGTTGTGCCGCAGTGAGCGCCAGCTCGGCAGCCGCACGGTCATTGCACACCAGCCCCATGTCGCAACCGGCGCTCAATGCCGCTTCGATACGGCTGGCCGCGTCGCCCACCACATGCGCGCCCGCCATGGACAGGTCATCGCTGAAGATCACCCCATCAAACTGCAGCTCGCCGCGCAGAATGTCCTGCAACCAACGGCGGGAAAAACCTGCGGGTTGCGGATCAACCTTGGGATAGATCACATGCGCTGGCATCACCGCTGCCAATTGCTTGCTCAGGCGCGCGAAGGGCACCAGATCATTGGCGCGAATCTGTTCAAGACTGCGCTCGTCGGTGGGAATCGCCACGTGGGAATCGGCTTCGGCCCAACCGTGACCGGGGAAATGCTTGCCGGTGGCGGCCATTCCCGCAGCGTTCATGCCACGAATAAATGCTCCGGCGAGCAACGCGGCCCGCTCGGGGTCACCCTCGAACGCACGGCTGCCAACCACGGCACTGCGCTGATAATCCAGGTCCAGCACCGGGGCGAAACTCAGATCCAGGCCCACCGCGAGGACTTCGGTGGCCATCAACCAGCCGCAGTGTTCGGCGAGGGTTTCCGCGTTCGGATTGTCGGCAATGGCGCGCATGGCCGGCAAACGCACGAACCCCTGGCGCAGGCGCTGCACGCGCCCGCCTTCTTGATCGACGGCCAGCAACAGGTCCGGGCGAACCGCGCGAATCGCTGCGCTCAGCTCCCGAACCTGACGTGGGTGTTCAATGTTGCGAGCAAAAATGATCAGGCCGCCCACTTCGGGCTGACGCAGAAACTGGCGATCCTCGGCGGTCAACCACGTGCCGGCGACATCCACCATCAAAGAGCCTTGCAGGCCGTAACTCATATGAAAACACCATTGCCTAGATCCAATCCGGGCAATGGTGCTTGATCATCGGGCCTGGCGCAATGCGCGAGCGGTCAGGCTTTGGCCGTGACCGGAATGCTTGCGCTGCTTTTGGTGCGCGGTTTGAGCTGTGCGGAGATCATCGCCGCGTCGCTGACACCGGTTTCGGCGCGCATGCCGGCCGCGAGAAACGGCACCATCAGGCGCATGACCTGTTCAATGGACGTGTTGACCCCAAAGTCGGTTTCGGCGATGGCACGCAGCGCCTTGATCCCGGACATGCTGAACGCCGCCGCGCCAAGCATGAAATGCACGCGCCAGAACAGTTCAATCGGGGGAATACGCGGCGCGGCTTCGTTGACCAGCGTCATGTAGCGGCGGAACACCTTGCCGTACATGTCTTCCAGATAACGTCGCAAGTGGCCCTGGCTCTGACTGAACGCCAGACCCAGCAAGCGCATGAAAATCGACAGATCGTTACCGCTGCGTGGCTGAACCACCAGCGCCTGCTCGACGAGGATATCCAGCAGTTCCTCAAGCGTCGGCTTGTTTTCCGGCTTGGCCTGGCGGCGCTCCAGCTCACGATCGAGGCTGATGCAGAACGGCCCGAGGAAGCGCGAGAAAACCGCCTGGATCAGGGCTTTCTTGGAGCCAAAGTGATAATTCACCGCAGCCAGATTCACCGATGCCTTGCTGGTAATCAGCCGCAACGATGTTTCGGCAAAACCTTTTTCCGCGAATAACTGCTCGGCAGCATCGAGAATGCGTTCAACTGTTTCCGACTGGGCCATGGTTTCCTGCCTGACAAACACTTGTTTGAAACATACGTATTACACCGACTACTTGTCAAGTCTGGCCGTTCACTTTCTGCCTGTACGGTCACGTATTTAATCATATCGACCGGCCCCTGTAGGCATTAGCTGACGACCGCTTGCAGACCTCAAATTCACCCGTCCCGAGTACCGCCTGGCAGCGGAAACAAAAAGGACGATTGCCAAGACGCAATCACTGTATATAATCCCAGTCACTGTATAAAAAGACAGAGCGCTCAACATGATCAAACTGACGCCACGCCAAGCAGAGATTCTGGGTTTCATCAAACGTTGCCTTGAAGACAACGGTTATCCGCCTACCCGTGCGGAAATCGCCCAGGAGCTGGGTTTCAAATCACCCAACGCTGCAGAAGAACACTTGAAGGCCCTTGCTCGCAAAGGCGCTATCGAAATGACGCCGGGCGCTTCCCGGGGCATCCGTATTCCGGGCTTCGAGGCCAAGGCTGACGAGAGCAGCCTGCCGATCATCGGCCGGGTTGCCGCCGGTGCGCCGATCCTTGCCCAGCAGCATATTGAAGAATCCTGCAACATCAACCCTGCGTTTTTCCATCCCAGTGCCGATTACCTGTTAAGGGTGCATGGCATGAGCATGAAAGACGTCGGCATTCTCGATGGTGATCTGATCGCCGTGCACACGACGCGCGAGGCCCGCAATGGCCAGATCGTTGTGGCCCGCATTGGTGATGAAGTCACAGTGAAGCGCTTCAAGCGTGAAGGCAGCAAGGTCTGGCTGATCGCTGAAAACCCGGATTTCGCCCCGATCGAAGTGAACCTCAAAGATCAGGATCTGGTTATCGAAGGCTTGAGCGTCGGCGTGATTCGCCGTTAAGGAGACATTATGCAGTTCACCCAAACACCGCATGCGCAATTGCCGCTGTTCGAGGCATTCATGGCGCAGCCTATTGCCCCGATGCTCCAGGCTCCGGTTGAAACCAGCTGGAACAATGAGCCAGAAGTCTTCAGCGAATTGTCATTGCGCGGCGCTGCCGGGAACTGCTTGAGTCTTCTGGCACCGATTCTGCGGGAACTCAGCGAGGACAAGGACGCCCGCTGGCTCACGTTGATCGCACCGCCCTCGAGCCTGACGCAAACCTGGCTACGAGATGCCGGGCTCAATCGCGAGCGTATTCTGTTGCTGCAACCACGGGGTACACAAAGTGCACTGGAGTTGACGCGCGAAGCTCTGCGCCTGGGGCGCAGTCACACGGTAGTCAGCTGGATCAATCCGATCAATGCAGCAGCGCGTCAACAGTTGATTGGCGCGGCGAGGATTGGAGATGCGCAAAGCTTGAACATCCGCCTTGGCTGAAGCGGATCAATGGAGTACGCGGGGACCGGCGTCTTTTTCAAGCTCGCCTTCAGCCATGCGACCGGCCATCTGGACCCCAACGCTCAACATCGCTTTGGCGACTTCAACGTGTTGACCTTGCAGAAAGGCCTTGGCGTCCTCGGAAAAATTCAAGGTCACCAATGAGCCCTCGTCTTCGGCACGACGAAGCTCGATACGGCCATCAGGCAGTTCGACAATTTCCAAAAATGATGTAGGCATCAGCAATACTCCACGAAAGGCCGGCATTGTAGCAGCCAGTCGACTCAGGCCCTAGCCCATCCATCATTGCGTTTCAGCACTCGCTCAGACCTTCGCGAAAGCGAATGGCCAAAGCTTTAAGCTGCTGACGCCAGCTTTCCAACTCTTCACGACCCAGTTCCGGCACCGGTTCTTCATCGAGATTAACCGCCACGATCAGCGGCCGGGTGACGTCGCCCTTGGGCTTTTTCGGGGCGCGAGGCGGCTGGAACAGCGCGTTGTAGGCGGCCAGCAGCTGGGCGAGCCAGGTTTCGCGATGCTGGGCCAGCTCAATCAGCTCGGCCATTTCCGGGATGGCTATCGCATCCAGCACTTCCTGAGTCAGCAGCAGCTCGGCGCGCGGCGCATTAGCCTGCGGCAGACGGTAGAAGCCTGCAATCTCATGACACAAACCCAGCAGCGCGCCATACAGATGGAACAGTGCAGATTCGCGCTCGGCCTGGACCAGCGCCTGGGAATTCATCGCGCGGCCTTCCTGAGCCTTGCCCAAGGCTTCAAGTGCCAGACCGGCGAAATAAATCTTTTGATTGGTGCGGGTATAGAGTTCGTGGGCCATGGCGGCATCCTCCATAACGATGAAATGAAAACAGCAGCGCCCAAATGGCGAAAAACCCTCGATGCGACCAGCACACCGAGGGTTTGCGTTGATTAACGCGGCTGCTCCGCAGAGCAGCTCATGTTAATGCATCAACGCTTGTCTTCGACTTTCCAGGCCTTGCCATCGTAGAACGCGCGCCAGCCGGTCGGCTTGCCTTCCACTTCGGTCTGTACATATTGCTCTTTGGTCTTGCGGCTGTAACGGATCACCGATGGACGCCCGTCCGGATCTTTCTTCGGTGCTTCACAAAGGAAGTGATACTTCGGATCGATCTCGTCCTTGTGCGGCGCGATTTCCATGACCAACGGCGCACGGGTTTCGCGGTTTTTCGGGAACTGGCTGGCAGCCAGGAACAAGCCCGAAGCGCCGTCACGCAGGATATAGGTGTCGTCGACCTTGTCGCACTTGAGTTCCGGCATCTTCACCGGGTCCATCTTCGGCGGCGCGGCGTCACCGCTCTTGAGCAGCTTGCGGGTGTTTTTGCATTCAGCATTGGTGCAACCGAAGAACTTGCCGAAACGGCCGGTCTTGAGCTGCATTTCGCTGCCGCACTTGTCACATTCCAGGCTCGGACCTTCGTAGCCCTTGATGCGGTAAGTGCCCTCCTCGACTTCGAAGCCAGTGCAATCCGGGTTGTTGCCGCAGATGTGCAATTTGCGCTTCTCGTCCAGCAGGTAAGCATCCATCGCCGTATTACAGATATGGCAGCGATGCTTGCCGCGCAATACGCGGGACTCGGACTCACCCTCGTCGTCCTCGGCAATTTCATCGCCCGGCGTCAGGTTGACCGTGGCCTTGCAGCGTTCTTTCGGCGGCAGGCTGTAGCCCGAACAACCGAGGAATACCCCAGTGGATGCGGTACGGATCTGCATCGGACGGCCACAGACCTTGCAAGGAATGTCGGTCATCACCGGTTCGTTGGAACGCATGCCGCTGTCCGGCGCTTCGGCTACTTCCAGCTTCTTCTTGAAGTCGCCATAGAACTCGTCGAGCACGTTCTTCCAGTCACGCTCGCCCTGGGCGACGTCATCGAGGTTTTCTTCCATGCCGGCGGTGAAGCCGTAGTCCATCAGGTTGGAGAAACTCTCGGACAGCCGCTCGGTGACGATATCGCCCATTTTTTCCGAGTAGAAGCGGCGGTTATGCAGCGCTACGTAGCCACGGTCCTGAATGGTCGAGATGATCGCCGCGTAGGTCGAAGGACGACCGATGCCACGTTTTTCCATCTCTTTTACCAGGCTCGCTTCCGAGTAACGCGCAGGCGGCTTGGTGAAATGCTGGCTCGGGTCGAGCTTGATCAAGTTGAGGTTGTCGCCCTGAGCCATGTCCGGCAGGACGTCGTCGTCGCCAGGCTTGGTCATCTGCGGCAGAACGCGGGTGTAACCGTCGAACTTCAGGATGCGGCCCTTGGCGCGCAGCTCGAAGGTACCGGCAGCAACGCTGACCGTGGTCGACAGGTATTGCGCGGGCGGCATCTGGCACGCCACGAACTGGCGCCAGATCAGCTCGTACAGGCGCTCAGCATCGCGCTCCATGCCCGTCAGCTTGCTCGGGTGGGTATTGACGTCGGAAGGACGAATCGCTTCGTGAGCCTCCTGTGCGCCCTCTTTGCTGCTGTAGACGTTCGGCGACTCCGGCAGGTACTTCTTGCCGAACTCGGTTTCGATGTAGTCACGCGCCATGCTGACCGCGTCAGCCGACAGGTTGGTGGAGTCAGTACGCATGTAAGTGATGTGGCCCGCTTCATACAAGCGCTGCGCCATCATCATGGTTTTCTTCACGCCGAAGCCCAGCCGATTACTGGCGGCCTGTTGCAGGGTCGACGTAATGAACGGTGCCGAAGGTTTGCTGCTGGTCGGCTTGTCTTCACGCTTGGCGATGCTGTAGGCGGACGCCTTGAGCTTTTCCAGCGCGGCCATGGCCGTCGCTTCGTTCAGCGGCTTGAAGGCCTCGCCGTTTTCCCGAGCCACTTCGAAGCGCACATTGGCACCCTTGGCGGTGCCCAGGTCGGCGTGGATTTCCCAATATTCTTCAGGGTTGAACGCACGAATTTCGCGTTCCCGCTCGACCACCAGCTTCACGGCAACCGATTGCACGCGGCCAGCAGACAGGCCCCGGGCAACTTTCTGCCAGAGCAACGGCGAAACCATGTAACCCACGACCCGGTCCAGGAAGCGGCGCGCCTGCTGAGCGTTCACCCGATCAATATCGAGCTCGCCTGGCTTGGAGAAGGCTTCCTGAATGGCTTTCTTGGTGATTTCGTTGAACACCACGCGCTTGTAGCGACTGTCATCACCACCGATGGCTTCGCGCAGGTGCCAGGCAATGGCTTCCCCCTCGCGATCCAAGTCGGTTGCGAGATAGATGATGTCAGCATCCTTGGCGAGCCGGCGCAGCTCCTCGATCACCTTCTCCTTGCCGGGAAGGATTTCGTACTTGGCTTTCCAGCCGTGATCCGGATCGACACCCATGCGCGAGACCAGCTGACGCTTGGCCTTCTCCTTGGGAGTAAGCACCGGCCCGTCGCCCGCGGCAGCTTTGCCTCGCTTGGCGGCAGGGTCTTTGCTGGCGCTAGCCGAACCGCTGGTGGGCAGGTCTCGGATATGGCCGATACTCGACTTCACCACGTACTGGTTGCCCAAATACTTGTTGATGGTCTTGGCCTTAGCCGGGGATTCCACGATG
>Ga0247730_1000254_pt1 | contig 48112 bp, 51 predicted proteins | sample UWRJL073202C2_FD_180959 | JGI IMG/M metagenome (GOLD analysis project Ga0247730, IMG submission 180959) | Plant litter microbial communities from Arlington Agricultural Research Station in Wisconsin, United States - UWRJ-L073-202C-2 | ecosystem: Environmental > Terrestrial > Plant litter >... | reverse complement strand
GGCCTTCCTCAATTACTACAACCACAAGCGCCCGCACTCGTCACGAAAGAACATACCGCCAGCACTCCTGGAGCATCTGGCGGCAACAAACTCCTACGTGGGTGTCTAGGAAAACTTGACCACTACACGAGCCGCGCCCTTGCCGCCCTCGGTGTGCTGGTCCCCGATGGCCTTCTTCGGAAGTGGTCCGCTGGCGTCCAACTACCACGACGAAGTCAGATGCGAGCCATTTGCCGCGCTCTGCCGCCGGTACACCCGCAACAATTTGAACTGTCGTATGGCATTGCGCGGGCGCTGACCTTTTTCATCGGCGTCCTTTCGGCGGCTCCCGACGAAGCAGTGGCCGGATTGGATGTCCAGGCCATGCTGCTCCGGCGGTGGGAAGCGCTTTACTCGTCCCCATCGTCCCCCTGAAATGCGTCGTTGTTTGGATTGAGCTGGTTCGAGTGATTGTCTTGGTTGTGCCAAAAGGTATCGTTGTTCGGGTTCATTGCGTCGCTGCGGTCGTCGTTCGAGCTGCGTCCCATAAGGATGTCCTGCGCTGGTTGAGGAGTTCACAGGGTACGGCGGGGAAGTGGGATAAGTGTTCCGATTTCCGGGCGACTTCACTGGTCTTCTGACGCCGGCAGGTCCAGCAATCGGGGTGGCTTGGGAGGACACACGGTGCGGACAAGCCCTGAATACGGAGCGCGGCAGACCGTCCTGTGTGGGCTCAGGAGAGAGGATGTCCCGAAATCCGGGGTACGCATGGGACTTCCGGTTCTTGGGCTGGTGCCGAAGGTCCGTACATTGCCCGATGAGGGAGCCCGTCCCGGACGCTCATCTGAAGCGAATCCCGGGACCGGCTCCTTGTCTCATCTGCCCATCATCGGACCAGCCGCCTGCTGCACCTGGTCCTGCTGCTGGGTCTGCTGCTGCACCTGCTGCTGGGCATTGTTTTGAATGTTTACCGCCGCTTCCTGACTGCTTTGGGAAATCGGTGTCTGGATGGCTTGCATCACGCTGACTTCGGTGTACTGCTTGAAAGGTGAATTGAGTTCGCCCTGCACAGCCCAACCTTTGCTCGCGTCATCGTTCAACACAACGTGGTCGACGCGGTGGAAGCCGGCAGCAGTCGCGGCGGAGGTCAGTGAGCCCGCGAAGTTCTGCGTATGCATACCGGGCGCACGCCCCTGGCTCTCGTCAATGCGGGCGACGCATGCATGTGCCTGCTCGTAAATCCCGTGGGCCGGGTGGCGCGCATCGAGCAGCGTCGGGACGTCATGCGCGCGCGCCTTCGCTTCACTGATGGCCGCCTGCGTCGCCGCGCCCGCCACGCCATCGGCCTTCAACCCGTGTGCCGCCTGGAAGGCTTGGACAGCCTCTTTCGTATGGCCGCCAAAATGCTGGTCGGCGTGAACTGGACTTCCATCTTTGGCCGTAAACCCGAGCGCGGCCAGGTCAGTCTGGAGCGCGCCGACAGCCGCCCCATGGTCGCCCTGTTTGTGGGGGTGAGCATGTCCGCCGGGCGTACCAGGACCCTGGTGGGACGCCGGGTGCGATGCTATCAGGGCCGCAACTTGCTCTTCTGTCATGACCTTTGTAAGCGTCACCGTTCCCGCCTTCCAGTATTCGAAGTGGGAAATACCGTCGAGTAGCGCGCCTTTTTCCTCGGTCGTCATATCTTTGACCTTCTTGCCGGTGAGGTCCTGACCCTCAGCGGCAGCGACGGCATGGATGTCTTTTGCTTGCGCGTCGTAATGGACCGCACCGCTGTAGTCGGGCTTCGAGTAATCGCGAATGAGCTCTTCAACCGTATGTTGGGCGTGACGCTTTTCAATGTGTTGCAGCTGGGCAGCGCGCCCGGCGTCGTAGTTCTCAAAAACGATGTTGCCGTGCTGGTCCAGGTCGACGACGCCCTTGTAGGCATGCTGGGCGGTTGCCAGGGCTTGTTCCTTGCTTCGCACCGCATCGGTTTTGTCGACGACGCCGGCGTATTCCAGCTTCAGGTTTCCCGGATTATTGTTGCGCCACGACACAGTCCCGTTTTCGGCTGACACCCAAGTCTTGTCTTCGAGCTCATACAGCCTCGTTGTGCCGTATGCCGCGACCATCCGGCTTACATTCTTGTCCGAAATAACGTCCATATTCTCTCCATTTCAGTGGCCCGTCGGCCGTCGGTTTTGCTCAGCGAATGCCTTCGGAACAGTCGGTGCGGACTTCCTTGCATGCTTGCCCACCTGCTGCATTGCATAGGTTCATTGCCTTGGCTACAGCGGCTTTCTCATCTTTCGGGTCCGGCGCCCCTGCGCCGAACGGGCGCCCCGACGCGTCACGTACCAGGGAAATGCAGCCGTCTCCCTGCTGGAGCAAGATGGTGCAGTCTTGCTTGTTGCAGTCGCCACCCTCGCTCTTCCACATGGCGTCAACCGTGGCGTCCCCGTGCAGGAAGGAGAACTTGTCGCCTTTCTTGTGGTTGATGAGGATGGTGTTAAGGAATACCGGGACGCGCCAGTTTGCATCCATGTCTTTCGCAAGGCCCGATGGTGGCAGCGGAAGCTTTACGGTCGTCGCCTTTCCCTCGCCAGCAACAACGATTTCACGGGTCGCGCTTGCCACACGCCAGCCATCCGCTTTGCGGACAAAGTCGAGCATTGTCTGGGATGGCTTCCCACCCCCATCGAACTGGTCGATGTGGACATGCCCGGGCGTCACCTTGACGTTCTCCGGATAAAACTGGTCATCATGGAACTGGCTACAGAGCGAGCACGCGATAAGCTTTTCACTGGAAAAGTCCGGCACAAACTTTCCATTTTTCTTGCCGAACATAACCAGCGTGCGATGACGCACGTTTTCCTTGTCGGGTCCCGTCTCAAAAACGGCCATGGCGTCGGCGTTGGGTTGGTCGCCACTTGCCGAAAATGCGAGGAGCGTTGTGTTATGTGGAGCGGCCGCTAAGACCTCGGCAGGGGCAGTCGGAGGGGTCTTTGCCGTGGGCGCGGCGATTGCGGGGCCCATGGTGACCAGCAAAGCGCTAAGCGCAACTCGAACAGTCCTTATCATTGCCAGCTCCAGGTGGGGGAGTCCGGATGGTAACCCAGCCTCCGCTGCGCAATCGCAAACTAGCTCACTCGCTGCAGCACCTGGATTTTTCCCGTCGCGTTGCATTGCATGAGACTGCTGCTCCGTAAGCTTCACGCATGGCATCCATGCAATGGCTCATTCCCCACATTACCGGCGGCGTTGTGCTCCCGCATCAGTACGCTGCAAACCGGGACGGGATGGCCTTTGCCATGATTCGAGCGCATGCAAATGGCACGACGTGGCGCGTCAGCGTGTTCCCGTCCGGCGACGCCAGCCGCGCAATTGAGGCAGTTGCCGGCTCAGAGGCGCAGGCAAAACGCTGGGTAGAGTGCTGGGCGTCGAAGCAGAGGGAACTTCCGGTCCGGAAGCGGGCCTAGACCTCGCCTTCGCTGCCCGCGCCCAACCGGTCGATTTCAAGAGACAGGGCGTTGGAGGCTTCGGCATAGCCCGGCAGCGGCCCAGTTGTCTCTGAGCCCAAAAGAGTAATCACGCGCGCGGCTGCGTGCAGCAAGGAGGGGGTGCCGGCTGTCAGGGAATGGCTTTAGACCAATCTCGCCCGGAACCTGGCCTCTTCAAAGGCGCAGACCAGCATCGCTTCAGAGAGAGCCACGGCGTCGAGAATGAGCTCTGCGGCGATGAGGATGGCGTCTTCGTCATTGTTGTCCATGCACACTCCATGTAGGGCTGGTTTAGAGCGGACGCCATGTCCGTGGTGGCGTAGTGGCCGGCGGTAGTGCTTCATCCAGCGATGCACGCTCTTCCTTGGCTTGCTCATATCGTGCGGCGTCAGCCACGCGGAGCGCAAAGTCTTCCAGCGTCAGCCACAGGCTTTCCGCATCCGCATCATTGGGGTCGGTGTCGGCGAGCAGTGCAGCGATGAAATTCATGGGCCGACGCGATTCCCCGACGAGCATGAAGGGCCACTCATCGGAAGCCATGCCGCCGGTGAGAAAGGCGGTGAAGTTTCCATGCTTCGGGATCTTGCGCTTGCCGCCCGAACGGATGGCTTCATCGAGCCCGGCGATGTCGCCAGCCTTGGCTTTTGTCACCGCATGCGTCGAGGTGAGCGGCGCGGCGGCTAGTTGGTCAAGCCACGCCCGACGAGGATCCACCATGTATCCGATGGCCTTTTCAGTAAGCTGGACCCATGGGGGCGGGCTTCCTTTCGCCCTCAAGTCGTCAAGCATGCGGGTGGACCGCCACAGGAAATCCACGCGTCGTGCAACCACGGATGATTCGACACTTGGCAAACACAGTCTGCGGCCACAGTGCGGCCACAAACGAAGAAGGCCACCCGTAAGGTGGCCTAAGTCGTTGAAATAATGGTGGCTCGGGACGGAATCGAACCGCCGACACGGGGATTTTCAATCCCCTGCTCTACCAACTGAGCTACCGAGCCACGAGTGCCTGCAACGAGCGTTGCGGCGAGTGGAGCCGCGTATTAAATCGGGACTCGGCGCCTGCGTCAAGCCTCTTTTTCGGGTGGAACGTATCCGGCGGGCTGGATCACGTCGCCGCCGAAGAAATATTTCTCCATTTCGCCGCTCAGGAACGTGCGCGTCTTGGGGTCGAGCGGCGAGAGGCGCATTTCGTTGATCAGCATGGTCTGGTGCGAGAGCCACTGGGCCCACGCTTCCTTCGACACGTTCTCGTAGATGCGTTTGCCCAGGTCGCCGGGCCACGGGGCGAAGTCGAGGCCTTCGGCATCGCGGCCGAGCTTGATGCAGTGAACCGTGCGCGTCATGGGGATATCTCCGGAAGGTTGTCGAGCAGCGTGCGCACCGGGGCGGGCAGGCCTAGCGAATCGAGCTCGTCGCGGCCACACCATCGCTGGTCGGCGCGGTCGGCCACGGCGGCGAGCGGGAGCGCATGGTCGAACAGGATGGGGGAAACGTCCAGCCGGTAATGGCTGAAGACATGGGTGAAGGCGGGCAGGGGATCGGCCTGCTGCACGCGGCCCAGTTTCGCGGCCGCAGGGATCGCCGCCCCGGCATCGCTGGCTTCGGGGAGGCTCCACAAGCCGGACCACACGCCCTGCGGGCCACGTTTTTCCAGGAGCACCCGCCCTCGTGCGTCGCGAAGCAGCAGCATGGCCAGGGCGCGCGTGGGCACCTTCTTGCCAGGCTTCGGCGTCGGCAGCACCGCCGTCAGCCCGTCCCGGTGCGCCACGCAGGTCGCCGCCTGCGGGCAGAGCAGGCAGGCCGGCTTGCTGCGCACGCAGACCGTCGCGCCGAGATCCATGATCGCCTGCGTGTAGTCGGCCGTGCGCTCCGCCGGCGTGTGCTCGTCGGCATGGATCCAGAGGCGTTTTTCCACGGGACTCTCGCCGGGGTGGCCACTGACGCCGTGATAGCGCGTGAGCACCCGCTTGACGTTGCCGTCGAGGATCGGAAAACGCAACGAGTATGCCTGCGCCAGGATGGCTCCCGCCGTGGAGCGGCCGATGCCGGGCAGCGCCATCAGCGCATCGAGATCGCGTGGCAGTTCACCGCCGTGGTGTTCGACGCACAGCTGGGCGGCGCGATGCAGGAACCGTGCGCGCCGGTAATAGCCCAGGCCCGACCACAGGGCCAGCACGGTGTCTTCGTCGGCCTCGGCCAGCGACTGCAGCGTGGGCAGTCGCTCGATGAAGCGGGTGAAGTAGCCAATGACGGTGACGACCTGCGTCTGCTGCAGCATGATCTCCGACAGCCACACACGATACGCATCGCGCGGATGCTGCCATGGCAGATCCTTGCGCCCGTGGTGGTCGTACCAGCGCAGCAGCTCACGCGCGAAAACGTTCATGGTTGCGGCAAGTCCGCATCGCGCGCAGGGCGCGCTCCCACGGTGCTGGCCGGGGCCGGCATGGTGGCAGTCGCGGCCGGCGCTGGCGAATCGCCCGTTGCGCGGATGTGCAGGCCTTTGACATGCACGCTTCCCGCATCGATGACCGACGCATCCACGGTGCCGAGCAACGGAGGCAGCGACGGTGTCGTGCCGGAGCCGAGCCCCGTCCACCAGGCGGCGAGCGCCAGCGGTGGTATGCGAACGTCGGCGTGATCCGTCGGTCCGTCGACCTTGAGCGCCACATATAGCGGATCCGCCTCGTCAGCCGGCGTCACGTTGATCGCGAGGTCGAAGGGCAGGGCACCTTCGCGCGTCATGCTGCCCGCAAGCGACGCGCCGACGTCGGCACCGCCACGCCATGTGGCATCGCCACGCAGCTTTGAATCGAAATGCGTGGCACTGGAGACCCTCACGGTGAGGTCGCCCACCGACAGCACGCCGTGGTCGAGCGAGGGGCTCGCATCGAGGTCGATGGCGTAGGGCTGCCCGCTTGCCGTGGCGCCGAGGGAAAGGTCGAAGTGATGTCCGCTCGCGAGCCTGCCGGCGTCGATGTCGACGTCGGAAAGCACCAGCGTGTTGCCCCGCGCGAGCGTGCCGTGCGTGATGCGGAATCCCGCGTCGATGGCGGGGAGTACGGCGCCTGCGGTGGAGGACCGGGGAGGCAGGGTGTCGAGATAGGCGGAGACGGCATCGAGGTCGATGCGTGCGCCGTCGACCTCGATGCGCGAAATCGTCGTGTCGCCGCCGAGCAGCGTATGCCACGGCAGGACGATCTTCCCGCGCGAGGCGATGACCAGCGGCGCACTCCGTGCGTTTCCCCGCAGCGTGATGCCTTCGAGTTCCAGCGCGGGCTTGGGCCAGAGTGTCGGGCTGGCCGGGTTGGCCAGTGTCAGTTCGAGCCCGGCCGCGCGTGCGCGTGACTGCAGCAGGGCGGTGAAGCGCTCCGGCTGGAGCACGACATACATCGCGATCAGCGCAGCCAGGACGACTGCGGCGACGAAGCCGCCGAGCGACAGCGACGCAATGCGCAGCCGGCGGTTCATCAGCCGCCGAGGTTGGCGGGCAGCAGGCCGTCCACGAACGACTCTGCCTCGAACACGCGCAGGTCGGTTGTCGTTTCACCCAGGCCCACGTAGCGGATCGGCAGGCCAAATTCACGGGCGAGCGCGAACATCACGCCACCCTTCGCGGTGCCGTCGAGCTTGGTCACGACCAGGCCGGTGACGCCCGACGTATCGCGGAACTGGCGCACCTGGCTGATGGCGTTCTGCCCGGTCGTGCCGTCGATCACCATGAGCACTTCATGCGGGGCAGCGGGGTCGAGCTTCTTCATGACGCGCACGATCTTGCCGAGCTCGTCCATCAGGCCGCCCTGCGTGTGCAGGCGGCCGGCGGTATCGGCGATGAGCACCTGGGTGCCGCGGGACCGGGCAGCCTGCAGGGCGTCGAAGATCACGCTGGCGGAGTCGGCATCCTGTCCCTGCGAAACCACGGGCACCTTGTTGCGGTCGCCCCAGGTCTTCAGCTGTTCGACGGCGGCGGCGCGGAACGTGTCGCCGGCAGCGAGCAATACGCTGCGACCCTCGTCCGAAAAGCGCCGGGCGAGCTTGCCGATGGTGGTCGTCTTGCCGACGCCGTTGATGCCTACCGTGAGAATCACGAAAGGCGAATGCGTCGTGGTGTCGAGCGGCTTCTCGACCGGCTTCAGCAGGGCGACCAGTTCGGCGCGCAGGGCCTTCAGCAGCGCGCCCGCATCGGCGAACTCGCGTTTGTGCATGCGCTTGCGCAGGCTTTCGACGAGGCTGGTGCTGGCTTCCACGCCGACATCGGCCGTGATCAACGCGGTCTCGAGTTCATCGAGCAGGTCGTCGTCGAGCTTCGGATGACGCACGAACAGCGAGGTAAGGCTTTTGGCGAAGCCGCTGCCCGACAGTCGGTCGCGCCAGTTGCGCTTCGCGGGACGCTCGGCCTCGGTCGGGGCCGGCTGGGCCGCTTCGCGGGCTTCCTCGACGACCAGTGTCTCTTCGACGTCGGGCTCCACCTCGGGCGCCATCGGCTCGGGCGGTGCGATCTCTGCCATGGCCTCGGCGACGGCCGAGCCCAGGTCGGGGATCGCGGTTTCCGCAGCGCGATCGACGCCGTCATCCTTCGCCGATGGGTCGGCGGGAGCGGGATCGGCGGGCTTCTTCTTCCAGAACTTGAGCATTGCAGGAGGGATTCAAAGACAATGGCGGGATGTTATCACCCCCGCCCTCACTGGCCGCTGAGCGATGAGCGCTCCCGGAACGATCCGCATCATCGGCGGAACCCTGCGTAATTCGCGTCTCGTTGTCCCTGACCTGCCGGGCCTTCGGCCCACGTCGGACCGCGTCCGCGAGACCCTGTTCAACTGGCTGCAGCCCGTGCTCGCCGGGTCGCGTTGCCTCGATCTGTTTGCCGGTACCGGTGCGCTGGGCATCGAGGCCCTGTCGCGCGGGGCCGCCGAGGTGACGCTCGTCGACCGCGACCCGAAGCTCGCCGCGGCCCTCAGGGCCAACCTCGCCCGGCTCAAGGTCCACGGCGACGTGGTGGCGCAGGACGCCCTGCGCTGGCTGACGGGCACGGCGCGCCCCTTCGACATCGTGCTGCTCGATCCGCCCTTCGCCCTCGATGCGTGGGAGGCCGCGGCCCGCCAGCTCGAGGTCGGCGGCTGGCTCGCTCCCTCGGCCTGGATCTACGTGGAAGCGCCGCGCGGCGCCACGTTCGAGCTTCCGGCCAGCTGGCTTCCGCACCGTGAAGGGGCCGCGGGCGAGGTCGTCTATGCGCTCTATCGCCGCACCCCCGCTGATCCGCTAAGCTAGCCGCCGTTTTCCCCAGAACGCCATCCATGAATCTTCCGGCCAATCCGCGCCTTGCCGTCTACCCCGGCACGTTCGATCCGATCACGAACGGCCATGCCGATCTCGTGTCGCGGGCGGCGCCGTTGTTCGACCGCATCGTGGTGGCCGTCGCGGAAAGCCGCAACAAGGGCCCGGGCTTCAGCCTCGGCGAGCGCATCGCACTGGCCCGCCTCGCGCTGGCCGACCTGCCGAACGTGGAAGTGCGCGGCTTCGACTGCCTGCTTGCCCATTTCGTCACGGAAATCGGTGCCGGCGTGATCCTGCGCGGCCTGCGCGCCGTGTCCGACTTTGAATACGAATTCCAGCTGGCCAGCATGAACCGTCACCTGATTCCCCAGGCCGAGACGCTGTTCCTGACCCCGGCGGAGCAATACAGCTTCATCTCCTCCTCGCTCGTGCGTGAAATCGGTCGCCTGGGTGGCGATATTTCCGGCTTCGTGCATCCGGCGGTGCAGCAGGCCATGCGCCAACGCTGGCGCAACTCTTGAAAACAAAGGTGATCATCATGCGTAAGTTCGTCCTCGCCGCGTCCGTGGCCCTGACCGCCGCCCTGGCTCTTTCGGCCTGCAACAAGTCCGAAGACACCGACCAGGCCACGACGCAGGAAGCTGCCCTCACCAAGCCGTCCAACCCGACGGACACCAAGGCATGGAGCCAGTACTTCGGCCAGATCGTCCGCAAGAACATGCAGGGCATGACGGCTGATCGTCCGTTCCCGTATTTCGTGCCGGCCGGTGACGACCAGGCAGGCCAGGACGGCCGCGCCCGCCAGCTCGAGGCCGTGCAGGGCGCAGTCGCCCGCGGCGTCACGCCGGGCAACATGCTCGTCTTCGGTGGCCCGGACTCGGCCAAGACCGCCGACCTGCTGGTCGAGGCGTTCAAGGGTGCGAATGCCGGTTCCTTCAAGAAGGTCATCGTGATGTTCATCGGCGACGCCGCCGACCAGCAGCGCGTCACGGACGCCCTGGCCGCGTCGGGCGCCGAGGTCCGCTTCGTCCAGATGTAATCGGGCCCGCCATCCGGGTCGAAGAGGGGCGCCTTCGGGCGCCCCTTTTTTAGGCTAAAATCTCGGGCATGTCCCTGCTTATCCTCGACACCTGCGTCAACTGCGACGTCTGCGAGCCCGTGTGCCCCAACAAGGCCATATCGCTGGGCGAACAGTATTACGAGATCGATCCCGACCTCTGCACCGAGTGCGTTGGCCACTTCGATGCCCCGCAGTGCGTGGAAGTGTGCCCGGTCGAGTGCATTCCCAACGATCCCGATCGCGTGGAAAGCCGCGAGCAGCTCATGCTCAAGTACGAGCATCTGATGGCGAAAGCCGCGACATAAGCTCTTCACGGTTGCATGGGTTAACCTCACGGGTAGCGATATATTCCCGGAGAAACATCCATGGTTCATGCTCCTTCGTGGCGCGTGCTCGCCGCGAGCCTGTCTTTTGCCTTCGTTGCCGGCCACGCCGCCGCGGATGCGTCAGCCACTGGCCCCACAGTCAGCCCGGCCGCCAGCAGCACCGCCGCCGGCAGCACTGCGGCCACCAGCACCGCCGCTACCCCGGCCGCACCGTCTTCTACTGCGAGCAACCCGCGCGGCCCCGGCCACGCCGCGATCGCCAGCGCCAATTTCCTCGCGACCAATGCGGGTTTCGAAGTGCTGGGGAAGGGCGGTAACGCCTTCGACGCCGCGGTCGCCGTGGCATCGACGCTGGGCGTGGTGGAGCAGCAGAGCTCCGGTATCGGCGGCGGCTTCATGGCCATGCTGCACACGGCGAAAGACAGCCGCGACGTGTTCATCGACGCCCGCGAGACGGCGCCGGGCGCCGTGGACATGAAGGTCTACCTTGGCAAGGACGGCAAGCCGAACCGCGACACGTCGACGAACGGCCCGCTGTCGTCCGCCATCCCCGGCGAGCCCGCCGGCCTGGTCTGGATGGCCGAGCATTACGGCAGGCTGCCCCTGTCGGCATCACTGGCGCCGGCCATCCGAATCGCGAAGGAAGGGTTCCAGCCGGATGCCCGCTTCCTCCACACCATCGAGACACGCAAGGACGTGCTGATGCGGTATCCCGCGTCCGCTGCGATCTACCTGCCCGGTGGCAAGGTGCCCCAGGCCGGCTGGACGCTCCGTCAGCCCGACCTGGCGAAGACGCTCGAGCGCATCGCCGCGAAGGGACATGACGGTTTCTACAAGGGCGAGACCGCGAAGCTGCTCGTGGCGGCTTCCCGCAAGGGCGGCGGCAACTGGACGACAGCCGACTTCGACGCCTATCAGGCGAAGGAACGCACGCCGCTCACCGTGGACTACCGCGGCTATCGCATCATCACGCCGCCGCCGCCGTCTTCGGGTGGCGTGGCCATTGCCGAGATCCTGAACATCCTGGGCGGGTTCGACCTGACGAAGATGGATACCGCGCACGCCACGCACCTCGTCATCGAAGCCATGCGTCGTTCGTTCCGCGATCACAACGAATACCTGGGCGACCCGGACTTCGTGAAGATGCCGCTCGACATGCTGCTGTCGAAGTACTACGCCGACGGCCTGCGCGCGACGATCTCGCCTGACAAGGCGACGCCGTCCGACCTGCTGCCTGCCTCCATGGCCCCGGAGCCGGGCATGCACACCACGCATTTCTCCATCATCGATGCCGACGGCAACATGGTCGGCTCGACGCTCACGGTGAACCTGGAGTTCGGTTCCGCGTTCGTGGCACAGGGCACCGGCGTGGTGCTGAACGACGAGATGGACGACTTCGCGCTCGTTCCCGGCCAGCCGAATGCCTACGGCCTGCGCGGCGCGATTGCCAATGCACCGGTGGGCGGGAAGCGCATGCTGTCGTCCATGTCGCCAAGCTTCGTGCTCGGCGCCGATCGTACGGCCATCATCGGCTCGCCCGGCGGCTCCACCATCATCACCCAGGTGCTCGAAGGCATCCTCGGCTTCATTGATGGCAAGACGGCGTCGGAAATCACGGCGCAGAAGCGGTATCACCACCAGTACCTGCCTGACCGCGTGGACGTGGAAGCCGGCGCGTTCGACGCCGCGACGGCGAAGACGCTGACCGACATGGGGCACGTGCTGCAGGATCGCGCGCCGTGGGGCTTCATGAACGTCGTGACCTGGGACCACCGGAACAACCAGCTGGACGCCGCAAGCGACCCGCGCCGGCCGTCAGGCCTGGGCAAGGTGCAATAAGGACGTAAAGGCCGCCCCGTGGCGGCCGATACCATGGACATCGGACGGGGGCGGCATGAAGGCGAAGTACAAGGTGAAGCACTCGGGCATGGCCTGGGGTTCGCGCGTGGCGGGTGCACTGTTGCTGCTCGTCGCGCTCGGCCTGATCGCCTGGAACGAGCGTCGTGTCATGGACTACGCCACGGCGTTGACGCGGCCGGGTGGCGGCCCCGTGCTCGACCTCGGGGCCAGCGGCCGCCCTGCGGCGGGCCAGTACGGCTCGCTGACGCGTGTCAGCGGCCTGCCGCGCATCGTGGACGCGCTGCGTGATCCCGAGTTCAACCTCCGCGTCGACACACCCGTGCTGATCCGCCACGTGGAGATGTTCCAGTGGCGCGAAATCACCGTCGGCGGCGTGACCCACTACGAACTGGACTGGGTCGACCATCCGGTGGATGCCTCGAGCTTCGCGAAGAAATCGGGTCATGTGAACCCGGGGGCCTTCCCGATCCAGGGTCGCCAGCTCGAAGCCGGGGAAGTGCACCTGGGGCATTTCAAGCTCTCCAGCAGCATCATCCGTGCGTTCCCGGGTAGCAGGGCGGTCACGCCTGACGAGAAGAAGCTGCCGCCCAACCTCGCCGCCACCTTCCAGCGCGACGGCGATGCACTGGTCACCAGCGCAACGGCAGGCAATCCGCGCCTGGGCGACCTGCGCATCAGCTGGGAGGCCGTGCCGCTCCAGCCCATGACCGTGCTGGCCCGGATCGACGGCGACACCCTGGTGCCCGGGCAGCCGACGCGCGAAGGCGACAGCGGGTTCGACGTGCAGTCCGGCGACCGCACGCTGCAGGACGTGCTTCCCGCCGTGCCGGATGCGCCGGAGGCCGTGCTCGCGTCACGCATCGCGGCCATCGTGCTCGCCGCCCTGGGGGCGCTGCTGCTGGCGTGCACCAGCAGGCTCCGCTTCGACGTGCTGTTCGCCGCCGGTACCGGCGCGGTCATCGTCGGCGCGGTGGCGGGCGTCATGTGGATGGCTGGCGACGCCATGACGGCAAGCGTATGGTTGCTGGTCGCCGTGCTGGGCGCAGGTCTTGCGATCTGGCGCGTACAGCAGCGAACTCCACCCCCCACCACCTGACTGCAGGGAACACACGTCATGCGTATCACCGGACTTTATGCGGCACTGCTGGCCCTTCTCGTCGTTGGCCTCGCGGTGCGGGTGATGCTGCTGCGCCGTCGCAACAGCGTCGGGCTCGGCGACGGCGGCAACCGCAGCCTGGCGTGCGCTGTCCGGGCCCATGGCAATGCCACGGAGTACGTGCCGCTGGCGCTGGTGCTGCTGCTGGTACTCGAGCTCAACCAGACGCTTCCTGCGCTGCTGCACGTCTTCGGTATCGGGCTACTGCTGGCCCGTGTCATCCATGCGCTGGGCCTGTCGAACACGCCGGGTGCTTCCACCGGGCGCTCCGTGGGTGCGGGCCTCACGCTGCTGGTGATCGTCGCCATGGCGCTGATGCTGGCCTGGCAGTTCCTGGTGATCCACCTGATCGTACCAGCGACGGTGTAAGCGTGCCGGCGACGGCCTGACTCAGGCCGTCGCGGGAGCGGACCCGTCGACGAAGGCGTAGACGTGGTCGGCCCAGCTCGCGGCTTCCACGTAGATGCCCGCCATGGTCTGCACGTGCTGCTCGCGTAGTGCGGTGTCGTTTTCCAGTTCGCCCTGTTCCCAGTGGCGGATCTGGTCGAGGATGGTGGCGAACGGGCCGGTGCCCTCGAGCAGCGCCTCGCGGATTTCAATCGCCAGCGGCAGGTGCTCGAGCACGTACGCCATGGACACGTTCATCAGCGTATCGAGCAGCGAGAACAGCCCTGCGGTAAAAGCCATCTCCTGCAGCTCGGGCTTGACGGCACGCGCCAGCTTTTCGCACATGTGCGCGCGCACCAGCGCGAGCCGGAGCAGTTCGGGCGGACGCTCGTCCATGCCCGAGACGGCCATGGTGAATATCCAGTTGCGCATGCGGTTCACGCCGAAGAACACCGCCGCCTGTTCCACCGACTTCAGCTGCCGGGGCAGCGCGAAATAAGCGGAGTTCACGCAGCCCAGCAGCTTGTAGCTGAGGATGGCGTCGTCGCGGATGATCTTGCCGAGCTCCACGGGCCCGTTGTCCGGATCCTGTAGTGCGCTCATCAGGCGAAGCACGCCGAGCTTGCTCGGGCTGAGCCTGGGCATGTCCACGCGCTCGGGGCGCAGCAGGTACCGCCCCTGGAAGCCGTCGACATCCTGGTCGGCGTAATCCATGTAGGTTTCGTGCGTGTCGATGCCGGTGACGATCACCTTGACGCCAAAGGCGTGCACGTAATCCATGTGGGCACGTGCGGCGACGGGATGCCGATGGTCGACGGCGATCTTGGCGAACTGCACGATGCGCAGCAGTTCATCCACGCCTGCCCGGTGTTCCGGATCGGCGGGGAGGTTGAAGTCTTCGAGCATGAACAGGCAGCCGTGGCCCTTCAGCTCGCGAAGCCTGGCCAGGAGCTGCTCGTCACCGCCGAGGTCGGCGCTGATGCTGGCGCCGAGGCGCGCGTTGTGACGAAGCAGGTCGGCGTGTTCCAGCAGCAGCTCGCGCGACATGTGCAGGAACGCACGGTTGTCGCGCACGAGGCGCCTGAGGCTGCCATCGACGATGGCGCTCAGCGTCGCCTGCGTATGCGCGCGCGATGCTTCGTCGATGTCGGTGCCGATGGGGCGCGGGAAGATCAGTTCGTACGCGAACAGCGCCTGTTTCCTGTCGAGCACGGGGACGCGGACGATAGGCAGGAATCCGTCGTCATTCACGGCGGTAGGCTGGGGGATAGCTGCCATCTTGTCGTTGCTTAAACCTGTGCAAGCATCGCGGAGCGGAGGCGTACTTTCGTCGTGCCCTGCGGGCCGTAGGTGGAACCGCCGGGTGCGTCGCCGGCGAGCAGTGCAAGCGCCTGCCTGACGTGCCCCATGCGCTGGTGCACGATGCGCCCGTTTACCTCGTTGAGGCGGCGGCATTCGACCAGCAGGTCGGTCGTGGCCGACCAGCGCGCATCGGCAAGGCTGTCGATGCCGGAGGCCTGGCCCAGCTGGCGCCGTTCCACGTCGAGTTTCTCGATGCGGTCGAGCAGCTGGCCTTTCGCGCGCCCGACGATCTCCAGGGCAGACGTGTCTGCCTGGTCGAGCGCCATGCGCTCGTCGATCAGGTTCGCGTGGAGCGAATCGACCGCACGTGCCAGCTCGCCCATGACGGCGACGAGCGCTTTGTCGAAGTCGTGGCTGAGCTCGCCGGTCATGCGTTGCCTGCGCTTCCCATCTGGCCTTCCAGCGCCAGGAACTTGCTGGCGATGGCCTGCGCGTCGGGCTTGTAGGTGCCGTCGGAGATTTTCGAGCGGATCTCGTCCACCCGCTTCGTATCGATGCCGTCGCCACGGCTGGCGGCGTCGAGCGCCTTGGCCGAGTCGGTGATCTTCACGCTGTCGTCCGTGGTGCGCACCGTGCTGGCGCCCTGTGCGGACGTGGCGGAACCGGCCGCCTGCCCCTGGGTGCGCAAGGTCACCGTAGGCTGCTGGGTCGGAATACCGGGCTTGATGGTCGTGGTCATGTTGGTTCCTCGGAGCTGAAGTCCTGCAGACTCTTTAACGGCGTTCCAGCGGCGAACTTTAACCGCGCGAGGGGCCAGAAGCGTGATGCGGTTGGGTTTTTGTTCATGGCAGGACGGCGACGACGCCGGGTCCGCTCACGACGGCATTGAGGATCTTGCCCGAGGAGGCGTTGCGGACCTTGAGGCGCGTGCCGGTATCGCCGGCGCCCATGGCAATGCCTTCCACGCGGATGACCACCCCTTCCACGCTGGCCTCCATGCTCACGGCGTCGCCGATGCGCACGGCCTGGCGGCCGGCCAGCATGCCGGGTGTGAGTACGGTGCCGGCATTGAGCGGACGGGCAAGGGCGCGGCCGCCCACCTGGTCGAGGTCGGCGATGTAGCCGTAGGCAAGGGTAGCGACGTCCCGCTCTTCCAGGTGCACGTCGGCAGCCCCCGGACCGTCGCCTCGGGCCAGCGGCCGCGTGGTGACCAGGACCCTGGTGAACAGCTGCACGCGAACGGGGACGCGCACGGTCCAGCCGCCCGGTACGGGACAGTGGACCGTGACGCTGGCGCGCGCGCCGAGCGGACGGTTACCGGGCACCGAGGCGGCCAGCGGCGCAGCGCAGTCGGCGAGATGCAGCCGGCTGTCGAGCGGGGCGGCGTCCAGCACCATGCGGGCACCGGGCAGGCCACGATTGGCCTGCAGCCAGGTCACCGCCGTGGTTCGCACCGCGTCCATCGACTGATCCGCGACGGCACCTAGCGGGAAGCCGAGCAACGCCACTGAAGCCAGGGCCGCGCGGACGCGCGCTGTCACGCAGCGCGCTCGGCGAGTGAGGCCGAGAGGCCTTGCGTCATGGCATCCAGCTCCTTGTTGAGGGCGGGTACGAGGTGGTTGGCATCGGCGTGGCGACCTTCGCCGAGCGTGATCGCGTACTGCGACGCCAGCGAGGTGAAGCGCTCGCCTGCCGCACGGATGCTGTCGGACGACGCGTCCGATCGCCGTGCCCGGAACTGGTCGATGCATCGCATCAGTGGCGTGGTGTCGAGCCAGCGGCGATCGAGCCCTGCCGGGTCGCGCGACGCCAGCTCGATGGCGAAGCGCAGGCCCTGGCTGGCCTCACGGATCATCTGGCTCAGGCTAGCCGCGTCGAGGTCCCCGTCGGTCTCGAGGCGGGCGAGGCCAAGGCGGTGGGCGAGCACGGCGGCGCGCGCTGCCGCATCGGCTTGGCGACGTGCCTCGGTGCCTACGCGGCTGAGCGTGCCCTGGGCGGTCTGGATCGCGCTGACGCGACCCTGCAGGGCATTCATCCCGTCGCGGGCGCCATCGAGGCTGCTGCGTGCGCCGCGAACGGCATCGTCGACATGGCTGAGCGAGGCCTGCATGCCGGCAATGCCGGACTGGGTCTGGTCAAGGCGGCGAAGGCTGTTGTGCACGGCTTCGTCGAGCTGGCCGGAGAACTCGCCGACGGTCTGCGTGACGTTGTCGATTTCTGCGGTGGCCTGCGTGGTCTTCTCGGCCAGCTGCTTCACCTCGTCCGCGACCACCGCGAAACCGCGGCCCGCTTCGCCCGCACGGGCCGCTTCGATGGCGGCGTTGAGGGCGACGAGGTTGGTCTGGTGTGCGATGTCCTGTACGGCGGCGGTGAGCTTGCGGATGGCCGTGAAGTATTCGGAGAACTGCGCGTGGTTCTTGCTCATGCCCGACAGCGCGCTGCGCAGGAGGCGTAGCTGCCCGTCGAGGTCGCCGGCCGTGGCCTGGCCCTGCCGGGAGGAATCCGCCATGCCACCGACGCTGGCGTGCGCGTGGTCGATCGCCGTCGAAATCCTGGCGGTCGCTTCCGTCAAACGACCGGCGGTGTCGCGTGCGCCGTCGAGGTTGCTGCCGAGCTCGAGGAGGCTCGTGCCCAGCGCCTGCGCACTGGTCAGCACCATGCCCTGCTGTTCGATGGCCTGGATCGTGGTCGCCGGCGCGGTGCGCGGCGCCTCGGCAGGCCTGAGCAGGGCCCCCAGCGCACTGGCGGCAGCCGGGTACTGGGCCGCAAGCACGCGGACGCGCTCGGCATCACCGGAAGAGGCTGCCTGGGCAAGGAGGCGTACGTGCTGGCTCCAGAGGAGGGTCATGGCTTCTGCATTCGCTTAGGTAAGGGACACTCTCTTAATCGTCCGAGAGGCTCGCGACTTGAGCCATGCAATCGGCGTGCCATCGCGCACGGCGTGGCGGGAGCGCCAGGCTTTTCCGTGGGAGCGCGCCCTGCGCCAGTCGTTTCCGTGGGAGCGCGCCCTGCGCGCGACATCTTTACGCGACAAGCCCCAAGTCCTCGCGAAACGCTGTCGCCCGCACGGCGGGCTCCTACAGAAAGGCGGGAGGGTGCCGATACGTCGATGACGCCCCAAGACACACGAACACTCCCATGGCCCGTGCCCTCCTCGACACCGTCGAAACCTTTACCCGCCTGGCGGGCCACAACCGCGTGGCCATGCTGCTGTTCCGGCTGGGTGATCGGCAGGGCTTCGGGATCAACGTCTTCAAGGTGCGCGAGGTACTGCGCCGCCCGCGGCTGGAGCGCATGCCGAGCATGCATGCACTGGTCGCCGGCAGCTTCGACTATCGCGGCAGCACCATCCCGGTCATCGACCTGGCGGCTGCCATGGGCTATCCGCCGCTGGTCAGCGTCGACAGCGCGCACCTGATCGTCACCGAGTTCAACCTCTCCGTGCAGGGCTTCCTGGTATCTGACGTGGACCGCATCGTCCACGTCGACGGCTCCAACATGGCCGCACCGCCGGCCGCGCTCGGCTATGGTCCGCGCGTGAACGCCGTCACCCGGCTGGATGGCGACCTCGTGGCCGTGGTCGATGTCGAGCAGGTGCTGGCCAGCGTGGATCCGAAAGTGGTCGAGATATCCGACCGCGTGCAGCAGGCCGCCCACGTGCAGCAGGCCGGTAACCGGCGCCTGCTGGTGGTCGATGACTCGCTGGTGGCGCGTACCCAGCTCGTCGACCTGTTCCGCAAGATGGACCTGGAATGCGTCGTCGCCAAAGACGGCCGGGAAGGCCTCGACGTGCTGCGGACACTCGCTATGGGGCCGGCCGACGATCGCGTGACGCTCGTGGTCTCCGACATCGAAATGCCATTGATGGATGGCTATGCGCTCACCCGCGCCATCCGTGAAGACGCCCAGCTGCGGCACCTCAAGGTGCTGCTGCACAGCTCGCTGAGCGGCGTGTTCAACGAAGCCATGGTTGCGCGCGTGGGGGCGGATAAATTCATCGCCAAGTTCCAGCCGGACATCCTGGCCACGGCCGTACTGGATCTCCTGCCGGCGTAACGCAACGCCGGCAGCCCTTATGGCAGCGCGCCGTGGGAGCGCGCCGCGCGCGCGACATCTCCTCGCGAACCGCTTGAAAGATGTCGCGAGCAACCGTCGCAAGCGGTGCGCGCTCCTGCGGCGGCGGTCGACGCCTGGATCACGAAGTCACTCGTAATAAAACATTGCGTTTTTCTTTCGTGGTGATTCCAGTGTTAGTGCCCTTTCCCACCATTCGGATACTTCGTGCATCGTGATGCAGGCTATACCCAAGGCGCGATGATCGTGAGGGGGCGCATCAGGGCGTAGCAGAACGAAATGTCCTCAAGGCTTCCTTTCACTTAACTCCCTTATACGGGCGGCGACTTTACTGTGGTAAAAGTCCATTTTCTGTCGCGATTGCGGGTCTGTGCACTGTGTCGTATTTGCCAGCGTGTAGCCGCCTACACTGACCTTGCGGGTGCGATCACCTTGATGAAGACCCCAGAAGATTTCGCTGTAGACGCCCGCGTCGAACGTCGGCGTTTCGCCTAAAAACATGCCGGTTTCTTCAACATAAAGGCGGTAGAACGCAGGTGCCTCCCAGATGGCACCCCAGCTCGTCGAGCCGTTTCCAATGGGTTGCTCGTGGAAGATGGACGGAAGTATCCAGTATGGTGTGAATGGTACGAGGCGAAGGCAGCCGTCGGGACTGAGAACACCTCCATCAGGTGTCGCCCATGCCTTTTCCCACCAGTTGGATACTTCGTGAACCGTGACGCTGGCGATGGCTAATGTGGCGATGAGCGTGTGCGCGCGCATCAGGTCAGCTCCATGCTGGCGTGCGGGTCAGCGAAAGTCGCCACGCCTTTGAAGGGTACTCTTCACTAAGTCGATCTTGAGATGCAGTGCGTCCTTTCGAGTAGTGATCGGCCATTTTCTTTCGTGATTTCGAATCCATGCAGTGTGTAGTATTTGCTAAGGTGTAGCCGGCGATAGAAACCTCGCGGATTCGGCTGTGAGAATAAGGATAAGATCCCCATAACACCTCGCCCCCCTCGAGAGCCGCATCAAACGTCGGGGTTTCACCAAGAACCATGCCCGTATCTACTACGCGGAGCCGATAGAATCTTGGTGTGTCCCACAGAACACCCCACCTGGACGGACCATCATGCCAGGGCTGTGCGTGGAATATGGATGGAAGTATCCAGTACGGTTTATAGCTTTCGAGGCGAAGACAACCGTCGGGGCTCAATATGGTTCCTTTATGTGTCGCCCATGCCTTTTCCCACCAGTCGGATACTTCGTACACGGTGATGCAGGCGATGCCCAGGGCGATGGCCACGATGGCTGCCGGTCTCACTCAGGTACGCCAAGGTCGATCGAGATATTAAGTGGCGTCCAGTGCACATCTGAGAAGATGACGAAGTCGCCGCCCCTGTTGTTGCGGGAGCGGTAGGCATCGAAAGACTGGTTTGTAACTAAGCCGACACGATCTCCCATCCATTCAATAACGTGCATGTTAAGCGCTGCGTGAGCGATGAGTTCCTTCTTGTTTATAACGCGGTCTGCGGTCCAGAGGCCGAGGAATTGATTACCATTGAAGTCGTAGAAATCGCGAATGTAGGTACCTGCTGCTTCGATGTGGAAAGAGGCACGGCCGTCCAGGGGGTCTATGGAGGCCTGACCAATGACGGCGACCTTCATCGTGGCAGAGCCAAGAGCACCATAAGCGTCATCTAGTGTGCTGATCGCGCTACCGAAAGGCTTTGCATTGACCTGGCAAGATTCGTCGAGCTCGCGAGCCGACATGTTTCGCGCGCCCAGTGCTTTACGCGTTGTGCGATTCCATTCCGCATCTGTAAGGCGTTTATTGAGAAGTTTTACTGCCGCCGGATTAGCCACCCTCCGCATGACCTCCTCGTGTGCTTTCCTGCATCGCTTGAACCTGAGTGCCCAATCCATGGTGACGATGGTTTCATCAACGTAAGGCGCGTCTATCTGCGTCGCTGGAGGTATGGTTGAGCGCTCGTCTTGCGCCTTCCACAGCTCGGGCATCCGCCACGGCGGTGAATCAAACCACCGCTCCATCAGCGCCGCCGATACATCCCAACCCATCTTCCGCATGGCGCCGGGCAGCGCCGTTATCTTCAGCCCCGGCATTACGATGTCGCGCGTGGCGTTGTCGGCTGCGGGCTTCATCCCGAAATCCAGATGGGTCGGCGTGATCATCACGTCGGCGGGTAGGCCGTCCGTGGCCAGGGAAAAGTCTTGGAGTGCCATCAGGAGATCTCGACGGGAGGCGGCCAGTGAGCCACGGTGAGTGATAGGGGGACGTCGGAGGTAAGGACGGAGGTTGCCGCGTCATCGGCGCAGGCGTGCTGGGGTGGAGATCGATCGGCACATGCGGCAAAGGCGAGCCCCGCGTGGCTCGCGTCGGAATCGCTCTTCCAGCGCACCGTCAGGCGGTAGGCAGGTACCGAAGCGGGGGCTGCTGCGTCACTGCCGTCCGTACGGTCGTCCACCGGGCTATCGGTACCGCCACGCGATGCCGTCGCCACGTCTTCATTGCCGGCGGAATGTCGGGCGTGGTCCTCGTCGTCCGATATCTCTCGCATGAACCGGTTCGGCGGCGTGAGGATCCGGTGCCCGCAGGCGAGCAGGTCGCCGTGGCGGGCAAATGGCATTCCGCCCACGAATGCGCGGGCGCTTCCTTCCACGATGACGGTCGCGCCACAGGTGCCGCAGAGAACCTTTGCGCCGACAAAGGCCGCCGGTTGGCCATCAATGAGAAACCACGGCCGGCCTTCGACGATATGTCCCCCGCCGGTGGTGCTGTCGCCGACGACGGCGATGGGTCGAATCGTCATGTATCCCCTGTTTCAGTAAGGCTGCGGCGTGTCCGCAGGAAGGGGAGGCTAGGGGCCGGGTGTAACCGCAAGATATGGAAGGATTCTGAAAAACGAGGTAGCAGAGCCCCGAACGCGATGTGCGTCACGAAACCGCCAACCCGCCGTCGGCACCCGCCGGACGGGCGTCGGATTTCTGGCGCGCCAGGCTTGTCCGGCCAGACCCCAACGCGCAAACCGCGCCAGTGCGCCATTCCTGAGGGTGCCGGCCCCATGGCACGCCTCTTGCTCAACCCCTCGGGCCAAGGTCACCAGAGGGCTGAGCCCATGATCGACAAACCGGATCCGCTGTTCGGCGCACACACCCAGGCCCTTGGCCTGTGGCAGCGCCGTGCCGAGGTGATCTCGTCCAACCTCGCCAATGCCGATACGCCGGGGTTCCTCGCCCGTGACGTCGACTTCCGCAAGGCCCTGACCGCCGCCACCGGCGCCGTCGAGGGCAACACGCTACCCATGGCGGCCACGGAAGCGGGGCATATCGGCGGCAACGCCACGTATGCCAATGCCGAGGCGAACAAGCTCGCCTACCGCGCGCAGACGCAGCCGACCATGGACGGCAACAGCGTCGACACGCAGGTCGAGCAGGCGCAGTTCGCGGGTAACGCGATCCATTACCAGGCGTCGCTCAGCTTCATCAACGCGCAGATCCATACCATGCGCCTTGCCATCACGGGGTCCAGCTCATGAGCCTGCTTTCGATCTTCGACGTCGCCGGCTCAGGCATGGCGGCACAGTCGGCGCGCCTCAACACCACCGCCAGCAACATGGCCAACGCGGACAGCGTGGCCAGCAGCGAGGCCACGGCTTACCACGCGAAGCAGCCGATGTTCTCGGCGGTGCAGCAGATGGTGAACGGCCAGATGGAAAACGGTGGTGTCCGCGCCATGGGCGTCACCGACAGCCAGGCGCCGATCCCCTCGCGCTATGAGCCGAACAACCCGATGGCGGATGCCAACGGCAACGTCTTCTCGAGCAACGTCAACCCGGTCGACGAGCTGGTCAACATGATCTCCGCGTCGCGCTCCTACCAGAACAACGTCGAAGTCATGAACAGCGCCAGGCAGCTCATGCAGAAGACGCTGGACCTCGGCAAATAAGGCACCCTCATGGTCGATTCCGTTTCCGGCACCAGTTCCTCGTCGTCCTCGTCGACGGCGTCCTCCACTGGCCAGCTGCAGCAGCAGACGCTCAGCCAGTCCGACTTCCTGAAGCTCATGGTCACGCAGATGACCAACCAGGACCCGACCAAGCCCATGGACTCCACCCAGATGGTGGCGCAGATGGCGCAGTTCTCGCAGGTCGCCGCCACGCAGGAGCTGCAGAGCTCGTTCGACACGCTGTCGACCAACCTGTCGGGCGACCAGTTCGTGCGCGCCGCCTCGCTGGTGGGCCAGGACGTGCTGGTGCCTTCCAAGGCCGCCACGCTGAAGGACGGCGTGGTCAACGGCGCGGTGAACGTCGGTACCTCGGGCACCTACGTGAACGTGCAGGTGAAGGACTCCAGCGGCAACGTGGTCCGCAATATCTCCCTTGGCCAGCCGGACGCCGGCCTGGTCCAGTACACCTGGGACGGCAAGACCGATGACGGCAGGCAGCTGGACAACGGCGGTGTCTACCAGGTTTCCGCGACCTCCGGCGGAACCGCGATCGATACCTTCGTTCGCGGAAAGGTGGAAGGCGTCGGTGCCTCGGGCACGGACGGTACGTACCTGCAGGTGGCCGGCTACGGCGGCGCCCTGCTCAGCCAGATCGCGCAAATCCTGTAAACGAATCGAGGGACTACCACCATGCCTTTCAACATCGCCCTCAGTGGCATCAACGCGGCTTCCTCCGACCTGGACGTCACCGCGAACAACATCGCCAACGTGAACACCGTGGGCTTCAAGGGCTCGCGCGCCGAGTTCTCGCAGGTGTATTCGGTGGCGGGTGAAAACCTCTCCGCCAACGCGGCCGGCAGCGGCGTGCGCCTCACCAACATCGCCCAGCAATTCAGCGACGGCACCACGACGCAGACCGGCAACTCCTACGATTTCGCGCTCAGCGGCTCGGGCTTCTTCACGCTTCACGACAGCGCCGGCTACTCGTACACCCGTGCGGGCAACTTCCACCCCGACGACAATGGCAACGTGGTCAACGCCACCGGCCAGAACGTGCAGGTCTATCCGCCGACGGCGACGGGTGGCTTCGACATCAGCTCGCTCACCGACCTGAAGATCAGCACCGGCACGGCGCCGGCGCAGGCCAGCAGCACGATCGCCCTCACGGCGAACCTGTCGTCGAGCGATACGGCCAAGACGGCGGCGTTCGATCCGACCAACGCGGACAGCTACAACTACATGTCCACGTTCCAGTCGTACGATTCGCTGGGCGCCACGCACACCACCAACGTGTACTACGCGAAGGACGCCACGAACGCGAACACGTGGAATGCGTACATGACGGTCGACGGCACCCGGGTCGGCGCCGCTCAGCCGCTGACCTTCAGCTCGGGTGGCGCGATGCTGACCCCGGCGAACGGCAAGCTCAACTTCGGCAGCGCGTCGCCGAACCCGGGCGCCGCACCGCTGAACCTGAGCCTGGACATGAGCAAGGTCACGCAGTTCGGCGACACGTACACCACCTCGGCGGTCACGAACGACGGCTATGCCGCCGGCACGTTCTCGAAGATCGACGTGGCGAAGGACGGTACGGTGTCCGCGATCTACTCCAACGGCGTGTCGAAGCCGCTCGGCCAGATGGCCATCGCGACGTTCGCGAACAACCAGGGGCTGGCCCAGCTCAACGACACCAACTGGGTGGCGACCGCCGAGTCCGGCCAGGCCGTGCGTGGCGTGGCCAACTCCGGCGACGTGGGCACGGTGGTGGCGGGCTCGCTGGAGTCGTCCAACACGGCCGACCTCACCGCGCAGCTGGTGAACATGATCAAGGCACAGCGCAACTACCAGGCGAACGCGCAGGTCATCTCGACCGACAACACGCTGACCCAGACCATCATCAACATCCGCAACTAACCCGGGATCCCGCCATGGACCGTTCCGTCTACGTTGCAATGACCGGGGCCTCGCAGATCATGCGGGCCCAGGCCGAAGTAGCGCACAACCTCGCCAACGCCAACACCACCGGCTTCAAGGCCGAGCTGTCGGCGTTCCAGAGCATGCCCGTGCAGGGCGACGGACTGCAGACGCGCATCAACGGCGTCGCACAGGGCACGGGTTGGGACACCACGGCGGGCAACCAGATGCAGACCGGCAACGACCTGGACATCTCCGTCCAGGGCGACGGCTGGATCGCGGTGCAGACCCCGGACGGCGCGGAAGGCTATACACGTGCCGGCAACCTGAAGATCGACGCCGACGGTTTGTTGACGGACGCGCGTGGCAACGCGGTGCTGGGCGGCGGTGGTCCCATCACCATCCCGCAGGCGTCCAGCGTGAAGATCGGTGCCGACGGCACGATCTCGGTCGTGCCGCTCGGGGAATCGCCGGCCACGATCGCCACGACCGACCGCATCAAGCTGATCAACCCCGGCAATGACCAGCTCACCTACGACACCGACGGCCTCATGCACATGAAAGACGGCTCCCAGGCGCCGGCCGATGCCGATGTGCGGGTGGCGTCCGGGGTGCTCGAATCGAGCAACGTCAACCCTTCCGACGTGCTGGTGAAGATGATCTCGCTCTCCCGCGAGTTCGAAATGCAGGTGCGTTCGATCAAGGCGGCCGACGAAAACGCCCAGTCGGCATCGAAATTGCTACAGGTGGGATAACCACCGCCGAAGCGACGCTAAACCGTCGCCGGCCAAGTAAAGCGCCCGCGCGCAGGAGTCAACGATGTTCACGTCCCTCTGGATCGCCAAGACCGGCCTCGATGCGCAGCAGACGCGCATGGATGTCGTCTCGAACAACCTTGCCAACACGAACACCACCGGCTTCAAGCGCGCGCGTGCCGAGTTCGAGGACCTGTCGTACCAGAACCGCGGCCAGGCCGGCGCGCAGACGACGGAACAGACCCAGTCGCCCACCGGTTTCATGATCGGTACCGGCGTGCGCGTGGTAGGCACCCAGAAAATGTTCGAACAGGGCGGCTCCACGCAGACCGACAACCCGCTGGACGTGCGTATCGACGGCCGCGGCTTCCTGCAGGTCACCATGCCCGACGGCACGGTGGGCTACACGCGTGACGGCTCGCTCAAGCGCGACCAGGACGGCCAGGTGGTGACCAACGACGGTTACCCGCTGGAACCCTCCATCACCATTCCCGCGAATGCTTCCACGATCACCATCGGCACCGACGGCACGGTCAGCGTCACGGTGCAGGGCAGTGCGGCCGCGCAGAACATCGGCACGATCCAGCTCGCCGACTTCGTGAACCCGGCCGGCCTGCAGCCACGTGGCGACAACCTTTACCTGGAGACCGCCTCGAGCGGTGCTCCGCAGACGGGCACCGCCGGCCTCAACGGCCTCGGCACGCTCAACCAGAAAAGCCTCGAAGCGTCGAACGTCAACGTGGTCGAGGAAATGGTCAACATGATCGAAACGCAGCGCGCCTACGAGATGAACTCGAAGGCGATCTCCGCTTCGGATCAGATGCTCCAGACCATCACCAACAAGACCTGAGACACGTCATGAACCGCAGCACGATCCGCCTCCTTCTTGTCCTGATCCCGTTCGCCGCCCTCACGGGCTGCGCGATGGTGCCGCCGACGCCGAAGCCGATGTACACCGCGACTCTACCGCTGGAACCGTCAGCGGCGCCGCAGGCGACCGGCTCGATCTACGCCGACCAGCAGTCGCTCGAGCTGTTCGCCGATCCGCGCGCGCACCGCATGGGCGACATCCTCACGATCTCGCTGGTCGAGGCCACCCAGGCCAGCAAGAAGGCGCAGACCAGCACCAGCAAGAAGAACGGCAACACCGTGAGTGCGCCGACCATCCTCGGCAAGGGGCTCACCATTGGCGGCCGCGCAGCCGACAGTTCGCTGTCGAGCAGCAACTCGTTCGACGGCGACGGTTCCAGTGAGCAGAGCAACGCGCTGACCGGTTCCATCACGGTGACGGTGGCACAGCGCCTCTCGAATGGCGCCCTCATCGTGCGCGGCGAGAAGTGGGTCACGATCAACCAGGGCGAAGAGCTCGTGCGCATCTCCGGCATCGTGCGCCCGGCAGACATCGCCAACGACAACACCGTGCCGTCGAGCCGCGTGGCCGACGCGCGCATCGAATACGTCGGCAAGGGCACGCTGGCCGACTCCAACACGCGCGGGTGGCTGTCGCGGTTCTTCGATTCCAAGTGGATGCCGTTCTGATGAACCTCGGTCGCCGCTTCCGCACCATGCTTCGTACCGCCGTCGCCGTGCTGGCGCTCGGCGCCATCCTGCCCGTGCAGGCGGATCGCATCCGCGACCTCGTGCAGGTCGCCGGCGTGCGCAGCAACCAGCTCATCGGCTACGGCCTCGTGGTCGGTCTCGATGGTAGCGGCGACCAGACCAGCCAGGCGCCTTTCACGACGCAGAGCCTGGAGAACATGCTGCAGCAGTTCGGCGTGACGGTGCCGTCCAATGTACGACCGCAGCTGAAGAACGCCGCCGCCGTGACCATCACCGCCGAGATTCCGCCGTTTGCCAAGCCCGGCCAGCGCATCGACGTCACCGTGGCCTCCATCGGCAATGCCAAGAGCATCCGCGGTGGCGAGCTGCTGATGTCGCCGCTGAAGGGCGCCGACGGTAACGTCTACGCCATCGCACAGGGCAGCGTGATCGTCGGCGGCATCAGTGCGTCGGGCAAGAGCGGCTCCAGCGTGCAGGTGAATATCTCCGCCAGCGGCCGTATCCCCGGCGGCGCCAGCATCGAGCGCAGCGTCGCGTCCTCCTTCGACAAGGGCGGCGACCTGATGCTCAACCTCAACACCGCCGACTTCACGACGGCGGCGCGCGTCGCCGAAGCCGTGAACCGCAGCTTCGGCGCAGGCACGGCCAACGCGATCGACTCCGGTTCGGTCGCCGTGCGCGCACCGATGGATCCGTCGCAGCGCGTCTCGTGGCTGTCGACCATCCAGTCGCTGGAAGTGACGCCCGGCGACGCGCCCGCGCGCATCATCGTGAACTCGCGTACCGGTACGGTCGTGATCGGCTCCGACGTGAAGGTCGGTGCCGCCGCCGTGGCGCATGGTTCCATCCAGGTGACGATCAGCGAGCAGCCCCAGGTCAGCCAGCCCGGCGCGTTCAGCCGCGGGCAGACGGCCGTGGTGCCGAGCAGCCAGGTCGCCGTGAGCGAAGAGGGCGGCCACATGTTCAAGTTCGGCCCGGGCACCAGCCTCGACGCCATCGTGCGTGCGGTGAACCAGGTCGGTGCATTGCCGAGCGACCTTATCTCCATCCTGCAGGCCCTGAAGGAATCCGGCGCGCTGCACGCGGAACTGGTGGTGATCTGACATGGTCAACGCAGCCGACACCCAGAAGCTTGGCACCTACACGGACATGTCCGCGTTCGCCGGTCTGCGCTCGGCTGCGCAAAAAGACCAGGGCTCGGCGCTGCCGGCGGTCGCCAAACAGTTCGAATCCATCTTTACCCAGATGATGCTGAAGTCCATGCGTGACGCCAGCTCCGCCATGGGCAGCGACGACCTGATGGGTTCGCAGGCCGCGACGCAGTACCGCGACATGTTCGACCACCAGCTGTCGGTCACGCTGTCGCAGGGCAAGGGCATCGGCATCGCCGACATGCTGATCCGCCAGCTGGGAGGCGCCTCGTCGTCGTCCGCAGCCGGTTCATCCGACGACAGCCTGTTCGCGGGCGTGTCGGGCAGCGCCAGAACGGCGGATGCCGTTTCGTCCAAGTCCGACCAGGACAGCGGCCTCATGGATTCCCTGGAACACATGCTGGGCCGTGCCGGCAAGGCCGTCGGCGACGGCGCGAACGCCGTGGCCAGCGCCGTCGGCAAGATGTCCATCTCGAGCCCGGAAGAGTTCGTGCAGAAGCTCGCGCCGCACGCGATCGAAGCGGCGAAGAAGCTGGGCGTATCCGTGCGCGCCGTGCTGGCGCAGGCGGCGCTGGAAACCGGCTGGGGCAAGCACATGCCCGCACAGGGCAATACCGGCAGCAACAACATGTTCGGCATCAAGGCCGGCAGCAGCTGGGACGGCAAGCGCGTGAACGTGCCGACCCTCGAATACGAAGACGGCGTGGCCGTGCGCAGGAAGGACAGCTTCCGCGCGTATGACTCGCCGTCGGATTCGTTCAACGATTATGCCGACATGCTCTCGAGCAGCCCGCGTTACGCGAGTGCCGTGGGCCGTGGCGACGACGTGGCCGGGTTCGCCAAGGCGCTTGTCAGCGGCGGTTATGCAACGGATCCGGGTTATGCGAAAAAACTGGCGGACATCGCGAACGGTCCGGTGATGAAGCAGGCGCTTGCAGCGCTGAACCACTTTGCAGACGCGCTGTAGGCACGGGCCGAAGGACAAAAGGAAACCACGATGGCCGATCTTCTCTCCACCGGTGTCTCGGGACTGCTTGCCTCGCAGGTCGGCCTGTCGACCGTCGGGCACAACATCAGCAACGTCAACACCGCGGGCTACACGCGGCAGACGACGACGTTCAACGCGCGCACGCCGCAGTTCAATGGCGGCTACTACGTCGGCACGGGTGCCGACGCGGTAAGTGTCCAGCGCTCGTACAGCCAGTTCCTCACGCAGTCGGTGTGGAGTGCCACGTCGGGGCAGAGTCGCGCCACGCAGTTCGCCACGCTCACGGCATCGGTGAACAACGCGGTCAGCGGATCGTCGAACCTGCAGACGGCGCTCGACGGTTTCTTCGGTGCGGTGAGCGACGTGGCCAACGCGCCCGTGGACACGGCCAGCCGCCAGGCGCTGATCGGCAAGGCGAACTCGCTGGTATCGACCTATCGTTCGCTTGCCTCGCAGTTCCAGTCGCTCGACCAGTCGACCAACCAGCAGATCAGCAGCTCCGTCGACAGCATCAACGCACTGTCGCAGAGCATCGCCGACCTCAACGGCCAGATCCAGAAGTCGTATGCGGGCGGCGCGGTGCCCAACGACCTGCTTGACTCCCGTGACCAGGCGGTCGCCAGCCTTTCCGCCATCGTGGGCGTCAGCGTCACCCAGAGCAGCGACCACATGTACACGGTCACCGTGGGCAACGGCCTGGCACTGGCAAACGGCACGCAGGCGACCAAGCTGAGCACGGCGACGAACGCGTACGATTCGTCGCGGCTTGAAGTCACGGCGCCGGGTGGCACCGTGATCAGCAGTCAGCTGGGCTCCGGCTCGCTCGGCGCCACGTTCGACTTCCGCAGCACGGTGCTCGATCCCGCGCGCAACCAGCTCGGTCGCGCCGCCATCGCGCTGACCAGCGCCTACAACGCGCAGAGCGCCAAGGGCATCGACCTCAACGGCGACGCCGGCGGCGACATGTTCGGCATCGCCAGTCCGGCCGTCTTCAACAACGTCAACAACAAGGGCACGGGCTCGATCGCCGCGACGGTGTCGGATGTGTCGAAGCTCGGTTCGTCCGACTACATCATGCGCTTCGATGGCGTGAACTGGTCGGCCTCCACGACGGCGGGCGTCACGGTGCCGATGACCGGCACCGGCACCGCCACCGACCCGCTCAAGATCGACGGCGTCAGCATGGTCGTCAGCCCGGGCGCCGTGGCAGGGGACTCGTTCGAGGTGCAGCCCACGCGCAACGCCGCGTCGACCATCAGTGTCGCGGTCAGCGATACCAGCAAGATCGCCGCATCGGGCCCGCTCGCGGCGACCAAGGGCTCCGGCAACACCGGTAAGGCCACGCTGGGGGCACTGACCACCACCGATGTGACGAATCCGGCCTTCAATAAGCCGTCGACGATCACCTTTACCTCGCCGACCACCTACACCATCGACGGCGGCGCATCACAGACCTATGCGGATGGCGACACCATCACCGGCAACGGGTGGACGCTCAAGCTTTCCGGTGTGCCTGCCGCTAACGACACATTCAGCGTCAAGCCGGCGGGTTCGGCAAGTGGCGACAACGGCAATGCGCTTGCGCTGGCCGACGTCGCCAACAAGGGCGTCCTCGACAACGGTGTCACCACCGTGGGCAAGGCATACAGCCAGCTGATCGCGCAGGTCGGTACCGCCGGGTCCCAGGCGAACACCGCGCAGGATGCCCAGCAGAGCATCCTCGACCAGGCCACGTCCGCACAGCAGAGCCTGTCCGGCGTGAACATGGACGAGGAAGCTTCCAACCTGCTGCGATTCCAGCAGGCGTATGCGGCATCCGCGCAGGTCATCAATGCCGCGAACACCATCTTCGATTCCCTCCTGACCGCCGTGCGAGGCTGATCATGCGTATCTCGACTTCGTGGGGCCAGCAGCAGGCCGTCAATTCCATGCTGGACCGCCAGTACCAGATGTCGCAGACGCAACTGGCGCTCGGCAACGGCAAGGCGATCCAGACGCCGTCGGACAACCCCGCAGCCGCGGCACGTGCCGTGGATACGAGTTCGGCCAGCGCGCAGAACGACCAGTACACGCGCAACATGCAGTCGGCCACCACGCGCCTCTCGGTGGAAGAAAACGCGATGTCGTCGGCCGGCGACATCCTCGACCGCATCCGCTCCATCACGCTGGAAGGCGTCAACGGCACGCAGACCGACGAGTCACGGCAGTCCATCGCCACCGAACTCAAGCAGACGCTGCAGCAACTCGTGGCGCTGGGTAACACGAAGGACGGGCAGGGCGAGTACATCTTCGCCGGCAGCCGCACGACCACGCAGCCTTTCACGATCGACGGCACCACGGTGAGCTACGGCGGCGACCAGTCGCAGCGCATGGTGTCCGCGGCGCCGGGCCTGCAGGTGGCGACCGGTGACAACGGGTCCGACGTCTTCATGGCGATTCGCGGCGGCAACGGCACGTTCGTGACATCCGCCGGCGCGACGAACACCGGCACGGCCGTCGTTGGCTCGACCTCGGTGACGGATGCCAGCGCATGGGATGGCGGCCATTACACGGTGAATTTCACCTCGCCGACCACGTATGAGATCCACGATGCGGCCGATCCCACGGGAACCGCGTTGTCGACCGGGACGTATACGGGTACCAGCGGCACGATCAACTTCAAGGGCGCGCAGCTCAACGTCACCGGCACGCCGGCTGCGGGCGATTCGTTCGCCGTGGGTCCATCGTCGTCGCAGGATGTCTTCTCGACGATCTCCGGCATCATCAGCGCCTTCGAGGCACCGGGCGGCGGCGCGGCCATGAACAACCAGGTCAACGCGCAGCTGCTGAACCTCGACCAGGCCGCGACCAGCTTCCTCGACACGCGTACGAAGATCGGCGCGCGCATGAACACGCTCGACCAGCAGACCGACATCGGCTCCGACACGAAGCTCCAGTACGACACCACGCTGTCGAACCTCACGGAACTGGACTACGCCAGCGCCGCGAGCAAGTTCAGCCAGCAGCAGACGGCCCTCGAGGCATCGCAGCAGGCCTACGTGAAGATGCAGAACCTGACCCTCTTCAATTACCTGAAATAACCGGCCCGCCCCGTGGGAGCGTCGCCCTCTGTGCGACGCACCCGGTGTGGGATGCGCACCCGGTGTAGGAGCGCGCCCCGCGCGCGACATCTTTTCGCGACCACCTCCCACCGCCATCGCAAAAACATGTCGCGCGCAGGCGCGCTCCCACCGCCGGGTCGGCCGCTGCTGCGGGCCCGGCGACCGGCACAAAGCCCTAAACCCTTTCCAGACTCGGCCGATAAGGACATCAGCCAGGCAGAAGCACCACCCCTGCCAGCGTAAAAAAAGTAGTTGACAGTTAGAAAAAACCCTCAAGTTTCTCCCCGGCGCGCCGTAAACCTCCTTGAGGCGGACGGCTTCCCTAACGGAACCCCGCCGGACTACGCCGCACAACCTCCGGCATTCGGTTCCGCTTACAAAGGATTAGTCTCATGGCTCTGACCATCAACACCAACGTTATGTCGCTGAACGCTCAGCGCAACCTGAGCACGTCGCAGACCAAGCTCTCGTCCGCCATCGAGCGCCTGTCGTCGGGTAACCGCATCAACAGCGCGAAGGACGACGCCGCCGGCCTCGCCATTTCGACCCGCTTCACCACGCAGATCACCGGCCTGAACCGCGCCGTGCAGAACGCCAACGACGGCATCTCGCTCGCGCAGACCACCGAGTCGGCCCTCGACGAAACCACGAACAACCTGCAGCGCATCCGCGAGCTGGCCGTTCAGTCCACGAACGCCTCGAACTCCGCCAGCGACCGCGCCGCACTCGATTCCGAAGTGCAGCAGCGTCTCTCGGAAGTCACGCGTATCGCCACGCAGACCAACTTCAACGGCATGAAGGTACTCGACGGTTCGGCCAAGAACCTCAGCTTCCAGGTCGGCGCGAACGTCGGTGAAGTCATCAACGTCGGCCTCGACAAGGGCATGAAGGCCGACCAGATCGGCGACCTGAACCAGGCTTCGATCACGGGCTTCGCGACCACCGGCACCGACGCTGTAGTCGGCACGGCTGGTACGGCCGTCGCCAAGGGCGCTACGACCAGCTTTGACTTTTCTGGCACTGGCAACGCGGCCACGTTCACGGTCGGTACGAAGACAGTAACGCTCAATCAGGACTACACGGATGCCGCCGGGCTGGCGACCGCTATCAGCACGCAGATTGCTGGCTCGGGCGTATCCGTCGCTCAGAACAATGGAACCTTCACCTTTACCAACACGGCTAACGGTGCGACGTCGCCGACGATCACTGGTGCCGATACGATCTTCGGCGGTGGCCTCGACGCCTCGCCCGGTACCGCCGACGTCGCAGCTGTTGCGGCTGGCGGCCTGACCGTTGGTGCACTGACCCTGACGGTCGGCTCGGGTAATCCCTCGATCGATCTGAGCGGCACGTACAAGAGTGCGCAGGACCTGGTCGACAAGATCAACTCGAACTCCGGCGAAGGCATCAGCGCTTACGTCAACAAGGATGGTGGCGTCACGTTCGCTTCCGCCTCGAAGATCACGGTCGCTGGTGCAGGTGCCTTGGCTGTCGGCCTGCAGGCTGGTGACGTCGCCGACTCGGGCAAGACCCTTGCCGACTCCAGCGTCGCCACGGTCGACGGTGCGAACGAGACGATCAACCGCATCGATGCCGCCCTGCAGTCGGTTTCCGACCTGCGCTCGACCCTCGGTGCCGTGCAGAACCGTTTCGATTCGACCATCTCGAACCTGCAGAACATCTCGCAGAACCTGACCTCGTCGAAGTCGGCCATCACCGACGCCGACTTCGCCCAGGAAACGGCGAACATGTCTTCGGCCCAGATCCTGCAGCAGGCCGGCGTGTCGGTCCTCGCCCAGGCCAACCAGAGCCAGCAGATCGTCACCAAGCTCCTCCAGTAACTGCTTGACCTCGCCAGCCCGGTTACGCCGGGCCTTGGCAGGCTAATTGCTTAGTTGTCACGGCTGGCTCTCGCAGGAGGCCAGCCGTCGACAAATTGGCGCCCCGGGCAGTGAGGCGTCTTCAAGGAGAAACCTCATGGCCACCGGCAGCACCGTTTCACTTGGTTCCAGCTCGATCGACGTCGCGTCCATCGTCACCAACCTCGTCGCCAACAAGCGCGCGGCCAAAGACAAGCAGATCGCGAACGCGCAGACAGCCAACACCACCCAGATTTCGGCCATCGGCAATTTCACGTCATCCCTGACGAGTCTGCAGACGGCCATTGCGGCGCTGACCAACGGCACCGCGTTCACCACCCAGAAGACCTCGGTCGGCGATTCGTCCGTCCTGTCGGCCACCGTCGACTCGACGGCGAAAGCCAACGTGTACAACATCGCGGTCACCCAGCTCGCGGCTTCCCAGAAAACGACCTCCAGCGCCTTTACCGATGCCAAGACGGCGATCGGCACGGGCACGCTTACACTCTCGGTCGGCAGCAAGACCATGAGCGTGGACATCGCCTCGCCGGCGAATACGCTGCAGGATGTCCGGGACGCGATCAACAACTCCAAGACCAACCCGGGCGTGACGGCCAGCATCGTCACCGGTACCGACGGTGCGCACCTTGTTCTCACGTCACAGACTTCCGGCGTGGCGAACGCCTTCACCGTGACATCCAGCGGTGGCGACGGCGGCCTGGCACAGCTCGACTTCGACCCGTCGACCGACAAGCCCACGGTCGCTGCGCAGGATGCCCTGTTCACCATCGACGGTACGGCGGCAAGCAGCCCGACGAACACCGCATCGGATTCCATCGACGGCGTGTCGCTCAAGTTGTCCAAGATCGGCACAAGCAGCGTCAACATCACCAACGACAGCAGCGCGGTGAGCACGGCGCTCAGCTCGCTGGTCACGGCTTATAACTCCTTCGTTTCCACTTATTCGACGCTGACGAAATACGACGCGACGAACCAGCAGGTCGGCGCCCTGATCGGCGACGCCACGGTGAATTCGCTGAAAAGCCAGGTCTCCAGCCTGCTCGGCTCGAAGTTCACGGGCAACGCCGGTGCCAGCCCCAGCTCGCTGAGCGACCTGGGTGTCGCCTTCCAGGTCGACGGCACGCTGAAGTTCGATTCGACCAAGCTGACCAAGGTGCTGGCGGACAACCCGTCGGGCGTGCAGAACCTCCTGAGCGGCGCGAACGGCCTGGCGCCGAAGCTCGACAAGCTGATCACCAGCTGGACATCGTCGAGCGGCATCCTCACGCAGCGCACGAACAACCTCAACACCAAGGCCAAGGATCTCACCCAGCAGCAGACCGACTGGGACGCGACCATGACGGCCTACACCACGCGCCTGACGACCCAGTACACCGCACTGGACACGATGATGACCAAACTCGCCAGCACCAGCAGCTACCTTACCCAGCAGTTCGACGCGCTCACGGCCAGCAAGAGCTGACGGCACGTCTGAGGAAAACACCCATGGCACTCGGATACTCCCAGGGCGCAGGCGCCTACCAGCAGGTTCGTACGGGCGGCGGCCTCGAGGCCGCGGATTCGCACGGCCTTATCACCCTCCTCATGGAAGGCGGCCTTGACCGTATCCGTTTCGCGCGCGCCTGCATGGTCGCGGGCAACGTCGCGGGCAAGGGGCAGGCCATCTCGAAGGCGATCGAAATCATCGGTGGGCTGCAGTCGGGCCTGAACCATGAGATGGATGCGCCGCTGGTCGGTCAGCTGGAAGCCCTCTACGACTACATGACCCGTCGCCTCCTGAAAGCCAACATGCAGAACGACGAAGCCGCCCTCGACGAAGTCAGCGGCCTGCTCAGCCAGATCCGCGACAGCTGGGTGGCCATTCCGGCCGACGCCCGGCAGCTTGCAGGCGCGGGCGCATGAACGACGTGGTGTGGTGCGACCTCGGTCGCGTGCTCGAGATCACCGAGTCGATGCATGCGGCCGCCAGCGAGAGCCGGTGGGACGAGCTGGCCGACCTCGAGGCGCAGCGCGATCCCATCCTGCACGGCGGTACCATGCGTGCGGCGCCCGAGACACTCGAGTCGCTCAAGTCGATCATGCTCATCGACGGGCTGATCAAGGATCTGGTCTCGGCCGCGCGGGACGAGACCTCGCTCCAGCTGCATACCTCCCGCCGCGTCAGTCGCGCCGTGGCCGCGTATAGTTCGTTCTGAGCAGGCATCACGGGCAGGGGGCGACACGCATGAGTGAGCAGGCATGGGCAGCGTTCTCGGAACGCGTCGGATGGGATTTCCGGTTCCACGCCACCTGCGAACCGTCCGCGCGTCCCAGGCCCGCCGAACTCGCCCTCGTCAATGACCGCAACGCCAGCGTGCTGGTGGCGGTCTCCGCGCTGATGGACAAGCGCAGCGAATCCACGGAAGACGACAGCCCCCTGACCCAGGAAGTGGCCCGCCTGGATGCCAAGCTCAATGTGCTGATGGAAATCGTCAATCGCCTGCTGCTGCCGCAGTCGGGCCTGCCGCCCCGTATTTCCGTGCGCTTCAATGCCGCCGGCGCGGTGGTGACCGGCGAAAACCTGCCGCCGGCCGGTGAGCCCGTCCTCCTCAAGCTCCATTTCGATGCCTGCCGGGCCCTCCCGCTGGAGCTGCCGGGTACCTGTCTTGCCGTGCCCGATGGCTGGGGGGAGCCGGTCGCCGGCCAGCGGTTCGTTGCCTTCGAGGGCCTCAGCGAGGGCGTGCGCGACGGCATCGAACGCCTCGTTTTCCGCCAGCATCGGCGCCAGATCGCCGAATCGCGGTCCCATGGCCGCCCGCACGACGCCGCTGGCGAGTGATGTGACCCTTTACGTCACGTGACGTAAGTCCGACGTCTGGCACACAGCGTCACATTCGCGACACCCGTCGTCACGCCGTCACGGCGCGGCGCGCCTCACGGGCCCTTCACGTGCCGGAAAGGCTTTCATCACGCGGCGGAAGACTGCCGCTCCGCACGATTTCGCAGGTGAGGCGCCGGAATTCCGGCGGTTGGCACGGTCCTTGATACATACCTCGTAACGAAGCGGCGGGTTTCCATCGCGACCCACCATCAGGGGGCTTCGACCACACCAACGGGGTACACCACATGAAGTCGTCCAGCTTTCTCGTCGTCGAATCCGACAGCGTCCGCGCTGAAGCCATCGTTTCCGCGCTCGCCTTCCTGGGTTACCGCCCGGTGCTGGCCAGCCGCATGCAGGCGACCGATGCCGTTGGCACGTGGCGCGCCGCATATATCGGTACGGTGGAAGACGAGAACGAACTGGACGGCTACCTGTCGTCGCTCGGCCGCAATGCACGCAACCTGCCGATGCTGGTGGCATCGGACTCCCTGATGGCCACCTCGCTGCTCTCCGGCGACGACGCCAACGTCGAACTGATCGACATGCCGCTGCGTTACGAGCGCCTCGCCGAAGCGCTGCGTGCCTTGCAGTCCCGCCTGCAGCCGGCCAATCCGAACCTCCGCTTCGTCGGCCAGTCCGGCCCGATGCAGCGTGTCAACGCGCTGATCCGCCAGGTGGCACCGTTCGATTCCAGCGTGCTGGTGCTCGGTGAATCCGGCAGCGGCAAGGAACTGGTCGCCCGCACGATCCACGATTGCTCGCCGCGCCGCGACAAGCCGTTCGTCGCGATCAACTGCGGTGCCATTCCCGCCGAGCTGCTCGAGAGCGAGCTGTTCGGCCACGAGAAAGGCGCCTTCACCGGCGCGATCGCCACGCGCAAGGGCCGTTTCGAAATGGCCGAGGGCGGCACGCTGTTCCTCGACGAGATCGGCGACATGAGCCTGCCGATGCAGGTCAAGCTGCTCCGCGTGCTGCAGGAGCGCGTCTTCGAGCGGGTCGGCGGCAACCGTCCGCAGCGTTGCGACGTGCGCATCATCGCCGCGACGCACCGCGACCTGGAAGGCTCGATCGAGCGCGGCAGCTTCCGCGAAGACCTCTTCTACCGCCTGAGCGTGTTCCCGCTGGAAATGCCGGCGCTGCGCCAGCGCCTCGAAGACCTGCCGGCGCTGATCACCGAGTTCAACCAGCGCCTCGTGCAGCGCGGCCTGTCGTCGGTGCGGTTCTCGACCTCGGCGATGAGCGCCCTGTGCCGCCACCCGTGGCCGGGTAACGTGCGCGAACTGTCGAACCTGGTCGAGCGCATGGCGATCCTCATGCCGCAGGGCGAGGTACGTGCCGCCGACCTGCCGGAAAAATACCGCGGCGCGCTGCCCGTCGAGGAAGTGTCCGGCGCCGCCCTGCTTGCCATGATGGAAGCGGAGCCCGAGCCGGTCATCGAAAGCTTCGGCTTCGCCAGCGAGTCCGATCCTGCCGTGCTCCCGCAGGGCGGGCTCGACCTGAAGGATCACCTCGCCGGCATCGAGATCGGTCTTATCCGCCAGGCGCTCAACTCCGCCAATGGCGTGGTGGCCCACGCGGCCAAGCTGCTCCGCGTGCAGCGCACCACGCTGGTCGAGAAGCTGCGCAAGTACGGCCTGTCGGAAGCCGCGCAGGCAGGTTGATCCCGCGTTACTTGGCACAGCTCGTGCATCGAGCGTCATTAAGCCGATAACGCGTTGGAAAACCGTCATGACCACGATCGATGTGAATAGCCTGCTTCTCCAGATGCGCCGCATCAGCGCGCAGACCGAGATGCCCGCGGTCCGCGGCGTCGGTGAAGCGGCGCCGGTGGAGAAGGGGACCTTCGGCAACCTGCTCAAGCAGTCGATCGAGGGCGTGTCGCAGACGCAGGCGAAAGCCGCCGAGATGTCGAACGCGTTCGAACGCGGCGATCCGGGTATCGATCTGGCCCAGGTCATGATCCAGGGGCAGAAAGCCGACCTCTCGTTTCGCGCCATGAATGAAGTGCGCAACAAGATGGTCGATGCGTACAAAGAAATCATGAACATGTCGATCTGATCGACATGACCAACAGCAAAGGATTCGGGTCGTACCATGGCAGATAACGGCGTAGCCACCACGGACAGCACCGCGGCATCGCGCATGGACTCGCTGAAGTCCCTGTCGCAGACGCCGGCGGCGCGCCAGCTTTTCATGCTGGCGGGCATCGCGGGTGCGGTCGCCATCGGTATCGCCGCGGTCATGTGGTCGCGCGCACCGAATTATGGCCTGCTCTATGGTGGCCTCGAGCAGAAGGATGCCGCCGCGGTCACACAGGCGCTGCAGACCGGCAACACGCCCTACACGCTCAGCTCCGACGGCAGCTCGATCTTCGTCCCCGCCGCCGACGTCGCCGGTGTCCGCCTGAAGCTGGCAGGGCAGGGCCTGCCGCAGGGTAGCGCCGCCAATGCGATGCCTGCCGCCGACTCGCCGTTCGGCATGAGCGACATGGCCGAGCGTTCGCGCTACCAGTCCATGCTGGAAAACGATCTCTCGGGCACCATCGCCGGGCTGCAGTCGGTGCGCGCCGCACGCGTGCATCTCGCGCTGCCAAAGCCGTCGGCCTTCGTCCGCGACAACAAGCCGGCCAGCGCGTCGGTCGTCGTCACGCTCTACCCCGGTCGCCAGCTCGACCAGGGGCAGGTCGCGGCGATCGTGCATCTCGTCGCCGCCAGCGTGCCGGATCTCGACACGCGCCAGGTGTCGGTCATCGACCAGGGCGGCAACCTGCTTACCGTGAGCGACCCCGATAGTGCTTCGGCCATCGGCGACAGCCGCATGCGTCTTTCGAACCGGATCGAAGCCACGTACACGCAGCGCGTCGAAGACCTGCTCACACCGCTGGTCGGTGCCGGCAAGGTGCGCGCACAGGTCTTTGCCGACCTGGACTTCTCGCAGACCGAGAAGGCCAGCGAAACCTTCAACCACGACAACCCGGCGCTGCGCAGCGAGCAGACCAGCAGCGACACGCGGACCGAGCCCAATGCAGCCGGTGCCGTGCCGGGTGCGCTCAGCAACCAGCCGCCGAACACCGGTGGCAACGCGACGGCTGCGAGCCCGGCCGCCGGAACGGCGGCTGGCAAGGCCGGCGCCCAGTCGACCAGCACGCAGACGGCCGCCACCCCCGCGCAGCAGACGCAGAGCGCCACGCGCAACTACGAACTCGATCGCACGGTCAGCCACGTCACCGATCCCGCCGGCAAGGTGGCCCGTCTTTCGGTCGCCGTCGTCGTCGACAACAAGCAGGTGCCCGGCACCGACGGCAAGACGAAGAGCGTGCCGTTCACCGCCGACGAGCTGTCGCGCCTGACCGAGCTGACGAAGAACGCCGTGGGCTTCAGTGCCGCACGTGGCGACAGCGTCAGCGTCATCAACGAAGCCTTCCGCGGCGTCGCCGCCGAGGAAGAGCCGCAGGGCACGCCGTTCTACGAGCGGCCCGGCATGCTCGATCTCATCAAGCAGGGCCTGGGCGTGATGATCGCGCTCGTCGTCGGCTTCTTCGTGCTGCGCCCGATCCTGAAGGGCCTCCTGAAGCCGGCACCGGTCAGCATGAACAACGTGGCGCTGGCCGGTCCGATGCCCACCGTGTCCGTCATGGTCGACGACGATGACATGACGCCCGACCGGGTGAGCACGCGGTCGCCGGCGCAGCTCGGTTCCCCCGCGCTGCTCGCGTACGACCAGAAGGTGGGCCTTGCCAAGCGCATGGCCGCCGAAAACCCCAAACAGATCGCGCAGGTCGTGAAGAGCTGGGTATCCGACGATGGCAGCTGATTCGAACGGGCCCCTGACGGGCGCACAGAAAGCCGCGATCCTCCTGCTCACGCTGGGTGAGGAAGACGCGGCGCAGATCCTGAAGCACCTCGGCGCACGTGACGTGCAGGCCGTGGGTACCGCCATGGCGGCGCTGAAGAACGTGACGAAAGAGCAGGTCGAGCTCGTGCTCGGCAAGCTGCAGGAAGATGTCGGCCAGCACACGTCGATCGGCGTGGGCACCGAGGAATACATCCGTCGGATCCTCGTCAACGCGCTGGGCGAGAACAAGGCCGGTGGCCTGATCGACCGCATCCTCCTGGGTCGCAGCAGCAAGGGCCTCGAGTCGCTCAAGTGGATGGAAAGCCGCGCCATCGCCGAGATGATCGGGCAGGAGCATCCGCAGATCATCGCGCTGGTGCTCGCGCATCTCGAGTCGGACCAGGCAGCCGAAGTGATCGGTTACCTGCCGGCGCGCACGCGCAGCGACGTGATCATGCGCATCGCCACGCTCGATGGCGTACAGCCGCACGCGCTCAACGAGCTCGACGAAATCATGGAGCGTCAGTTCTCCGGCAACTCCAACAAGCTGAAATCAGCCAGCGTCGGTGGCCTCAAGGCGGCCGCGGACATCCTCAACGCGATGGAAACTTCGCGCGAAGCCGAACTCATGCTCAGCATCCGCGGCATCGATTCGGGCCTGGGCGAGCGCATCGAGGAGCTGATGTTCGTGTTCGACGACCTCGCCGACCTCGACGACCGCAGCATGCAGGCACTGCTGCGCGAAGTACCTTCGGCGCGCCTCATCACCGCGCTCAAGGGTGCCGACGCAGGCATCCGCGAAAAGATATTCGCCAACATGTCCAAGCGCGCGGCGGACATGCTGCGCGACGACCTGGAGGTCAAGGGCCCGGTGCGCCTTTCCGAGGTGGATGCGGCGCAGAAGGAAGTGCTTGGCACCGCGCGCCGCCTGGCTGACGCAGGCCAGATCAATCTCGCCGGTGGCGGGGAAGAATTCGTCTGATGGCCCTTTCCTCGATCCTTGCGCGCGAGCGCGTCGACCAGTTCGAACGGTGGGAGCTGCCCATCGTGGGCGCGCCGGACGTGGTGCCGGCCGCCGACGTACCGGACGAAGGTCCGCATCGCCCGACCCTGGCCGAGCTCGAGACGATCGAGCGGCAGGCCCGTGAGGAAGGTTTCAACGCCGGCCTCGCGGAAGGCCGCGCCATGGCGAAGCGTGAACTGGTATCCCAGGTGGCACGCCTCGAGGCCCTCTTCGCATCCGTCGAGCGTCCGTTCGCGGATCTCGACCGCGACGTCGCGAACGACCTCGCGGTGCTGTCGACGATCATCGCCGAGCGTGTGCTTGGCTATGAGATCGCGACCCGCCCCGAGCGTATCGTCGACGTGGTCCGCCAGGCCGTGGATGCGCTGCCGGCGGCTTCGCGACAGCTGAAGATCCATCTCCACCCGGCGGATGCGCTGCTCGTTCGCGAGCATCGCGCGACGCCGGATTACGAAGGCGTCGTGCTGGACGATCCGTCGCTGGAACGGGGCGATGTGCGGCTGGAAAGCGAATATTCCCGTCTCGATGCACGCGTGCGCAGCCGGCTGGCGGCGGTGATCGACAGCGTGCTCGACGGCCGCGTGGATGAATCACATCAGGCCGGTGCGGATGATGCCGGCCCGGACGCGTCCGGCGACGACCTGCCCGGTGTGGACCGGGCATGAGCATCGGCGCCCACACCGACGCGCGCGTCGCGCACTGGCGTGAGTCGCTGGCGGCGCAACGGTCCGCCGCCGAGCGCGTGCGTCCGCTGCAGGCCGAAGGCAAGCTGCGCCGGGTCGTCGGCCTGACGCTGGAAGCGGTCGGCTGCGAGGCGCCGGTGGGGGCACGATGCATGGTCGCCGGTGCCGACGGCAAACAGCTGGAAACCGAGGTCGTCGGGTTTTCCGACGGGCGCCTGCTGCTGATGCCCACGGGCGAGATGCACGGTGTATTGCCCAATGCGCGAGTGACGCCCGTGGCCGCCGTCTCCGGCGTGCCGGTCGGTGACTGCCTGCTCGGTCGCGTGATCGGGCCGGACGGCGCGCCCCTCGATGGCCTTGGCCCGCTGCTCGCACGCGAGCGTGCGCCGCTGCGTCGCGACCCGATCAATCCCATGATGCGCCAGCCCATCGACACCCCGCTCGATGTCGGCGTGCGCGCCATCAACTCGCTACTCACGGTGGGGCGCGGCCAGCGAATCGGTCTTTTCGCCGGTTCGGGCGTCGGTAAATCCACGCTGATGGGCATGATGACGCGCTTCACGGACGCCGACGTGGTCGTGGTCGGCCTGATTGGCGAGCGCGGCCGCGAAGTGAAGGAATTCGTCGACCACACGCTGGGCGTCGAAGGACGTCGCCGCGCCGTGGTCGTTGCAGCCCCCGCCGACGCGCCGCCGCTCAGCCGCCTCCGTGGCGCGCAGGTGGCGACGGCCGTGGCCGAACATTTTCGCGACGAGGGCAAGCGCGTGCTGCTGCTCATGGATTCGCTGACCCGTTACGCGCAGGCGCAGCGCGAGATCGCGCTGGCGATCGGCGAGCCACCTGCCACCAAGGGTTATCCGCCGTCCGTCTTCGCCATGCTGCCGGCGCTGGTGGAACGCGCGGGCAACGATGCCGAAGGGCGCGGTTCCATCACGGCGTTCTATACCGTGCTGACCGAAGGCGACGATTATCGCCACGATCCGATCGCCGACTCCGCGCGTGCCATCCTGGACGGCCATATCGTGCTGTCACGTGACATGGCGGAAGCCGGGCACTATCCGGCCATCGATATCGAGGCGTCGATCAGCCGCGTCATGCCTGCGGTGGTCACGAAGGACCACATGCGCTCGGCGCAGCGTTTCCGCCAGGTGTACTCGGCGTATCGCCAGCAGCGTGACCTGATCGCCGTGGGTGCATACCAGAAGGGCAGCGATCCGCGAACGGACGAGGCCATCGCACTGTATCCGAAGCTTTCCGCGTTCCTGCAGCAGGAAACCGACGAACCCGTGAACCTCGCCGAGGCGGAAACGGCCCTTGCCGACACCACGAGGAGCGGCTGATGGCCTCGCGCGCGGATCGCCTGCAGCCCGTCGTCGACCTCGCCGAAGAGAAGGCCGAACAGGCCACGCGCAGCCTGGCGACGCACCAGCGTGGCCTGGCCGAAGCCGAGCACCAGCTCATCGAGCTTCGCAAATACCGCAACGAATACGCCGAGATGCCCGGCGGCATCGGCGTGAGCTCGCTCCTCAACCGGCAGCAGTTCCTGCTCAAGATCGACATGGCCATCGTGCAGCAGCTGGGTGAAGTGCAGCGCAGGGAGCAGATGCTCGACCGCGCGCAACAGCAGTGGGGCGAGGCACGCGGTCGCGCGAAGGCGCTCGATTCGGTGACGACGAAGTACCGCGAACAGGAACGCAAATCGGAAGATCGACGCGAGCAGGAGCAGGCCGACGAGCGCTCGCAGTACCGCCGCGGCACCACCTTATCGGGACCATCGCATGAATAACGCCACCCTTGCCCTCCATGTTTCCCGCCCGGTGACGGCGTCGCCGGTTTCGTCGGGGTCGACGTCGACGAAGACGCCCGACGATGCGTCGGCCCCGGCTGCGTCGTCGTCTTCAGCGTCTTCTTCGTCGTCTGCGCCACGCTTCGATACGGCGATGCATGCCGCACGTGCGGATGCACAGAAGCGCAGCGACGCAAGGCATGACAGCGATGCGTCCTCGGCGCCGTCTTCGTCGTCGTCGTCGGACCAGGGCACGACGGGCCCGTCGGCGAGTGCATCGGGTACGAAGACGCCGGCTGAGGCAGGCGATGAAAAGGCGAAGAAGGACGACGATAAGGACGCGACGGCCGACACGTCGATCGCCAGCACCATGCTTGCACTGATCGGTGTGCCGCCGAAGGTAACGGACGTGGCGTCGAAGGCGCTCGGTGCCCTGAAGAATGCGGTGGCCGGCAAGACAGGCGACGCGCTTTCGGCGCTGGCACCCGGTGCCGGCGATGCCGCGACCGTCGCTTCCGGCGTGAAGGACGGCCTGACGAATCCGCTGGCCGGTACGACCACGCCTGTCGCCACAGACACCGCTGCGGCGGGGACCCCGTTCGTCGCGTTGCTCGCTGCACAGGGTGTCGCTGCCAGGAAAGACGAGGCCCCCTCGTCCGACCTCACGGGTACGAGCCCGATGCCGCTCGCCCACACGCAGGGCCAGGCGTTCGTCGATGGTCCTGCGCTGCAGGTCCAGGCGACGCAGGCGGCTACCTCGCCCCAGTTCACGCAGGAGCTCGGCGAGCAGATCGCCTGGATGGGTTCCGGCGACGTCAAGGAAGCGCGGATCAAGTTGCACCCAGAGGAACTCGGCAGCATGGATGTCCGCGTGAACATGGACGGCGGCAAGGTCAACATCGCGATCATCGCCCAGCATCCGGCCGCCGTGCATGCGGTGCAACAGACGCTTTCGCAGCTCGACACCCTCCTGGCCCATCACGGGCTCTCGCTCGGCCAGACGAATGTCGGGCAGGGCGGGACGCAGCAGGGCGGCGGCCAGTCGGGTACGTCCGGCGGCACGACGGGTGCGGATGACGGTGGCGAAGCGATCACGACCGTCGCGACCTCGGCGGTCTCGCGGGGCCTGGTAGACGAGGTCGCCTGACCGTCGGCTGCGTGACGTTTTTACGTCACGCGTCAATTTCCAATCGGTTTTTCGCGGCGCACATGAGCCGCCAGCGCCGCGTCATCGCGGCCATGGCTCGCCAGACGGCGTCGCGGCGTCGGTGCCACCGCTGGCACGTCGCTTGCAACACACCTTGCACATACAATCCCGGGCCCCCCGGACCAAGAGGTTTTCCACGCATGGCCGCAGCACCGAAAGACGCCCCCGAAGGCACCCCGAAGAAGAAAGGGAAGGGCAAGTTCCTCCTTATCGGCGCCGTCGTCCTGCTTCTGGCTGGCGGTGCGGGCGCGTTCTTCCTGCTGAAGGGCGGTCACGGAAAGGGAGACCCGGCAGCGGCCGCGAAAGCGAAGCCGGCCGTCTACATGCAGCTGGATCCCGCCTTCGTCGTCAACTTCCAGGACGAGAACGCACTGCGTTTCCTGCAGGTCGGTGTCAACGTCATGTCGCACGACCCGGAAGCCATCGCGGCTGCCAGGGAGGCCGATCCCGAGATCCGCAATGCCCTGCTCATGCTGTTCTCCGCCCAGGATGTGAAGAGCCTCTCGGACGTGAAGGGCAAGCAGAAGCTACAGTCCGCCGCACTGGCCGAGATCCAGCGCGTGCTCAAGGAAAAGATCGGCCGGCCTGGTGTCGATGCCGTCTACTTCACCAGCTTCATCATGCAGTAACGGGAAGCGCCGGCGATGAGTGACATCCTTACCCAGGAAGAAATCGACGCCCTGCTTGCAGGCGTGGAAGGCGGCTCGGTGGAAACCGAGGTCGAGCTTCCACCGCCCGGCGGCATCCTCGACTACGACTTCACGCAGCAGGATCGTATCGTCCGCGGCCGGCTGCCCACGCTCGAGATGGTGAACGACCGTTTCGCCCGTTATTTCCGCGCCAACCTGTTCAACGTGCTGCGCAAGTCGTGCGAAGTGTCGGTGCTCGGCGTGAAGATGACGAAGTTCAACGAGTACGTTCACTCACTGGCCGTGCCGAGCAACCTCAACCTGGTGCGCATCAAGCCGCTGCGTGGCACGGCGCTCATGGTGTTCGAGCCGCGACTGGTGTTCACGGTCATCGACAACTTCTTCGGTGGCGATGGCCGCTACCACGCGCGCATCGAGGGTCGCGACTTCACGCCGACCGAGAACCGCGTGATCCAGATCGTGCTGCAGGAAGCCTTCACCGCCATGGCGGAGGCCTGGGCCCCGGTGCTCAAGATGCAGTTCGAGTTCCTGAATTCCGAGATCAACCCGCAGTTCGCCAACATCGTGAGCCCGACCGAAACCGTGGTGATCTCGCGGTTCCACATCGAGCTGGATGGCGGTGGCGGCGAAGTGCACCTCACGTTGCCGTACTCGATGGTCGAGCCCATCCGCGAGCTGCTGGACGCCGGCGTGCAGAGCGACCGCGCGGAACGCGACGAGCGCTGGATCCAGAACCTGCACGAGGAGATCCTGGACGCCGAGGTCGAGATCACCTCGATGCTGGCCGAGGCGCGGCTGACGATCGGCGACTTCCTGCACCTGCGCAAGGGCGACATCATCCCCATCAACCTTCCCGAGACCGCCACGGTCTTCGCGGAAGACGTGCCCATCTTCCGTGGCCGCATGGCGAACTCAGGCGGCAACAAGGCGATCCAGTTCGATTCGCTGATGCGCAAGCGCGGCGAAGGGCGAGCCCTGCCCGTCACCACGACCGCCCCCATGCCCGAACTAGCCTGATACACCCCAACGCCGAACGGCTTGCCGGACGCCGTTGCAGGAGCGCGCCCCGCGCGCGACATCTTTTCGCGATACGTTTCCAGTTGCTGGCTTGGGGGCTCGGGGCTCGAAGCTCACGGCAAGAGCCGTCGGCCGTCACCCTCGTCGCTTAAACCTGCGGCGACCCGCTGGGGAAGGGCCGCTCCGCGGCCGTATTTCAATGGCCTGCGGCCCGGGTCGGGCTCCGACCGGGGTTCGCCGACTCGGCATCCTGCCTCGACACCGAAGGCCGACCGTCCTGGTCGGCCCCGCGGCCTCTTCCGGTCGAAGCCCTCGCCTCCGCTAAGTCGCGCCGAGGGTGACGGCCGACGGCTCTCCGGGACGGTGAGGTGGGTGGTTGGGAGAGCGGAAGGCGGAAGGCGCAAAGCGCAAAGCGCAAAGCGAAGAGCGAAGAGCGAAGAGCGGAGGGCCAGAAGCGCGCGGTAGGAGCGCGCCCCGCGCGCGACATCTTTTCGCGCCCCGTTCCAGACCAACGGCTCTTCAAGGCAATGAAGTGTCGAGTCGGCGCCCAGGCAAATCAAACCCAGAAGCGCAGAGCTAAAAGCGCGCGGTGCAGTGATGTCGCTGGCTGGCTTTCGCCCGCAAGGCGGGCTCCTACATAGCGAGGGCGGGCCCCTACATGACTACGTCAAGTACATGACGACGGCGCGGTGACTTGATGCTGGCCGGTCGCCACCAACGAAGCGAACCTGTAGTGGCTTAATGATTCTGGACACCGATGTAGGATATTTCCATCCTACTGAGGTGATTTATGGGATTTCGCCCGATCGACCCCGCGCTGAGGCGTGAAGCTGTCAAATCCGTGCTCGATGAC
>Ga0247730_1000253_pt1 | contig 48464 bp, 48 predicted proteins | sample UWRJL073202C2_FD_180959 | JGI IMG/M metagenome (GOLD analysis project Ga0247730, IMG submission 180959) | Plant litter microbial communities from Arlington Agricultural Research Station in Wisconsin, United States - UWRJ-L073-202C-2 | ecosystem: Environmental > Terrestrial > Plant litter >... | reverse complement strand
CTCACGGCGTCGGCTGCGGTCGACGACGCGGCCCTCGCGCGGGCCACCCGCGTCCTGGCCACGGTGACGCCGTGAGGGCGCCCACCAGCCGCTTCGTCGTCGTGACCGGCACCGACACCTCGGTCGGGAAGACCGTCGTGACTGCGGCGCTGGCCGTCGCCCACGAGGTGGCCGGGCGCCGGGTCGCGGTCGTCAAACCCGCCCAGACCGGCGTGCTGCCGGGCGAGCCCGGCGACATCCAGACGATCGTGGATCTCACCGGCGCGACCGACGTCCACGAGCTGACCCGGCTCGACCTCCCGCTGGCTCCCGAGTCCGCCGCCCGAGCCGTCGGCGCGAGGCTGCCCACGATCGCCGACCACGCCCACGCCATCCGAGCCATCGACGCGGACGTCGTCCTGGTCGAGGGCGCCGGCGGACTGCTCGTGCGGCTCGACCTCGACGGCGGCACCCTCCGCGACCTGGCCGCGGAGCTCGGGGCCGAGGTCGTCCTCGTCGCCCGCGAGGGACTCGGCACGCTCAACCACATCGCGCTGACCCTCGCGGCGCTGGCCGACGTCGGACTGACCGCGCAGGTCGTGCTCGGCTCCTGCTCCCCCGATCCCGACCTCGCCGAGGCGTCGAACCGCGACGACATCCCCCGCCTGACCGGTGCGCCGCTGGCCGGACAGGTGCCGGCCGGCGCCGGATCACTGACGCGCGAGCAGTTCCGTGACCGGGCGCCCGGATGGCTGGTGTGACGGGGCTCGATGGGGTCGCCGCACCGATCGTGCCTGGCTCAAGGCTCGCCGTGTGACGGTCAGGAATTTGGCAGCCCTTGATGTGCAGGATGTCCGGTAGAACCGCACTGACCGCCTACTCCACACGCCAGAGCACCTCAGATCGCGCGCCGGCGTTCCCCAGACGGCGTTCCAGCAGCACACCCCCCTTGCCACCGAAGACGACTCCTTGGATCGACGACGCGCGGTGCATCTCGATGAATCCGAGCTTCTCGTGCAGTCGTATCGATGCGTCATTCTGCGCATTGATGAAACACCACGCGGCGTCAGCTCGGTCGCGGATCCACTCAAGACGCGGCACCGTCAACTCGAGCGCCAGTCCCTGACGCCGAAAATCGGGTAGGACTGTGACACCAGTCAGGTAATAGCCAGCTGGGCCACCGTCCGCGTGGGCCTCGAGGTAGTGGGCCTGTCCGAAACCCGCAACGACTCCATCGACGACCGCCACCAGAAGCTGCCGCAAACCCAGCTCGCACTGGTCGAGCGCCCGCGCCCAATCTGTGGCGGACCTGACCACCACGGTCATGTCGAACGCCAGCAACCCGTCGATGTCGTCCGCGCGCGCCGGACGCACGGACATTTTCATCCGGCAAGGCTAACCTCCCGCGATTCGCCCGCGGTACATCCAGGCCTACGCAAACCTGGTCGACCAGGCGACCGACGGCTCGATGCTCTCCGTCGGGACGCTCTGAGCCACCCGAGCTCGACACGATCGAGGACCGGTACTGGTGGGACTCGGTCGACCAGGGCTTCGTCCTGCTCGAAGACGACCCCGGCCGTGTCGACGTGTGCCCGCACCGAGTCGACGTCCAAGCTGCGCGCATCGGCGTCGATGCCGTATTGATCGATCTCTCGATCACGGGCCTCACTGGACGCGGACGGAGCCGCCGGCAGTCACACGATTGCCAGGCTGTTGCTGTGCCGGCGGCCTCGTCAGAACGTGACGTAGGAAGTCAGTTCGCGCGTCTTGATCTTCTGACTGGAAACAACGTCTTCAAAGGTCCCGTTGAGGCTCGGCTGATAGCTCGTCACACCAAAGGAGGCCCGTATCGGAGCGTTGGAACTGCCAAGGCTGATGCACTTCCTAGGGAACTGCGCGTAGATGTACCCGTCCCTCCCGAACTTCACGGTGGGGGTGATCTTGGGCGCCGAGGGGTCCACAACCGGATCCGGTCCGACCACCGCCGGATCAGGGTCTCCGCACAAGAAGTTGTCATCGATGTACGGGGCATTCGTCCACGCCTTGACGGAATCCGAAGTGATGGAGACATCGAGACTGTTGGCACCCGACACCTTCACGGTTCGGCTTGCGAAACCAGCGTTCGCCTGAAGGGCAGTGCCGGGCTTGAGGCTGGCGAAGGTCCAGCGGACCGAGACGTACTTCTTGCCAACGGAGAACTTGGTGCTTTTCACGTCGACCCCGTAGGCGAAAGACTTCTGCGCCGACGTTCGATCCCCACTCAACTTCCCACTCAAGATCACGTCTTGCCGCTTGTCCTTCACGGTGTCGGAGCCGGCAGTGGCGGCGACCGCGGTACCGAGAGTGAGGGTGAGTGAAGCAGCAACAGATGTAGTGAGGCGAGCGATGTTTCGCAAGGGTTCTCCAACGGATTGAGTTGAGCTATCGAGGGCGCAGATCAAATATCGTGCTTGCGACCGAGTTGCTGAGATCTAGTCGACCTCGACGTACTCAGTCCACTTGGGGGTCTTGTACTTGGTGCTGGAGACGTAGTCGACGTAGGCACCCGCGCTTTCGGGGCTGGCCCTGAATCCGCCGGCTGCCACCTGGACGTTGGCCTTCAACGAGGGGCCGCCTCCTGCGCACTCGCGGGGCATCTGCACGAAGAAGTACCCGTTCTTGCCGTACTTGACCGTCGTGGTCTTGATCTGCGGCACTGCGCCTGGTCCGCATACGACCGAACCGATCTGGTTGTCAGCCGTGTACGCGTCACGCACGTTCGTGCCGATACTGCCGAACAGGACGATCTTGCCCGCGCGGCCGGCGCTACGGCCCGCGAAGGTGACGGTTGCTCTGTAGTCGGCACCACGCTTGATGTTGTCGAACCCGATCTTGACTGAGACGTACTTGGATCCATGGGCGAACTTGACGCTTCTGACGTCGAGCGCCTTGGCAAAGCCTCTCTGCGGCGCGGTGCGATCGCTCCCGACCTTGCCGTTGAGCACCACGTCCTGATGCTTGTCATTGATCGTGGTCGAATCCGCAGAAGCAGCAGCCACGCCTCCCACGAGAAGGGCTAGCGACGCGGCCGTGACAGTCGCTATGCGAATCGCTCCAAGCATGAGTTCCCCCGGCGTCGTCGACAAGACAGGGGTTCACGATAGCCCAACGGTGGAGCGCAACATGGCGACGTTCGGCTGGGCAAGCGCACGTAGGCACGCTGCTGGACCGTGTCGCCGCGAACGTGTGTCGCTCTACATACCCATCGGAACACCTGCGTCCTTCGAGACGAGATCCGCGTGACCCACAGGGCATATACCCCGTTGACGACAACTGCTCTCCTCGACGCAGCTTGCCCGCCGGCTACGGGCCCAACGGAGCAGCACAAGAGCACCCGCAAGCCCTCACGGAGAATGCCGTGCGCCACCGCCGGTGTGAACCCCTGACGGTCAGGACATGCGAATGGCTGAAACCAGATTCCTCTGGTTCCAGCCATTCGATTGGTAGCGGGGACAGGATTTGAAGCTGGCCACACGGCTGCCTAGTTTGGCCTGTGTTTGCAGAGCAAACGGGCCACCGCAGCCTGGTTCTGGTCGTGACAGAACCGGACAGAAGGTCACGGAATATGACAGGTGCCAGGTCACGCGGAGGTCACGACTTAGGGGGCCCAGTGACGCGCACAGCATCCGAAACCAGGACTCTGGTCAAGGCTATCGAGAAGAGACGCAAAGCCGGGAGGGCGAACTTCGGGACCGTCGATCTCTTACCGTCTGGACGCCTGCGTGCTCGGTACGTCGGACCTGACGACCACCGCTACTCAGCACCCCGAACCTTCGATGCCCTGGTCGACGCGGACGCCTACCTCGTCACCGTGCGCCAGGAGATCCTGCAGGGAACGTGGCTGTCCCCCGCCGACAAGAAGCGCGCCGCCAAGACCACCACCGTCGGCGCGATCACCGTCAACGACCTCTTCGGCGGATACCTCGAAGAAGGTGACCTCAGACGGGGCACCATCGACCTCTACACCTACCAATGGGACCGCTTCATCCGTCACACCATCGGCACCGAACACGTCACCGACCTCACCGCGACGGACGTCGCCGGCTGGCGCACCACCCTGCCCGCCGGTGCCCGCCAACGCGAACAAGTCGAAGACCTCCTGCGTGCTGTCCTTGGGCTCGGTGTCGAACGCAGGCTCATCACGTTCAACCCCGCAGCCCGCTCCCGGCGCAAACGCAAAGGCCGTGACACCCGCGCCAAAGCACGCGACACCACCCTGCTCACCGCCGCCGAAGTCGCACTCCTAGCCAAAGCCATGCCACCCCAGCGGTCCTTCGCTGTGCTGATCTCAGCATGGTGCGGACTACGTCAAGGCGAGCTCTTCGCCCTCCGCAAATCAGACCTAACGATCATCCGCGACGACCAGAACCACATCACTGCCGCGACCGTCTACGTCAGCCGGTCCGTCGTCCGTTCCAAACAACTCGACGGCACTGTCCTGGCCCACGAGGACGACCCGAAGTCCGACGCGGGCATCCGCCGGGTCGCCGTCCCACCACACATCCTCGAGGACCTCGACCACCACCTCACCCGATACGCCCAGCACGGCGACACCGGACTCATGTTCCCCAACAGCCGCGGCGACTACCTCCACCCCTCCACGTTGTACGGCGAACAACCCGCCACCCTCCGAGCCGACTCCCGCCGCGCGAACCCATCCAAGGGCTCCGGGTTCTACCGAGCTCGCACCGACATCGGCCATCCCTTGCTCAAGTGGCACGCGCTACGCCACCACGCCGTCACCCGCGCTGTCTACGCCGGAGCAACACAGGCCGAACTCCTCGAACGCTACGGCCACTCCAACATCGCCAGCTCCGCCATCTACCAACACGCCGACCAAGGACGCGACCAACAAATCGCGATGCAAATGTCCAACCAGGCGCGGGCATGATTCTCGAGAACAAACTCGGTCCAACTACGGGATCAAGGCCCCGTGCGAGGTGACCCCAGCCAGACGCCCGTCGGCGGTCAGTGCCGAGAGGACGTTGCTCTAGTCGTCTTGGCCGGCATACTGCGCAGCTTCCACGGAGTCATCTGAGACACTTGCCGCCTCTATCGCGGCGCGGAACTGCGTGCCGTGAATCTTCGCCTCACGATCATTCGCCGGCCAGTCCGTGAGAACAGCATGAACTCGACCGCCGGCGACCATGGTACTCACTGAACGTACCAACTCCCGTGCGACGGATCGCCACTGAGTCAGAGGCGCTCTAAGTGCGTCAAATCGTTGCACGCGCCTGACCCAACTCATGGAAGAGACGCCTAAAGTTCTCAGCCAACGGGTCAACCGGCTCTGTCGAACCCGGCCACATCACCCGTCACACAAGCATGGGGGCTGCTGCACAGGATGGCCTCGACGTACTTCCTGACGTGACTCCATCCGTTTAAAGATCGGAGATTCCAGATACACCGGGGGGGATTCCAGCACCGCGGAGGCATGCTGGACAGCCAGATCGGGAGCGGGCGATATCGCGATTCGACGACGCTAGGGGCGAACGCGGGCGTTAGGCAGAGTTAACTTCGACAGCCGTTAGGTTCGCCTCCGAGGGTACCGACTGGACATGCCCGGAATCCTCTCGAAAGAACTCGAGCTCGTTCACGAAGCCATCAATCACATGCAGTAGGACGTGAACCTTTTGGTCGTCCGCATCCAGGTAGGTGAGTTCGACGGGGATGCGGACTGCCACTTCGGCCACCGGTCCAGACGTTCGAAGAGCAAGACTTCCGTCCTGGTCCAGATCGAAGACTTTTGCGTCGCGAAGTTGCTCGCCGACTTCTCGTCGTCCTAGAAATTCCGCGTTCAGCATCATCTGGAACACGCTGCGTTCGCTGATGGATGGTGAGCGCCAGGACGCGCTCTCACTTGAGTGTGTAGTACGTTCCGACATTGACCTTCCCCCCTCCCAGACCGAATACGCGAAACTCGATCGGTTTACCGCCAACGACCGTACGGCCCCAGAATCCGACTCGAGCGTCGTACGACCTCCAGCGTAGATGGCATCGAAGTAAAGACGTCCAGACTTCGAGACTGGTCTCGGTTCGACAGGCAGCTCAATGCCGCCCGATTCGGCCGCATGACATGCGATGCGATTGTCTGGTGTGTCACGGGTTCGAGTCGCCCACGCACCTTCGTGGACGTGATGGGGTGGTTGTCTGACGCAGGGCTGACGGCCGCGGAGATGGAGGGCTCTCTTCGGCCAGAGCACCGCGACAGGTCAAGATCCAGGAAGCACTCAGGTCGCCCGCCGATCTACGTACCTGGCTGACGCACGCGTGCAGACCGACCTTCTCGAGCGTTGTCGACTTCTACCCCGTTGATCCGAAGCGGCGGCAAGACGCCTGTCTCGAGGCGCGAGGTCAACACAGGCGGGCTTTGCGACATTCTTGCGTGCTAGGACGTCAGGTCATCAATGCGGGATGCGGCTGAGTCCGTGATCGAGCCTTGCTCGATTGCGACGCTCGACAGTGCCGATCGAAAGGACGGACGCCGTCGTGCCAATGTCTCGAGTTCACTAATCAAGGCGTCACCGTGCTGGTTCACGAGGTCCTCGAGCGGACCTGTCCCTACGATCGAAGGTCCAGAGTCCGTTGGACACGCGTCAATGAGATCAGCCAGGAGCGCAACGACTTTGGGCGCTCCCTCATCCACAAGTTCCGACAGCTCGTCATGGGCCCGAGCGGGACCGGGCGGATACCCGTTGGCCAAAGCCTTCCGCTCTTCCCTGTTCCCTTGGCTCAACCGGCCGTGTTCCCACCAGTGCTCCAAGAGTCGTGCGCGATCCTCCGAGGTCATAGCGCCGAGTCTCCCATTAAGCGCACTGACAGTTTCCAGCCTTACCCGCACAGGTTGGCCCAAGGACGATCGCGGGGATATGACGCAAGTCGAGTCCGGCGGGCACGGCCGCGTTCCGCCGGAATCATCTAGTTGGCTCAACGCCGGGTGACATAGCCAAATTGGTTGAGTACGAATGGCCCCTCTGTCGGCTGGTAGGTGCCGATGTCACTTTCGATCATCGCTGCCAGCAGCGCGATGGCTTCAGACGAACCGACTAGTTCTCGGTCTTCTACTGAGGCGAGTACGTCACGAAGTTGCTGAGGATCAATTTGAAGGGCCCACGGGTCAAGCAGTGGTCGTCCATTGACGCGAACAATGTCGACCGTGCCGTATTTCGGGTTGAACGAGGCTTGGTATCCGTCCCGGTTCAGGCGCGTGATGAGGTCGGCCATGACTGTGCTCATGGATCAATCCTCGCAGCAATCGACCGTGAAGAACGCTAGGTGCACATGTGAGCGTGAGCGTGCGCGGCAAGGCGAATCGCGCAGTGCCAAGGTTTAGCGGGGAATGACGCGGAATGCTGTCACTCCTGTCTGGTCTCATTGGAACATGACTCAAACATTCCTTACATACGGACTCAGTGACGCTTCGCGCGTGAAGCTAATAACCGAGGCGTTGACCATGAAGGGATATTTGGTTGGTGACGCGGACCGGCTAGTCAGGCCCGCGATACAGATCCGCATTCGTGAGGACACCGGATACCGGGCGGAAGTCGAGACGGTCATTTCCACATACGCCCCGCACGCAACTCGCATGCCCGGCGGTACGCCTTCAGTGAATCTCCGCGGCTACCGAGAAGGGCGCTGATCCGATCATGACGTACCGGTCAGCGATCGGCCCAGGTGCCGAGGACATGAAGCAGGGTGTGCCACTGGCGATCGAGTGGGTCACGGCACAGCATCGTGAGCTAGGCGGAAACATTTTAGTGCTGCTCCCGCGGATGGACGTCTTGGATGAACATCCGCTTCTCGGTCGTTTCACGCAACTTGCGCACGTCACCGCCGGGACGAAACGTAACCGCAAAGGGTTCGGAGCACAGACCGTCCTTCCTGCGTGGCCAACGAGCGGCGACTTCGCAGAGGTTTCGTCGTCGGAGTGGGTCAAGGCTCTTTGCCTGCTGCCATGGGACGCGCCGAAGATGATGAAGCCGTGGGTCAGCGCGTGGGCCTTCAGTTCGGGAGCAGAGGTCCTGGGCGAAGCGATGAAAGACCGTCGGGTGCCAGTCACGTTGGATCCCGTAGTTCGCGTCGCTCTGACGGACCTCGCAGAAATTGGAGAGTTCGGCACGATGGGGCGCGGCTGGATCAAGTCAACGATCAAGTTGCTGTCCGAGGCTGGCTACGGTCTACCTCCCGCCGACGTTGAGGCATTCCTTATCGCAAACAACTACCCGGGCCGGCTTGCTGCAGAAGCGCGCGACTACGCCGAACGCGTTAAATCAGGGGTTCGGTTGAGGAATCCCACCGTTGGCGCGTATCCCCGGAGCATCGTCGACACCTGGCGGGCCAAGGCCACCGAGATCCGAAGCGTCAGCTGAGCAATTTGCAGGCTTCTCGGAATCAATCGCGGTGGAATGACTCATCTGCTCGAACCCCACGAGCACATCCAAATAGTCGTCAGTATCGCTGTCTAGTGTGACGACATGGCGATCTCGCACGATGACATCCGCAATCTCCCGTTGCCTCATCTGGGGTTCAAGCTCCTGAGCACGATCAGCGTGGAGCAGGCGAACTTCAACAATTTGATCCAAAGTTTCAAGCAGGCAGGTGGTTATAACACCCCTCAGCCACAGGACATGGACGTGCTGCTGTCGCGCTTGTCCGACGCGTGGGCGTGGCTCGAAGCTCACGCACTAATCGGACCCTCCGCACAGAACCCGCAGGGGAGTAATTGGCAACGCCTCACATCGGTGGGCCGCGAGGCACTCGCGGATCCGGCCGCTGTTGCGCAAGTCTGGGCAGCAGACAGGCTCGCAGGAGACCTGCATTCCGCACTGTCCTCGGCCCGGTCGAACTTCGCACTGGGCGACTACGAGACTGCCTCATTCGCTGCAATGAAGGCTGTCGAAGTAGAGGTGCGGCGTGTGACTGGGCTGCCGAACGAGTTGCTAGGTGTCAACTTGATGAGGAAGGCGTTTAGCCCCAAGGACGGTCCGCTTCGCGACCCAGGAGCTGAAGGAGGAGAGCAGCAAGCGACGGCTGACCTATTCGCTGGCGCGATCGGAGCCTACAAGAACCCAGCGAGTCACCGAACGGTGAAGTTCGAAGATCCGATGGAAGCTGCTGAAGTCATCCAGTTAGCCGACCTTCTGCTTCGAATCGTCCAACGGGCTGAGGCACGAGAACGGCCGTGAGTCGCGTTGAAAGACGCATGTCTGCAGGAGTCCGGCTAGGACGGCAACTCAGACTTGGCGAGAAGTCCTTTCGGGCCGATCTGGAAGTACGCGACGTATCCGTCGTCGTGCTTCGTCGCCCAGTCATCGCATCCCTGGACGACTTGCTCCTCTATCCACATTCGGATGGTGTTGGCCCAATCCTGGGGTTTTGGTCCCCACGCCTGCCCCCAAGGCTGCGGGAGCGGTGAGCTCGGCCCTGGAAGTCGAAGTCCTCTGAGTCGATCCCCTCGCGTAATCGAGAAGTGAATGTCGATCACGCCGATCGTCGCGGGCGGTTGTGGCCACGCAGCGTCGGGGATCGTTGCGGAGTGCAGTCGCACCCACAACGACTCAACGAATGCGTCAAACAGTGCACTCGTCAATTCTTCGAGGTCTGGCACACCAACTTCATCCATGTCTCGCAGGATCGTTCAAAGGTCTGACATTTCCTCATCATCGCCGTCTTGCGTGGCAGAGCCGGCTCGTAGACGCCAGTGAGCCGGTCCGTACTTGCCTTCCATCCATGCAATCACGTCAAACACACGCAGCGCGGAGACGCCGTCCGTCAGGCCAGCTTCGCTCCGGATATGTACGAGGCGGCGATGGAGATCAGGTTCGGAGGTAAGGGCTGCACGTAATGGTTCCCACAGCCGAGTTGAGCCGATCACGTCCGCGACGACTGGCCACGAGATCGTCCGCCGTGAATCGGTCTTGGTCTGCCAGTCGGGTACCGGTGCTATCCCATGTGTCGAAGCGGGCCCCAGTGAACGAAGTGGAGGACGATCCACGCGTGCCGAAGTAGGAGGACAAGGCATCGATAGCTGGTTGGTCGTCCGAAATCTGTAGGAGTTGAGGCAGTCGCATTGCTCGACAATGCCACGAATGGGTCATAGCCCCCAATAATTTCGGGATGTTGGTCGGCCAGCGTACGTCGGACTTGCGTATCCGGCCGCGAAGCCTGCTCGCGGTGGTAAGACGCACACAGCAGTGAGCCCGAGCTCTGGCGATATGCGCGTACGTCTGAATCAGACGTACAAAGAAAGCACTGAAGCGACCGTGGAGACCGCGACACCACTCAGCGCGAGCAGGCCATCAGTCCTAGACACGATCAGGGCATCTGCCAGAGCAGCCCGTCTGCTCCAGTACTCGACGGGCAAACGCATGTCGTTGTATGTCGGAGGAGGGTCGTTCACACCTATATCGGCCAGAAGGTCGGTGACGTCTGCTTGGTTGCGCGCTGCTTGGTCTTGGAGGGTGCCCGGTGCGGCCAAGTCGTCCGATTTCGCCGCTTCGAAAACCTCCATAAGAGTTGGATCGACGAGCGCATCGTTTCTGGCCTTAATCGTGTCGTACGCAGCCTTTTGCCTCTTGGCGCGGTAGTAGGCGGCGCAGACCCCGTAGATGGTCATGGCGGCGCCGACGACGTACATAACGGCTACAACTTCAGTCACAGGCCCACCGTGACTGCTGTCAACGGACTTGTCACGCACCGACGCGGTGGAATGACCCACCGCCTCACGAGCCCCTTGGGGCCCGATAATCCTCAAGGCCGCGAATACAGAAAGTCCCGGAACCACCAGACAAAACTGGTGCTTCCAGGACTTCCATTGGTGGCAGGGACGGGATTTGAAGCTGGCCACACGGCTACCTAGTTTGGCCTGTGTTTGCAACGAGAACAGGCCGCCGTGGGGTCTTCCTGGTCGTGACAGAAATGCACACAAGGTCACGAAAAACGACAGGTGTCAGGTCACGTGGAGGTCACGAAACGAGGGGGCGACCGTGGCAAGAACAGCAACCGAAACCAAGACTCTGGTCAAGGCTATCGAGAAGAGACGCAAAGCCGGGAGGGCGAACTTCGGGACCGTCGATCTCTTACCGTCTGGACGCCTGCGTGCCCGGTACGTCGGACCTGACGACCACCGCTACTCAGCACCCAGAACCTTCGATGCCCTTGTCGACGCGGACGCCTACCTCGTCACAACTAATCACGACACAACGTCCCTGGACATCACAGCTAGCGCCCGAAGATCGAAACCGCCAAAGTCACGAACCCGCCTCCGGATAGAACTACACCTAGTGCTCGCAACCCGATCGGAGCTCGATCAGCCCGAATCGCGAGGAGTAAGATCGCCCCGGCGATCAGAGCAATCAGAGATATAATCAACGAAGGTTCCTTCTTAACTAGATGCAGGCCAGTTTGCGCGATTCATCTCTTGCGGAATTTGTTATAGACGCTCTTGCCTTTTGCAATGACCTTAGTCGCCACACTCTTTCCAACCGCCTTGTAAGGCGCACTTAAGTTGCGATAGTAAGCCGCCCCTAGGACGGCTCCCGCCGCTCCAGCCACAGTCTTCTTCTTGGTGCTCGATGTCGCGTACTTGACAAGCGCGCCGCTCCCAAGGACGGCCGCACCACACACCACGGACGCCCCGCAGGCAAATCCTCCAACGCCCACGGCCGCATACGCGGTCACCTTGACTCCGTTATTCCTAACATAGTTGAAGCCTTGTTTAGCCTTGCTTTTGACCCAGCTCAGGAATCGTCCGTCCAAATCGTATGCGTTGATCGGATCGGCCGGATAACCAAAAGCGTTGTCGTTTCCGCCGGGCACGGGGTCGCGGGATAAGAAGCGGCCCGTGACTGGGTTGTACAGCCGCGCTCCCATGAGCGTCAGCCCTGCTGGGGCTGTGGCGTCGCGTTGTTTGGTGCCGAGCCACCCGTAGCGTGCGTTGTCGGGGGTTCCGATGGGTTTGCCGTACTCGTCTACGGCCGATGCGGCCGTGAATGGCGTGGGTTCTCCCAAGGCGTAGGTAGCAGCGACGTCTCCGTGCAGGTTTGACAGTTGCAGTTTCGTCTTGCCGTTAGATGTTTGGATCAGTCCGAGGTCACCAGTGAGGTCAGCGACGTTACGTTCCCAGGTGCTGACCCAGGCTGTTGCGGCGTCGGGGCGTGTCTTGGTGGAGGTCCAGGCTGGTGAGTCGTCGGGTCCGTCGTAGTGGTTCGTTGCTTCCTTGAGTGAGACGGAGCTCTCAAGATTCTTGACGGTTGACACACGGCCTGCGAGGTCGAGGGTGTAGTCCTGTTTCTTGGTGCCTTGGGTGATGGTGGCGACCATGTCGTTGGCGTGGTAGCCGATCGTCGCGGCTCCACCGGTCCCGGAGTTGAGGGTGGTGGTGCGGCCGAGGGTGTCGTAGGTGTCGGCGGTGAGTTGGTCGGCTGCGTTATATCCGATTGTGCCGGGGTTGGATCCGGTGGTGGTTTGGCAGGCTCCACCTGTTCCTGGCAGGAAGGTGGTGAGAGTCTTGCGGTTGGAGTCGCCGCTGAACGTGTACCGGCGGACGGTGCATTGGCCTGGGCGGTTGTCGCTGACCTGGGTCAGGCGGTCGCGGTTGTCGTAGGCGAATGTCTGGGTTGAGCCTGCACCGGCTTGGGTGACGACACGACCGTCCACATCTACTGTGTTGGCATAGTTGAGCAGTGGGGTCGTACCGTCCGGCGCGAGGTACGACAGTCCGGTTTCGACGCCGTTGAGATCGCGCACCCAGGTTGCTTTGACGCCGCCGGGGTAGTTCTGTTCAGTCAGTGCTCCGGAGTCGTCGTAGGCACCTGTGAAGGTAGTCGAGGCCGATGAGGTCATGTCGGTTGGTTTGCTGACATCGACGCTGGTGACCAGCCCACGACGTTCCGTCTTGTTCTTCGAGTCGGTGCCGTTGTACGTGTAGGTGTAGGTTGCTTTGCCGTCGTTGGACGTCTTGACTCGGCCGGCGGTGTCGTAGACGGTGGTCGCTGTCGACCCTGCGCCGTCGGTTTGGGTCTTGACCCTGCCCCATGTGTCGTAGGTCGTGTCCTGGTCTTGCGCCGGGGTGCCGTTGCTGATCTTGGTGACCAGGCCGGTTCCGGCCGAGTAGGTGGTGCTGATGGCTGGGACGGCCCGGTCTGCTGGGGTGATGCCACTGGTGGTGGTCACAGACGTGAGCGTCCGACCGGCCGGGTCGTAGCTGGTGACCCTTGCTCGTGTGCCGCCGCCCTGGGCTTCCTCGGTCCGTGTGGGCGCGAGCAGCATCGAGTACCCGGTGATACGGGTCGTCGGGACGGCGCCGCCGCCGGGGCCGGTTTTGCAGACCATGCCCGCCCATTCCGGCTTGAGACCGCAGAGACTGTCGGCGGCATTGGCTCCGACCGTGTAGTAGGTGGTCTTGGTGGACCGGGTGTCGGCGGCGGTGCCGTTGGTGGTCTCGGTGCCTTCGGGGGTGCGGGTCTCGATGACCTTGCCTTCGGTGTCGAAGCGGGTCATCGTGATGGCCCACTGGTCGCTACCGGTCTTGACCAGTACACGGGTCGGTGACTTCAGCACCCATCCGTCGCCGTCACCAGTCACAACGGGGTCGTAGGTGTAGTGGGTGGTGTCGACGTCGTACTCGGTCGGCGCACCGGCCGAGCCGGGTTCGTAGGGGAAGAAGCCGGTTGTGACACGGTCGGTGGTCTCCACTGGCAGACCGAACCCGCCCGTGGGCACACCTGTGGGTGGGTAACCGGGCTTGAGCGCTGCGGGTGCGGTGTCGTCGTAGACGGTGCGAGACAGCTTGCGGCCCAGCAGGTTCGCCGGGGCACCGGTGTCCTGGGCTGTAATGATGCTCATCGGCCCATACGTCGCCGTGACACGACGTTCGTCACCGGTCGTGTACGTCGTCAAGGTGGCATACTTGCTCGCCGCGACTCTCGTCGCCTCGGCCTGCCCGGCACCAGGGTTCGCGGCCCGCTCGGCCAGCACCTTGGCCTTGCCGGCCGGGCTCAGCTGCCAGATCGGGTTGCCCTTGTCGTCGTACCGAGTGGAGTCGATCTGCCAGGCCCCGGCGCCGTAGGTCGCGGTGTTGGAGGTGCGGCCGGACTTCGTCCAGTACGACAGGTCCGCGTACTCGTACTGAACTGCAGTCGGGGTGGTGCCAGGGACCTGGTCGGGTCCGAACACCGCCGCACCACCGTACGGCGCGTCGAGCTCAGGCTGACCCCACGTAGATGTGGCCGCCGGGGACAGATCCGGCAGGCCGTCGCCACCGGCAGACAAGCCCAGGTCGTACTGCACGCTCCACGTGGCCGGACCGCTGCCCGCGCCGTCCGTCGCTACAGCCGCGCCATCTTGAACGCGGGTAATCGTCTTGACGCGGCCCTTGTCGTCGTAGTTGATCGTCCATGCCTTCAGACCTGGCGGGGTGACAGTTTTGATGACTGTTTTGCCGCCGACGGTGTCGTAGGTGTAGGCGGTCTTCAACGCTGCGGTGGGTGTTCCGTCGTCACCGAGGCGCGGGTCCCATGCTGCCGAGAGTTTGGCGTCGGAGGTGTACGAATACTTTGCTACAGACACCGTGGCCATCGCAGCTGACCCCGGGGTTCCGGTAGCAGTGGGCTTGGGGTCCCAAATGTGCAGCTTGACCTCGCTGACGCGCGTCGTCCCGGCGACGGTGGTGTAGACGAGCTCGAGCGCGCGGCATCCCGCAGTCTGTGCTGCCGTGGTGCACGCGGTCGTCATAGCGGCCGGTTTAGGCGCGAAGATCCATGACACGTTTGTTCCCGTGTAGGCGTAGGTGACAGTCGAGTTCGCCTCCGCGGAGGTCACTTCCTGAGCCAGCCAAATGGTTCCGTTCTTCGTGAACTTGGTGACCGTGCCATCGGCTTCGTTCATGGTCAGTTCGGTATTCGCATCGTTGACCTTCAGGTAGTCCTCGTCGACGGCGTACTCGCCCAGACCGTTGAACCGGCCGGTGATGCTGGCGCCGACAGAACCGTCGTCCTTGCCGTAGCCATAGGACTCACCATCGGGTGAGGTGATGTAGATCGAGCCGTCGGCCGCGCGGCGGTCATCGACCGTGTAGGACGCGATCCCGTAGTCGGGTCCGGCGAAGTCGGCTGACCATCCGGGACCGAATACCCCTGACGGGCCGGTCGTCGCCCCGCCGAGAGACAGGTGCGACCGGCCGAGTGTGAGTGAACCGTTGTACGCGGGCACGTCGACGTCCGTTTCGGAGAGCTGGAACTCACCGGTGAACAGTGCGACTTGACCGGGTCCGAAGTCCTGGGATGGAAACGTCCCGCCGAAAGCGTGTGGAAGGACCTGGACACTTCGAGGCGGCGTCGCCTTCGTCAGCCCATTTTGATACGTGAACACCACTCGGGATTCCAGGTGTGACGGCGCGGTGACGTTTGGTTCCTTGTTCGGAGACCACACCAGATCCACGGTCGATGATATGGACGTCGTGTCCAGGGACCCGTTCCACAAGGCGTTAGTGGATGCCGAACGAACGTTGTCGAACGTGCTGTTGGTCTTCTTGGCGTCAACCCACGCCGTGTCCGGCGCTCCGGCTGGACGCCATTGCACTTTGGCTGACTGCGCGTTGGGGGCGGATTGTGCCAACATCGGGACCGTCGTGGTGGTCCGTTCCTCTTCGACTGGCAAGATCGACGCCGTCCCCACCCCGAACGTGTACGACGAGGTCGTCGAGTTTCCCGACTTCGACCGTGCAGTGAAGTCCAACGCCACCACTCCGGTCTGGGGAACAGACACCGGGATCGTCACGCTGCCACCTGCAACAGTGGTTGGAGTGGCGCTCTTGTTTTTGTTCCAGATGATGTCGTACGCACCCGACGAGGTGGCCGTGCAATCAATGGACGTCGACGTGCGAGTGTCGTAAAAGTTTCCGTTCGCGTACGGACCAGAACAATTAATCGCTGGTGCGGGCGGCGTTGACGAGTCGATACTGAATCGGAACCACGGCGACCATGGCGACGGGTTCAATGTCCCGTACGGCGCGTCGTGCGCCAAAGACCTTGCCCAGAAACTGAGACCGTTGGGCAGGTAGGAACTGGGGGTGCATCCGCCCCATTCGCCGCTAGCCGTCCATGGCGTGAAGCAGCTGGCGTAGCCGCTCATGTCAGGTGTGTTGTTCGAGAGGTTGCTGTGCACCTCGATCGAGTGGGCGATCCCGTCACCGTTGCCGTCGGTGTCAGGGTCGAAGGCAAGAGATTGAACAAACGGTGCCGATGAGTTCGCCCAGAACGTGCCGTTGCGGTCCATCCCATTGACGATTGTCGGTGCCCACGGCGCATACGGGGCGGAGTTCCACTGCACCATTAGGTACGGGTTGTTGTCCGGGTTCGTGCATGGGCCAGAGTTGGGCGCCTCGTTCGAGGAGCAGAACCGACGCGAGTACGTGCCATCGGAGGAATTGCCCGCCGGAACGCTTAACTCCATGCCACGAGAGCTGAGCGTGCCGCTTGCCCATGCCTGGACCATCCCGGTGACTGGCAGATCGACCCGCCCGGGCGCGCAACCGGGGGTCTGATCGGCGAACGATGTCGCGTATCCACTCTGAGATGCCGGCCGGTTCGAATACACGGTCGTCGACTCGTTGAAGTACTCCGTCAAGGGCCGGATGTTCAGCTGACGTGCAAGACAGTAGCCCTGAGCGTACTGGTAGAAACTCGCCCGAGCCCCGGTGATGTTTTGACCCATCCAGTCGTTCTCGCCACCGAACCGAACATAAGACGACCAAGGGTTCGGGTCCGTGTCTTCACCCGATCGGCCCATCAGCAAGACGGCAGAAGTGCCAAAGCTGTTAGACAGCCCCGACCGCACCGTCGTATCAATGTAGATGCTCTTCCACACTGTCGTGGGATCCACGATCACGGGGTACTGAGTGGTCGGGTCCTGCAGGAAGCCAGCCTGTGGCGTCAACGCCATCTCCTGCTTCGTCACCCCATCATCCGCAGCCTCGCCCTCAGACAGGACCGGTTCGACCGGCACAACGTTGGTCGGTGCGCCGGCCTCATCGGTTTGCGCATCCCACGCCACCATCGATGGAGATGCCGCGACCAGCTTCCCGTCCTCGTCAAGGGCACGGATTCCGTCGAGCGAGCTGGTCGTCACCTCCAGGTCCATGGACTCCAACCCCAACGTCAGGTCAGGCTCCCCACCAACCGCGGGACGTTCGTTGACACGGAAATTGACCGAAACGCCAGTCTTCAACGCCGTGACCAGTAAGTCAGTGGTCTCGTTCAACTTGTACGTCGCAACAGCACCATCGATCGTCGGCGGCGGAAGATCCTGAGGCACCGTGAACGCCAACCTCTGATCGTCTTCAAAGGAGATGTCCGCCGCCACACCACGGCCGCCCCCGCCGATCACAACATCAGCGGCAGCCACCTTCGGGCCGAACCCACCACCCGGCAATGCTTCCAGAGTCGGGTCCACGTCAGCCCACGACCCATCCTCAGCCTGGACACGCTGCAACCCAGCAAATGTCTTCGTCTCGAACGACCCGTCGGGCTTCGCGAACGTCTGCGAAAACTCATCACGCGCTGACAAGTCCTCAACCGACTCGCCAGACAACTCAGCGTTAATCTTCGCCGACAGCTGATCTGGAGCATCAGTGACCCCGTCGCCATCAGAATCCTCAGCAACGACGCCACTCTGCTCTGTCGGCGTGATCCTTTGCGGATTGTCCTCAGCTACCGCGGATCCCGGCAGGACGCCCATGACCAGCACAAGTGAAGTCAACAGCGCGACCGCCCCAAACGAGACGCGCGATGCAAAACTTGGCACGGATGAACGTGACGACACGACGGGTTCCCTCCCGAGACGAACAGTGTCCGAAGCCTCTCAGGGAAAACACAGGTGGCGCCGCGTAATCGGGAAGTTTAGAGACAGGAAGCCGCAAATAGTCAAATAGGACCACGCACATATCCCCACAAACGGCCATACCCTCCGCAGGCTCACAGATTGTTGAGCTGTCGAACGATGTCAACGGTCTCGCACGTGCAACCGGTCGAACCGCGAACGGCGTGTGCGGTCGAATGCTCCTTCTGGGGCGCCGTAGCGGGAGACAGGATCTGCTGATAACCCCGGGTAGTCGCCCCTATAACTCACTAGGTAATACGCTGCAATTGCAGTATGCCGTCGCGTACTGGCACCAGCCGGAACGTGATTTCGCGGTGGTTGAAGGTCACGAGAACAAAATGACTGGAACCAGATTTCCTCTGGTTCCAGTCATTTCATCGGTAGCGGGGACAGGATTTGAAGCTGGCCATACGCCTGCTTAATTTGGCCATGGGTTGCAACGAGAAGTGGCCACCACGGACTGGACCTGGTCGTGACAGAACCGGACACAAGGTCACGGAATATGACAGGTGCCAGGTCACGCGGAGGTCACGAACCGAGGGGGCATCGTGGCGCGTACAGCATCCGAGACCAAGACTCTGGTCAAGGCTATCGAGAAGAGACGCAAAGCTGGAAGAGCGAACTTCGGCACTGTCGACCTCCTACCATCCGGGAGGCTCCGTGCCCGATACGTCGGACCTGACGACCGCCGCTATTCAGCACCCCGCACGTTCGACGCTCTCGTCGATGCAGACGCCTACCTCGTCACCGTCCGTCAGGAGATCCTCCAAGGGACGTGGCTCTCCCCCGCCGACAAGAAACGCGCCACGAAGAACACGACCGTCGGCGCCATCACGGTCAACGATCTCTTCGCGGGCTATCTGGACGAAGGCGACCTCAGACGGGGCACCATCGATCTCTACACCTACCAATGGGACCGCTTTATCCGCCACACCATCGGCACCGAACCCGTCACCGACCTCACCGCGACGGATGTCGCGACCTGGCGCACCACCCTCCCGTCCGGCGCCCGCCAACGCGAACAAGCTGAAGACCTGCTCCGCGCTGTCCTCGGACTCGGCGTCGAACGAAGGCTCATCACCTTCAACCCCGCCGCCCGCTCCCGCCGCAAGCGCAAAGGCCGCGACACCCGCGCCAAAGCACGCGACACCATCCTGCTCACCGCAACCGAAGTCGCCCTCCTCGCCAAAGCCATGCCAAAACAACGATCGTTCGCCGTCCCGATCTCAGCCTGGTGCGGACTACGCCAAGGCGAGCTCTTCGCCCTCCGCAAATCCGACCTCACCATCACCCGCGACGACCAAAATCAGATCACCGCGGCGACCGTGTTCGTCCGCCGCTCCGTCGTCCGCTCCAAACAACCCGACGGCACCGTCCTAGCCCGCGAGGACGACCCGAAGTCCGACGCCGGCATCCGCCGGGTTGCCGTCCCACCCCACATCCTGGGCGACCTTGACCACCACCTCACCCGATACGCCCAGCACGGCGACACCGGACTAATATTCCCCAACTCCCGCGGCGGCTATCTGCACCCCTCCACCCTCTACGGCGAACAACCCGGCACCCTACGACCAGACAGCCGCCGCGCGAACGCGTCGAAGGGTTCCGGCTTTTACCGCGCCCGCACCACCATCGGCCAACCCCTGCTGAAGTGGCACGCCCTACGCCACCACGCCGTCACCCGCGCCGTCTACGCCGGAGCCACCCAAGCAGAACTCCTCGAACGCTACGGCCACTCCAACATCGCGAGCTCAGCCATCTACCAACACGCCGACCAAGGACGCGACCAACAAATCGCCACGGCTATGTCCCAACGCGCTGTAGTCATGTGACCACGCCTGACGGTGTGAGACCGTGGGCTTCATGCCGATCAGTACGGTTACCGAGGCGCTCAGAGCTCCTTACCCAATCCAAACTTGTTGCGAAGCGCGAGTTGGTAGGCATGAGGAACCTCTTCGCCCCAAATGCAAATCGGGGGGAACCAGACCGACGCCGAGTCGAAGCGTGTCTTGCCCTTCACAGTAACCAGTAATCGAGGCATGTTTGCGCCGAAGGGGGCCAGCATCATTCCCGACCAGTCGTAAGTGGGCAGACCCCATTCGATGTTCTCGACCTCAGAGCGCGGGATGGTGCGGACCAACCTCCGGCCGCGAAACGCTTGTAGTGCGAATTCGTTACACGAGTAAGTCACGCGGCATGGAAGCGATATGCAATAGACCCACCAAATCACGGCCCAACCTCCGAAGATTGCGACAGCGATGCATGCGAAGCGCAGGTCGAAGCCGCCGTCCGAGGGAATCCCGACACCACCACCGAGAGCGACCACCCCTCCTATGCATCCCAGCACAAGCGGATACACGGCGGAGCGATTCCATTGGGCCCTGAGGACGAGTCCGTCACTCTCGTCTATGGCGTTCGGTTCCATGCCTGTCCGTCTCGTGAGTAGATTGCACTCAGTTGCGAGTGCTAGATCGGCTTGTTGTTGATGGCCTTGTCGGCCGCGTGAGAGTGTGCAGTACCGGAAGAGCCAGCACAGTTCCACCCATAGGTCTGAAACGCCCCGTCGACTGAGATCGCCTCAGTGCGCACCAGCGGGCGCTCATAACAAAGCGACCACGTTCCCAGATTTCCGAGCATGGCTCCGAGACTAAAGCGGTATCCGAACCCCACGCGCCACGCCCAGGGCGGGGGCGAGATAAGGCAGAAGGTCTCGTCGCACGTCCGGCCGGGGTGACGGCAGAAGAACTCTTCAACAAGCACGGCGGCTGCAGGGGGCTAACCCGCTTACGTTGTGAGTCTCAACGACGATTTGACGATCACGATCGACTACCGCTGCAGAATGAACACTGGGTTCCCCGATGCAAGCCCGGTACGGCCCGCTCCGCGGACCGAAAGCAACTATCCCCTCCTTGCTCCGCTAGGGGGGATGCGCTTGAAGCTTTAACTGCCCCCGGGCTCGCCCGGTCCTCGAGGTACTCCGCTGGCCACCCCCGCGTCCCGGCGCATCCAAAACGACCCGACCGAAGACCTCCGCGGCTCCAGCCTCGGCTTCCGTAACTTCACCTACTATGTCGGTCGATCGTTGCTCGAGTCCGGCCGGCTTTAGACAGCAACTATCAGCTACAACCCTCGTTTACAAAGAGGTACTTTTCCCTAACTATTCCCGCCAGGAGAGGCAAAAACTTGCTCGTCAAATTCTACGATCAAGGCTTGGGCTACATCGATTCCGTCAGCAGCGCTCAAGATGCGACTCAAGTCAGCGAGTGAATCGAAATGCTCTGTCACGTCGGCATGGGTGCGAGTGTTAGTGAACCTGACGCTGAAGGCGATGTCCCCCGGCTTGCCCGGATCCAGTGTCACCTCACGGATGACAGCGCCTTGTTCAGTTCGCGACTGCTCCGGGGCGTTGGTCTTAAGCAATTCGGCTGCCATTTCGTCGAATGTTAGCGACCAGTTTGCGGTCATTCTAGATACTGCTTGTGGGCAGTTGTAACGCCACCCATGTACCTGGTCCCGGGTTTCCGGATGTTTCTAACATCTCGGAGGCGGCACACAGGGTCGCAGTCCCAGAAGTATTCACTGACGCAAATTCGGGTATTTTCGTTCTGCATCGTCACCTCAGCGGGGTCCTCAAGCGTGGCACCGATCATGCCTCGGTACTAGAGGTTCCAGTGGTGTTTGGAGCGCATATTGCGGATTCCCCAGTTCCAGTTTCTCCATCCTTCCCACTCTCCGCACCGAGCCGGTACCACGCGTCCTTGATGGACAGGTTATGCCAGATGGTAATGCGCGCATCGCATCAGATTACGCACGCGAACTATGCCTCGACAGGCGGGTTCTGGGGGCTGGTCACCCCCAGAGTGGACGCCACAGCAACAACCTGTCCAGAATAGGCAGATGGGTGAAAAGTTTGGCGAGGACCGCGGTTCCGAAGCCATGCCAGGCGTTGCGCCGCCCGAGCCGACATACGGGCCAGTGCTGACGATGGACGTCGACGGGGAAAGCTTCGAGCTTCGTCAGAACGGGCGAGGCGGCACCAACTACGACTGGCTCAGCGGCACCAACGACGGCTACGGATTCGGGGCCTCCCCGACTGAAGGTTCCTCACTCGACGATCATCGCCAACGCATCCGCGACTTCCTCAACGGAATCGACCCAGCGACCGGATTCATCGGAGACTGAGCGAGCAAGGAATACGCCTGATCGGTTCTGGCGTCGGGCGTGATCTCCGCACGGGCTGAGTGACACACCTGACCCTCCGCCGGCCAAGTAGGGGTATGGACATCAACGACACCAGACCGTCGCGTTCGTCTTCAGACGCACTGTCACGCGCCATTGAGTTGTGGTCGAGTGTCGAGCCGTGACTCGCGTCGCGCGAGACGCGACCACCGTCAGACGTTTGCGACGGAACGGCAGTTGCCGTTGGCGCCGGCGGGGTCCGTCCTGCGTGCTTGTTCGATGAGATCTCGCAGCCGGCGTTCTTGAACTGCCTGTTCTGCGGCGAGGTCTTCGAGGGCAATGGTCCGGGTGAGTGCGTCTTCGATGGCAAAGTCCTTCACCACGGCGTGGAGACTTGCCAGCTGACGGGTGAGGTCCTTGTTCTTCTCCTCCAGTTCGCGGGCGAACTGTCGAGCGCCGATGATCGGCACCTTGCGGACTCTTCGCCGCCTATTGAATTGCGCGCGATTCATGGATCCACCTTCGTCAGTGATGTCGACGCGACGACGGACGCCAAGATGATGTCCTACCTACTGGTCACACTCAGGGGGTGGCTCTTACCGGCAATGCACGAAACTTCACAGAGCAGGTTCAGTCGGTGGGTCCGCGGTCATGTGTGTACTGCGCGGACAGGATCGCGGTGAAGCCGTAGATGGCCGGAGTCCTCAAGTCGACGTTGGGGTCGGATTTGATGAGGATGTCTTCGGTACCCAGCAGCTGGCCGTTCTGTGGGCTGATGATCAGCACCCTGCGGAACTGGGGCGCATCGATAGGGATGAAGGAGATGCCGATACCTTGTCGACCGGCTCGGTCCTTGACCGCACCTAGCGAGCGCATCGTTGGTTCTGCGGCCAGGACACGCCAGAAGGCTGCTGCAGTGTCGGGCGGGACCACGTATTGGTCATGAAGACTGACGATTTCTTGGAAGAGGCAGCTCGCGCGAACCGGTCCGACGTCGCGGTCCTCGCACTCGCCACGATCAAGCAGCGCGGTCCTAACAGTCTCTGTGCTCGTCCCCAGTTTCGATATGTATTGGGCGTCAAGCCCCTCTGCGGGGTAGGTCTCAACCGACGCGCCGCTTGGGCGAGATGTCTTACTGGCACGCAGACCTCGTCCGTCGGGGGCCAGCGGTCTCCCCGAGACCTCACGCGCCTGTCGAGAACCATCGGATCGAAGCCATAACTCTCGCTGCTTGGGGATCAGCTGAGCATCTCGGGAGTCGTCGAGGGCGATGAACCAGTTGTCGGTGACGACCAGCTGGTGGGGTCCGTCTTGCGGAACCGATGGTTGTTTGTGGGCCGTGCTTGCCAACTCCATCAGCGTCGAGGCGGCGTCCTCGCCCGGCGCGTACGCGATGTTGCGTGCGCTGGCGAACTCGTAGTCGAGGACCGGGGGCGTGTCGGCTTCGGCTGAGCCTTGGTGCCAGGGGTTGACCAGCAGACCGATCACACCAGCGATCACGGCCGCGAATCCAACGACTCGAAGGACGATTTGACGCCTGGATGAAGTAGGCACGGCAATCGGCACAGCCGTCGGCTCATTGAGCCGGGACTTGAGCCGGGCCAGGATCTCTTCGGCAGTGACCGGAGGAAGTCCGACCGATTCGCGCGTGATCTCTCCAGGCATGCCGAGTTCTTCGGCCTCTCGTCGAAGCATACCGAGCTCGTCATCGGCCGAGGGTGGGGTCATGTCAGGATTCACGACGCGCTCCCCCCAAGTTCAGATCGTCGTAATCGGCGGCGGCCTGCAGGTCGCGGATCCTCGAGCGAAGCCGTGAGACGCGAGTGTTGAACGTACCAACCGAAATATCAAGCATTGCTGACGCCTGTTCACGGGTGACATCTCGCATGAACGCCACGTCGAACAGCTCCCGCTCCAGGGCCGTCAGCTGCCAGTAAACCCAGTGCCCGGCAGCGGACTCCGTCACCGCTTCGGCGAAATCCGGCTCCAGCGGAGGACTGACCGGAAAGTCCTCGGTGAAGCGGTTGTCGTGATGTTTGCGTCGCAGGCGATCGATTTCCTGCAAGATCTTGTACCGCCCGATCGTAAACACCCAACCGATCCTGGCATCAGGATCACTGGGACATTCGGACCGCTTGTCCCAGACGGTCTCGAACGTCTGGCTCACCGTGTCGTCGGCCAACTGAGGCGACAGCCGACGTGCGGCGAACGAGAACAGCCTGTCGCTCAACTCCTGGAACAGGGCCGTGAATTCGTCTTCGCCCACTCGCCAATCATACGAGACAAGCTGACGGCATCAACGATTGGCTAGCTCAGGGCGGGCTCAACCTCGACTAGATAACCCAAGCACGGACAACGGCACAAGGCAGAGAGCTCGAGCCACGCGCCGCCGACCGTGTCCACACTGCAACGATGAGGCCCGCTGCAATCTGAATCGTGAGGCCGGATGCTCGCGGGCGGGTCTCGCCCCATCCTTGACGAACGAGCGAAGAATGCGTGGTCGCCCCCAGGGTATGAGGAAGCTAATTCATGCCGTTCTAGATGGTGGCATCGCGGCGAGAACCTGAGACCGTTCGGCTAACTGAGGTCGACTTTCGTCGAAAGGATCGCGAGGTCCCGCGACGTCACAGACGCCAGGGAGCCCCCTGTAATCTAGGCACGGTCCTTGCGCACTACCCTTTGGCCCTGACCTGCGCCGAGCACTCTTGAGAGCCCGGACGGCACAAGGCGACGGCTGCACCAGAAAATCATGGTCGGGTACCGGATGAGTGGATCAACGACGGACGTGGTGCACCGGATGCAAGCATCTACTCATATGTGTTTGGTTAGGGAGCGCACTCGTTGGCTTCGTTTGAGACTTGAGGTACCACTAACATGCGCGAGTCCAACACAAGTTATGGCCGTGCGATCGCCTTTGCGGCCGTGACTGGTGGGACACCACTGCTGCTGGCCTTGGGCATCTTCGCGACCGCGGACGCGTTCTCAGATGCCAGTGCCGATGCCGGTAGTTGGCTCAGCTTCGGGCTCAGGGTCTGGGCAGGTCCCGGCTCGCTCCTAGGAGCTTTCGTGTTCCTAACCGTCACGACTGTGGCTGTCACCCGCCGGCGCTGGACCCGAATCGAACTCGGGAGCCTCACGGCAGTCGCCTCGGCCATCTCAATGCTTCTCGGCAACCTGATCGCAGGCGGTACCGACGGAGTGGCAGCCGTACTCGTCTTGGTCGAACTGTTCATCTTGTTCCTCATAGTTCCCCTAACATTCGTTCTGGCAGCGTCGCTGCCGCGCAGATTCGGAATTCCGGCGCCATGCGACAGCGATCCGAGAATTTCCGACTGGGTCAATGCAAAGGTTGGCCGCTAGTTGGACGTACGCCTCTACTTCGAGGAAGGTCTTGCGAGCCCGGCAACCGGTGGTGGCGCTCCATCAGTCCCGCACTCGAAATGTCGTCCTCTGGCCTAGGGCGATGGCAAGCGCTGAGACCAGGATCCCGACTGCCGCGCAACCCACCACGATCGCTGACACAAGCAGTGCAACGGGTCTTCGCCGTGTGACTACCGCCCGTCACGTGGCACAGCACGCAGCGCCTCGACAGTCGCTTTGGCTGTCGGGGCGTTGCATTGTTCAGCCGCCTTTGCTGCTGACGATCACACGGCCGCGCAATTGTCCGTGAGAATTTATCGAGAATCGAGCGTCACCCTGTCACCAATGGCGGTTCAGTCCTATTGTTGACGAACTACTCAGCCGTCCGGCGAGTCAGTCACCAGGAGCCGCAGTGAGCAACGACCGCCAGAACCGAGCCGCTCGAGCTGAACAAATGCGAAGAGAGCGGGAGAAAGCCGATCGCAAGCAACGCAACTTGATCACTGCAGGCATCGTCACGGTCGTCATCGTTCTAATCAGTATTGGCGGCTATGCCGTGAAGTCCGCCTCCAACGACAACAAGAAGAACACGACCGTCGTGCAACCGGCCAACGCCACAGATGACTACGGGGTTGTCTACGACAGCGTCGCAGCGGGCGGAACTCAGACTGCCGGAACAACTCCGGTGCAGGTCGAACTGTACGAAGACTTTCAGTGCCCAGTCTGCAAGGCCTTCGAACAGGCGAACGGAGACTTCCTGGACCGTCAGGTCGAAGCCGGAACCATTAGCATTATCTACAAGCCGTTCTCCTTCCTCGATGAAGTTGGCGGAAGTCCAAACCGTTACTCGCATCGGGCCACCAATGCAGCCTTGTGCGTCCTCGCTGACGGCGGAGTTCCGGCGTACAAGAAGATGCATGACCTTCTCTACGAAAAGCAGCCCGAAGAACGCACCGATGGTCCGGAGGATGACGAACTCATCGATCGTGCGAAAGAGGTCGGTGTGACGGGAATCGACTCCTGCGTCGATACCGAGAAGTACGTTCCATGGATCGACAAAGCAAAGTCCGTGGCGGCGGGTGCTGGGATCAGACGAACGCCTACCGTCCTCGTTGACGGCCAAGAGGTCCAGAATCCCTCCGGCGGTGCGCCGCAGATCAATGATTTGCAGGCTGCCATAGACTCGGCTCAATCGTGACCTCTGGAACTGGCGCTGACGGGCGCGACATCACTTGCGTACACTGCTTGATCCTCAGGCTGAATGCCCTGACCACGGTGGCAGTACTTGGACCGCGCATGGACGTCGGATGAGTTTCGTGCACAGGTGGAATTCCATAATCCAGGACCAAATATTCGTATCAATTATGGCGGGCGATGGATATCGTGGTCGCACGTGGACACGAGAGTCTAGACGCGGATGACGACATCGAACTCCAGCGCGCTGGTTGGCGGGCCTACGTTGGTGCAGCGAGCCGTAGCCACCATCGCTTACGTTGCGATGTGTCCCCTGATCTCGGACAGCCTGAGCATCCCCGCGTCGGCTGTCTTGATCGGGATCGCTTGGGGAGTCAGCAATCACCTATGGGTGAACTCGCATCTCGCGCGGGCATACGATTTGGTGGCGATATTGATTCCACTTGTTATCGCCCACTACGCAATTGCCCGCTGGGGGAGCCGGGACGCGGCTGACCTAACCGTCATCTTGCTGTACGGGCCATTCACGGCACTACAGATTTCGCTAGCTGTAGTGGGAGCTCTCGATGCTCGCTGGAAAGCGCTCTGGCGCCCGCGAATCTTGAAGCCAATCCGCGGGCCGGCGACCCCCAGCCGATAATTCTTACCACCACAGAAACCCGCTGCGAGTACTCGTAACCTGAACTCTGAATCGCCCCGGGTCTGTGGAGGCTCTCAATCCACGGAGGATGAGAGTCATGGCAGCATCCAGGAAGTTCTCCGACGAGTTGCGAGAACGTGCCACGAGGATGGCCGTCGAGCTGCGTGCGGACCCTGACACCAACCACCGTGCAATCGACTGGGTGGCCGAGAGTCTCGGGATGCATCCCGAAACTCTGCGTAACTGGGTCCGGCAGGCCGAGGTCGATGGTGGTGTCCGTCCAGGCACGAAGACCAGCGAAGCGCAGCGGCTGGCTGAGCTCGAGAGGGAGAACCGCGAGTTGCGGCGGGCCAACCACATTCTGAGGACGGCGTCGGCTTACTTCGCGGCGGAACCAGCCCACTCCCACCCCAACCATGCCCGCGGCCTTGGCTTGGACCCGACCCGCCAGACCATCTCATCCGCATCGACAACGACCAGTTGCGGCCCGGTCACCGCCGCGTCATTCGGCGGCAGCAAAGCCCGCGCGGCCGCCAAAATGGTGGGACCGACCTGCTCGAGGTCGCCTTCGCGCTTAACCTCATGACACACGCTGGTGCTGGGACTGATGGAATCCGGACTTGTCCCCGTGAGGATCGACTCATCGGCGAGCAGAACTGCAGCCGCTCCACGGTGCGAGTCGTCCGGGAACCGTCGCAAGATGAGGTCCTGGCATGCTTCGACCGTTGCGGTCAGCGTCTCCGTGTCCATCGCGTGCCTTTAACCCAGCGCCAAGTGCCCGGACTTGATACCGGATGTCGGGCAATGCTTGACAGCGATCGGGCTTCGACCCATTAGATGTAGCCCTCGATGATCCGAGGCCGTCACTGGGCTGGTAGCCGCCTCGCGGACCGTGCACCATTGCGGTATGGGCATAGTTCATCCCGGGGCCGAGATGACCCCTACCAAACACGAGATCCTCACCCGTTGGCTTCCCATGCAAACGTGGTGGCCAACCGAGGCGGAGGTGCCCGACTTCGAGGCCAATTTTCGGTTTCACGATCCTGCGGGCGAGGTCGGGATCGAAACGTTTCTGCTGCGCATCGGGGGTGTGATCGTGCAGGTGCCGATGACGTACCGCAGCGCTCCGCGAGTGGAAGGCGAACTGATGGGTGAGGCCACACACTCGGCACTGGGCCACCGCTGGGTGTACCTCGGCACTAGCGACCCGGTCTACGTCACCGCGACCACCGCCGCCATCAGTGAGGGCAGAGGGCAGGTGTCGCTTGAAGACCCTGACGGGAGCCCTGTCATCAGACGGACGACAGCCACCGTACGCGGCTCGGGCGCCGGTAGCGGACAGCTTCACGTCGCGGTCGCAATCGCGCCCGACGTCGTACCGCCCTCGGTTTCCGGCACACTCGAGGCCACGTGGGCCGAGCAGCCCGAGCCTGTTGTGCTCGCCTGGCTCGACGCGAGCTGAGGTCCGCGCGCCGTCGCGGTAAGTCAATCCGCTTGTCGAGTTCGCGCTTCCGCGTACGACTGACGAAAGTTCTTCTCGAACCCTGGCCCGCGGTAGTGGTTAGAGCCGAACCGGAACTCCTGCTTAGAAGAGTGAATACGTCCGCTCTTGATACGCAGGATGTCCAATAAGAGTTTGACAGTCGTTCCTTGCCTCATTCGCAGGGCTCGGGTTGGTCGGCGCCCACGGTGTCGTTTCTCATGCTCCAGCGGACCGCACCAGTCCCACTGCCTGCAAGTTCGTCGTTAAGGTTGTAGAGGCTGCACGAGTTGAGCGAGAGGCACCCGCATCCGATGCAGCCGTCGAGCGAGTCGCGGAGCCGGTCGATGTTGGCGCGGCGCTCATCAAGGCTCCGCCGCCATCGCTGGGACAACCTTTTCCAGTCAGCCTTCGTGGGCGTCCGGCCGTCCGGCAGGGACGCCAGTGCTTGTTCGATGTCGGCAAGTGAGATCCCGACTTGCTGCGAGACGCGGATAAACGCCACGCGGCGCATCACGTCTCGGCCGTAGCGGCGCTGGTTGCCGGTGGTACGTGAGCTAACGATGAGTCCTTCGCGCTCGTAGAAGTGAAGCGTTGACACCTTCACGCCGGTGCGCGCGGCGACCTGTCCAGGCGTCATGAGTTGGAGTCGAGTCTTCGCGTGCGGCTCCATCCGGTTCCTTCCTTGACCTCAAGCAATGTTGAGGTTGTCTGATTATGGCATGAGTTTCGAGATCCTCGATGAGGCGTACACCCGTCTTCGATCCACAGGTCCGGAGTTCGACGACTGGCTCAGCAACCACGGGCCGATGGCAGCAGAGGCGCTGGCTCGTCATGGGCACGAAGATCAGATCTCCGCATGGCTCGACAGCTACAGCCAACGTCTCGAGCCCGCACCGCGATCATCTGTGATGATCGATGACTGGCGCACAGCACTGGGCGACGCGCGGCGACTTGGCGACTGGCTCGGCTGGTTCGACAGTGAACTACACGACCGGCCGTGGACGCAGGTGCTGCATACCTGGTGGCCTCGGCTTTTGCCCGGCATCGCTGCAGGCGCAACTCATGGCGTCATCCGCGTGGGTCACGCGGTACGGGTTCTTCGGGAGGAAGGCGAAACCGCGGCGCGAGTCCGCGAGCTGGCTCAGGGACTGGGTTACTGGGCTGCACGGTGGCAACCGATACCCAGGGCCACCAACCTAGGCGGCCGGCTCAGTGCGGAATCCGCGTTCACAGCTGTCCCGACGATCCCCCACCAAGTCGGCGGAATCCAGTCACGGCTCGCTCAACTAGAACACGTCGACGGATGGCCTCAGGCGCAGCAAGCGCTGTCGCCCTCCCCTGACTGGGAAGACCTGCTCCGCGACATCGTCAACGTCGCAGTACGGCGATACACCAACCACGCACACGGCAACCCCGTGATGCTTGTCCATGCCGCGACCGCGCCGAACGCCGTCCTACGCACCCTCCCCTCGCTGCCGACCGATATGTGGGCGTCAAGCGCCGCAGCAGCCTGGTCAGCGTCCGCCGCGATTCATGCCGCCTACGCCACCGCCACAAGCGCTCCACCTCCACAGACATCGCCCCCGGCCACCGCGGCAGACACATTCGACAGAGCCGCCCAGCACGGCGACGAACACGTCATCAAACTCGCCGACACCGCCCTAGACACCTATGCCTGGACCGGGGACTTCCGAGCACTCGCGGCCGTGAAGACGGCCGCCGATCTCATCGACCCCTTGTGAGCTCGCCGCCGCGCTGACCGCGAACTTGTTGGGTAGAAAACACGCCCCGCGCGTATCCGCGCCGACTGGGTGACTGCTATTGCCACTAAGCGCGGTCTGGCGCCCAAGGTGGTGGTGGGCCAACTGCAGAAACGGGGTGTCCTCGACTGGCGAACGACGCTCGCGCGGAGCGCACCGACTTTCGCCGCTGGGATTGCCACGTGGTGATGTGAGGCAACCTTCGCGAGATTGAAACGAGCGGCGACGGTCGAGGCGCGAGCGTGTCACTGTCGCGGGCGAGGCTGTTGAATCACGTATCGGACCACCGGAGGCCAAGCATTCTGAAGGCCCTCACGGAGGTCAGGGTCCTCTGGCGACAGCGCTTGATGCTTGATCGCGTCGAGCGTGCGGCTTACTGCGGGGTCTCCGGCACGTTCGAACACCGCGTAGAGCGCGAGCTCATCGCCGTGTCGGGAGGCCAAGGCCACGCCGTCGAGTTCAGTATGCGCGTGCAGGTAGGTCGCCACTGCCTGAGTGAGGGTCCGCGAGCGCGCGTCTTTGAGAGCCGCCGCGTCGAAGTCGTGAAGACCGAGCAGGGGTGCGAGGGCGACAAACGGACGACGAAGCTCCGCGATGGACTCGGCCACAGTCACGGCGCCAAATCGGCCCGTCAAACGAGCGGACGCCGCAGACCGCGGCGTCAACCATGAATACGAAACCTCGCCTGCTCGGACGGTTGGATAGCTCGCTGCGTTTTCGTCGTCCTCCGCGATGTCACCGAACTCGACGGCGAGTTTCGGATCCCGGCGAAAACCGGCCAGCACCTCCAGCAGGCAGGCCAAGAGAGTGGAGCCAGCGTAGACGGTGCGGAAATTGCCTTGGCTGTCGTCCCAGCGCCCGTCGAACCGCCCATCGGAGCCGGCCCACTCCCAGCCCGACCAGGCCCACGGCTCTGGTTTGAACCCGACCCGCTAGACCATCTCATCCGCGTCGACGACCACCAGTTGCGGCTCAGTCACCACTGCGTTATCCGGCGGCAGCGAACGCCCGTGCGGCCGCCAAGATGATGGGGCCGACCTGCTCAAGGTCACCCTCACGCAGCAATCGTGCCGCAGCGACATCATCCAGCCGCGGGTTCATACCCTGGAACCAGGCCTGCACCACGGCGGCCGAGTCCTTGGCGCGCAACAGCGCCGCGATCCGGTATGCCATCCGCAGCCGATTGAGCACCTCGGTCGACGGGGTGCGGGGGTCAGCTGCATCAGCCCACTGCCGCACCGCCCGGGTCTCTTGAACCGATCCCAGATAGGCCACCAGCTTCGCGCCCAACAGGTCGCGCAGCCGTTCCACGAGCTCCGGCGGCGTCATCCGCACCGACTCCTCGTACGCGCGTAGATCGGCGCGGGCCACGGTCGCTTGAACACTCATGTCTTCAGTCTTGCACCTTCAGTCTGCAAATCCAAGGCGAAATCCCCTAACTAATCCCACTACAAATCACAACACTCGGATCGCCGATAATATAGATTATGTCAATTAGTTGCTGAGTTCGAGCATCGCTTATCTAGTGATTCTTGCGTGAGATGCTCGCTGCGTGTCCAACCTTCGTACGTATGTCCGACGTCGAGGTAGACGCGCAACCCGGCATCGTCGGCGAGTGGATTCGCAGCAGTTAAGCAGCAGGAGCCGATAAAGATGAGTGATCAATGGATCGCCCCAACTTTCACGTTGGTCGGCGTCCTTCTTGCTGGCCTACTGGAGCTGCCCGGCGCACTGGCGACGCGCGACGGGCGTGGGATATGAGTCAGATCAGCGCGCGGTCGCGGTAGTCCACCGCAGGTCAGGTGTCCCAACCAACCCATAGGTTCCTGACATGGAGATCTCCGCGGGCTTCTACGCAGTCGTTGCCAATCTCATCCCCGTCTTGCTCATCGCCCTGGCGGTCGAGCAGTTCGCGATCGTCGCGGACGACAAGAAGCCTTCGAGCTTCGCTTTCGCGGCCTGGACCATCGCGTCCCTGACCGCGGCAGAGGCCGTCTCGCTCGGCGTGGTGGCACATGGCTCAAGTAGTCAGCTGGCCGACGCGACGATGATCACCGGGCTCACCCTGGGCTGGATGGGACTTGTCACCTCCTACCTGTTCAAGGTGCTGCAGGCGAGGCCGAAGAAGCCACGGTGGTCGCGGAAATGGGTGGCGATGATCGTCGCGCCGGGACTCATCGCAGTGCTTTGCCCCACTTTCGCCCTGTGGGTCTACCTCATTGCAGCCGCCACCTGACACAGGTCCGGCTCGCCGCGCATGCCGTTACGCCGGCATCAGGCTAGTCGAGGCTGCTCACCGCGAGTGGGTCGTCTTCGCTGACCTGTCCCGGGTTTCCAGACTTCTCACTCAGACCAATTCTCGCTCCGACATTGATGCCCGCAAACCCGGGACAGGTCAGCATGCAAGGATTGGCGGAACGTGATCTACGGACGAACCAGAGTTGGTCGGACTTCTGTCGCACGGGCTACCTAGGTTTCGCCACCCGAACGTTGGAGAGGTACGCGCGTGGCAAAGTTACAGATCGTACGCAGACTGGAGTGGTACGGCGCCTTCCGGAAAGTCGACATCGAAATAGACGGGCAAGTGGCAGGGTCGATTCGCGCACTTAGTTCTCTGAATCTGGAAGTTCCTGCTGGAACACATCAAATACAGGGCTTCATGTCCTGGATCGGGACCCCGACTCTGGACATTGCGCTGGACGACGGGATCATCACGAGAATTGGAGTGTCGATGCCGTACCGCGGTGCAGTCGCGGCCACAGGCGCTTCGTTCCCCGGCGGTGACCAGAGAGAGTACGCGCGCAACAATCCTGGGATGCTGATCTACGTCATGTGATCTTTGAAGTCCAGCTTCGAGCAAGTCGACGTAAGGGACTTCTAGCGGGAGATTCGACATCCCCGCTGTCTAGTTCAGGACTGCTAGATAAGACGGGGCCACGCGGACGTCATATTTGCTGATGGCTGAACTTGCCAATGCCTATGCCATTCTCTCAGCCAGACTTGCAACGCGACATCTAATCAGTATCCGGGGACATCGGGGACATACCCTCCGTTATATTCCGCAGCAACACCCGCCTCGCAACCAAGCACCCCCCCGAAAGCGCCTCCGATGAGGGCCGTTTCTGGCCCGCCGAGAGCGCCTAGCCCGGTCCCCAAAGTGGTTCCTACCCTCGCACCGCCCAGGCAGCTACCTACATATCCCGCGGCTTTGACAAGGCCTCTGCCAAGACCCTTGATCCGATCCTTGATACCAAACCCAGTGGCATCCGAGAAGTTGATCGGGTTGCCGGCTGCGTAGGCATAACGGTTGGCGTTGCCGGGATTCAGCGGGGCATTGAGCGCATCCTGCTGAACCCAGGCGCCGGTACCGGGGTCGTACCAGCGCTGGCCAAACTTGATGAGTCCGGTGGAGCGGTCCTGGAGCCCCCCGCCGTAGATATAGGGGTTCTGGGGGTAACCGGTGCCTCCGGAGTTCTGGGTGGTGGTGGCCCCGCCGTAGGGGTCGAACTCGTACAGGTAGCTGGTACCTGAGGTCTCAGTGGTGAGGCTGACGGGGTTGTTCTGGCCGTCGTAGACGTACATGGCGGACTGGCCGGTGCTGGTCTGCAGCATGACGGGAAGGCCGGTGTTGTCGTGGGTCACGTAGGCGCTGGCGGTGGTGCCGCCGGAAGTCCTGGTGACCTTCTGGATGACCGGGAGGCTGTTCTGGTCAGGGACGCCGTAGGTGAACTCGTACTGGTCACCGCCGGCGGTGGTGGCCTTGGTGAGCTCGTTCTGGTCGGTGCCGGCGTAAGTGTAGGTGGTGTTCCCGGTCCCGCCGGAGGTGGCGGTGCGGGTCTTCATCTGGCCGGCCGTGTTGAAGGTGGAGGTGATGCTGCCGGGCTTGGCGACGAGGTTGCCGGCGCCGTCGTAGGTGTAGCCGGCGGTCGAGATCTGGTTGGCGTTGTTGTACGTCAGGGTCTGCGATGAGGGGCTGGTGCCGTTGACGACCGCGGTGAGGCGATTGCCGGCCGTGTCGTAGGTGTACGAGTACGTGCGGGGGTTGGAGCCACCGGTGACGACCGAACTGGTGAGCCGGTTATCGGTGTTGTAAGTGAACTTGGTGGCCTGGCCGTTGACGGCGTTCTTGATCCACTGGATGTTCGCCCGGTCCGTCGTCGGCGAGGACGTGCAGCCGCCGGCGGGCGTGGTGCCTGACGCGTAGCAGTAGGTCAGGTCGATGACAGCGGTCGGGCTGGTGGCCGGTCCCCTGTCGGACTTGACCGTGGCGACCCGACCGGAGGCGTCGTACGTGGTGCGGGTGTGCGCCGACCAGGTCGTGTTGTCGGCGTTGGACTTCAACCAGGTGTCGGTGCGCCGGCCGTCGTTGTCGTAGGCGAACGACATCTGCGACTGTGCGCCGCCCTGGGGGTAGATCATGTAGTCCAGCTGCAGGGCGTCGTCGTAGTGGTAGTTGGTGGTGCCGTGGGCGTCGGTCTGGGACGCGATGTTGCCGGCCTTGTCGTAGGTGTAGGTATTAGTGCCGCCACCGGCGGTGTTGACCGTGGTCAGCGTGTGGCCGAGGTCGTCATGGGTGTAGGTGCTGGTGCCCGAGGCGTCGATGCGGGTCAGGATCTGACCGTTGTCGTCGTAACTGAAGGTGACATCGGTGGTGCCAGCGTCGGAGTAGTCGACCTTCGTGATCCGATCGAGCTTGTCGTAGGTGTAGGTGATCGTGTTCCCACGACCGTCGGTCGCGGTGGCGAGCCGCCCAAATCCGTCCCAGGTGTATGCGCGGCCGCCGAGGCTCGAACCGGTCACCGGCGTGAGGCCGGTCGGGTTCTTCGTCGTCGCGTCGTACGAGTAGGTGGTCTGGACGCCAGCGGCGGCACCCGGCGACGCGGACGTGGCCGGGGTGCCGTCAGCGTTGTAGGTGACCTTGGCCTGCGGGCCGGTGCCCTGTGCCGATGTGAGCTGGTTGCCGGCGCCGTTGTAGGTGTAGTTGGTGGCGTTGCCGGAGTCGCTGGTTGTCGAGGACGGCAGGTAGGCGTTGGCGCCGGTGTTGCCGTAGGTCGCGGTGCCGGTGGCGCCGCCGGGCGATGCTGACGAGGTCAGCGACTCGCCGCTGTTGGACCCGTAGGTGTTGGTCGTCGTGCCGCCTGCGGCGGGCGTGGAGGTCTGAACCTGCCCGAGCGAGGTGTACGTCGCCGATCGGGTGTGCCCGAGCGGATCGGTCGCGGACGCGACCCGAGAGCCGTTCGAGGTCAGGTCGTAGGTGGTGTGCGGGACCGACGCAACGGAGGCCGACTGGTTGGTGGTCGGATCAGCAACCAGCGTCTGCGAAGCGGTGGGATAGGTCAGACGGGTCGTGGACGTCCCGGCGCCGGCGGTGTTGGACTGCGCGATCGAGGCGACCTTGGTGCCGGCAAAGCCCAGCGTCGTGTTAGCGGCCTCGGGGTTGGTGATCCGCACGACCTTGCCGTCGTCGCCGGCTGGGTTGTAGAACGACGTCTGGCCGCCGGCGGTGTTGGTGACGGTGTCGAGCTGGCCACCGCTGGTGTACGAAAGGCTCACGGTCCGGGTCAGCGACCCGGACGTCTGCGTCAGCCCGATGATCTTGTTGAAGTCCCTGGTGATCGTCAGAGTCGCCGTAGCGGTCGTGCCGCGTGAGGTGACGATGCTCGCAGGCAGACCGCCGGTGTAGCTGAACGTGGTGGAGTTGCCGTTGCGGTCCTGCGCCTTGGTCTGGCGGCCGTTGGCGTCGAAAGTCAGCTTGGTCTGCGACTGGTGGTCAGTGAGGGTCCAGCCGGTGGTGCCGGTCTTGACCAGGTCGGCCTGGTACTCGGCCGGTGCCGTGTAGGTGGTGCCGTTCTGGGCGAACACGCCCGTCAGCCCGCCGGGGCCGTAGAAGGTGACGCTGTTGTCCGCGTTCTGGATCAGGCGGTTATCGAAGCCAGTGATCGACCAGCCAGAGCCGTTAGTGCCGGTCACCGCCGACGGTGTCGAGGTCCCCCAGACGCTGGAGTTGTACGACAGCGTGATCGGCACGTCCGACGTCACGCCGGGCAGTGTGATCAGCTGGTCGGTGAACAGGGCGTTGCCGGTGGCGACGTCGACCGAAACGCTCGCAGTCCCTGACACCGAGTAGTCCAGCGTCGTGGCGTTTGCCCGCGCACCCGCAGCGGGTGTCGGGTTCGACGCCGCCGACGCCGGGACTGCCACACCAACCAACGATCCGAACACGGTGGCTGAGACGACGGCCGTTGCCGCCAGACCCCGCCCAATCGTCGACGTCGCCGAAGCACTCCCCTGAGCGCTGGCGCGGCTGATCCGAATCTTCACGACTTCCCCATTCACGCGGAGAACCGCCGCCACCCACGGATGCCGTCGTTCCTCAGAACTCGACAGCCTGTCCGCCGAATCAACTACGAGAATTTGACACCGCGGAAGCGGCTGTCGCGAGTCGAACGACGAAATAGTTTCAACTCGGGACGAAGTACTCGGAAGTAGTTTCGCTAAGACACTTCCGCGACAGCGACGAGCCGCCCGGTATCCCGGCAAATGCGCATTGGCGCATTCGTCAGCAGCTTTTCATCGATTCTGAGGCAGAACCGTTCGGTGCTTAAGCTTGACCGAGCGGCTTCAGTTCGCCCCCGTCGGCGGCCTGCGCGCATCTGAGGTAGTTCCAATTCGTTAATAGTCCGAAAGAACTATTGCAGCCGAGACGCGCTGACTGTCAGCCTGTTCCAGTCGACCTGGTGATGCAGCCCGCCAGGTTCAGCGACGCTCACTCGCGACTCCCATCGCCGGTCATCGTCAGATCCGATGGAGTTCCGCGTGAACACACGCACCACGCACGCCTCTGCCCTAGTCACTTCGAGCCGGTGGACGCTGTCTCGCGTCGATGGTTTCCGATCGACGCACCGACACCGCGCCAACACCGGACTCAGTCGGCCAGGCTCGGCTGCTGTCGCAGGTATCACCGCGCTCGTCACGATCTCCGCGGCCTTGGTCGGTGCGTCGTCGCCTGCGTCGGCGTATCCGTCGCTGGGTGCTCTTGCTGGCGCGGGAGAGCGTCCCGGCGCCACGCGGCTGGCTTTTACGGCCGGAGACAGCGTCAAGGCTCAAGTCGATGTCGGGTCGGGCAACCTGCTGGTGACCGTCAAGGCCATCAGTCTCCCGTCAGCGACTCTCGGCGCGTACTACAACTCCGCTGCCGCCAGCGCGACGACGGTCCCGCGTCTGGGCAAGGGTTGGGGTTTGGACTACACCCCGGACGTCCGCGTGGTCGCTAACCCTGACAGCTCGGTGACCTATACGGGTCCTGGCGGTCTGACCGGTGGCTTCGATCTGGTCAGCGGCTCGACCACCGCCTACGTGTCACCTCCGGGGCTGAAGGTCGATCTGGTGAAGACCAGCACGGGTTGGACCCTGACCGATCACAATTCTCAAGAGAAGCTGAAGTTCGACTCCACCGGAGCTCTGGCTTCGCGCGAGGATCGCAACGGCAACACGACGACCGTGAGCCAGACGTACGCTCCCTCATTCCCGAGCCTGACGATCGCCACACCTGTGGGCGCTACCGAAGCTCGCACGGCGCGCGTGGCGACGACCTCTACCAAGACGACCATCACCCAGGGGAACTCTGGGATTCTGCGCACGGTTACGTTCAACAAGACGTACAACAACGCGTCGAGCTTCGTCGACGCTCTGGGACGGACAACCTCATTTACCTACGACTCAGCTGGTCTGTTGACTCAGATCGCCGCACCAGGCGGCGTCACGACTCAAATCGGGTACGACGCTTCCAAGCGCGTCACCTCGGTCACGCAGGTGGAAACCGCGACCGGCGGCCCGGGCTCGTCGGTGACCAGACTGGCGTATCCGTCGTCGACGTCGACGCTGCTGGCCGACCCGAACACTAGCCAGTCCTCAGCCGTGTCCGCGGTCCCCCACACCACTTACACGCTCGACTCGACACAGCGCGTCACCAACGTCGTCGACGCCGCAGGACGCACTCAGTCGCGGACCTACACGCCGAACTTCGACACCGCGTCCAGCACCAGCGGCACGGGAAGCGGTGCGTCGACCACCACGAACACCTTCGGTGCGAACAATGGCGAGTCGCCCACCAAGATCGCCTCGCCTGCCGGTGCGTCGAACTCGGTCTCGTACCCGTCGGCGGCAGGACCGAACCAGTACCTGCCCACCGGCAGTACCGATGACGCAGGAAACGCCTCGACTTACACCTACAACGGCGCCGGCAACCAGCTGACCTCCATGAGCGCTGGCGGCGCCGAAGCAAAGGTGACCTACAACAGCGACGGCACCGTGGCCACCGCAACCGCACCTGCTAACGGCACCAACTCGACCACCTACTCCTACACCGATAAGCAGCTGATCCAGGAGACGCCGCCGACCGGGACGTCGCTCGGGGAGCGCGACTACACCTACGACGACGAGGGGCGGACAGCGACAGCAACCAACGGGCGCGGGATCACGACCACGTACACGTACGATGACCTCGACCGAGTGACCGCGATCGGCTTCTCCGATGGCACGTCAGTCACCTACGGTTACGACTCCGCGGGGCGCAACAACAGCCGCGTCGACGCCACAGGCACCACGACTTACGTCTACGACCAGCTCGGCCGCCTGACGTCCAGACAAAACACTGCCGGTGGTGGCGCGATCAGCTACACCTACGACAAGGCTTCGCTCCTGAAGTCATCAACGAGCGTTGCTGGCGGCACGGTCAACTACACCTATGACGCGGCCGGTGTGCCCGCCAAGATCAACTACCCCAACAACGGTGACAGCGGAGAACGCGCCAACCTCATCCTCACCGTCGACGACCAGGGCCGTCGCACCGGCTCCTATCTTCAGTCTGGCCCCGACCTTGCCGGTTTCGCGGCACGTCAGTTGATGACGTACGACGCTTCCGGAAGAGTCTCGCGCGTTACGGGTGACAGCGGGCCTAGCTCGACCAACTACACACGATTGGTCGACATCAGCTACTGCTACACGTCGGGAACCACCCCTGCCGGTGGCTGCACTACCAGCAGCACCGCCGACCGATCCAAGCTGCAGTGGAGCAAAAACAACGTCACAGGTGTGGCCACCGTCTACACCTACGACACGTCTGGTCGCCTGATCACGGGCGCCGTCGCGGGCGGCACCCAGTACGACTACACGTACAACAACAACGACAACCGGCTCACCGCGGACTCCCAGACGCTGACGTTCAATCCCGGCAACCAGATCACCACCAGCGGCTACACGTACGACGGCGCCGGCAATCTCACTGCCGATCCCGCCTCAGCGTCCACGTCTATCCAGTACTCGGCCTCTGACCAACTGAAAAGCGTCGTTAAGGGCGGCACCACCTACACCTACAAGCATGCTGGCACCAGCAACGTCGAGCTCACTCAGCAGACCGCCTCAGACGGCGTCTACAACTACGCCTACGGCCGAGACGACGCACAGGGCATCCCAATACTGGAGAGCGTGAACCGAACCTATGGGTCCTACACCAGCAAAGCGGCCGTGATCAGTGACCCCATTACGGGACAGCCGGTCATGCTGCGCACCACAACCGGGATGCAGTCGCTCTACATCTTCGATGGCACCCCCGGATCGCCCATCGCTCTCATCAACTCCGGAGCGTCCCAAGCATTCGGTTACGACTATGAGCCCTTCGGCACACCGATCCTGACTCAAGACGGCAATGGAAACGGCATCCCGCAAAATCCGTATACCTTCGCGGGCTCAGGCGTCCGAGACCGCGTCACTGGCTGGGTGCACTACGGCAACCGCTACTACAGCACTAAGACGGGCACCTTCACTCAGCAAGACAGCCTTGACGCGCCCCTTGACCCAGGCAACGCCAACCGATACGCCTACGCCGGAAACGACCCCGTTAACTTCACCGATCCGACAGGCCAGAAACTCGACAAATGCACGAAAGCGGCCATCGAAGCGGGTGCCGCTGGTGCCGTGGGCGGCGCGGTCGTCACCTCCGAAACCGGGCCAGGAGCCCTCGCTGGTGCTGGTATCGGAGCCCTCACTACCGCGACGGCCACGGACGTGGGATGCCATGTCGGTAAGCTTCTCGATTTGTTCTAACCGATATTCGATCGCTCACTCGAAAGGGACCTCCGGTGTTCAAACACGTAGCGCCTGCCACTCGAATCTGGATCTCCGCAGCGATACTGGCGATTCTCATGATCTTGGTGTTCACGGGAATTGGGGCTACAGGGTGGGTCGCGTTAGTTGAGGGTCTCTTTGTCGGACTCGTCTACGGCACTGTGATGACCGCCGTCTTTGGTCGAAAGCCACGCATCTGAGGGAATTAGTTCCGCCCAGCTTTGCGGGCACCCAACAGAGACCCGACTGGCAAAGGCATCGATTGGAAGGGCATTTTGCGAAACGGCAAGAAGCTCGTCAGGGTCGGAGTAAGACGAAGCTTCACCCGCCGTCATTGACGTCTGGATTCGGATCGCCAACTAGACCAAACTTCTACACGCGCCGCGCAGCCGATCCCTTGCCGAGCGCCGCCGTGGTACCAACGACACCTCGACGTCCACCCGGACGGCCTCGAGGCTCGGCTCAACGCCGACGCGGCCAATTGACGCCGGCGTTGTTCGGATCGACCTTCACCGGCTGCAGCGTCGCACCGTCGAACCACCGCTGGATCACCGGGCGACCGTCAGCCCGCTCGTCGACGTAGACCACCAGGCCAGACCACTTGGTGGATGACTGTCGGCGCACGTCGATTAGGAGCCCTTGCCATGGCTGCTCGAATCGGTGTCCGCGCTGCACCAGGACCAGCCGGACCGGGTCGAAGTCAGGCCACCGGATCGCGGCTGCTCGGATTCATCCCCACAGGCGAACGATAGAACATATGTTCGAGTCATGACATCATCCGGACATGGGTTATCGCGGGGTCTGTAGCAGGTTCGATTTGGAATGCTACGTCACAAAGGTCGAGCGGTTCGCCGCCCCGATCATCGTCGCCGGAGCAACGCTCACCATCGGCGCAACTGGCATAACTGCCTATGTTGCGTTCACAGCAGGCCTTTGTGCTGTGATCGTGATTCCTCTGGGTGGCGCTACTGTCGCAGGCACCTACGCGTCGTACAAGCTGGCGAAAGCTACCTATCGATGAGCTCTTGGAGCATTCGCGACCGACTACACTCCGCCGTGTACTGGGGAGGTGTCGCGTTCGCGGCGCTGTGCGCGGCAGCAGGAATTGTGCTGGCCGATGGTTCCTGGCGGGCAGCTGGATTGTGGGCATTAGGTGCAGCAATCGGTGTGGCCGTCATTGCAGCCGTGCTGCCCGCTCGTCCGAATCCTGAGGTGAACCAGGTTTCCAATGGTCTGGTACTCGTCGGCATCGGAGTCCTTGCCGTAGTCGTATCGGCCATTATCCGAGTCATCAACTGATCGCACCGGCTACCACTACTGGCGGTGCCATCGCTCTCAAAGCACGGCCTGTAAAACAAGAAATCTACCTCGTTGCGTCTCGCAACTATTGACATTTCTGAGTGGTGAGACGTACTACAGAATGACTGTCTCATCTGGGGGAATCATGCTCGCTAAATCACTACAGTCGTTGGGATTTTCTGTCGCGCTGCTTGCCGCGGTCCTCATGCCGTCGTCGGCTCAAGCTACGGGACAAGGGTCGGTCACCGCTGTCATCAATAACGTTGCGGGCAGCGCATACTTCAGCATTCACGCGAACTCTGTTGGGTGGCCGGCCGGTTCGTCTATCCATGTGCATTACAACGTCTACGTGGGTGGCAGCTCGACAGGGCCGTGGACGCAGGTCGGCAGTGACACCAACACCTGCACCGGCACGACCCATTGCTCAACTTCGACCGCGACAGGCACGTGCACCGATGGCTGGTACCGACTGGTAGCTCATGCGCAGGGCCCAGGTGGCGATGCGGAGAACGATCCCGATATCAAGATCAAGCACATTCACGGCACCATCTCTGGCAGAGTGCCCGCGTCGTGCTCAAACATTTTCATACCGATCTGAGAGCCGTGCCTACGTGACTCGGGTCTATGAGTTCGTCGCGGCGCCATTCGCTCGCCCCAAACAGATCTTGAGCGTCTACACGACCGAGATCGACGGTGAGTTGGTTGGCTTGCTGACCGACCCTCCAAGCGACGTGCTGGGGCGTCCGAATTGGAACCCGGAGACGAAGATGCTGCACCATATTGCTTCGGTGACCAAATCTCTCCTGGACGATCGACTCCGAGACGCTGCGGGATTGACCTTCGACGTTCTTGAAGACCTGACGGAGATTGTGCTCGCGGCACCCTCCAGCACGGCTACGGTCGTGGTCGACGGCTGCTCGACTCTCGCGCGGACGCTGCGGATCAACGGCCTGGAGTTTGCGCTGGCGGACGACTTAGAACGCGATTATTACGCGATCGCACGGCCAGCGGGATCCTCGTCTCCCTGGCCATTGCTCGCCCTTAGTCGTGGTGCGCGTTGACCGCTTTCCGACTGTCCACTCAACTTGCTTGTCGAGTTTCTGGCTCGACATACCGGCGCGTGGAGCGACTCCTTAACTGTCTTCCTACGAGTGTCCGATAAGATATCTCATGTCAACTAATGGTTGACGAGTGTTAGGCCGGCAGAACTGCCCGCTGCCTGGCTCGCTGCAGATCTGCGACGGTGGCCAATGCCTCGAGTTGGATGGTGTCGATCCGCGCGATGTCATGCCTGTGTCGCGCCTTGTTGATTCGCTCAGCGAGGCGGATACCCTCTTGTGCCCGGTTACTGAGATAGGTCCACCGCCAGTGATTGGCCGGCATCGACGCAAGTGTCACGAGGTCTCGCTTTCTGCTGCGGATGCTGTGCGCCCTGGCATCCCTCAGGAGACCTCGAGCACCCGGCGGGCAACAGGTGGGATCCAGGCAGACCAGCTCCCCCCAGAGGGACCGGCTGCCGCCTGTCAGCGCCTCCAGAGTCTTTTTCGGGATCCCGCGTCCAAGCACTGAGATGTAGACAGGTCGCGCCGCAGGGTGGCCAGTGCCAGGCCGGCGGTGCTCGCCCATCTTGGACTGAAGTTCGCAACGCTCGCGCCACCCGACTCCCGTCTCGTAGCCACTTGCCCCGCCAACGACACAGACCTCGCCCAGCAATCCCTGGCTCCACATGATCACCCTGTGCCGTTGCGAAAGCCGTCCTACAAGCCTGAGCAGATCGACAAGACGCCCCGACGCGGTTGTTCCGGCGTGGACCTTTGATGCTGCGACGGCAACCTCGTCAGGACCGAAGTCCCTGAGCGCGGCCCAGTAGTGCGCCAACTCCGTGTTCACGATGTTGGCGGGCAGGCAACGCCACCCGAGCGCCACAACAGCCGTGACTGGGAGAGCGATCTCGTTGTCGCGCAGGTACGCCTTCGTCAGCCGCCACGCAAGCGTCTGAACTTGCGCCCAACCGTTCGACGACTTTTCGATGTGGAAGTAAGGAGCCACGATGCGCGTCGCGTTGTGACTCAGCTGGTAATCCACCACCTCTTGAACGATGTCTGCCATTCGTGCCGGATTGCGAAGCTCGTTTGCCGTGAAGGCCCGTGGCTCAGCAAACGGCAAACCTGCCCAAGGGTCAGAAGCGTGCTGGACATCCTGGAAGTAGTAGGTCTGCGGATCAATCATGAACGGCACACCAGCGGCACCGGCTACAGCAGCCAGGTCGGCCGAAGTTGCGGGGACGTGGGCGTCGACCACTACTCGATCTGGCGTGTCCACTCCGCCTTCGAACAACTTTTCAAGCATGCGCGCATCGGCGTTACCTGCTCTGACGAGGAGTTCAGCCATACGTACACCTGCTTCTAGAGTCATCAGCACTTCATAGAGCGAAGATAGCACACCATATGACACGCAACAATCACGCAGGCCTGTAGCCTGTTAGAGTGCCGCGAAAGACGAAAGGAACACACATGACTCGAAGCAGCGTGTCTAACTCTGGAAGCGCGAAGGGAGGCAAGCACGACGTCACCTACCTGCGAGCACTCAAGCAAGTGACCGACGTCGGAATCACTCAGACCGAGCTCGGAAAGGTCGTCGGCGCGTCCTCGCGGACGATCCAGAACTGGGCGTCGGGCGACGTTAAGCCGTCCGGGTCGAAAGCCCAGCGACTCTTGGACGTCCAGATGATTGTGGATCTACTTGACGACGTCTATACCGAGGAAGGCATCCAGATTTGGCTCAACGCTCGCAACCGCAACCTCGAACTTCAGCGGCCTATCGACCTGCTGACGGCCGGCAAGATCGACGAGGTACTCGAAGAAGCGAGCGCCCTGGCTGGCGGCTTCTGACATGACGTCGTACGCGAACACGATCATCCAGCACGGGACCGTCGACATTGACGGGGTCTGGCAACGCCATGTCCCGGCTCGTTTCAGGGACACCGCTCTGGAAGGCCGTGTCGCTCCGTCGCGATGGGGAACTGGGCATAGCTTCCCCCTCCTTCATCTCGGCCAGCCTCGCGAGTCTGTAATCGTCGAGGCTTACCGCCACATCGTTGATCCTGTCGACGACCCGAGGCTGGCCACCCAGATCGTTCCGCGGCGACTCGTGACCTGCAGCGTCGATGTCACCAACATCTTCGATTTGCGTAGCAGCGCCGGAAGGGTCGCAGCAGGACTGACGATCGAGACCCTAACGTCCTCTACTGAGGACCGAGATGCCTATGCACAATGCCGCCAAGCCGCGGCCGTGATGCATCAGGTCGGACTCCACGGCCTGATCGCCCCGGCCGCTACCCGGCTCGGCTTCTCGCTCGTTCTCTTCACCGCGAACCTTCCAGATGCCGAGCGTCCTGCTCGACGTGGCGAGGATGAACTCTGGGATCAACTTCCCGCCGACCCACGTCAGCAGGCACGCCGCCTCAACGTCGTGGCGGACCCCCCCACCGACTAGAAACCTCCAACACTCCTACGGAAGGAAACCGCACCATGGCGGGAAATCAGAATCGTCGTGATGTTTCAGGCAACCGCGGCAGCGGCTACAAGGTCACAGCGAAGGGAAAGACCACAGCAACAGCGCCGACGCAAAAGGCCGCCGAGCGCGCCGCAAAGAAGCAAGTTGACGCCGCCGGTGGTGGCCAGGTCTACATCCACCGGCCAAATGGTCAGATCCGGGATGCCGACACGGTCAAGCCCGGAAACGAGTCGCCCAAGCGAGACACCAAGCATTGACAGCTTCCTACGATCCGGCTCTGACCGTCGCCGCTGGGCGACCAAGGCCCGTTGCAACACCAGGGCGGAGAGCCGCTTTCGTCCCAAGCCTTGACCTCGACGTGAGCCGGCCCGGACGCGACGGGCTCCTGATCCCCTGCGGTGGCAATCCCAGTCACTCGCGTGCCGACGTCCACGAACTCGTCGCCAATCCCTGACTCAACAACCGTCAGATCGCGATCGTCATCGGAGTTTCCCGCTGACGCGCCGATGAGATGTGGATACACACGTCACCTCTAGAAGGAACTAATACGTCGATTCTGTCAACTAGCGGCTGACAAGGTACGTGAAGCCTCAAGTACCGGATTAGCCTCATGGTTGTCCGCCCCACCTGTGGGACAATAGTGGTCCTGCCTCGCGTGGCCGGAGGTCAAGCCTTCACCGGCTTGAAATCTAGCTCCGGGACAGGAGGTGGTTGCCATGACTAAACATCATGCAAGCAAGCATCGAAGTCCTAGAAACGACGAACGACCCCGCAATCTGAGCGCATTGGTTAGCGCCTTTGCTCAGATCATCAGGGCCGCAGTCGCGGTTAAGCAGTACTTCGACGGCTGCTAAGCCATCCGGGGGCCGTCGTCAGTGTGCAGCTGGCGACGGTCCCTCTGTAGTTCTCCACACAGCGTAGCAACTTTGGCAAGATAACTCGACATAGGTCCGTCAATGGATCAGTCGACACGTCTGGCGGTAGGACCTGCGATGTGAGTCATCTTGGGCGCTGCAGCAGTGTTTCTGCAAACCGTCTGAGGCGTTTCGAGAAACACCTCAGACGGCTCTAAGTGCGACGTCTCACCGCGTAGAGCGTCTGGGACTGGTGCCGGGCTGCTGCCCTGGCGCCGATGTGACGGACGACTGAGAGCGCGCCGAAGGCGTCTGAATGGCATCGCTGGCATGTCGGGGAAATGCTGCCGCGCGCAGCCGATCGAGCTGGGTGCTGAGTGCTGGGCCGGCGACGCCGTCGACGCTGGTCGCACCCGCCGGGTGCAGCGTCGGCGCGAGGACGTCGCGCAGCGCTTCGTGCTGGCCGGCGTGGGCGACCAGCCGGGCGTCGATGAACTGGTCCATCTGAGCGTTGATCGCGGTCCAGTCGATCGACCAGCCTGCTTCGGTGGTCAGCTGATGGAAGTAGAGCCGCTGGGTGCGGGTGTTGCCGTCCCGGAACGGGTGCAGGGCCGTGGTCTCGCCCCAGTGGTACGCCAGCCGGTCAGCGACCGTGTCGTGGTCCATTCCGCGCAGGAAGTCGTCGCGCGCGATCGCGCCGAACACGATGTGCGCCTGGTCGACGATGAACTCGGGGCGGCAGTGCGCCAGGCCGGTGTTGGTGGTGCCGGTGTCGACGGTCCGTAGTTGCCCGGCCCAGTCCCACAGGTCGCCGTAGATGGCGCGGTGCATCGTCTGCAGGTGGGCCAGGTCGTAGTCGCCGGGGATCGGCCGAGCGGACAGTTCGGTGAGCCGCTGGTAGGCGACGCGTGTCTCGAGCTCGTGCGTGGCGAGCGGTTCGGAGATCTCGAACCTGTTGCGCAGTACCTCGGTGCCCGGATAGGTGTACCGGTCCGGCATGGGTCAGAGGTTGTGGTCGCTGCGGATCTTCGCGACGGCGGCCGCGACTGCGTCGTCGGGCGAGATGTCGCCGCGCAGCTGGCGGCGTGCCAGGTCGCGGTCGAAGTCGTCGGGCTCGTGGAACGCCATGCGGTGGCCGGCGTCGACGCCGGCGATGACGGCCGAGATTTCGGCGTCGGTGCGGGTCTTGGTGGTGGCCATGGTGGTTCCCCTCGTCGTTGTCTCTATTCTACCTGCTCACCGCGCCGATAGGGGCTGAGGCGGGCACCATTCAGACTGAGATTGCGGCCTGCCCGTCGTTGGGAGGGGGCTCGCGCCCCCTCCCCTGCCCGGCTACAGCGACGCGCCGATGGCGTCGGCCAGCACGGTCTGGCGGTAGCGGTTCTGGTTGGTGTCGTTGTCGGCCCAGGTCTCGGTGATGATGGAGCCGGCCACGATCACCTGGTCGCCCTTGTGCAGCTGCTCGCCGGCCTTGGTGCCGAGGGTCTTGAACGCCTTGACGACGTATCGGGTGGTGTCGGTGTTGGTCCACTCCCCCGCGTCGTTGGGCTTGCGGCGGTTCGTGAGCACGACGATCTCGGTCAGGTTCTCTAGGACGGTGGGGTCTTCGGCCAGGCGGCCTTCGATGGTGAGGGTGGACGTGAACATGGTGGGTCTCCTTCGGTTGGGTGGGTTGGGGTTACTGCTGTTGCTGATCGAGCCAGTCGCGGACGTCGGTGGCGGCGTACCGGACGGTGCCTTTCCACTGGCCCCACGAGGGGCCTTGGCCGGTGGTCCGCCAGGTGGCGAGTTCCTCGACGGTGATGGCCATGAGGTCGGCTGCCTCGGTCGGGGTCAGCAGGATCTCGCCGGTCATCGGTGCCTCTTGAGCAGTTCGCGGGCGGCACTGACGTGCTGGCTCACGATGTCGAGGGATTCGATGCTCAGGTCGGTCAGGCTGACCAGGGCCGCGAATCCGGCGTTGCCGAGTTCGGCACGTGCACTCTCGATGTGGTCTTCGATCTGCTCGAAGTCCCGGTAGTCGGGGGTGGGGAGATGGATGACGTTCTCAGCCATGATCGGGGTCCTTTCGTCGGTGGCCGTGTGGGCCGGGCGGCTGCTGTGCTGCCTGCCCGTTCGGCCGATCACGCCGACGTCAGCGAGGCTCCGGGTCAAGGCCG
>Ga0247730_1000252_pt1 | contig 48537 bp, 44 predicted proteins | sample UWRJL073202C2_FD_180959 | JGI IMG/M metagenome (GOLD analysis project Ga0247730, IMG submission 180959) | Plant litter microbial communities from Arlington Agricultural Research Station in Wisconsin, United States - UWRJ-L073-202C-2 | ecosystem: Environmental > Terrestrial > Plant litter >... | reverse complement strand
CCTTGACGGTGCCGGGGCGGACGGCCGGCTCGGCGATCTCGTCGATGCGGATGTCGCCGCGTCCGTGGATGCGTGCTGCCTTCATGGTGTCTTCTCACTCTCGTGCGCGCGGGGGCGTGCCGAGACAGGTCGTCCCGACTTCCGTCATGTGAGCACGACGGACCGGCCGCGGATCGACACACCGGAGAGCGCGCTTGGAGCGCCTCACAAGTTCGTCGTGTCCACGGCATGGCTCGAAAGGAGGGGGTCGAGAGCCCGTCGAGCGCACCCGGACCGCCTGTCACGTGCTCCCCGCGCTCGGGAGGGAGGAGACGGCATCTCACTCATGGCTCCGGACCGTGTGAGGGAGGTCACGCTCATTTGTCGGAATATCCAACCGGTCGAAAACAGCGCCATTGAGGCCGGCCGGGCGCAGGCTTACGTTGTGGTCCGCGCCACAGTGTGAGCCACGCCTCACCCACGTCAACGAACAGTCCCAAGGAGATCGGTGCCCATGACCATCACGCTCGCCCCCGAACGAACCCTGGAGTCGCTCAACAGCGACCCCGAGTTCTCGCTGGCCTCTCGCTACTGGAACGCCCGCCTGCGCCTGTTCATCGGCGCCGACGACTACGCGGTGCACATCGTCGACGGCGTCGTCACGAGCGTGACCAAGCCCGAGGTGTCGGTCTTCGACAGCTACACCATCACGGTCGGCGGCACCGAGGAGGCGTGGGAGGAGATCCTCGCGGCGGACCCGCGCCCCTTCTACCAGGACTTCTGGTCCGCCTACATGCGGCACGGATTCGTCGTCGCCGGCGACCTCGAGCTCGCCTACGCCTACTACCCGGCACTGCGTCGCATGTCGGAGATCCTGCGCACCATCCACAACGAGGGAGTCTGAACATGGCACGTCACGCAGATGTCGTCGGTCGCTACGTCTATCTCGAGATCGACGGCACCGAGTACCGGGTCTACTACGAGGAGGCGGGCGAGGGCATCCCGCTGCTGTGCCAGCACACCGCGGGCGCCGACGGTCGCCAGTGGCGCCACCTGCTCGAGGACCCGGAGATCACCGCGAACTACCGGGTCATCGCCCACGACCTGCCGCTGCACGGCAAGTCGCTGCCGCCGGCCACGTCGCGCTGGTGGGCCGAGGAGTACAAGCTGAGCCAGGACTTCTTCATGAAGTTCCTCGTCGCTCTGAGCGAGGCGCTCGAGCTGAACCAGCCCGCCTACATCGGCTCGTCGATGGGCGGACACATGGCTGCCGACCTCGCGCTCAACTTCCCCGAGAAGTTCCGCGCGGTCATCGGCTGCGAGGCGGCCCTCGACAGCCACGGCACCGAGACGCTGCTGCCGTACTTCTTCCACCCCCGCATCTCCAGCGAGTTCAAGCCGGCCACGATGTACGGCCTGTGCGCGCCGTCCTCGCCGGAGCTGCAGCGTCGCGAGACGACGTGGATCTACAGCCAGGGCGCGCCCGTGGTGTTCAAGGGCGACCTGAACTACTACGTGCAGGAGCACGACCTGAGCGAGACCGCGAAGGACATCGACACCAGCAAGATCGACGTCTACTTCATGAGCGGCGAGTACGACTGGTCGGCGGCACCGGAGGACACGAAGGCGCTCGCCGACGAGGTCAAGGGCTCGAAGTACATCTTGATGGCCGGCCTCGGTCACTTCCCGATGTGCGAGAACTACGAGGTCTTCAAGACGTTCCTGTACCCCGTGCTCGACGAGATCCGCACCAAGTCGCTCGCGAGCGCCTGAACTGCTTCACCCCCCAACCCGGCGCGCCCCCCGCGCGTCCTGTAGCTCGGGCTGTCAACAAGGAGATGGAATGAGATCAATCGTGATGAGATCAGCGACTCGCAAGAGGCGCATCGGAGTGGTGGCCGTGGTGGCCGCTTTGGTGCTGACCGCTGCGTGTGGCGGCTCGGACTCGGGCGCTTCCGGCGGCTCCGACGGCGGCGGCGACTCGTCGGCGCTGCTGGAGACGGCAGCCAAGAACGTGACGTCGTTCGAGAAGGGCGGGGAGTTCCCCGCGCTGCCGGCCCCCTACGACCCGGGTACCGGCAAGGTCGCGATCATCGCGTGCGGCCTGGCGGGTCCGGACTGCAAGAAGGGTGCCGAGGCGGCCAAGGAGGCGGCGGAGCAGATGGGCTGGACCGGCACCATCTTCGACGCGCAGTTCTCACCCCAGAAGGGCTCGGCCTTCATCGACCAGGCCGTTCAGCAGGGCTATGACGGAGTCATCAGCATCACCCTGCCGATCGAGACCATGAAGGCCTCGGCGGACAGTGCGATCGCCGCCGGACTCACGGTCTCGTGCGTGGCGTGCTTCGTGGCGCCGGGCTTCGACAAGGTCAAGTTCGTGTCCGTCGACTGGGCCGACCAGGGACGCCAGCTCGCCTGGTACGTCATCAAGCGGTCGAAGGGCAAGGCCAAGGTGCTCGTGTACGACGCGCCGAACCAGGCCGTCAACCTGCGCGTCAAGAACTTCACCGAGACGCTCACCAAGGAGTGCTCCACCTGCGAGATCGCCGACACGAGCATCATCGACCAGTCGGAGATCGGCAAGCCGGGTCCGCCGACGTTCGCGGCTGACCTCGCCAAGTTCCCGCCGGGAACCATCACCGACATCACGGACCCGTTCGACGCGATCGGCGTGCCCATGATGAAGACGCTGAAGCAGAACGGACGCACCGACGTCACGGTCAGCGGCTACGACTCGACCCAGGAGGGCATCCAGGGAATCCTCGACAAGAGTCTCCCGGTCGGTGCCACGGTGGGGCTGCCGTACTCCTACAGCGCCTACGTGGGCGTCGACGCGGTCGCCCGTGCCAAGGCCGGGGCTCCCGAGTACGACGGCACGAAGATGCCGACGATCCTCATCGACGAGACGAACGCCGAGAAGTACAAGGACGGGTACTACACCTCGCCCGACTTCCCGCAGGACTTCCTCACCAGCTGGGGCAAGTAGTCACCACCCACCCGGGTCCCCGAGGGGCGACGTCACCGTCGCCCCTCGGGGACCCCCAGGAACCAACTAGAGGGAGAACGATGAAGCCATCGTCGTCGCTGCGCCTGCAGGGCCTGCGCAAGTCCTATGGCTCGAACGAGGTGCTGCGTGGACTCGACCTGGAGATCGCACCGGGATCGTTCGTCGGCCTGATCGGTGCCAACGGCGCCGGCAAGTCGACGCTGATCAAGATCCTCGACGGAGTCACCCCCAAGTCCACCGGCAAGATCTTCTTGGACGACAAGGTCGTCGACTCGCTCCGCGACAGGACCGAGGTCGCCTTCGTGCACCAGGACCTCGGTCTGGTGGACGGCATCTCCATCGCCGACAACTTCCGGCTCGGTCAGGCGCCCCTGCGCAAGTTCGGCGTCCTGGTCGATCTGCAGCGCGAACGGGCCGAGGCCGCGGACGCGCTGGAGCGCGTCGGCGTCGAGCGATCGCCCGACACCCTCGTCGAGGCGCTGTCGCCGGCCGAGAAGACGCTGGTGGCCATCGCCCGCGCCTTCGCCCGCGGTGCCACCTTCCTCGTCATGGACGAGGCGACCTCCAACCTGACGCCGCGCGGCGCCAAGCGCGTGATCGACGTGCTCTCCAGCGTCGTGGCCGACGGCGGCACCGTCATCATGGTCACGCACCGGCTGTCGGAGATCATCGAGGCCACCAGCCGGGTGGTCGCCCTGATCGACGGACGGATCGCGCACGACGCCGAGACCCGGCACCTCGACCGCGAGGGCCTGGCCCGGATGCTGGTCAACCAGGACTCCGTGCTGTCCGAGGAGGACATCACCGAGCCGGGTGACGTCGTGTTCCGCATGACCGGCGCACGGGCCTGGCCCAACGTCGGACCCATCGACCTGGAGATCCGGTCCGGCGAGGTCGTCGGCATCACCGGCAACCAGGGATCGGGCCTGCACGCGATCGGTCTGCTGGCCAACGGTGCCGTCGCTCCCAGCCACGGCACCGTGTGGTTCGCCGACGGTGTCGAGTCGGCGCTGGTGCCCCCGCACCGTGAGACCGAGGGCGGCTTCAGCGACCAGACGATCCTCGAGAACATGACGCTCAGCTCGCTGCGGCTCTTCCGGGGACGGTCCAGGTCGCTCGACCTCAACGCCGAGTCCGACGCCGGCCACACCATGGTCAAGCGGCTCAAGGTCAAGCCCGCTGCAGCCGATGCCATGTTCGGCTCGCTCAGCGGTGGCAACAAGCAGAAGGTCATCTTCGCCCGGGCGATCCTGAGCGGCGCGAAGTTCCTGGTCCTCTGCGAGCCCACCCGCGGGGTCGACCCCGCGACCCGCACCGAGATCTACCAGCTGATCCGCGATCTGCGCGCCTCCGGCGCGGCGATCCTCGTGGTCAGCTCCGACTCCGAGGACCTGCTCGCCGTGTCCGACCGGGTCGGCGTCGCCATCGGCGGCAAGCTCGAACACATGACCCCCCTGTCACATCTCGAAGACGAAGGATTGGAGGCGTTCGTCTGATGACTACATCCGTCGATGCTGCAGCAGAGAGTTCCACCCCCCACGAGCGTTCGGAGACGCCGCTCCCGCCCCCGGCCCTGCCCCCGAAGACCGGGTGGCGCGCCGTCACCAGCAGCAGGGTCTTCCAGGGCCTCATCTCGCCGGTCGCGTTCCTCATCACGTTCGCCGCGTTCGGCCTGTGGCAGGGCTCGAACTTCCTGAACGTCGCGAGCCGGGTGCTGGACCTGCACTCCAACAGCCCCGTCCTGATCCTCGGCCTGTCCGTCATGGTGACGCTGCTGGCCGGTCAGTTCGATCTGTCGGTCGCGTCCATGACGACCCTGACGGCCTACCTGACGGTGGGCCTGGTGGTGAACTACAGCTGGCCGTTCTGGCTCGTCCTGGTCTTCGCCCTGCTCATCGGCTCGCTGGGCGGCCTGCTCAACGGCCTGCTGGTGACCAAGTTCGGGATCAACACGTTCATCGCGACGCTGGGCACCGGTGGCGTCTTCCTCGGCGCGTCGAGCATCCTCTCGACCGGTTCGTCGATTGTCCCGACGGCGGACGCCCCGCTGCCGACCTGGTTCACGGGCCTGGGCTCGTTCGGCACGTTCACGACCAAGGTGCCGCTGGTGTTCACGCTGATCACGGTCCTGGTGCTGCTGGTCACCGCGCACGTCTCGGCCCAGCGGCTGCGTCCGCACGGTCCGGCGTCGCGTCGCTGGCTGATCGCCGAGGCCGTCGTCGGCGTGGTCGTCATCCTCGTCGCCGTGATCGGACACTCGTGGCTGCAGCAGATCACGTGGCCCGTCCTGCTGCTCCTCGCCATCGCGACGGGGCTGTGGATCATGTTCCGGCTGACGGTCACGGGCCGCAACATCACGGCCGTCGGCTCCAACCCGCTCGCCGCACGGCTCGCGGGCGTCCGCACCGAGCGCGAGATCGTCAAGGCCTTCATCATCGGTGGCCTGCTGGCGTCGGTGGCCGGCATCGTCCTCGCGGCCCAGCAGGGCTCGGCGTCGCCCGACGTGGCGACGGGATTCCTGCTGCCGGCGTTCGCGGCGGCCTTCCTCAGCACCGTGGTGTTCTCGGCCGGCCGGTTCTCCGTCTGGGGCACCGTGATCGGTGGCTCGTTCCTGCTCTGGGTCGGCCAGGGCCTCATCGTGGGCGGCCTGCCGTTCACGTGGCTCTCGCTGGTCAACGGAGCAGTCCTGATCGTCGCAGTGGCGGCCTCCACGCTGCTGCGTCGCGAACGGCGCTAACGCGTCGTACGCCAGTCGCCCCCGTCGGACCTGTTCTCGTGGTCCGGCGGGGGCGACTCGTCGTGGTGGCTGCTGCGGTCAGCTCAGGTCGATCACGAGCCGGCCGCGGACGCCTCCGGCCTCGAGCCGGCGGTGCGTCTCGCCGGCCTCGGCGGCCGGCAGGACGTCGGCGACGCGCAGCGTGATCGTGCCGTCCTCGACCTGCTGGCGGAGCCGGTCGAGGGCGGCGGTGTTGGTCACGTACTGGGAGACCAGCACGGGCTCGAAGCGCACGCCGCGGGCCACCTCGTCAGGGGCGTCCTCGCCCTGGTAGCCGCGCAGGGTCGCGATCGCACCGTCGTCCTTGAGGGCGGGAAGAGCCGCGGCGCCCAGGAGGGCCCCGTCGGCGATGCCGTCGACACCATCGGGGAACTCGGCCCGGACGGCATCGGCGAAGCCGTCGCCACGCGGGACCACGACGTGGGCGCCGAGCGAACGGACCAGCTCGAGGTCGGACTCCTGGGCGTCGGCGACGACCGTCAGCCCCTCGGCCACCGCGATCTGGATGACGTAGCCGCCGAAGGCGCCGGCAGCACCCGTGACGGCCAGCACCTGTCCGGACGTCAGGCCCAACCGGTCGAGCGCGAGGCGGGCGGTCAGTCCGTTCATCGGCAGCGTCGCCGCGGCCGTGTCGTCGACGCCTGCCGGCACGGCGACGACGGACTCCGCCGGCAGCGCGATCTGCTCGCGATAGCCGCCGTGGGCTCCGGACGGCGAGACGATCGCCATGACGCGGTCGCCGACCTGGAGCGGCGTCTGCGTGTCCGCACCGATCTGGTCGACGACGCCGGCGACGTCCATGCCCGGGATCCAGGGCATCTCCTGCGGTGCGCCGGGGAACTGGGCGTACACGCCGCTGCGCGCGAACAGGTCGGTCGGGTTGACCCCGGCCGCCCGGACGGCGATCCGCACCTCTCCCGGCTCGGCGTCGACCGCCGGGACGTCGATCACGTGAAGGGCCTCGGGCCCACCGAACTCGGTCACTCCTACAGCTCTCATACCTGGTGCAAGCCACCGACCGGGTCGCCCTATTCCACGACGGCCCCCGGCCGGCAGGAGCACCGGGTCGGGGGCCGTCGTGGCGGGGCGGTCGAGGATCAGCCCGTCAGGTCGTCCAGATGGCGGTAGCTGCCACGGAAGTACAGCAACGGAGAGCCGTGGTGCCAGTCCGGCGAGCTCATCGCCCGGACGTGCCCGATCACGATGGTGTGGTCACCGGCCTCGTGCTCGGCGACGACCTCGCAGTCCAGCCACATGACGGTGCCCTCGATGATGGGGTTCTCCTGGGGGGACCGGTGCCACTCGATGCCGGCCCACTTGTCGGTCCCGGACCGCGCGAACGTGTTGGACACGTCGTGCTGGTGGCCCGAGAGGACGTTGACCGAGAACCGGCCGGTGTCGCGGATCTGCGGCCAGCTGGTCGACGTCTTCATGACGCTGAACGAGACCAGCGGGGGAGTCGTGGAGACGCTGTAGAACGACTGGCACGTGAAGCCCACCGGAGCGTCGTCGGCGATGCCGGCGATCACGGTGATGCCCGATGCGTAGTGGCTGAGCACCTGGCGGAACTCCGCGGCGTCGATGCGGCCGTCGATCGTGCTGGTCATGACGCACCTCCGTCGTGGGTCAGCGAGAGCGCCGGCTCGGGCTCGGCCGCGGGGCGCAGCCGGCTCGAGAACGAGGCCAGGGAGGCCAAGGTCATGGCGTACTCCTGGGCGGTCTCACGGACGATCTCGTCGGCCCGGTCCATCGCCGCGGTGACGAAGTACAGGCCGCGGGTCGGCACGCTGGCACCGAGCTCGGTCAGCAGCGGGGCGAGGCTCACGGTGGGCCCGAGGGCGTGGGTGAGGTCACCGCCGGTCATGAGCGGGATCGCGGTGACCCCGCGCAGGCCGTTGGCCGGGTAGCGGTCGAGGAAGGCCTTGAGCAGCCCGGTGTACGTCGCCTTGTACGTGGGGGAGGCGACGACCACCAGGTCGCTGTCGGCGACGGCTGCGTTGAGCACGGACATGCTCTCGGACGGCCAGCGGAAGATCTCGTCGGTGTGCTCGGCCAGGTCGATGACCGTGAGGTCATAGCTCCCGGGGACGAGCAGCTCGTCGACGAGCATCTCGGCGATCTTCAGGGTTCGGGACTGTGGTTTGGGATTTCCGACCACGACGGAGACTTTCAGCTTCATGATCCACACCTCAACGATTGACGGTTGGTCGAGACGTGATGTGCCCGGGCAGCGGTCGCGAACAGCGGCATGGGAACGTCAACGTCTCTCACGCGGCACCGGGGTCTTGTGGCCCGGCGTGCCCGCAACTGCTCAGGTTGCTGACTCCAGTGTGCCGCATCGCCGATTACCTCGGTGTAAACCTTTTTCCCGCGGACCGAGAACATCTAGGACGCCGTCGGGTACAGCGACCGGCCGTCGCCCTCGGAGGAGCGCAGCTCGCCGTCGTGGACGACCCGGCCGCGCGAGATGACCAGGTCGATCCGTCCGGTCACGTCGAATCCGTCGTACGGCGTCCAGCCGGCGTTGGAGTGCATGTCGGCGGCGTCGACGCGCCACGAGCGGGTCGGGCTGAACGCGACGATGTCGGCGTCGTAGCCCGGCGCGAGGACGCCCTTGGTGCCCAGCCCGTAGCGGGTCGCGGGGTTGACCGTCATGGCGTCGATCACGGCGTTGAACGACGTGCGCGACCGCTGGTGGGCGGCGGCCAGCACCATCGGGTAGATCGTCTGGACGCCCGGCGCGCCCGAGTGGTTGTCGAACACGTTGGGCTTGGTCTTCAGGTCCAGGGGCCACGGGGCGTGGTCGGAGCTGATGACGTCGACCGCGCCGCTGTCGATGCGGTCCCACAGTCCCTCGCGCGCCGCGCGGGGGCGCAGCGGGGGGTTGATCTTGAGCCGACTGCCCTGGCGGGCCATGTCGTCGGTGTCGAGCAGCAGGTAGTGCGGGCACGTCTCGAGCGTCACGTCCATGCCCTCGGACGACCACGCCCGCACCAGGTCCACGGACCGGGGGACGCTGGTGTGGCACATGTGGATCCGGGCGCCGGCGGCGCGACCGATCTCGAGCACCGTGAGGACGCCGAGGGTCTCGGCCACCTCGGGCCGGCTGCGGGCGTGGGCCAGCGGGTCGTCGCCCTCGGGGCGATAGCGGCCGATGAGGTGCTTGATGATGTCGTCGTTCTCGGCGTGCACGCACACCGGCGCACCGTTGGCGGCGGCCGCCGTGAAGACGTCGAGCAGCTCGCCGTCGGGGATCCGCGGGAACCGGTGGTCGTCGGTGTGGAAGATCGAGACCTTGAAGCCGGCCGCGCCGGCGTCGACCAAGGCGTCCATCTCGCGCCATCCCCCGCCGGGGGCGGCGGTCCCGAGCAGGGCGACGTCGATGTGTGCCTCGCGCTCGACCAGCTCGCGCTTGCGGTGCAGGCGGTCGGGGGTCGAGATGGATCCTGCGCCGTCGTAGGGCATCTCGACGATCGTCGTGACGCCTCCGGCGGCGGCCGCCCGGGTCGCGGCGGCGATGCCCTCGCCGTGGTGGCTGAGGCTGTGCACGTGGGCGTCCACCATGCCGGGCACCAGGTAGTCCGTGCCGACGTCGACGGTCCGGCGGGCCGGGATCGTCCCCGGCGCCGAGATCGCCTGGATGACGCCGTCGCGCACGAGGATCTCGCCGATCGTCCACGATCCACCGGCCCCGCGCAGCATGCCCCGGACGGCCAGGTCCATCTCGGGCCCGGGCGCCCCGGTCGGCGAGAGCTGAGGGGGTTCGTTGACGTCGATCGACATGCCGCATCCTTCACTGCTGGGAGGGTGGTGGTGGGCGCGTTCTCAGCGACCCGCTCGCTCATTGAACGGCAGCCGATCGCGGCGCACCACGGTTCTGCGGGCATCGCAACACGCGCTTCATGCACTTATCGGGGGCTGAGAACGCCGCGCCTCGACACGGTGACCGGTGCCGTCTTCTCAGTTCTCGGTAGTCGTGTGAACGTGCTGAGAACTCTGGTGCCGATGAGGTCGAGCGGCGTCCGGCGGCTGGTTGCATGAGCCGAAACCGAGCCGAGACGAGTGGTGACCGATGCCCGACGATGCGCGAGACGAGCTGCTGCTCCCGCCTGCGCCTGCGCCTGCGCCTGCACCGACCCCACCCTGGCAGGACGGACCGGCCGTCAAGGCGGCCCAGGGCCGCGTGCTGCGCGTCCTGCTGGTCGCCCAGGTCGTCGGCTCGTTCGGCACGGGGTCCACGATCGCGGTCGGCTCGCTGCTGACCACGTCGATCATCGACGGTGCGGGTTTCGCCGGCGTCTCGCCGACCTGCATGACGCTCGGTGCGGCGCTGTTCGGCGTCCCGATGGGAGTGCTGGCCGCCCGCTCCGGTCGCCGTCGCGCTCTCGGCCTCGGCTGGCTCACGGCGTCGGCCGGCAGCCTGCTCGTGGTCGGCGCCGCCGTCACCGAGAGCCCGCTGCTGCTGGTGGCGGGCCTGCTGATGGTGGGCTCCGGCACCGCGACGACGCTGCAGAGCCGCTTCGCGGGCACCGATCTCTCGGCCCCGGGGCGCCGTGGCAGCACGCTGTCGCTGATGGTGTGGTCCGGGACCCTCGGCGCGGTCCTGGGCCCGAACCTGGGGGCGCCCGGCGAGCTCATCGAGAGCGCGCTGGACCTGCCCGTCTACTCGGGCTCCTTCATCATCTCGCTGACGATGTTCGCCGCTGCCGGCGTCATCGTCCTGCTGTGCCTGCGCCCCGACCCGCTGGAGGTCACCCGGACGCACTCGGGGATGCCGGTGCGGGTCGCGGGAGCACCGCGGGTCGGCGGCGGCGTCGGCGCGGCCCTCCGCACGATCTGGACCACGCCGCACGCCAGGTTCGCCCTGCTGGCGGTGATCGCCTCGCACGTCTCGATGGTCAGCCTGATGACCATGACGCCCGTGCACATGCTGCACAGGGGGGAGACGGTCTCGCTGATCGGGCTGACGATCAGCATGCACGTCCTCGGGATGTTCGCCCTGTCGCCGCTCGTGGGCATGGCGACCGACCGGTTCGGCCCCGTGCGGGTCATCGTGGTCAGCCAGCTGCTGTTCCTGACCACGACGGCCGTCGTGCACCTCGGCGGTCACGGATCCGTCTCGATGGTGCTGGCGCTGTTCCTCCTGGGCCTCGCCTGGTCGTGCGGCACGGTTCCCGGGGCGATCCTGCTGAGCGACTCGGTCCCCGCGACCACCCGGTCGACGGCCCAAGGGGTGCTCGACACGTCGATGAACGCGATCGCGGCCGTGGCCGCGCTGTCGGCCGGCCCGATCTACTCCGCGATCGGCTTCGGCGGGCTGTCGCTGCTCGTCATCGTCATCGCGATCCCGCTGGCGACGATGCTGCCGCGCGACCGGACGGCGGCCTGAGATGCAGCCCACACAGGCCCCTTCGACCCCCGCGGTTCATGTCGTCGCTGTTACCGGACGGGACCTGGGACCCACTCGGGACAGCCCCTGGACGGCCTTGTGTTTCCCGCAGGGTGAGAAGCCGGTTAAAGGGTCGTCAACAAACCCGTCAAGGGGTTACCAGGGTCCATTGCCCAGCCTAGATTCTTACTTGAATCCCAGTGCAAAACACGGATGGCCGAATCGGCCCGGACGGGACCTCGACAGCGTCGTCGAGACCGTCTGTCTCACCGCTGGCACACAGCGCGGGTCCCACCAGGACCCCACCATTCCTACTGATCGCGAGGGTGCACGATGACGCAGCTCAACGCCGGCCGGCGACTCGGCCGGGCGACCGAGACCAAGGTGGTGCGATCCGTCCCGTGGATCGTCCTGACCGTCGGGATCGTCGCCGCGTTCGTCGTCCCTCTCGTGACGCTGGTCGTGATGGCCTTCCGCACGGCGCTGCCCGGACTGCCGGGCGAGTGGACGATGGAGGGGTTCAGGGCGGTCTTCGCGTCGTCGTCGATGCTGGGCCCGCTCAGGAACTCCATCATCTTCGCGGTGTCCACGACCGTCGTCGGCACCGCGATGGCCATCGCCTTCGTGTTCATCTCGACCAGGACGTCGGTGCGTCTGCGCAAGCTCGTGACGCCCATGATGCTCGTCGTCCTGGCCACGCCGGCCCTCTTCTTCGCCCTCAGCTGGTCGATGCTCGGGACCGACCGGGTCGGCCTGATCAACAAGGTCCACACCTGGACGACCGGCTCGGACGAGTCGATCTTCACGATCAACTCCTGGTTCGGGCTGATCGCCGTCATGAGCATCAAGGTGTGCTCCCTGAGCTACTTCCTGATGCTCGGACCGTCGCTCGCGATGACCCGCTCGCTCGAGGAGGCCGCCGAGGTCTCCGGGTCGAGCCGCGCCGGGACCATCGTCCGCGTCTACTTCCCGCTGCTCAGCCCGGCGATCGCCGGCGCGCTGATCATCGGCTTCGTCACGGGCCTGCAGGCGTTCGAGACGCCGCAGATCATCGGCACGCAGGCCGGCATCCAGGTCCTGTCGACCGAGATCTTCCGCATGATCAACACCTTCCCGGCGAACTACGCGGCGTCGGCGAGCCTCGCGCTCGGCCTCGTGGTGCTCCTCGGCATCCTGCTGTTCCTGCAGATCAAGCTGCTCAGCTCACGGTCGTACACGACGGTCGGCGGCAAGAGCACCCGGTCGGCCGCCTGGGACTTCCCGCGCTTCGGCTGGGTGCTGACCTCCGGCATCGTGGTGTTCGCGCTCCTGGCGTTCGTGCTGCCGACGGTCCAGCTCGTGCTGTCGTCGTTCAACACGGTGTTCGGCCGCTACGACGGCTTCACGATGCGCAACTACCGCACGCTGTTCGACAACCCCGCGGCGATCTCGGCCATCCGCAACACGATCGAGCTGGTCGTCGTCGGCGGCTTCGTGACGGTCCTGCTCGGCGCGGTCATCACCTACGCGCTGCGCTCGCGCCCGAACCGGTGGAAGCGGGCGCTGGAGATCCCGACGTGGGTGCCGTGGGCCATGCCCGGACTGGTCGGAGCCCTCGCCATCTTGGGAACCGTGCTGGCGATCCCCGCCCTGCACCGCTTCTACGGGACCACGTGGACGCTGGCCATCGCGCTGGTGACCGTGTCGCTGCCCATCGCGATCCGGTTCGTCGAGAACGCGGTGCTGCAGGTCGACCGCCAGCTCGTGGACGCGTCCCGGATGGGCGGGGCCTCCGCCGGCCGCAGCTTCGTGACGATCCTCATCCCGCTGATCGCCCCCAGCTTCCTGTCGGGCTGGCTCGTGACCGGGCTGGCGATCGCCGGCAACCTCGAGGTGCCCCTGCTCCTCGGGTCGGCGGACGTCACGACGGTCTCCGGACTGGCCTACACGTACTACTCGGGCTCGTTCGTCCCGCTGGCCGCCGCGATGTTCTGCGTGCTGCTGGCCATGATCGTCGTCTTCTTCGGCCTCGCCGTGCTGCTGCGCCACCTCCTCGGCCGCGCCTTCACGTCCCGCCGGGAGACGGTGTTCGCCCGCCGGGAGCAGATGGTGTCCGTCCCCGCGGCGGTGCCCGTCCCGGTCACGCCCGAGCGCGTGCCGACCCTGCAATGACCACCTCGTGACCACGACCTGCATCTCCGACTCCATCGAAGGGTGACATCCGATGTCCAGCATCTCCATCAGGAACATGGGCAAGGCCTACGGCCCGGCCACCGTGATCGACGATCTGTCCCTCGACGTCAGGGAGGGTGAGTTCCTGACCCTCCTCGGCCCGAGCGGCTGCGGCAAGACGACGACGCTGCGCTCGATCGCCGGTCTCGAGACCCCCGACACGGGGCAGATCCGCATCGACGACCGCGTCATGACGTGCATGACCAACGGCACCCGCGTCGCTCCCCACCGCCGGGGCCTCGGGATGGTGTTCCAGAGCTACGCGATCTGGCCGCACCTCAGCGTGTTCAACAACGTCGCCTACCCGCTGCGCCGCCAGAAGGTCAAGGGGCCCGAGCTGCACCGCCGGGTCATGACGACGCTGGAGAGCGTCGGTCTCGCCCATGCCGCGAACCGCTCCGCCACGCTGCTGTCCGGCGGTCAGCAGCAGCGCGTGGCGCTCGCCCGGGCGATCGTCGCGAACCCGAGCGTGCTCCTGTTCGACGAGCCGCTGTCCAACCTGGACGCCCAGCTGCGCGTCACGATGCGCGAGGAGATCCAGCGCGTCCGGGCGATCGACGGCACCACCGCGGTCTACGTGACGCACGACCAGAGCGAGGCCTTCGCGCTGTCGGACCGGGTCGCCGTGATGCTGGGTGGCCGGATCGTCCAGCTCGACACGCCCGAGCAGGTCGTGGCGCACCCGGCCAACCTCGAGGTCGCGCGATTCCTCGGGGTCGAGAACTTCGTCCGTGGGACGGCCCTGTCGGTCTCGGCCGGCACCGCGCTCATGGACGTGCCGGATCTCGGAGCGCGGCTGGAGATCGAGGCCCCGGCCTCGGGACTCAGCGCCGGATCGTCGCTGCAGCTGGCGATCCGCGCCCGCGACATCGGGATCACGTCCGGACGTGCCGCGGGGGGCGGCAACGCGGTCACCGGCAGGGTCGTCCAGACGACGTTCCTCGGCGACGGCGCCCAGTACCGCGTGGCGGTCGGCGAGTCCCACCTGATGGTGAGGTCCCCGCTCGACGCGGCCACCCTCGCCGACCCCGGGACGGAGGTCACGCTGCACCTTCCCCCCGAACGGCTGCTGGTCCTCGACTCCTGAGCGTGGGCACCCTGCCCTCCCCGCTCACCTACCCCCCGTCACGAAAACCCCCTGAGGAGACATCGTCATGAAGAAATCCCTCGGCGCCCTGTGCGCCGCCGCGCTGCTGGCCCTGTCGGCCGCCTGCGGATCCAGCGACACCGCGGCGAAGGCGGCCCCGGCCCCCGAGTCGACCGCCACGTTCGACCAGGCCACCCTCGACCTGCTGGGTGGTGAGGAGAGCGCGAAGCACCTCGACACCCTGTACCAGCAGGCGATCGAGGCGGGCCAGAAGACCATCACGGTGTACGGCGTCACCGCGACGTCGTCCGCGCCGCTGTACGTGGCCTTCTCCAAGCGATACCCGGAGATCAAGGTCAACCACGTGACCGTGTTCGGACCCGAGCTGCAGGCCAAGATCTCCGGCGAGCAGACGACGGGGCAGTACAACGGCGACCAGGTCAGCGTCGGCGGCCCGGACGTGTCCTTCGTCGTGGAGAACAAGTACCTCGCCGAGACGGAGGCGCCGCTGTCGTCGAAGGTCCCGAAGGAGTACGTGCCCGAGGGCAAGACGCTCTACGGCGGCAACGAGTACCTGTACACGTTGGCCTACAACTCCGACGAGATCTCGGCCGACGAGGCACCCAAGAGCTTCGACGCCCTCCTGGACCCGAAGTGGAAGGGCAAGGTCGGGCTGATCGACCCGAAGATCGGCTCCACGAGCTTCATCTCCGACGCGATCGAGGCCGGCACCCTGGACGAGTCGTGGCTCACGGACATCCAGGACAACGATCCCGTGATCTTCCCGTCCGAGCGCGACCTGTTCACGGCCATCGCGTCGGGCCAGATCGCCCTCGGCGTCGGCGACTACATCCGCGGCAAGGACTTCCTGGAGGCCGACAAGCTGCCCGTCGGCTTCGTCTCGGACTTCGAGGACGGGCTCTCCGTGGGCGTCTTCTACCGGTCGACGCTCAAGAACGCGCCGAACCCGCTGGCGTCGGACCTCCTGGTCAACTGGTGGCTCACCCCCGAGGCGCAGACGCTCATCGCGGGTCAGGGCCAGCAGGGCCTGACCGAGGGCGCCGTGCCGATCCCCGGTGTGCCGCCGCTGTCGGAGATCAAGCTCAACCCGCCGCCGAGCATCGCCTCGTACGGGGACTACATGACCAAGTACAACGAGATGTTCCGCAAGGCCTTCGAGTAGCCGTTGCGCATCCCGCACCACGTCCGGTCGGCGTCGCACTCCCGTGCGGCGCCGGCCGGCATCGGCCTTTCCCCGCACCGCCCCTGGAGGCACACATGACCGGCACCGCCCCATCGCTGCGGCACTTCGTGGACCTGCTCACCGCCCGGGAGGACGTCGTGGAGATCCGCGAGCCCGTCTCGGCGGAGCACGAGATCGCGGCGCACCTGGCCCAGACGGACCCGGGTCCCGCGATGCTGTTCACGGACGTCGTGGGCGCCACGATGCCGGTGGTCGGCAACGTGCTGGGCACCCTCGACCGGGTCGCGCTGGCCCTCGGGTCGACCGTCGCGGAGATCCAGGACCGGATGATGGCCGCGATCCTGGCCGACGACCCGGTGGTCGTCGTCGACGAGGGACCCAGCCAGCAGGTGGTCCGCGACGCGGACCTGTCGGCGCTGCCGATCCCGACGTTCTTCGAGCACGAGGGCGGCCCGTACATCACGGCGGGCGTCATCATCGCCCGCGATCCCGTGACCGGGGCGGCGAACGCGTCGTTCGCGCGGGTCCGGCCGCTCGACGCCACGACCGCGATGGTCGGGATCGCCCCCAACCACCACCTGCAGCAGATGGCCGAGCGGTCGCCGGACGGGCGTCTGGACATCGCGGTCGTGATCGGTGCGCACCCGGCGGTCCAGCTCGCCGCCTGCCTGTACCTGGCGCTCGGCGACGACGAGCTGCGGCACGCGCAGTCGCTGCTCGGCGAGCCGCTGCGGATGGTCCGCGCGACGTCGATCGACGTGCTCGTCCCGGCCGAGGCGGAGATCGTCCTGGAGGGGACGCTCGACATCGGCACCACGGTCGAGGAGGGCCCCGTGTCGGAGTACCACGGCATGTACGAGACGTACGGGCGCGCGGCGACCGCACGGTTCACCGTCATGACGACCCGGCGGGACCCGTGGTTCCAGGCCGTCCTGCCGGGCTGGCACCGCGAGCACGTCTACCTGGGCGCGATCCCCATCGCCGCGGGCCTGCGGGCCGCGATCGCCCGCTCGATCCCCACGGTCGGCGAGGTCGCGGTCACCGAGGGCGGCGCCGGACGGCTCGCCGCGGTCATCGCGCTGCGCAACCCCCGGCCGGGCCAGGGCAAGCAGGTCATGATGGCCGCCTGGGGCTCGCTCAGCATGCTCAAGCAGGTCACGGTCGTCGACGACGACATCGACGTCTGGGACGCGGTCCACGTCGAGTGGGCACGGGTCACCCGGTGCGTCGTGGAGACCGACGTCGTGATCGTGCCGAGTGCGCGCACCGACCGGTCCGAGCCGCTCGAGGTCGGCGGGACCGTCACCAAGATCGGCTTCGACGCGGTCGCGGACCCACGGGCCAGACCGGGCGGCTTCGTCCGCGCCGAGCCGCCCGCGCACGTCATGGAGAAGGTCAGCACGGCCGGCGCCCCAGTGCTCCGTGCCACAAGTGAAGGAGCCGGGGCATGACCTCGTTGGACCGGGGACTCGACGTCCTGATGCACATCGCGAACGACGGTCCGATGACCGCCGAGACCGTGGCCGAGCGGTCGGGGCTGCCGCTCAGCACGACGTACCGCTACCTGACGACGCTGCGCACGCAGCGGTACGTCGTCGACTACGGCGGCCACTTCGACCTGGGGGTCCGGATGCTGCGGATGCTCAAGCCGACGGCCCTCAACCGGGGACTGGCGACGCTGTCGAGCCCCGTCATGTTCGCCCTGGTGGCCAAGACCAACGAGACCGCGCTCCTGACGGTCCGCGAGGGCTGGACCGCGACGTGCATCGAGCTGACCGAGCCGCACCGCACGGTCCGGTTCTCGTACCGCCGCGGCGTGTCCCTGTCGCTGCACCGCGGAGCGTCGGCCAAGCCGCTGCTGGCGTACTCCGAGCCCGCGTTCATCCACCAGTACCTCGACAGCCGGGTCAGCTGGGAGGAGGACCAGGACACGACCGCGACGCTGGAGCAGCTCGGCAAGATCCGCGACAAGGGCTACTGCCTGACCGCGTCGGAGCTCGACTCCGGCGCGATCGGCATCGGCGTCCCGGTGTTCTGGGACGGCGAGATCGCGGCCTGCCTGAGCCTGGTGGGGCCGACGTTCCGCCTCAACGACCGCCGCCTGAAGGAGGCCGTCGGCCACACGATCGACGCGGGGCGCGAGCTCAGCGCCCTGCTGTCCAACGATGCCGCACCACTTGAGCTGCTGCCGCCCGTGGCCGCCACCGACGACGCCAAGGAGGCATGAGATGGACCTCGACCAGCTGGCCCCCGACGTGGACCGCATCCGGCAGGACTTCGACGACATCGCCGCCTTCGTCGACGACTCGCAGCCGGGCTGGAGCCGCCAGGTGCTCTCCGACCCGTACCTGGCGTCGCGGGCCTGGGTGCGGCGCGCCATGGAGGACGCGGGCCTGGCCGTCCACCAGGACGAGGCCGGCAACACGATCGGCCGCCTGGCCGGGCGGGGCGGGGGCGGCGCCCTGGCGACGGGCTCGCACACCGACACCGTCGCCGGCGGCGGTCGCTTCGACGGGATCATCGGCGTCCTCGGCGCGCTCGAGATGGTGCGCCGCCTCCGCGAGACCGGGACCGTGCTCGACCACGACCTGCTCGTCGTCGACTTCCTGGGGGAGGAGCCCAACGACTTCGGCGTCAGCTGCGTCGGCAGTCGCAGCATCACCGGCTCGGTGACGCCGGCGTTCTTCGACCAGACCGATGCGGCGGGGCTGCGGCTGGGGACGGCGCTGGAGCGGCACGGCTACTCGCCCCACGCGATGCTGTCGGGCGCCTGGCAGAAGGGCTCGGTCGACGCGTTCGTCGAGCTGCACATCGAGCAGGGCCCGGTCCTGGAGCGGTCGGGCACCCAGCTCGGCGTCGTGACCGCGATCGCCGGCATCGAGCGGGTCGTCGCGACGTTCCTCGGCCGCGCCGACCACGCCGGCACCGCCTCGATGACCGACCGACGCGACGCGCTCACGGCCGCGGCCGAGGCGATCCTCACGGTCGAGCAGATCGGCTGCACCGGCGAGAGCTCGGTGGCCACGACCGGGTCGCTGGAGGTGGAGCCCGGCGCGATGAACGTCGTGCCGTCGCTGGCGCGGATGTGGACCGAGCTGCGCAGCCCGTCCGCGGAGTGGCTCGGATCCGCTCGCCGTCAGGTGCTCGACCAGATCGCGGCGCTCGCGCGGCGTCGCGACATCGAGGTCGACCTGCAGTGGCTCAACGACCAGGACCCCGTGCCGACCGCGACCTCCGTGCAGGACGTCGTCGCGTCGGCCGCGTCGGCGCTGGGCCACAGCTGGCAGGCGATGCCGAGCGGTGCCGGCCACGACGCGGCCCACATGGCGACGCTGGCCCCGACGGGCATGATCTTCGTGCCGAGCCGCGACGGGCGCAGCCACTGCCCGGAGGAGTGGACCGACTTCGACGACGTCGGCATCGGCGTGCACGCGCTCACCGCGACGCTGCTCGAGCTCGACGGCGCGCGGGCGGGTGCCGGCCGATGAAGAAGATCATCGTGGGCATCTCCGGCGCCTCGGGCGCGATCTATGGCATCCGCATCCTCGAGGCGCTCCGGAAGCACTCGCTGGCGGAGTCGCACCTCGTGATCAGCCGGTCCGGGAGGGCGACGATCCACGCCGAGACCGACTACACCGTCAAGGAGGTGTCCTCGCTCGCCGACGTCACGTACGACAACGCCGACGTCGGGGCGGCCATCTCCAGCGGGTCGTTCGTGACCGACGGGATGATCATCGCGCCGTGCAGCGTCACGACGCTGTCGGGCGTCGCGAACAGCTACGGCGACAAGCTCATGGTGCGGGCCGCGGACGTCGCGCTGAAGGAGCGGCGGACCGTCGTGGCCCTGCTGCGCGAGACGCCGCTGCACCGCGGGCACCTGCGGCTGATGGCGAACGCGGCCGAGGCGGGGCTCGTGCTGATGCCGCCCGTGCCGGCCTTCTACACGCGTCCTGCGTCGATCGAGGACATCGTCATGCACACCGTTGCGAGAGCCCTCGACCAGGTGGGGCTGGAGCTCCCCCACGCGACGCGCTGGCCCACGGACGTTCTCGCTCGCCGGGACTCGCCGAGCGTCGGCGACGCGACGCCGGTGACGCAGAACACCCTGGAATGACGGCTCCGGCCGTGCGTCGGGAACCGTGCGTTCCCGCGTCCTGAGAGAGCCGTTACACCTCGAAGAACATCCAGCCGAAGCACTGGGCACCGGTGTGCACCGCTGCTCCAATAGAGACCACAGCCCCCGGTCCTGACACGAAGGAATGACGACCATGAACATGTTTCACCTCGGATGGTTCAACGGTGCCGGCTTCGGCGCCAGCGGGTGGAACTCGCCCGCCCGCGGTCACGGCTACCAGCTGTGGCAGCCCGAGATCTGGCAGGACTTCGCGCGCAGCCTGGAGCGTGGCTCGTTCGACTTCCTGCTCATGGAGGACTCGTCGGTCGTCCCCGACATCTACGGCGGCTCGCCGGAGTACTACCTGAACCGCGCGATGATGGCGCCGAAGCTGGACCCGGTGCCGCTGGTCCCGTACATGGCGATGGCGACCAAGCACCTCGGCCTGGTCCCGACGCTCACGACGGGCTTCTACCACCCGTGGCTCCTGGCCCGGCTCATGACGACGCTCGACCACCTGACGCAGGGCCGCATCGGCTGGAACATCGTGACCGCGACGACCAAGCTGGCGTGGGCCAACTACGGCATGGAGCAGCCGCTGCACGACAAGCGCTACGACCTGGCCGACGAGTTCGTCGAGGTGGCCAAGCAGCTGTGGGACTCGTTCCCGGCCAGCGCCGCCGTCCTCGACCGCGAGACCGACATCGCCTTCACCGCCGAGAACGTCAAGCCCATCAACTTCGAGGGCGAGCACTTCTCGTCCCGCGGACCGCTCAACGCGCCGGCGGGGCCCCAGGGCAGCCCGGTGCTGTTCCAGGCCGGCGGATCGCCGCGCGGACGACAGTTCGCGGCCAAGAACGCCGAGGCGATCGTCGCGGCCTCCGGCTCGATCGAGGAGGCGCAGGAGTACCACCACGACGTCAAGACGTGGGCCAAGGACTACGGTCGCGACCCCAGCTCGGTCAAGGTCATGTTCCTGACCCAGGTCGTCCTCGCCGACACGACGGAGGAGGCCGTCGCGAAGGACAAGGCGATGACGGCCCGCATGGCCTCCGACATCGACGGCAAGCTGGTGGGCCTCTCGACCATCACGGGCATCGACTTCTCGAAGGTCGACCTGGACGCCCCGCTGCCCGACCTGCAGACCAACGGCTCGCAGAGCGCGCTGGCGGAGTTCACCCGCGCCGCCCTGCCCGGCGACTCGTTCCGCGACATCCTCAACCGCAAGGGCCTGCACGGCGGACTCAAGTTCGTCGGCACCGCCGAGGACATCGCGGTCCAGATGGCCGAGACGATGGACGCGATCGGCGGCGACGGGATCCTGTTCGGCTCCGGCGGCCTCCCCGAGCCCCGGTACGTCAGCGGCATCGTCGACCAGATCGTGCCGGCGCTCCAGCGTCGGGGCGTCGTCCGTGAGGGCTACCCCCACAGCACGTTCCGCGAGCACCTGCTGGAGTTCTGAGCGGCCTGGCCGTCGTGCGGTCCGGCCTCGTGGCTCGCGGTGTGCGAGCCACGAGGCCGTGCCGCGCGCGGGCCGTCGGACGGTGGGCCGAGGACCCGTGCACCCTGTAGATTGGCGAGGATGACTGCACTCGAGTCGACCCCCGGTTCGGCGGCCTCCCTGGTGGATCGGATCCAGGGTCGGAGCGCGCGCGACATCGGCGACGGCATCGAGCGGCTGATCGCCGCGGGAGACCTGGCGGCCGGGGAGCAGCTGCCCACGATCCGCGACATCGCGAAGGCCGCCGAGGTCAGTCCGGGCACCGTGCTGACGGCCTGGAACCGGCTGCGGGCAGCCGGCCTGATCCGCACGCACCGCCGCGGCGGCACGATCGTCGTGGGCACGGAGGCCGATGCCGACGAGCCGCGTCCGCTGCCCGCGTGGGCGACGATCGACTTCCTGCAGTGCGCGCCCGACATCACGCTGCAGCCCGATCTGCGCGAGGCGCTGATGGACAGCCTGAGCGACACGAGCCTGAACGTCTTCGGGCGCGAGTACATGACCGAGCGGCTGCACCACGCGGTGGAGCCGACGTGGCCGTTCCGGGCGCAGGCGTGGACCACGGCCGGCGGCGGCACCGAGGGGCTCCTGCTGGCCGTCGCGGCAGCGACCTCGCCGGGTGCCGCCGTCGCGGTCGACGAGCCGGCCAGCCCGGGGCTGCTCGACACCCTGCGCGATCTCGCGCTCGAGCCGATCGGCGTCGCCGCGGACGCCGACGGACCGCTCCCGGAGTCGCTCCGCGCGGCGATCGAGCAGGGCGCCGTGGCCTTCGTCTTCCAGCCCGGCGCCGAGTTCGCCGCCGATCGTGAGGTGACGCCCGAGCGGGCCACGCAGCTGGCCGACGTCGTGGCGGCCGCCGCTCGCACGGTGTGGGTCGTCGAGGACGACGCGATGGGTCCGTTGACCGAGGGTCCGACGCCCACGCTGGGCGAACGGCTGCCCGGCCAGACGGTCCGGGTGCGCAGCTACTGCAAGGCGTACGGCATCGACGTCCGCACCTCGGTCATCGCCGGGAGCAGCGAGCTCGTCGAGCGCAGCAACGCGGTGCGCAGCCACGGCGTCGGGTCGAACAGCCGCATCCTGCAGGGCGCCCTCGCCCACCTGGTCAGGAGTGCCGTGGCCGACGACGTCGTGGCTCGGGCCCGCCGCACGTACCGCTCCCGTCGTGACACGTTGGTGGCCGAGCTGCAGGGCCGCGGGGTGCGCGTCACGAGCGGCGAGCGCAGCGCCGTGGTGTGGGTCGAGGTCGCCGACGAGACCGACGCCCTGGTGGCGCTCGCGGGCCACGGCATCTCGGTGTGCCCCGCCAGCAAGGCGTTCGTCGGACGGTCGACGCCGCCGGCCCTGCGCATCTCGCCGCTGCAGCTGCCCGACGACCCGCAGGTCATCGGCAGCTTCGCGGCGCTGGTGGCCACGGCCGCCACGGCCGGCTCGACGCGCCAGTTCTTCAGCTGACGGCGCGGCCGCTCAGCCGAGCTTCTCCCACGGTGTCCGCTCGCCGGCGTCGACCGCGAACGGCAGCTGGTTCTCCGCGGGCGCGAGCGGGCACGGCGCGAACTCGATGTAGGCGCACTGCAGGTTGCGCGCGCGGTTGAAGTCGAGCGTGAGGTCCGACGTCCCGACCGGAAGGGTCAGCAGCAGCGACCGGCCGGCCTGGTACGTCGTGACGCCGCTGGTGGCGTCCCTGAACAGCGCGATCGCGACGTCCGCGCCGTCGGCCGACGGGGCCCCGGCACGGATCAGCGTCAGCGTGTGCTCGGCGCCGGCGTGCTCGAACCGGACGCGACCGGGGGAGTCGTGGCGGTGCGTGATCGCCGGGAGGTAGGCCGCCAGCTCGATCTCCCGCTCGGCCGGCTCGAAGGTCGCGGGGATCGCCCAGGCCGGATCGGGCGCGTACGTCGGTGTGCCTCGGAAGGCGGTCCGGGTGCCGTGATCGGGGTGCAGCGCCCGGACGATGTCGCGACCGCCGCGGCGCGACAGCTCGGCCCGGGCGTCGCCGAACGAGGCGGCGAGCAGGAACTGGCGCTCGACGAGCGGCCCGAAGCCGTGCCGGCCCGCGACGGGCCGGTCGGCCACCTGGAGCTGCTCGCCCGCGTCGAGCTCGACCGCGGGACCGTCCGGCCCACTCGACCAGGCGCCCGGGAGCCCGTCGAAGCGTCGCGGCTCGGCGTCCAGCAGGTGGAAGCCGGTGTAGGCCAGGAATCCGTGCGGGGCGGAGCGCTGGGCGTCGAGATCACGATGCCACTGCTCCCACTCCGCGACGAATGCCTCGCCGGGTGCCGAGATGGTGTCCGTCATGCCTGATGACCTCCTGGGTGGGCAAGCGGGGACGCTTTGTCCCGCCCCGACACCGTATGGCTCATAAATGATCAGTCGGCCGAGTGGCACATTTTCTCACGATGTGGAACCGGCGTCCGGCCGGTGTCGGCGGCAGCAGACTGACGAACGGCGCAGCACCTGCGCCGCCCCCTGCGGGCTCGACCGCAACCGAAAGGCAGTGAGGTCATGACGGCTCTCGTCGCGACGCGGCCCCCGGCCGAGCGCGAGCGGACCCACACCGGTCGACGCGTGGCCTACCGGGGACGGCGTGTCCTCCTCAGCGTGCTCCGGCTGCTCAGCATCTTCGTGCCGGTGTTCCTGCTCGGCACGTTCCTGACCTTCCTGCTGGGCCACCTCAGCGGGCTGAGCCCGGCGCACCTGCAGCTGGGGGAGTCGGCGACCCCGCAGGCCGTCGCCGCGCTCGAGCACGAGTGGGGCCTGGACCGGCCGTTCCTCGTGCAGTACCTCGACTGGTTCAGCGGGATCCTGCACGGCGACTTCGGCGACAGCTGGGCCAACGGCAACAGCGTCGCGGAGCTGCTCGGCCCGCGCGCCGTCGTGAGCCTCTCGGCCGCCGGTCTGGCGCTGGCGATCGGCGTGCTGGGTGGTGTGCTGCTCGGGACGCTCGCGGCGCTGTACCCGACCAGCTGGATCGATCGCTCGGTCACGGTGTTCACGTCGGCCATCTCGGTGCTGCCGCCCTTCGTCGTCGGCATCACGCTCGTCGCGGTCTTCGCGGTGTCGTTGAAGTGGCTGCCGTCGGCGGGCTTCGTGCCGATCGAGGCCGGCGCGTGGCCCTGGCTGAGCCACCTGATCCTGCCGGCCCTGGCGCTCAGCGTCGACACCGTCGCCGACGTCGCCCGCCAGCTGCGCGTGGGCCTGATCTCGGCCTACCGTGACAACTACGTCACGGGTGCGGTGGTCCGGGGGCTGAGCGCCCGGCGCATCTTCTTCGTCCACGTGCTGCGCAACGGCGTCGGCCCCGCCGTCGCGATCCTCGGCCTGAAGTTCCCGAACCTGCTAGGCGGCGCCGTCGTGACCGAGGCGATCTTCGGGCTGGCCGGCTACGGCGTGTTCGCGAGCGAGTCGGCGCTGCGCGGCGACGTCCCGGCGGTCCAGGCGGTGCTGGTCGTCGCGGTGTTCCTCGTCGTGATCTTCAACCTCGCCGTCAACATCATCCTCAACCGCATCATCCCGGCCTCGGCCCGAGGAGTCTGACCATGATCACCTCCGTCCTGCGACTCACGAGCGGGCGCATCGCCGTCGGCCTGCTGGCGTTCATCGGCTTCCTGGCGCTGTTCGGCCAGCTCATCGCGCCGTACGACCCCATCAAGGGATCGGACCTGCAGCTCGCCGGTCCGTCGGGCTCGCACTGGCTGGGGACCGACTACCTCGGGCGCGACGTGCTGAGCCGGATCCTCGACGGATCCGCGCTAAGCGTCGGCAGCGCCCTGCTGGTCGCGGCGATCGCGCTGCTCGTCGGCGCCCTCCCGGGCATCCTGTCGGTCTACCTCGGGCCGGTCTTCGAGTGGCTCAGCCTGCGGGTCGTCGACACCCTGATCGCGCTGCCGTTCCTGGTGTTCGCGGTCGCGCTGACGACGCTGCTGGGCAACGGCGTGCTGCAGGCGATGTTCGCCGTCGGGCTGCTCGTCGCACCGGTGTTCTACCGCGTCGCCCGGTCCGCGACCCTGTCGGTGGCCCGGTCCCAGTACGTCGAGGCGGCGATCATCTCGGGCGCCTCGACGGGGTGGATCGTGCGCAAGCACGTGTGGGCCAAGATCCTGCCGCCGGTGGCGATCTCGGTCGCGCACACCGTCGGGACGGGGCTCGTGGTCATCGCGAGCCTGACGTTCCTCAACATCGGGGTCAAGCCGCCGGCGCCCACGTGGGGCGGGATCCTGGCGTCCGACCTGGGCTACCTGGGCTTCAAGCCGTACGCGCCGGTGTTCCCGATCGTCCTGATCCTGGTGGCGGTGCTCGCGTGCCAGCTGCTCGCGGACGCCATCAGGGACGTCGCGGGCGAGTCGGGCCGTGCCCTGCTCAGCGGGCGCGACGCCGACAAGGACCGATCCGAACGCCGGACGCCCGCGTCCGTCGAGAGCTGAAGGAGACCGACTGATGACTGCCCACCAAGCGCGTCACGACGACGTCGTGCTGGACGTCCGTGACCTGCGGATCCGCCACACCGGCACGGGGACCGACCTCGTGAAGGGGGTGAGCCTGTCGGTCCGACGGGGTCGCGTGCTGGGCATCGTGGGTGAGTCCGGCAGCGGCAAGACGCTGACGTGCCGGGCCGCGCTGGGCATCCTGCCGCGGTCGATCGAGGTGAGCGGCGGGACGATCGACATCCTGGGTCGCCGCACGACCGACCTGACCAAGCGCGACTGGGTCGACCTGCGCGGCACCTCGATCTCCGCGGTGTTCCAGGACCCGTCGTCGTACCTCAACCCGTCGATCCGGCTGGGCAAGCAGGTGCAGGAGGTGCTGCGGGTCAAGAAGGGACTGTCGCGGCGGGCGGCGAAGCAGGAGGCGCTCGAGCTGTTCGCCGCGGTCCACCTGCGCGATCCTGCACTCGTGTACGAGCAGTACGTGCACGAGCTGTCGGGCGGGATGCTGCAACGCGTCCTCATTGCCGCGGCGATCGCCCTGAAGCCGGAGATCCTGATCGCCGACGAGGCCACGACCGCGCTCGACGTGACGGTGCAGGCCGAGATCCTCGACCTGCTCGCCGAGCTCAAGGAGCAGATCGGCCTGGCGCTGGTGGTGGTCTCGCACGACCTGGCCGTCGTCGCCCAGCTGTGCGACGACGTGGTCGTGATGCGCGACGGCGAGGTCGTCGAGCACGGCACGACGAACGAGGTGCTGCGATCGCCGCAGCACGCGTACACGCAGCTGCTGATCGCCGAGCACGAGCAGTACGGGCTCGACCGGTTCCTGCACGTCAAGGAGCTGCACCATGTCTAGCGCGGCACCGCTCCTCGACGTCGACGGCGTGGACGTCCACGTCGGTCGGGGCCGAGGACGCACGCAGATCCTTCGCTCGGTCGACCTGCAGGTCCGGCCCGGTGAGGTCGTCGGCCTGATCGGCGAGAGCGGATCGGGCAAGTCGACGCTCGCCCGAGCGGTACTGGGCCTGGCCGACGTCTCCCGCGGGCGCATCAGCGTCGGCGACGAGGAGGTGACGGCCTTCTCGGGGTCCCGGTGGCGGGGCTTCCGGCGGCGCGGCGTCGTGCAGTACGTGTTCCAGGACCCGCTGCGCAGCCTCGACGGGGACCTGACGGTCGGCGCCTCGATCGCCGAGCCGCTGCTGATCCGCGGCGGCGTCCCGCGATCGGCCGTCCACGACGCCGTGGAGCGGTTCGCGGCCACGGTCCAGCTCGACACCGCGCTGCTCGACCGCTTCCCCGGAGAGCTCTCGGGCGGACAGCGGCAGCGCGTCGCGATCGCCCGGGCGCTGATCACCGAGCCACGACTGGTGATCCTCGACGAGCCCGTCAGTGCGCTCGACTCCGCCAACCGCGTCCAGGTGCTCGACGCGCTGGCCCGGCTGAGATCGACGACCGTCGGGCTGCTCTACATCTCGCACGACCTCGGCTCGGTCGCCGGGATCACGGACCGCACGGCGGTGCTGTACCGGGGCTGCGTCGTGGAGAGCGGTGAGACGTCGGCGCTGGTCAACGATCCGCAGCACCCGTACACGCGACTGCTCGTCGGATCGGCCCCGACGCTGGCCGGTGGCGCGATCGGCCGGGCCGAGCGCGACGAGCTGCGGGCGCGGCTCGCGCTGCACGGCGCCTGACCTGCACGGCGCCTGACGATCCCGGGCACGGCGGGGACCCGCCGTGCCCGTCTCGCCGCTAGGCGATCCCCGCGAGCCGTGAGCCGCCGACGGGCGCGACCCGGCCGGCCAGCCCGGGGAAGACCTCGTCGGCGACGACCCGCAGCCCGGCGTGGTACTCCGGCGTGCCGACGGGCGCGTACGGGAGGCTGAACAGGTAGTCGGTCGAGCGGACGAACGCCCGGTCGCGCGACAACGTCTCGATGATGTCCTCGGCGGTGCCGAAGGCGATGTCGGAGTCGACCAGGTACTCCTCGACCGTCGCGAACGTCCTCTGGCCGGGCAGCGTCGCGTGCTCGCGCCTGCGCAGGTCCTCCTCGGCGACGGCGAGCGCCGCCTCGCGCGACGCGGCCGGCAGCACGCCGCGCGAGATGCCGACCCGCGGCTCGGCGGCGGATCGGTCGAACGAGCCGAGATAGCTGTCGATCAGGAGGGACTGCACGTCACCGGCCACTCCCTCGGGGGACGTGCGGTACAGCAGCAGCCCGTCGCCGGACGCGCCGGCGGCCGCCGCGGTGCGATGGGCGCCGGTGGCCTGCCACAGCCGGCGGGGAAGGCCCTGGGCCGGCGGGTACAGCGAGACGTCCTCGGCGCCGGCCGGCACCGTGCCGTCGAGCCCGAGCCGCAGCGCGTCGAGGGCCCGGGCGAACAGCGTGTCGCGGTCGCCCTCGTCGAGGCCGAAGGCGGTGTAGGCGCTGGTGGAGAAGCCGAACGGGTTGCCCTTGCCGACGCCCAGCTCCAGCCGGTCGCCGGTCAGGGTGTTGACCAGCGACGCCGTCTCGGCGACGCGGTAGGGGTGGTCGAACGCCAGGGGGAGCACGGCGGTGCCGAGCCGGATCCGGTCGGTGTGCTGCGACGCGGCCGCCAGCAGGCTCAGGGCCGCCGGGAGGCCGATGTGCGGCGAGAAGTGCGCCTCCGACAGCCACGCGGTGGAGAACCCGAGCTCCTCGGCGGTGCGGATGGCCCGCAGGACGTCGTCGTACGTCCGGCCGGGATCATCCGTCGCGGGCGGCACCACGAAGATGCCGAGGCTGCCTTCGTGGGGGGAGTCTGCGCTCATGTCGCCTCATCTCTGACCTCGCGGTCGTCGCACGTCGTCGGACCCCGTTCACCGGAGCCAGGTGCGTCAGAGGGTAGTCGCCGGGATCGTTTTGACTCGATCTGTCCACCATCTGATCAGCACAAAACCGGCGCATGGTCATCAGTACGTTTCGTTTGTGCCAACGCGGCACCAGAACGATGAGGAGACACCCATGAGGACACGGGCCCGCCGTGCAACCAGACGCGTCATCGCGTCGATCACGGCCGTGGTGGCCGCCAGCACGTTCCTGGCCGCCTGCGGCGGATCCGCCGGGAGCGCCGGGAGCTCGCAGGCGGTGATCAAGTGGGCGGTGACGAGCCCGATCCCCGCATGGGACCCGGTCGTCTCCGGCGCCACCGGCGCGACGCAGTGGCTCTCGACGGTCTACTCGTCGCTGTTCACGCTCGACGAGCAGGGCACGCCGCAGCCGGCTCTCGCGCAGGGCTGGGAGTACAACGCGGCGGGTGACCAGATCACGATCACGCTCAAGCCCGACCTCACGTTCCAGGACGGCTCGCCGATCGACGCCGAGGCGGTCGCGTACAACATCGACCGCATCAAGAGCCAGGACAACTCGGCGCTCAAGGGCTCCTACAACAACATCGAGTCCGCGACGGTCGTCGATCCGCTGACGGTGCGTCTCGACCTCGCGCAGACCGACTACCAGGTGCCGCTGCTGCTGAGCAACCGTGCCGGGCTGCTCGCGAGCAAGAAGGCGGCCGAGACCGACGTCAAGCTGCTCAACTCCAAGGCGCCCGTCGGCGCCGGCCCCTTCAAGGTCGTGGAGTTCGTCCCGGAGTCGCACATCTACCTCGAGAAGTGGGACGGCTACTGGGACGCCAAGGACATCCACGTCGACCGCATCGAGCTGCAGCTCGGCATCGACCCGACGTCGGTCGTGGCCGGTCTGCAGTCGGGCGTCTACAACTTCGCCAGCAACTTCGGCAACGCCGACATCGAGCGCGCCCGCAAGGCCGGCTTCGACGTCGTCACCGACACCAAGGCCGCGTGGGTGTCGTTCTTCCTGAGCCTGAACCTCAACCAGGCACCGTTCGACGACCCGGCGGTCGTCGAGGCCGTCCAGTACGCGATCGACCGCGACGAGTTCGTCAAGAAGCTGACGTTCGGCACGGGCGAGCCCGCGGAGCAGCCGTTCCCGTCGACGCACAAGGCGTACAGCACCGAGCTCGAAGGTCGGTACGCGTACGACCCGGCGAAGGCGCGGCAGATCCTGGCCGACGCCGGCTACCAGGACGGCGACATCCGCTTCGACCTGGTCGGCCAGAAGGGCGCCGACGAGGGCAAGGCGGAGATCCTGCAGCAGCAGCTCGCCGCGGTCGGCATCACGACCGAGATCAACATCCCGGAGCAGAGCTCGTACATCAAGAGCTACTACGGCAAGGAGCTGCCGTTCGCCTTCTACGGCTACGTCGGTCGCGACTCGCCCGTCCAGGCGCTCACGGAGCACTTCGACGCCGGCGGCATCGCGAACCTGAGCTCGCCGCAGACGTCGCCGGAGTTCCAGGCGGCCCTCGCGAAGGTGCGCTCCACGCCGATCGACGCACCGGACTACGAGGCCAACCTCAAGGCCGCCACGAAGGCCGGGTACGAGCACGGCTCGACGATCTCGCTGTACTCCAGCCCCCAGGCCTACGTGAAGGACCCGGCGATCTCGGACCTGCGCAAGATCGACGGCGTCCTGAGCTGGAAGGGCGTGACGATCGGCGACCAGTAGGCCGCACGCACCACCGTCTGCACCACCACCCACCGCACGACCACCCGATGCAAGGAGAACCACGATGGCGACCACCAAGTCCGGGCTGAAGCTGCTGGCCCACACGATCCTGCTGGCGTACGAGACCACCGAGTACCGACGCGCGTGGGAGCGCGACGAGCAGGCCGGATCCTTCGAGCGCGTCGTCGAGCGCTCCCTGCTGGTCGAGGAGGCCGGCTTCGACGGCGTCTTCTTCGGCGACGCCCCGAGCGTCCTGCGGGCCACCCTGGCCACCTCGGGCGCGTTCCCGTTCGAGCCGTTCACGCTGCTGTCGGCGCTGGCCGCGCGGACGACCCGGCTCGGCTTCATCGGCACGATCGCGACGCAGTACAACGACCCCTACAACGTCGCCCGACGATTCGCGTCGCTCGACCAGATCAGCGGCGGCCGCTCCGGGTGGAACGCCGTCACGGGGTTCTACGGCGAGCGGAACTTCGGCTTCGACGACATCATCTCCCCGGCCGATCGGTACCGTCGCGCCGAGGAGTTCGTCGACGTCGTCAAGAAGCTGTGGACGAGCTGGAAGCCCGGCTACCTCGCGCCCGACGCCGAGCAGGGCCTGTTCTACGACGTCGACAAGATCGAGAACGTCGAGCACCGCGGCGAGTTCTTCAGCGTCGAGGGACCCCTCAACATCCCGCCGTCGCCGCAGGGCCACCCCGTCGTCGTGCAGGCCGGCGGGTCCGAGAACGGGCTGGAGCTCGCGGGTCGCCACGGCGAGCTGATCTACACCGCCGCGCCGACGTTCGAGCACGGCGTCCAGCAGGTCGCGACGTACCGCGACAAGGCGGAGGCGAACGGCCGCGACCGGCACTCGATCAAGATCGTCCCGGGCCTGTACGCCTACATCGGCGCGACCCACGAGGAGGCCCTCGCCAACCGGGCCGCGACCGTCACCGACCGCGAGCTGCTCAACGGGCTCGCGCTGGTCGCGCTGGAGTACGACGGGTTCGAGCTGGACGGTCTCGACCTCGACCACGTGCTGCGCCCCGAGGACCTGCCGTCGCGCGAGGAGATCCTGGCCTCGGCGCGTCGCACCAGCCGTGCGCTGCTGTACCTGGAGTTCGCGACGCGTCCGGGCGCGACCCTGCGGTCGTTCCTGACCGAGGTCGTCACCGGGACGGGCCACACCAACATCGTGGGCTCGTACGACGAGGTGGCCGACGAGCTCGAGCGCTGGCACGCCGCCGACGCCGCCGACGGCTTCGTGCTGATGGGCACCAACTCCCTGCAGGAGTTCCTCGACGAGATCGTGCCTCGGCTCGAGGCGAAGGGCATCTACGACCGCCGTCCGGACCTGACGACGTTCCGCAGCCGCCTGGACCTCCCCGAGGTCGGGGCGCACGTCCAGACCGTCGGCGCTCCGGCCTGAGGGGGCGACATGACGGACCAGCGTCAGATCAAGCTCGGCCTGATCGTCGCCGGTGCGGGTGGTCCGGGCAGCCACAACGTGTGGCTCGACCCGGACGTCCCGACCGACGCCAGCGTCGACATCCAGTGGTACGTCCATCTCGCGAAGCTGGCGGAGGAGGCCCTGTTCGACCTGCTGTTCATCGTGGACAGCCAGTTCATCACCGAGGACTCGCCGCCGCACTACCTGAGCCGGCTCGAGCCGCTCACCCTGCTGTCCGCGGTGGCGACGCACACGTCGCGCATCGGGCTGGTCGGCACCCTGACGACGTCGTACAACGCCCCGTTCAACGTGGCTCGGCGGTTCTCCTCGCTCGACCACATCAGCGGGGGGCGGGCGGGCTGGAACGTCGTGACGAGCGTCGACGCCGGCACGTCGGGCAACTACGGGCTGGCCGAGCACTACGACTACGACACCCGGTACCGCCGGGCCGCCGAGCACGTCAAGGTCGCCCGTGGCCTGTGGGACTCGTACGAGGAGGACGCCTTCGTCCGCGACCGCTCGACGGGACAGTTCCTCGACCCGTCCAAGCTGCACGCGCTCGACCACGTCGGCGAGCAGTTCTCGGTCACGGGGCCGCTCAACCTCGAGCGGTCGCCGCAGGGCCAGCCCGTGATCTTCCAGGCGGGCGACTCCGAGCAGGGGCGTGATCTCGGTGCCGAGATCGGCGAGGGGATCTTCACGCACGCCAGCAGCCTCGAGCAGGCGCAGGCGTTCTACCGCGACGTCAAGGGTCGTGCCGTCTCGCGCTTCGGTCGGGAGCCGGACGACCTGGTCGTCCTACCCGGGATCGACGTCACGGTCGGCGACACCGACGAGGACGCCCGAGAGATCCATGCGGCGCACAGCCGCAGCGACCACTCGTTCGACCAGGCGCTCGCCGAGTTCGGCCGGCCGTATGCGTGGCACGACTTCCGTCAGTACGATCTCGACGCGCCGTTCCCGCAGGACGCGGTGCGCCACGCGGAGCGCGGCGGGCGGACCGGTGCGGAGTCGATCGCCCGGCTCGCCCGGGAGCAGGGGCTGACGCTGCGGCAGGTCGTCGAGCTGACGCAGCAGCGGTCGCCGGGCCAGTTCGTCGGCTCCGCCGAGACCGTCGCGAACCGACTGCAGGAGTGGTGGGAGGCGCGCGGTGCCGACGGCTACAACATCCACGCCCGGCACCCGGCGCAGCTGACCCGGTTCGTGCGGGAGGTCGTGCCGATCCTCCAGGAGCGCGGCGTGTTCCGCACCGCGTACGAGTCCGGCACGCTGCGCGGCAACCTGGGGCTGAGGGTCCCGGAGAACCGGTACACCGCCGCGCGCCGCGTGCCGCTCGGAGCGAATGCATGAGCACGTGCCGTTGATCGACGCCGCCGAGGTCCGCGCCCTCCTCCTGGCGCGGTCCGAGGTGGCGCTGCTCGACGTCCGCGAGGAGGACCCGTTCGCCCAGGAGCACCCGCTCTGGGCGGCCAACCTGCCGCTGTCGCGGCTCGAGCCGGACGCATGGCGCCGCATCCCGCGGCGCGACGTGCCGGTCGTGGTCTACGGCGTCCACGCGGGTCACGACCTGGCGCCGGTCGCGGCGCGGCGGCTCCGGGACCTCGGGTACGTCGACGTCCGTGAGCTCGACGGCGGCCTGGCCGGGTGGGTCGCCGGCGGGGGAGAGGTCTTCCGCGACGTCAACGTGCCGAGCAAGGCATTCGGTGAGCTGGTCGAGTCGGTGCGGGACACCCCGTCCCTGTCGGCGCGCGAGGTGCAGGAGCGACTCGCGGCGAGCAGCCCGGTCGTGATCGACGTCCGCCGCCCCGACGAGTACCGGGCGATGAGCATCCCGACCGCCGTCAGCCTGCCCGGCGGGGAGGCGGTGCTGCGCATCCGCGAGCTCGCGCCGGACCCGACGACGCCGATCATCGTCAACTGCGCGGGGCGCACGCGCAGCATCATCGGCACGCAGTCGCTCATCAACGCAGGCGTCCCCAACCCCGTCGTCGCCCTGCGCAACGGGACGATCGGCTGGACGCTCGCGGGCCAGGAGCTCGAGCACGGAGCCGTGCTCACGGGCTCGCCCGTCGTGGCGCCTGAGCACCTGCGAGCGGCCCGCAGCGGGGCCCGGGACGTCGCCGACCGCGCCGGGGTCCGCCGGATCGGGCCCGATGCCGTGGCGTCCCTCGTCGACCCGACGCGCACCACGTACTTCCTGGACGTCCGCACCGAGGAGGAGTACGTCCGCGGCCACCTGCCCGGTTTCCGGCACGTGCCCGGCGGGCAGCTGGTCCAGGAGACCGATCACGTCGCGCCGGTGCGGGGAGCCCGCCTGGTGCTCGCCGACGACGACGGCGTTCGAGCGTCGATGACGGGCTCGTGGCTCGCCCAGATGGGCTGGGAGACGTACGTCGTGGACCCGGGCGGCGATCTGACCGAGCACGGTCACCCGGCCCCGCACCGACCTCGTCCGCCGAGCGTCGACGAGGTCACGCCCGACGTGCTGGCCGGCTGGATCGACCACGGCGACGCCGTCGTCGTCGACGTCGGACCCGGGCGCGGGTTCGCACGGGGACACGTCCCGGGTGCGTGGTTCGCGATCCGGGCCCAGCTCGAGCCGGCGCTGGCGGGGCTGCCGGCCGGGCGACTCGTGCTGACCTCGCCGGACGACGAGCTCGCCCGCTGGGCCGCGTCCGACGTGCAGGCCGCCGGGCGCGACGTCGTCGTCCTCGCCGGCGGCACCGATGCGTGGTCGTCGGCGGGCCACGACCTGGACACGGGCCTCGACCGGCTGCTGACCCCCGTCACGGATCGCTATCGTCGGCCCTACGAGGGCGTCGACAACCACCACGACGCGATGCAGGCCTACCTGGACTGGGAGCTCGGCCTGATCGCACAGCTCGATCGCGACGCCACCCACTTCTTCCACGTCGTCTGACCCCGAGAGGAATCCCATGACCGTCGTGCCCGTCACCACGGACGTCCCCGAGCTCGCCGAGCTCGTGGCGACGCTCGAGTCGCTGATCGCGCTCGGGCTCCCCGAGGAGGAGCTGACCCGTCGCGTCGCCGACGAGCTCACCGAGACCCTGGCCCGGGGCTTCGAGCTGGACGAGTCCGTGACCCGTCCGGACCCGGACCGCTACGTCATGTACCCGCTGCACGTCGCGGCCGACGGCTCCTTCTCGATCGCCAGCGCGGTCTGGAACGTGGGGCAGGGAACGCCCGTCCACGGCCACGAGACGTGGGGCGTCGTCGGCATCCACTCGGGCGTCGAGGTCGAGACCCGGTTCGCCAAGCCGACCGTGCCGGACGAGCCGCTCGTGCAGCTGGGCACCGAGGAGTGGGGAGCCGGCGAGGTCACGGTGTGCTGCACGCTCGACGACGACGTCCACCAGGTGCGCTGCGGCGGCGACGTCCCGGTCGTCGGGATCCATGTGTACGGCGCCGACATCGGCACGCTGCGGCGACGCAGCTACGTGCCCGAGACGGGCGAGGTCTCGTGGTTCGTCTCGACCTGGGCGCGACCTGACGAGCGGTCTGTGGTCTGAGGCACATTGTGGCGGAGAACCTCTCCGCGTAGGCTGATGGCGCTCGTCTCCGAGCTCCAGCTCCAGAAAGTCGTGATGCCCCGTGCGCTCTGAACGCGCTGCTGCCATCGCCCTCGCGGCGATCCTGACCCTCCAGCTCATGCTGACCCTCGACGCGCAGGTCATGACGGTCGCGCTGCCGAGCATCCGCGCGGACCTCGACTTCTCGAAGGCCCAGCTGTCGTGGATCCCCAACGCCTACGCCATCACGTTCGGCGGTCTGATCCTGCTGGGCGGTCGCCTCGGCGACGCCTTCGGCCGTGCCCGCGTCTTCCTGATCGGCACGGGCGTCTTCGTCGTGGCCTCCCTGATCGGCGGCCTGGCGTTCGACCCGATCTCGCTGATCGGCGCCCGCGTGCTGCAGGGCGTCGGTGCGGCGATCGCCGCGCCCAGCGTCCTGGCGCTCATCCTGACGATGGCCAAGGACGCCGCCGCCCGCGCGCGGGGCATGGCGCAGTTCACCGCGATCTCGGCGATCGGCGCCTCGGCGGGCCTGATCCTCGGAGGCGTCCTGACGGATCTGGCGTCGTGGCGGTGGGGCCTGCTCCTCAACGCGCCGATCGGCATCGTGGTCATGATCATCGTCAAGCGGCTCGTGCCCGACACGACACGTCACCGTCAGGAGCGCTTCGACGTCCCCGGTGCGCTGCTGGCGACCCTCGGCTCCGTCTCGCTGGTGTGGGCGTTCATCCACGCCGCCGACCACGGCTGGGGCAACGGCGGCACCATCGCGTTCTTCGCCGCGGCCGTCGTGCTCATCAGCATGCTCGTGGTGGCCGAGCGTCGCATCGCCACGCCGCTCATCGCGATCCACCTGCTGAACGACCGCGCCCGCGTCGGCGCGCTGATCAACATGGGTCTGACGCTCGGCGCCCAGTTCAGCATGCTGTTCCTGATCGCGCAGTACCTGCAGCAGGTGCTCGACCTCAACCCGCTCCTGGCCGGTCTCGCGTTCCTCCCGCTGACGATCACGATCGGCACCGTGACGCAGTGGGTCCCGCGCTGGGTCGTCCGGTTCGGCGCCCTGCCGCTGCTCGTGCCCGGAGGTGTCCTGATCGCGCTGAGCTTCGTGCTGTGGGCGCCGCTGGACGAGTCCAGCAGCTACGTGGGCGTGCTGATCCCGCTGATCGTGCACGCGCTCGGATGTGCCCTCATCTTCACGGCGGGCACGATGGTCGCGCTCGACCGGGTCCCCGACGCCGATGCGGGGTCGGCCTCCGGCATGCTGCAGATGGTGCAGCAGATCGGTGGCGCCCTGGGCATCGCCGTGGTCGTGTCGGTGTACTCCGCGAACAGCGTCGAGAACGAGTTCGTGCCCGGCCTGGACGCCGCGTTCTGGACCGCCGGTGGACTGGCGGCAGTCGCTGCCCTGGTGGCTCTCGTGACGATCCGGGGCGGCGGCCTCGGCCACCAGTCCGAGGCCGGCCTGGTGACGTCGGGTTCGGAGGCGAAGGACGGTGGCTCCACACCCGCGTGAGGTCGTCGCACGCGAGAACCGCGTGCGGATCCTCGCCGCGGCGATGGACGTGATCGAGCGGGAGGGCACGATGGCCTCCCTCAACGAGATCGCCAAGCTGGCGGGGGTGGGGGCCGGCACCCTGTACCGCCACTTCCCGAACCGTGACGCCCTGCTGGCCGAGGTGCTGAGCACCTGGATCAGCCGGGTCAGCGAGGCCGCCGAGGGATGGACCGTGACGTCGCGGTCCGACCTGGTCGACTACCTCGAGCACGTCGCCGGCATCGCCAACTCCTACCGGGGCCTGTCGTCGGTCATCGCCGCCACGATGGACGACGAGGAGTCGCCGCTGCACGACGCGCACGGAGCGACCCTGACGGCCAACGACGTGGTGTTCGACCGGGCGCGTGAGGCGGGCCTGGTGGCGGGTCCCGTCGACGCCCGCAACGTGGCCCTGCTGGTCACGGGCGTGGCCATGGTCGCCGACCAGAGCGACATGCCGCGGGCGCAGCTGCGGGCCATGCTGGAGGTCGTCCTGGCCGGGCTGGTCGGGGACCAGGCCTGACCGTCCGGCGTCAGGCGGAGCCGGCCCCTCGCGGCCACCACGGTGGCATCTGGTCGAGCACGCTGTCGGCCCAGGCGACGGGGTCCTCGCCGTCCGACACGGCCCACGCCTCGAACGCGCCGGCCAGACCGGCGGCGGTGAAGGGGACGGCGACGTGCTCCAGCACGTCGAGCGCGACGCCGTGGCTGCGCCAGATCTCCAGCGCGATCTCGACCCGGCCCGTGAACGTCGCCTCGAGCGAGCGTCGGAACAGCGACGAGGTGCTCGACTCGAACGCGGCGCGGAAGATCGGCCGGTCGCGGGCGACGACCCGGATGGCCTCCACGAGCGTCTCGTGGAACTCCGCTCCGACCTCCGCGATCGACATGCCGGTCGTGTCCGGGACGCCGAGGGGCGCGTCGATCTCCTCGACGAGCATCGCGCTCAGCAGCTCGCCCACGCTGTCGTGGTGCGTGTAGAACGTCGTGCGGCGGACGCCGGCCACGCGGCAGAGCTCGCTGACGGAGATGGCGTCGAGCGGCCGGTCGGCGAGCGACTCCCGCAGCGCCGCACGGAGGGCGGCCACCGTGCGGCGCGTGCGGGGATCGGTCATGCAGTCATCGTGTCAGGACGACGTGTCACGCCATCGTCAGGACTGCCTTGACGGACGCGCCCGACTGGGTGTCGGCGATGGCCTGCTCGATGTCCTCGAACGCGTACGTCGTGATGAGCTCGTCGAAGGGGAACAGTCCGGCCTGGTACAGGGCCAGCATCTGCGGGATGAACACCTGCGGGACGGCGTCGCCCTCGATCGCTCCGACGAGCGTCTTGCCGGCGCCGCTGACGAGCCCGACCGGGATCGTGGCATCGGGCTTGCCGACGCCGACGACCGCGATGCTGGCACCGAAGCGGGTCGCCTCGACGACGTTCTCGATGACGGCGGGCACCGCGGTGGTGTCGACCGCGTAGTCGGCGCCGAGTCCGCCGGTGATGGACATGATCGTCTCGACGACGTCGTCGGTCCTGCCGTTGACGAGGTGGGTCGCACCGAGCTTCTTGGCGAACTGGAGCCGCTCGTCGAGCACGTCGAGCGCGATGATCGTCGTCGCGCCGGCGACCTTGGCGGCCATGATGGCGGACAGGCCGACCGCACCGGTCCCGGCGACGATGACGCTGGAGCCCGCCGGGACGGCCAGCGAGTTGAGCACGGTGCCCGCACCGGTCTGGATGCCGCAGCCGAGGGGGCCGACGATCTCCAGCGGAACGCCCTCGGGGACCTTCACGAGGTTGCGGGCGCTGACGATCGCGTGGGTCGCGAACGACGACTGGCCGAAGAAGGCGCCGTGGACGGTCTCGCCCTCGGGGGTCCGGAGCGTCGTGGAGCCGTCCTCGCGCACGCCCCCGAGGTTGAGCAGCATGAAGTTGAGGCAGTACGCCTCGCGGCCCGTCAGGCAGTTGGCGCAGTGCCCGCACGAGGCGAACGACGCTGCGACGTGGTCGCCGACGGCGACGTCGGTGACGTTGTCGCCGACCTGCTCGACGACACCGGCACCCTCGTGCCCGAGGACGATCGGGTACGGGCTGGGGATGTCGCCGTTGACCATCGCCAGGTCGGTGTGGCACAGGCCGGTCGCGACGATCCTGACGAGGACCTCGGAGGGGGCGAGGTCGTCGAGGACGACGTCCTCGAAGGTGAAGCCGGAGCCGATGCCGCGGATGACGGCGGCTCGCGCGGTGGAGGTCATGGTGGTGCCTTTCTCGATGGTGACGTCACGTCGGGGGGTGCAACGTCAGGATCAGGAGAGGCCGGCGCCACAGGTGCGTGACGATTCAACGATACGGGACGTATCGACACCTGTCGGAAAATGTGGGATGAGTCTCACGGGGACGACGACGGCCCGCCTCCGAGGGAGGCGGGCCGTGCGACGTGAGCGGTCGAGATCAGGCGATGAGGCGGGCGCGCGCCTGCTCGTACTCGGCCGTCAGGCGCGCGATGAGCTCGGCCGCGGGGACGACGCTCGTGATCGCGCCGACGCCCTGGCCGGCGCCCCAGATGTCCTTCCACGCCTTGGGGTCCGAGCTGCCGCCGGCGCCGAAGTTCATCGCGCTCGGGTCGGAGACGGGCAGGTCGTCGGGGTCCAGGCCCGCGGCCGCGATGCTGCCCCGCAGGTAGTTGCCGTGGACGCCGGTGAACAGGTTGCTGTAGACGACGTCGGACGCGGAGCTGTCAGCGACCATCTGCTTGTAGCCGGGCTCGTTGTTCGACTCCTCGGTCGCGAGGAACGCCGAGCCGACGTACGCGAAGTCGGCGCCGGCGGCCTGGGCGGCCAGGATCGAGCGTCCGTGCGCGATGGCGCCCGACAGCAGCAGCGGACCGTCGAACCAGCTGCGGATCTCCTGCAGCAGCGCGAAGGGCGACTGGGTCCCGGCGTGGCCGCCGGCTCCTGCCGCCACGGCGATCAGGCCGTCGGCGCCCTTGTCGATCGCCTTGTGCGCGAACTCGTTGTTGATGACGTCGTGCAGGACGATGCCGCCGTACGAGTGGACCGCCTCGTTGATCTCGGGCCGTGCCCCCAGGGACGTGATGACGATCGGCACGCGGTGGGCCACGATCGTGGCCATGTCCTCCTCGAGGCGGACGTTCGAGCGGTGCACGATCTGGTTGACCGCGTACGGGCCGACCGGGAGGTCGGGGTGGGCGGCCTTGAAGTCGGCCAGCTCGGCGTCGATGCGGGTCAGCCAGTTCTTCAGCTCCGAGGCCGGGCGGGCGTTGAGCGCCGGGAAGGCGCCGATGATGCCGGCTTTGCACTGGGCGATGACCAGCTCGGGGCCGGAGGCGATGAACATCGGCGATGCCACGACGGGCAGGGCGAGTGGCTGGTTCAAGATGTCGGGCAGTCCCACTGGGTGTCCTCACGTCGGGTCGAAGGGGTCGACCTGAATCTAGCGAGCGGACGACAAGTGTGCAACTCGTTGCATACCCCGGGGGGGGGCAGGGCCGCCGGCAGGATGTGGGCAGTAGACGGGCCGAAACGGGCACGTGGGGCAGTTTTCCGCCCAGAGCGGCAGGTCACGGTCGCGCGGCGTCGGTCCATGCGTCGTACAGGTGCTGCGGAGACGTCGGACCTCCGAGCGTCATCTGCGTCATCACGATCGAGATCGTGCCGGTGGACGGGGTGACGTAGCCGGACGTCCCCGTGCCGCCGACCCAGCCGTAGCGGCCGATCACGTTCCAAGGCTCTCGATCGGCGATGTCGACGCCACCGCCGAAGCCCCAGCCCTGGCCGTCCAGGAACAGCTCGGCCAGCGCCTCCTGGCCCGGCGTCAGGTGGTTGGTCATCAGCTGGTCCACGGCGCGGCCCGACACCAGCCGCACTCCGTCGATCTCGCCGCGCCCCAGCAGGAGTCGCAGCAGTCGGTGCCAGTCGTCGACCGTCGACACGAGTCCGCCGGCTCCCGAGGCGAGCGGCGGCGGTGATGCCCACTGGTCGTCGGGCGCGTCGACGAGCGAGAAGCCGTCGGCCGTGTCGCCGTCGTACAGGCACGCGAAGCGGTCGCGCCGATCGGCCGGCACGAAGAAGCCCGTGTCGGTCATCCCCAGTGGCTCGAGGACGTGTTCCGCGAGCACGTCGGCCAGACCCGTGCCGCAGACCCGCTCGAGCAGGATGCCGAGCACGTCGAGGCTGATGTCGTACAGGAACGCACGGCCCGGCTGAGCCGCCATCGGCGTCGCGGCCAGCACCGCCAGGTAGTCGTCGGCGGCTGGGATCGCGGCCGGCAGCGGCCCGGTGGGTCGCAGCAGGCGTCCGATCTCCGCCACGGCGGGCGACGAGAAGTCCGACGCGAAGCCCCAGCCCGACCGTGACGTCAACAGGTCCAGCACCGTGACGGCGCGGTCAGCCGGCACGACGTCGTCGAGCGGCCCGCCGGGCGACGCCACGACGACCGGTGCGTCGAGCTCGGGCAGCCACCGCCGGATCTCGTCGTCGAGCGTCAGCGCGCCGCCCTCGACGAGCATCGTGGTGGCGAGCGCCGTGACGTTCTTGGTCATCGACGACACCCGCACGATCGTGTCGCGCGTCATCGGCACCCCGCCGTCGACGTCCGCGAGACCGACCGCGGCGACGTCGACCTCGCCGCGCCGGGACGTCAGCGCGACGGCGCCTGCGACGGTCCCACGATCGACGTGCGTCTGCAGGACCTCCCCGACTCCCCTCATGCCGCCACCCCAAGATGTGGGCAGAAAGCGGGCCGTATGGGGCGTTCGAGCCCGTCAGGTGCCCACATCCTCAGGCCGACTGCTCGTCCAGGGTCGGGTAGTCGGTGTAGCCCTTCGCGCCGCCGCCGTAGAACGTGTCGGGATCCGGCTCGTTGAGCTCGGCACCGGTGCGCCACCGCGTCGCAAGGTCGGGATTGGCCAGGTACTCGCGCCCGACCGCGACGAGGTCGGCCAGCCCGCCGTCGACGATCCGCGCCACCTCGTCGAGGTCCGTGACGTTCGAGAAGCCGGTGTTCGCGATCAGGATGCCGCCGAACCGTGCCCGCAGGTCGGTGACCAGGTCGGACGCCGGATCGCCCAGCACGCTCAGGTAGGCCAGGCCGAGCGGGGCGAGCCCGTCGACGAGGTGCCCGTACGTGGCGGCGACGTCGTCGGCGTCCTCCTCGAGGGCGCCTTGGATGTTGTGGGCCGGCGAGATGCGGATGCCGACCCGGTCGGCGCCGATCGCATCGGCCACCGCGGCCGTCACCTCCAGCGTCAGGCGCGCCCGGTTCTCCGGCGAGCCGCCGTACCGGTCGGTGCGCTCGTTCGACGACGGCGCGAGGAACTGGTGCAGCAGGTACCCGTTGGCCGAGTGGATCTCGACGCCGTCGAGCCCGGCCTCGATCGCGCTGCGGGACGCGTGGACGAAGTCCTCGACGATGCCGGGCAGCTCATCGGTCTCCAGCGCCCGGGGGACGACGTGGTCGAACGAGCCGTCAGCCGTCACCATCTGGCCGGGCGCGGGGATCGCACTGGGCGCGACGGTCTCCAGGCCGTGCTTGTTGTCGGGGTGCGCGATGCGCCCGACGTGCATCAGCTGGACGACGATCGTGCCGCCCTGGGCGTGGACCTCGTCGGCCACGGACCGCCAGCCGGCGATCTGCTCGGGCGAGTGGATGCCGGGCGTGTCGAGGTAGCCCTGGCCCACGGCACTGGGCTGGGTGCCCTCCGTGATGACGAGGCCGGCCCCGGCACGCTGGCCGTAGTAGGTCACCGCGAGGTCGCGCGGCACCTGGCCCTCGCCGGCGCGGTTGCGGGTGAGGGGCGCCATGACGAAGCGCTGCGGGAGATCCCAGGCACCGACCGTGATCGGCTCGAACACATCGGACACGTCTGCTCCTGTACGTCGCGGTGGCGCCGCCGGTCGACGTGCGCCTCAGGCGAGGTACCCCTGGCGGTAGGTCGGAAACTGCGGCACCCAGCCGCTCGCGCGGAGCCGGGCGTTGCTGAGCCGCTTGCCGGTCCCGCGCGACGGATCGGCGGCCGGCGGGACGGGTGCGCCCAGCCGATCGGCCACGAACGCCGCCACGTCGCCAAGCTGCGACGGCTCGTCGTCGGTGCCGACGTACAGCCGCTCCGGCGGCTCCGCACGGGTCAGCAGGTGCACGACGGCCGCCGCGGCGTCGTCGCGGTGGACGCGGTTGGTCCAGCGGTGCGGATCGCCGACCTCGCCGCGACGCACCTGCTCCACGAGCCGGGGTTCGCCGTGCCCGTAGAGGCCCGAGAACCGCAGCACGGTCCCCGCCGGCAGCCGCTCGAGGAACAGCCGCTCCGCCTCCAGCAGCATCCGACCGGGGCCGTCGACGGGACGCGGGGGCGTCAGCTCGTCGAGCACCTCGTCGGGATCGGCGTCGCCGTACACCGCGGTGGACGAGACGAGCACGGCACGCCGGGGTGACTGGCCCGCGGCCTCGACGGCGTCGAGCGCGCGTGCCATCCCGTCGACGTACGTGCGGCGGTACGACTCCTCGGTGCGCGGGCGCGCGGTCAGCGCGACGACGAGGTGCGCGAGGTCGAGCGGCGGGAGCCGCGGCGCGTCCACCGTCAGATCGGCCGACAGCCCGTGCAGCGGGGCCGGGACGAGATCGCCCCGGCGTCGGATCGCGACGACCTCGTGGCCGAGCGTGGCCAGTCGCAGGCCGATGTCGGCCCCGAGGTCGCCGCAGCCGACCAGCAGGACGTCCGGCGTCAGAACGGCGGCCACGGGATCGCCGGCATGTCGCCGCGGGGTCGGGGGAAGCGACGCTTGGCGAGCAGGCGGTCGCACCGGGCGGCGCACGCACCCAGCTCCCGGTCGGTCAGCAGCGGTGCCAGGGCCGCGCCGAGCTCGCCGCCCAGGGCCACGCGCACCCGCTCGACGCCCTCCAGCTCGTACGGCTCCAGCGGCTCGCCGACCCATCCCCAGAGCACGGTCCGCAGCTTGTGGTCGGTGTGGAAGGTCAGTCCGTGGTCGATGCCGTGCCGGTGTCCGCCCGCCATCTCCAGGACGTGGCCGCCCTTGCGGTCGGCGTTGTTGGTGACGACGTCGAACACCGCCATGCGGCGCAGCTCGGGGGAGTCCTCGTGGATCAGCGAGACGGGGCGGTCCTGCGCGTCGTAGCCGTCGAACACGTGGCGCCAGCCCTCGGTGGGCACCTCGTCCGCCGCGACGAGGTCGACGGCGTCCTGGGCCGGGTCGACGTCCTGCCACAGCTGCACCATCCCGACGCCCAGGGGGCCGTCACGCAGCCACGTGCGGGGGACGACGTCCCAGCCGAGCTCCTCGGACACCAGGTAGGCGGCGGCCTCGCGACGGGCCAGGTTGCCGTCGGGGAAGTCCCACAGCGGCTGCTCGCCGGTGACGGGCTTGTAGACGATCCGGACGTCCCCGATGCTGCCGACGAAGGTCGCGTTGGAGGCCGCCATGACGCGCCCCTCCAGCTCGATGTCGCCGGTGAGGAGGTCCGCTGCGTCCGTCACCGGAACCCTTCGGGCAGCTCGCAGACGTGCTCGTCGGAGTCCATCGGCTCCCGGCACAGCGGGCAGATCGGGCGACCGGCTCCCACGACCTCGCGGGTGCGCTTGGCGAACGCCCGCGCCGTGCCGACGGGGATGCGGATCCGCAGCACCTCGTCGGGCTCGATCTCGATCTCCTCGACGTTCTCGAGCTCCTCGGGATCGATGAGCGGGATCGGGAACGCGTCGATCACGAGCTGGGCCGTGGTCGGGTCCCAGCCGAGGCTCATCGCGCCGGCGCGGAACTGCTCCTCGACGGGCTGGGCGAGGGGATCGTTGTCGACCAGGCCCTCGGGCGTCAGCGCCGGGATGCTGAAGGGATTGCCGTCCTCGGCCATCAGCCCGTCGAGCACCTCCTCGATGCGCTCGGACAGGGCGGCTGCCTGCTCCTTCTCGAGGGCGACGCTCACCAGGTTCTTGCCGGCCTGTGCCTGCAGGTAGAACGTGCGGGCGCCGGGCTGGCCGACCGTGCCGACGACGAGCCGGTCGGGCCAGTCGAATCCGTGGACGATGGGGGGCATGGGGCAATCCTAGGAGCGATCGGAAGCGGGGGCCGCAGGACCCGCCCCGCCGCCGACCTGGGCGTCCTCGGCGGGCGGGGTCGCGCGCAGCCACGACAGGTCGCCGGCATCGGTGTTGGTGGCGACGACGTCGGGACGGCTCGCGCCGTAGCGGATGATCGAGACCGACGCGGGGTTGACGTTGATGCGCTGGAACAGGTCGAGGTGCATGCCGTAGGCATCGGCCAGGATCGACTTGATGATGTCGCCGTGGCTGACCGCGACCCACACGGCGCCGGGGCCGTGCTCGGCCTCGAACGCGGCGTCGTGGCGCCGGATCGCGGCGACCGACCGGGCCTGCATCGTGGCCATCGACTCCCCGCCGGGGAACACCGCCGCCGACGGCTGGGTCTGCACGACCTTCCAGAGGTCCTCCTGGGCCAGCTCGGAGAGCTTGCGGCCCTGCCAGTCGCCGTAGTCGCACTCCGTGATGCCCTTGTCGATCGACGTGGTCGGCGAGCCCTCCTGGTGCGACAGGATCGCCCGCGACGTCTGCCGACAGCGCTCGAGGGGACTGGAGACGACGCCGACGAGCGGTACGACGCCGAGCCGCCGGCCCGTGCGGTCGGCCTGGCCCCGCCCGACCTCGTCGAGCCTGACGCCGGCGGTGCGACCCGCCAGCAGGCCGCTCGCGTTCGCGGTGGTGCGGCCGTGCCGCACCAGGATCACCGTGGCCATGCCACGAGCCTAGAGGCCGCCCGACGACTCAGCGTCGGCGGCTGCCGAGCATCTCCTCGACCGTCGCGAACTTGACCCGCGGGCGTCCGGTGGTGGCACCACGCGACCGCTCGAGGGCGTCGATGCGCTTCATGCGCCGACGGTCGACGACGTCGAGCCCGCGCGACCTGAGCAGGCGCACGAACGCCCGGGGGCTGCGCGGCGGGGACGGGAGGCGTCCCTCCCGGGCGTCGGACAGCAGGGTCGCGACGGTCTGCTGGGCGTCGGCCCGGTTGGCGCCGATGCCGCCCACGGCCCCGCGCTTGATCCAGCCGACGACGTAGGTGCCCGGCAGGGGGGTGCCGGTCGACGGGTCGACGACGCGTCCCGCGACGTGCGGCACGGTCGCGGTGACGTCGTCGAACGGCAGGGACGCGACGGGGGACCCGCGGTGACCCGTCGAGCGGACCACGAGGCCGGTGCCCACGGGCAGCGACGAGGTCGCGCCGGCCCGACGCAGGCGGACCCCCTCGACCCGGCCGGTGCCGGTGATCTCCTCGACCGTGCGGTGGAAGGCGAGCACGAGCCGGCGTCCGGCGGGCGGCGCGGTCGACCAGTCGATCTCGACCTGCGGCAGGTCGCGCAGCAGAGCGGCCGTCGACCCGGCCGGCGCCGCGGCAATCTCGGCCGCCACCTGCGCGTCCGCGTCGACCACGACGTCGATGCCCCGCGGCATCATGAGCAGCTCGGGCCGGGTGAACGCGGCCTGCTCGGGTCCACGGCGACCCACGACGAGGACCTCTCGCACCGACGACGTGCGCAGAGCAGCAAGGGCGTGGTCGGCGATGTCGGTGCGCTCCAGCGCCGCGACGTCGCCGAGCAGGATGCGGGCGACGTCGAGCGCGACGTTGCCGTTGCCGATCACGACGACGCGATCGGTCGACACGTCGATCGCGGCGGCGTCGACGTCGGTGTGGCTGTTGTACCAGCCGACGACCTCGGGGGAGCCGTGCACGCCGCGCAGGTGCTCCCCGGGCACGCCGAGCGGGCGGTCGAGGCGGGCGCCGACCGCGTAGACCACGGCGTCGTGGTGCTCGAGCAGGTCGGCGTGGCTCACGTCGCCGCCCACGTCGACGTTGAGGTACATCCGGGTGCGGGGGTGGTCGTACGTCCAGGTGAACATCTCGCCCAGGCGCTTGGTGTCGGGGTGGTCGGGCGCCACGCCGGCGCGGACCAGTCCGCCGGCGACGGGGAGGCGGTCGATCATCGACACCTGGGCCGACGACGTCGTGAGCAGCTCGCGTGCTGCGTACGAGGCCGCGGGCCCCGTGCCGACGACGGCGACGCGCAGGGGGCGTTCGCGGGGGGCCTCCACGACGGGGAACGTCGGCGCGGACCACGGCACGTCGTCCGTGCGATCGGCGTAGAAGGCGGCGTTGATCTCTCCGAAGACCTGCTCGTCGCCCGTCAGCAGGTCGAGGGGCTTGATCGCCGAAACGGGGCACGCGTCGGCGCAGGCGCCGCAGTCGATGCACGTCCTCGGGTCGACGTAGACCATCTCGGTGGTCCCGAAGTCGGGCTCGCCCGGGGCGGGATGGATGCAGTTGACCGGGCACACCGACATGCACGAGGCATCGGCGCAGCAGGCCTGGGTGACGACGTACGTCATGGCGGGTCCTTCGCGATCAGAGCATGTGGACGGCGCGGTAGCGACGCATCGCGGCCGGCGTGAGGAGGCCCGACTCGGACAGGAAGTCCATCAGGTGCACGCAGCTGAGCCGCATCAGGTTGTGGTGGTGCTGGTTGGCCTTGGCGGCCGCGACGGCGCGGGCGCGGTCGAGCCCGGCCGCCTCGTAGACCGCGGGGTTGACCATGCTCCTCACGATCACGAACGCCGCCGAGGCGATGACCCAGGCGCTCTGACGACGCCGCAGCGCGCTGACGCCGTCGAGGTGCTGACGGATCTCGTGCCGCGCGAACTTCATGTGCCGCGCCTCCTCGACGACGTGGATCCTGCTCGTGGTGCGGACGATCGGCAGCACGTCCTCGCCGCGCATCCAGTCGCGCTGCATGACGTCGAGGATCTCCTCGGCGACGAGGATCGAGCCGTAGGCGATCTCGTTGGCGGCGACGGTCTTGAGGACGCGGGCCACCTCGATGACGGCCCGGTGCGGGACGTAGTGCGGGACGCCCATCGTCTGGCAGGCGCGGGCGAACATCAGTGAGTGGCGGCACTCGTCGGCGATCTCGGTCAGGGCGAACTGGAACTCCGAGCCCGTCACGTCGCCGGTGTACTGCTCGCGCAGCAGCATCTGCTGCAGGATCATCTCGAACCAGATGCCGGTGCTCATGATCGAGCCGACCTCGTGGCGGGTCAGCACGACGCGCTGCTCCTCGGTCATCTCGTCCCACAGGTCGGTGCCGTACAGCGTCGACCACTCGGGGTTGAGGCCGTGGTGGCTCGGGTCGAGCGGGGTGTCCCAGTCGACCTCGGTCTGCGGGTCGTACGACAGCTGCTGCGAGGACGCGAGCAGGCGGGCCAGGGCGTCGTCGGGATCGATGGACGTGCGGAACTCGTCGGCGGTGACGGTCATCAGAACCTCCAGAAAGATGTGACATCAACAATGTGACATCGTCAGTGAACCGTACCATACCGAGGGTATGCAAGATCCTCGCGGAATCCCGACCGTGCCGGGACGCACCACGGCCGCCGAGCGCACGAGGCGATCGGCGGCCGTGGGGGCCGGGTGGTCACATCCCGAGGAGCAGCTCCACCAGGTTCTTCGGCGTCGGCTTGGTCGGCGCGGGCGTGGGCGCCGGCTTCGTGGGCGTCGGCTGGGCGACCGGGTCCTTGATGGGCTCCTTCACGGGCTCCTTGACGGGATCGGGATCCTTGGTCGGCGACGGCTCGGAGTCGGGCTTCGACTCGGGTGCGGAGCCGGGGCTGCTGCGCGGGGCGGGAGCGGTCCGCGGCGCGGTCGTCGGCGTCGAGCGGCTGCCGGTGGTGCCACCGGACGACCGCGCGGGTGTCCCGGGGGTGGT
>Ga0247730_1000251_pt1 | contig 48552 bp, 48 predicted proteins | sample UWRJL073202C2_FD_180959 | JGI IMG/M metagenome (GOLD analysis project Ga0247730, IMG submission 180959) | Plant litter microbial communities from Arlington Agricultural Research Station in Wisconsin, United States - UWRJ-L073-202C-2 | ecosystem: Environmental > Terrestrial > Plant litter >... | reverse complement strand
CATTTGCAGCAGGTGGCGCCCAGTGATGCCAGCGTGTTGATCATCGGCGAAACCGGCACCGGCAAGGAATTGGTGGCGCGGCATATCCATAATCTGAGCGAACGGCGTCATCAGCCGTTCGTTGCGGTGAATTGCGGGGCCTTTTCCGAATCGCTGGTGGAGGCCGAGCTGTTTGGCCATGAAAAAGGCGCCTTCACCGGCGCCCTCAGTGCCAAGGCGGGCTGGTTCGAAGAAGCCAATGGCGGCACCTTGTTCCTGGATGAAATCGGCGATTTGCCGATGCCGATCCAGGTCAAGTTGCTGCGCGTGCTGCAAGAACGAGAAGTGGTGCGTCTGGGTTCGCGCAAAAGCATCCCGATCAACGTTCGAGTGCTGGCGGCCACCAATGTGCAGCTGGAAAAGGCCATCAACGCCGGACATTTCCGCGAGGATCTGTATTACCGGCTGGATGTGGTCAATCTGGAACTGCAACCGTTGCGCGAACGTCCCGGCGACATCCTGCCGTTGACCCGGCATTTCATCGAGGCTTACAGCCGCCGCTTGGGCTACGGTTCCATTCGCATCAGCGCCGAAGCCGAGCAAAAACTCAAAAGCTACAGTTGGCCGGGCAACATTCGCGAACTGGAAAATGTCATCCATCACACCTTGCTGGTGTGTCGCGATGGCGTGATTCAACGTGATGATCTGCGTTTATCCAACCTGCGCATCGAGCGTCAGGAAGACGCAGCCGCCCCTGACGACTCGGCCGAAGCCTTGCTGCACCGAGCGTTCCAGAAGCTGTTCGAAGAACAGGCCGGCGCGCTGCATGAAAAGGTCGAGGACGCGTTATTGCGCGCGGCCTATCGTTTCAGCCACTGCAATCAGGTGCACACCGCCGCGTTGCTGGGCCTGAGCCGCAACGTCACCCGTACGCGCCTGATCACTATCGGCGAACTGGCCGTCAACAAACGCCGTCCCGGTGAAAACCTGCAAGGCGACCGGCTGATGCAGCTTTCGGTCTGAACCTCGCCTAGCGGGTCGGGGTGACACGGCCCAGCACCTGATAGGCATTGAAGTTGACTGCGGTGACACGGTGTTCGCGCAGGAACGCCGTGAAGTCCTGCTCGGCATTGCGCAGGGCTTCTTCACTGGCCGTCCTTGATTGCCACAACACTTGATTAAGCACACGTTGGCCGTCGTCGCTGGCCTGAACCGTGGCGCTGATAAAGCCCGGATAGGTGCAGGTGAAACGCTCGACCTGATCGAGCAGCGCTGCGACCAACGCCGACTGCTGGCGGGAGTCGGTGGTGAACTCGATAAGTTGATTGACCAGGCGGTGACTCACAGGTTGCGTCATGTCATTTCTCCACTGTCGTGACCAAAGTCGATTGCGAACTCAGGCCTCGAAGGGTAAAACCTCTAGTTAACTAGAGGTCAAGCAGCAAATCGCCATGAACGATGCCAAGCCGAAAAACCCCAATCGACAGCTCACCGTCGGCCAACTGGCGACCCGCAGCGGCGTGGCCGTGACGGCATTGCACTTTTACGAAAGCAAAGGTTTGATCAGCAGTCAGCGCAACGCCGGCAACCAGCGGCGTTATCCCCGGGAAATGCTGCGGCGCGTGGCTTTGATCAAGGTGGCCCAGCGTTTGGGGCTGCCGCTGGCCAGCATCCACGCGGCCTTGCAAACCCTACCCGAAGGTCGCACCCCCACTGCCGCCGACTGGCAAAAACTGTCCGCGCAATGGAAAACCGAACTGGATGACCGGATCAATCGACTCACCGCGCTGCGCGACCAGCTGACAGGCTGCATTGGCTGCGGCTGCCTGTCGATGGACGCCTGCCCGCTGCGCAACTGGGGGGATAAGCTGGGCGAGCAAGGGCCGGGGCCGCAGTTGCTTGAAGGGGAATAACAATTATGGCGACGCGGCCCGTTGGAGCGAGCGGCGTTCCGACCTGCGAATCAGGCGCCTCGGTCGAGCAGGTCCACCGCGTCATCGTTCTTCGCGGGCAAGCCTCGCTCCAACAACGCCAACCGCGCGGCGAGGGCTTTGGCTTGAAGGGCGACGTCGGTGACTGCGGTGCTTTCCCACCACATGCCACGCAATGGCGGGCCCATGGCGAACAGCCGCGAGGATACTTGCCCTTGCGCATCAAGCACTGCCCCACCCGGGTCCGCTGCGATTCCCAATGCCAGCGGCCCCGGCTGAATCAACCCGCGTGCGAGCAACTGGCGAGGCAGCGGGCGGTCGACGCGGCGCCAGTCGTATTCGATGCCCGTGGAATTGATCAGCGCATCCCCGGTCACCCGTGACGTTTGCTGCTCGCCGCGCCGACGAATGCGAATCTGCAGCTGACCTGAAGGAAGCATTTCAAAACCTTGTAAGGAAGCCGCCTGAATAGTCGCTCGCCCCTGTTTGATCAGTTGGTTCAGCACTGCCGCGCCGTTCGGTGGCGAACGGTGATGATGGCTTTCCCACCAAGGCCGCACATGGCGTACGAATTGGCGACGCTGCATGTCAGTCGCCTGATTCCAAAGCCGTCCAATATTGGCTCGCACCGTGTCCAGCGGCGCTTGCCAGTCGATACCGTTCTCGATAGCCAATTCACATTGCTCGCGCAACTTGCGCACCAGTTGCCGGGTGCTGCGAATGCTCGGGTCCTCGGCGAGAAAGTCCACCCAGCTCGGCGGTTGACGGCGCACATGGGGCAGCAGCCCGTGACGCGAGAATATGTCCACAGGGCCGCGATGGCCGGCCTGCTGCAACGACACCACCGCATCGACCATGGTCAGACCCGAACCGATGATCAAGACTCGGGATTGAGGATCGAGCTGGCGCATGGCACTGACATCCCAAGGGTCGACGGCTGCTGCGTTGAGCCCGCTGGATTGGCGTTGCGGCGTGCGCGCAGCGGCATACATGCCGGTCGCCAGCACGGCGTGGCGACCTGTGAGTCGCTGACCGTCGGCGAGATCGAGCGTCACCCCGGTTTCACTGACGTGCAGATCCACCACTTCGCCGCGCACATGCTCTGCCGAGGAACCCCGAGTCGCGCCAAGCGCCCGCGCTTCGCTTAGACGCTGTTGCACATACAAGCCAAAAATGCCCCGTGGCGGAAACAACTCGGCAATCGGCACGTGCTGCTGATCGGACTCAGGCCAACCGCCGCCCGCGATGAAATCGGTCAGCCACTGAGTCAGGTCATCGGCATTGTCGGGATCAACGCTCATCCGCGCCGCGTTGCCGTTGAGGGTATGGCCCAGTTCGATGGCGCTGTAGGCTTCTCCCCGACCCAGCTCTTCCCGTGGTTCGACAATCAGGATCCGGCGCGTACCGGGCAGGCGCAGCAGTTGCACGGCGAGCATGCTGCCGCTCAAACCGCCGCCGACCACCAGAATGTCGGCGCTATGGGAAGGGTCAACGGCTTGTTGAATCGGGGAGATCATTGGGGTTTCACCTTGAAAGGCCGCGCTCGGGTGGCGTCGATCCAGATGACAGTGCACAGGCCGTGCCCGGCCTTGAAACTGGAGTTGAACGCCGCTATCAACAGAATCAACGCCAGAATAACCTCGCGTCGGGATTTGCAAAGTAGCCTTTGGTACACAAACTGTTGATCTGCTGTAGCGCAGCGAACAGTCATCAGTCTCGCGCTACAGCACGACGTTGCGCACAAAGCGCACGGTAACCTCGCCTTCATTGCGATAGCTATGGGGCTGGTTGCTGGCAAACATGAAAAATTCACCCGGCCCGACTTGGCGCATCTCGTCTGTCAGCTTGATAGTCAAATGGCCATGCACGACATACACCTGTTCGCTCCAGCCATCCGGGTCCGCTTCGGACTCATAGACTTCGCCGGGCTCCAGGGAGAATTCCCACAGTTCCACTTCACGGCGAGCAGTGGCCTTGGCCAACAACACCGCACGACTGCCGGGAATCGAACCTGCCCAAGCTATTTCGTTGATGCGGCTGGGGTCACGTCCTTCCGGCGCCTGAATCAGGTCGCTGAACGCGACATCCAGCGCTTCGGCGACGCGATCCAGAGTCGCGAGGCTGACGTTCTTCTCCCCCGCTTCAATCGCCACCAACATGCGCCGACTGACCCCGGATTTTTCCGCCAGCGCGGTCTGGCTGAAATCCAGCGCATTACGCAGGCGCCGCACATTCTGACTGACGTGTTGCAACACGGGGGCGCGTCGGGATTGGTCGTCATTCACTATGATTTGCTCTCCTGACCTGATTGCGCAGTATACTGCGCACCTTTGACGCATGATGCGTTGTGCCCTTGCGATACGCAAGGCGATCCAGCCCGGTGAAAGCATGAAGTCTACCCTGATGAAGCCACGATTCAGCAAAGCGGAACTGGTATTGGTGCTGATCACCTTGATCTGGGGTGGGACATTCCTGCTCGTGCAACATGCCATGACGGTCAGTGGACCGATGTTTTTCGTCGGCCTGCGCTTTGCTGCTGCCGCCTTGATCGTCGCGGCATTCTCATTGAATGTCATGCGCGAGCTGACCCTGGTCGAACTCAAGGCCGGCGTCGCCATTGGTGCGGCGATCATGCTCGGTTACGGCTTGCAGACCATGGGCCTGCAAACCATTCCCAGCAGTCAGTCAGCATTCATTACCGCGCTGTATGTGCCGTTCGTGCCGCTGTTGCAGTGGCTGGTACTCGGGCGGCGGCCGGGGTTGATGCCCAGCCTGGGGATCGGCCTGGCGTTTGCCGGTCTGATGCTGCTTTCCGGCCCCGAGGGCGCGTCACTGCAGTTCAGCTCCGGGGAGATCGCCACAGTGGTGAGCGCCATCGCCATCGCGGCCGAAATTATTCTGATCAGCGCTTATGGTGGCAAGGTCGACGTGCGCCGGGTGACCGTGGTGCAACTGGCTACCGCGTCGCTGCTGTCATTCCTGATGGTGGTCCCCACCGGTGAACGCCTGCCGGACTTCTCATGGCTGCTGGTAGTCAGCGCCATAGGCCTTGGCGCAATGAGTGCAGTGATTCAAGTGGCGATGAACTGGGCGCAACGTACTGTCTCGCCAACCCGCGCAACGGTGATTTATGCGGGGGAACCAGTCTGGGCCGGCATCTTCGGCCGCCTGGCCGGTGAGCGTTTGCCAGGCATTGCCTTGCTCGGCGCGGCTCTGATCGTCGCCGGGGTGATCGTCAGCGAGATGAAAGGCCGTGGCAAAACGGCCATCCAGCAACAACCCGAAGCGGAGCGTCTGAACGAAGCCGATTGAGGTCAATACCGGCGTTCTCGACTTGCGAAAATGTTTAATTTGTTCGCCGCAACGAACTACAGCCTACAAAGCTTGTAGGATTCTGCGACACCTTGGCGTTTGGTGATGCCGGGACCAGCACGTATGATCCTTGACATTTCCCCGCAGATTAGAAGCCTATGTCCCTGATAGTTCTACTGCTTCTGCCGTTTATTGGCAGCTGTCTGGCGGCACTTTTGCCGCACAACGCACGCAACGCTGAATCGATTCTTGCCGGAGTGGTTGCACTGACCGGCGCCATTCAGGTGGCCTTGTGGTACCCGCAAATCGTCGATGGCGGCGTGATTCGCGAAGAATTTTTCTGGCTGCCGAGCCTGGGCCTGAATTTCGCCCTGCGCATGGACGGCTTCGCCTGGTTGTTCTCGATGCTGGTGCTGGGGATCGGCACGCTGGTTTCCCTGTATGCCCGTTACTACATGTCGCCGGATGATCCGGTGCCGCGCTTTTTCGCGTTTTTTCTGGCATTCATGGGCGCCATGCTCGGTCTGGTGATGTCGGGCAATCTGATTCAAATCGTGTTTTTCTGGGAACTGACCAGCGTTTTCTCATTCCTGCTGATCGGTTACTGGCACCACCGCGCCGACGCGCGCCGGGGCGCTTATATGGCGCTGATGGTCACGGGCGCTGGCGGTCTGGCGTTGCTGGTCGGCATGATGCTGCTCGGGCATGTGGTGGGCAGCTACGACCTGGACCGGGTGCTGGCATCCGGTGAAATGATTCGCGCCCATGCGCTGTATCCGGTACTGCTGACGCTGATTCTGATTGGCGCATTGAGCAAGAGCGCGCAGTTTCCGTTTCACTTCTGGCTGCCCCATGCCATGGCGGCGCCGACACCGGTTTCCGCATACCTGCACTCGGCAACCATGGTCAAGGCCGGGGTCTTCCTGCTGGCGCGGTTCTGGCCAGCGTTGTCCGGTAGCGAGCAATGGTTCTGGATCGTCAGCGGCGCGGGGGCTTGCACGCTGATTCTGGGCGCGTATTCGGCGATCTTCCAGAATGACCTCAAGGGCTTGCTCGCCTATTCGACCATCAGTCATCTGGGTCTGATCACCTTGCTGCTGGGCCTCAACAGTCCATTGGCCGCCGTGGCGGCGGTGTTCCACATTCTCAATCACGCCACGTTCAAGGCCTCGCTGTTCATGGCGGCGGGCATTATCGACCACGAGAGCGGCACCCGGGATATCCGCCGACTCAGCGGCCTGATCACCCTGATTCCCTATACCGCGACGCTGGCGATGGTCGCCAGTGCGTCCATGGCCGGTGTTCCGCTGCTCAACGGCTTCCTGTCCAAGGAAATGTTCTTCGCCGAAACCGTATTTATCTCCTCGTCCGCCTGGGTCGAGATGGCGCTGCCGATCATCGCGACCATCGCCGGTGTGTTCAGTGTCGCGTACTCGCTGCGCTTTACCGTGGATGTATTTTTCGGCCCCAAGGCCACCGATTTGCCGCATACGCCCCATGAGCCACCGCGCTGGATGCGGGCGCCGGTGGAACTTCTGGTGTTGGCCTGCCTGATCGTCGGGATTTTTCCCACGCATTCTGTCGGCCCGTTGCTGGCGGCCGCCGCGCAACCGGTAGTGGGCGGCACGCTGCCTGAATACAGCCTGGCAATCTGGCATGGCTGGAATGCACCGATGATCATGAGCCTGATCGCCATGGCTGGCGGCATCGCCTTGTACCTGCTGCTGCGCCCGTCGTTCAAACAGCACCGCTTCGCCGGCCCGCCGCTGGTCAATCGCCTTAATGGCAAGCGCCTGTTCGAACGCGTCCTGGTGCTGTTGACCCGCTGGGCACGGCGCTTCGAGCGACAGATCAGCACACGGCGTCTGCAACCGCAGCTGTTCCTGTTGGTGTTGGCGGCTTTGATCGGTGGCTTCATCCCGATGTATTTCAGCGGTCTGACCTGGGGTGATCGACCGAAAATCCCCGGCTCCGGGGTGTTCGTCACGTTATGGCTGATCGCAATCGCCTGCGCACTCGGCGCTGCATGGCAGGGCAAATATCACCGCCTGGCGGCCGTGATCATGGTCAGCGTCTGCGGCTTGATGACTTGCATTACTTTTGTCTGGTTCTCTGCGCCGGATCTGGCCCTGACCCAGTTGGTAGTGGAAGTGGTCACCTCGGTGCTTATTCTGCTCGGTCTGCGCTGGTTGCCACGACGTAATGAAGATGTGGCGCCGCTGGTCAGCACTCGCACGCGGGCCAGAGCACGTCGGGTTCGCGACTTGATTCTCTCGACAATGGTCGGCGGCGGCATGGCGCTGCTGTCTTACGCCATGCTGACCCGCGCCACGCCGAACGTGATTTCGTCGTTCTACCTGAGCCGGGCGATTCCGGAAGGCGGTGGCAGCAACGTGGTCAACGTGATGCTGGTGGATTTCCGTGGTTTCGACACCTTCGGTGAGATCACCGTGCTGGCCGCCGTGGCGCTGACCGTGTTTGCCCTGCTGCGCCGCTTCCGTCCGCCCAAAGAAAGCATTCCCTTGCCTGCCCAGCAGCGCCAGCTGGCCCGGGATGTGGTCACCGATCTGGTCAACCCGCGCAGCGCCAGCGATACCGCGCTGGGTTTCATGATGGTGCCTGCCGTGCTGGTGCGTCTGTTGCTGCCGATTGCCTTCGTGGTGTCGATGTACCTGTTCATGCGCGGGCACAATCAGCCGGGCGGCGGTTTTGTCGCCGGGCTGGTGATGTCGGTGGCGTTCATTCTGCAATACATGGTTGCCGGTACGCAGTGGGTCGAGGCGCAGATGCGCTTGCGGCCGTTGCGCTGGATGGGCACGGGTTTCCTGTTCGCGATCATGACTGGCCTGGGCTCGATGTTGCTGGGCTATCCATTCATGACCACCCACACCGCGCACTTGAATCTGCCGTGGCTGGGCGATATTCATGTGGCCAGCGCGCTGTTTTTCGACATCGGGGTGTACGCCGTCGTGGTGGGTTCGACGCTGTTGATCCTGACCGCCCTGGCGCACCAATCGGTGCGCAGTCATCGCCCGACGTCGCTGCCCAAGCCCGTCCCGACCCCCGTCGCTGAACAAGGAACCGTCTGATGGAAGAAGTCATCGCAATTGCCATCGGCGTGCTGGTTGCCTCCGGCGTCTGGCTGATCCTGCGCCCGCGAACCTTTCAGGTGGTGATGGGCCTGTGCTTGCTGTCGTATGGCGTCAACCTGTTCATCTTCAGCATGGGCAGCCTGTTCATCGGGCGCGAACCGATCATCAAGGACGGTGTGCCGAAAGACTTGTTGCACTACACCGATCCATTGCCGCAGGCGTTGGTGTTGACGGCGATCGTCATCAGCTTTGCCATGACCGCGTTGTTTCTGGTGCTGTTGCTGGCGTCGCGCGGTTTGACCGGCACCGACCATGTAGACGGCCGGGAGCCTAAAGAATGACGTGGATGAATCAACTGATCGTCGCGCCGATCCTGCTGCCGTTGCTGACGGCGGCAATCATGCTCTGGCTCGGCGAAAAGCATCGGCCGTTAAAAGGGCGGATCAATCTGTTTTCCAGCGTGCTGGGCCTGGGCATCTCCATCGCGCTGTTCATCTGGGTGCAGAAAAGCGGCACCACCGGCTCGATAGGCGTGTACCTGCCGGGCAACTGGGAAGTACCGTTTGGCATCGTCCTGGTGGTGGATCACCTGTCGGCACTGATGCTGGTCTTGACCGGCATCGTCGGCGTCTGCGCCCTGCTGTTCGCCCTCGCCCGCTGGGATCGGGCCGGCGCCAGCTTCCACGCGTTGTTCCAGATCCAGCTGATGGGGCTGTACGGTGCGTTTCTGACCGCCGACCTGTTCAATCTGTTCGTCTTCTTCGAGGTCTTGCTCGCTGCGTCCTACGGCTTGATGTTGCACGGCTCCGGGCGCGCGCGGGTTTCAGCGGGCCTGCATTACATCGCGATCAACCTGCTGGCGTCGTCGTTGTTCCTGATTGGTGCCGCGCTGATTTATGGCGTGACCGGGACGCTGAACATGGCCGACCTGGCCATGAAAATTCCGCAGGTTCCGGAAGCGGATCTTGGTTTACTGCACGCTGGCGCGGCGATTCTTGCGGTGGCGTTTCTGGCCAAAGCGGGCATGTGGCCGCTCAATTTCTGGCTGGTCCCGGCCTATTCGGCGGCCAGTGCGCCGGTCGCAGCGATGTTCGCGATCATGACCAAGGTCGGCATCTATACCTTGTTGCGCCTGTGGACCCTGCTGTTTTCCGGACAGGCAGGCGCCTCGGCCTTGTTCGGCGGCGACTGGCTGATCTACGGCGGCATGGCGACCATTTTCACCGCTGCCGTTTCGATCATTGCTGCCCAGCGCCTGGAGCGTATGGCTGGCCTGAGCATTCTGGTGTCGGCGGGCATTCTGCTGGCGGCCATCGGCTTCGCTCAGCCAAGCCTGACCGCCGGGGCATTGTTCTATCTGGTCAGCTCGACCCTGGCCTTGAGCGCGCTGTTCCTGCTGGCCGAATTGATCGAGCGGTCCCGCTCGGCCAATGAAATTCCGCTGGAGGACGACGCCGACCAGTTGCCCAGAACCATGGAATCCCTGCACCCGCCACCGGGCACCAACCTGGATGACAAACAGCAGGCCGTGGTCGGCCAGGTTATACCCATGACGGTGGCGTTCCTGGGTCTGAGCTTCATCGTTTCGGCGTTGCTGATTATCGGCATGCCGCCGCTGTCAGGCTTCATCGGCAAGCTGTCACTGCTCAGCGCCCTGCTCAATCCGCTCGGGCTTGATGTTGCTCAGGATGAAGCGATAGCGACGCGGACCTGGGTGTTCACCGGCCTGCTGATTTTTTCCGGACTGGCATCGCTGCTGGCGTTTTCCAGGATCGGTATCCAGCGCTTCTGGACCCCGCAAGAGCAACCGGCACCGCTGCTGCGGCGCTTCGAATGCCTGCCTATCGTGATTTTGCTGGGCCTCTGCGTTGCCCTGACGTTCCAGGCTGAGCCGCTGCTGCGTTATGCCCAGGACACCGCTGCGGCGCTGCACGAGCCCAAGCAATATATCCAGTCGGTCATGGCCACTCGCCCGCTGCCGGGCCCGGTCAGTGACTCGGCAATATCGGCGGTGCAACCATGAAGCGCCTGTTTCCGGCTCCATTCTTGTCCGTCGCATTGGCCGTGTTGTGGCTGGTTTTGAACCTGTCGATCAGCCCCGGCAATTTATTGCTGGCGATTCTGTTCGGCGTACTTGCACCGCTGTTGATGGCCCCGCTACGCCCACTGCCCGTACGGATTCGCAAGCCCGGCACCCTCCTCAAGCTGTTTTTGCTCGTGGGTCGTGATGTGCTGGTTTCCAACGTTCAGGTGGGCTGGACGGTCTGGAACGCCAAGCGCAGGCCGCCGCGTTCCGCCTTCGTCAAGGTGCCGCTGGACCTGCGCGATGCCAACGGACTGGCGGCGTTGTCGATGATCACCACCGTGGTTCCCGGCACCGTGTGGTCCGAGCTGGCGCTGGACCGCAGCGTCCTGCTGATGCACGTTTTCGACCTGGACGATGAAGCCCGCTTCATCGCGCACTTCAAGACCGCTTACGAGCGCCCGTTGATGGAGATTTTCCAATGAGTGCCGTGCTCGGTAATGCCATTCTGGCCAGCCTGCTGATCTTTGCGCTGGCCATGGTCCTGACGCTGGTTCGCCTGTTCAAAGGCCCGTCGGCGCAGGATCGGGTTCTGGCCCTGGACTATCTGTACATCATCGCCATGCTGATGATGCTGGTGCTAGGCATTCGCTACGCCAGCGACACCTATTTCGAAGCAGCGCTGTTGATTGCCCTGTTCGGCTTTGTCGGTTCGTTCGCCCTGGCCAAATTCCTGCTGCGCGGCGAGGTGATCGAATGAATTCGCCAATGGCTCTGCCATTCTGGGTCGAAGTCCTGACTGCTGTGCTGTTGATCGTCAGCAGTCTGTTTGCGCTGACCGGCGCACTCGGTTTGCTGCGCATGAAGGACTTTTTCCAGCGCATGCACCCACCCGCACTGGCATCGACGCTGGGTGCCTGGTGCGTGGCACTGGCGTCAATCGTCTATTTTTCGGCGCTCAAGTCCGAGCCGGTGATCCATGCCTGGCTGATTCCGGTACTGCTGGCAATCACGGTGCCGGTGACGACCCTGCTGCTGGCGCGCACGGCACTGTTCCGCAAGCGCATGGCCAGGGAAGATGTACCACCGGAGGTCAGCAGCGGTCAGTCAGGGGATTCGGGCGGAGGCTGAGCGGCCATCGAAGAGGCCGCCGGCTTTTCAACCCTCCAGCGATTTTTACTCACTGGCCTTGAAAACGAGTTCGCCCTTGCGCCATTTGGCGGCCTTGGAGACTGCGGTTTTCAGGGTTTTAGTGAGCGCGCCTTGCAGCTGATCGTTGGCGGCGAAAACCATCATCACAGCATGGCCTTCCTTGAACAGGATGCCGTGGCCTTCGGGAATATCCACGTAGGCATATTCGCCCAGGCCGTAGACAGTCAACTTGATGTCGCGGAACTTCAATTCAAACTTGCCACCTTCGCGACTGGGCAATACCGCAGCACGGAAATGGTCGCCGACCTTGAGTTCCAGGCGGGGCTTGTCATCCACCACCAGAGCGCTTTCGGTATCGATCTCGGCAATGTAAATGTCTTCAGCGGTTTGCTCGACGACATACACAAAACGGGATTGGAACTGCTTGACCAACTTCGCGCGTAGGTCACCCAGTACGAATAGAGCGTGCGTATCCAGACTAGTTACTGCCAATGTGTAAACCCCCAACATGGAAATGATCCCGCCCGAGCAGAATCGGGCGATCAAAAAAATACTTCTTTTCCTTTCTGCCGCGTTGAGCGGGCAAGTCCTTTGCCTGGCCTTGAGGCATTCGCGGCCACGGTGTGATGCAAGGAAGCCATCGCTGGCGCTACGGGGCAGAAGTAAATTGACAATGCCGACGCGCTTTCAGCGCTGGCACGAAGGGGATTCTACCGGCTCCAGATGCCTGGGGGATATATCCCTTTTACCTGCAGCAGCATCATGGGCGATTTCCGACGCGATCAAGACCGAAATAACCCATCCGGCGAAGACAAATCCTACTTTTCAGTCGCAATTGGTAACCGGTCATTCGTCATTGCCACTACTTAAAGACGCCCGCACGAGCCAACAACTGCCATACTCGCGCAAATCAAAAAATCAGACCTTGCGTCCCTTCACCTTGGACGCAAGCGGCTCGTCATCCATGGGAAGGTAATAAGTGACTGAATTTGATATTGGCGAGTTCTTTATCTGGGGTGAGTCCAGAGAAATAGAAGGTGAGTTTCAGGCTGTCATTGTCATGCGCGCAAAAGAAGGCAAGCAGGCGATTACCTGGCACCAGGTTGAAAAAGACCGTTGGTTCAAGACTGCCGAGGTTGCCGCCATCGCGGCCAAAGAAGCGGCGCAAGCCTTGAAAACAGCTGTTGATGAAGGCGCCTTGAGCGTTTAGCCGCTATCTGCAGCAATCCGCACTCGCCGGCTCATCGGTTCGAACTCTTGCGCCGGGTCAGCACTCTGATGCATGACGAAGGCTCAAGAGAGCACTGACTAACGGGTTTCGCACCCGCCGAGGAGATGACATGGAACTGACCACACCGACACTGGCGACACTTTTCGAGCAATTGGGTCTGGATTCCGACCAGGCGAGTATCGATGCATTCGTGGTGGCTCACCAGCTGCCAGAAGACGTGAAGCTGTCCGAGGCTGATTTCTGGACGCCGCAGCAGGCACGCTTCCTCAAGGAAGAATTGCGCGAGGATGCTGAATGGGCGCCTGTCGTGGACGAACTGAACGTGTTGCTGCACACGCCCACATAATCAGACAGCACACAGGACCGGTAGGACCGGCGTTAGCCGGGAGGGCGGTAGGTCTGACACGCAACTGCTGCAAATGTGCCGACCTCCTCCCGGCTAAAGCCGGTCCTACGGTTCGGTGTGTGGCGAGGGCCGAGAGAGTCTGCGCGGCCCCTCAACCCGGCATTTCCACATTGGGATGCCGCACCCGACCGCCCCACGCCGGGGCATGCACAAACAACGCTTCGTTCAACTGGCCAGTGCCACGGATGGCAGCCTCCCAATGCGCCGAACGATGTATATAGCGTCGACGCAATAACTGCTCCTCTCGTTCATCCAGCGTATAAATTCCGTCATGTGCATACTTCGTCAGTTTTTGCGCGATGCCTTGCAGCTCCGGCGGCAGATTGAATGCATCACTGACCGGAATCGGCTCCAGCGGAACGCCTTCGGCGCAGGCCAGTCCGTGCATGACACGCAGATGCACCAGAGAAAGATGACCGAAAACCTTGCGCTGCAAACACACCGCAGCCATGACCGACGAGACGTTGAGCCTGTTGCAGGACCGCATCAGCGCCGTCCGCTCGCTCACCACTGACAGCGACGCCTCCCGATCCAGCGGATCGATCAGTTCGCTGGCGTCCAGCGCCTGCAATTGCTGGTCAGCCTTGCGCCAGGCATCGGTCAACTCGGATGGCGTTTCACAGCCCGCCACACTCCAGCGCGGGCGAGTCAGCAGCACGCGCTCCTGCATTTGCGGGTGATAACCACCGCCGATATCTGAATGCGCTCCCGGCAGTAAAATTTCCCGGGGCCAGTGAGGTGTGACGCTATTGAGGGCGAAATTGCGTCGCAATTCATCGCGCGCCACCAGGTGCACGACATGTTCGACAGAGCCCGGCGGCAAATACAGATTGACGCGTCGATTGGTAGCGTCCCTGACATTACCCAGATCCTTGAAGCCGCCAATGGCCGCCACCGTGTCGAACAAGCCGACAAACCCGATTCTTACGCTGCCGTTGCGCCAGGAGAATTCCGGACTCAGTGGAACCCGGCGCTGATTGAGCGCGGGTTCAAGGCTACCCTTGTCGCGCTTGAGTACCTCGTTGATGAAGTGCCGGGCCGCTGCCGCGCCGCGACTGAAGCCAAAGACATCGAACGCCAGCGCACCGATAACGCAGTCGGGGTTATCCTGTGAAAAACCCTTGAGCCGCTGGCCTATTTTTTCCATGGCGCGGGCAACCTTTGCCACGACCCCCGTCGGCCCACGCCCGAATGTCTGTCCCGGCCAGAAAGAATCGCGTCCGCCGGAAATAGTCCCCGCACCGCTGATATAGACCGGCAAATAAACATTCAGGCCTGCGCCGTTATTAATGGCTTTGGCCTGTAAGCGATAGAGACCTGCAAGCCTGGCAATGTTACTCAAATCATTGGCGTAACTACTGCCGGGCTCATCGTGGCGACCTTTACATTCACGAATATGGGCATGGTTATTTATTTCAGCCATTGCCCGACAGTCGGCACCGATCTGGCTGTTTACCCGGTTATTACCGGTACCATCAAAAAACACGCCAATACGCACAGTGACCCTGAGCCTTGCTGTACGGGGCGTATCGAAGGACTTGTTTACATTCCATGTATTGATCATCGGAGCATCCATTTAAAACGCGACTGAATCAAGCCGCATGAATCAATGAAAAACATTGATACACTTAGCTTGCTCAGCGATACCCGAGAGTCAATACCTACAATTAAACTCAGACTTATCCCACACACTTGATTGATCAAGACAAACAACTTGAAGATATAAATCTTACGCAAAAAAAAGCCGCCTATTCAGGCGACCTGTTTTAATCACATCCAACTAACTCGAGCAAGTTAAAATTGAACAACATGCAAACCCGGCCAATGGGCGACCGGGCCGCGCATCTTGCTCAAGCGCTCAGGAATGACGCAGCGCCAAGCCCTCTGGCTTGTAACCCAGGCGCAAACCTCCCCAATGCCGACCCTTGACCATGATCGGCACGGACAAATCGTGCATCAGCTCGCCCGTATCACGAGTGTAGGTCTGCAGCAATACCGCCTGTTGATGGCTGCCGCAGCGGATTCCCGTACGGTCGTCGAATTTGCGTTTGCTGCGATTGCGCGCCGTGTCGACGGCTATATCCCCGGTCAGCGGTTGGTTGAACGCGTTGTTGTGGGTCGGAACGTAGCCCTGAGGCGTGCAGGCAATGGCGAACACCAGCCCATCGTGTCGGGTCAGCAGTGGTTCCTGAATCGCGGGCAGCACCTGGTCGGTGTAACGATCAAAACGGGTCTGGAATTTTGCCGGTGCAGTTTTGGGGATAAGTTGGTAATTGCGATCAAACAGATCCTCGAGGCTGACCCGGGCCTCGTCGATATCCTGTTCGAATTTCAGCGCTATCTGACTCGCGCCTTCCTTCGCCAGGTCATAGATGCGCTGGTGATAATCATCCAGACCCACTTCTGCCAGGCGCTCGCTGATGGTTTCTGCCTGGCCCTCCATCTGCACGGCGGCATCCGCCAGTCGGCGGGTCTGGTCATCGCTGATGGCCAAGTCACTGCGCATCTGCTGCACGGCGACGAACAGCCCATCCAGTTGCTCTTGATTGGTTTGCGCGCCCAAGGCGATCTCACTGACCTGCAGCTCGACCCCGGCGGTCAGTCGCGCGATATTTTCCAGATGCCGACCGGTGAGTTCGACTTGCTCCACACCGCTGTCCAGATCGGTGGACAGCTGGCGTATCTGCTCAACGACCTGGGCCGTGCGCTGCTGGATATCGGCCACCATCTGGCCCACCTCTTCCGTGGCGGTTGCGGTACGTCCGGCAAGGCCGCGCACTTCATCGGCCACTACGGCAAAACCGCGCCCATGCTCGCCCGCGCGCGCCGCCTCAATGGCGGCATTGAGGGCCAACAGATTGGTTTGACTGGCAATGGACTGGATGACCAGGGTCACGCGCTGGATTTCTTCACTGCGCTGACTCAAGGCCTCGATCAATTCCCGACTGCTGATGGCGCGCTTGCTGAGCAGGTGCATGCGGGAGATGGATTCGCCCAGCACGCTGCGGCCCGCGTCACTGCTTTGCCGCGCCTCACTCGAAGCGCTCAAGGCCTGCTGGCTGAGATGGGCGGTCTGGTGTTCTGTGGCGATCATCACGTCAGCGCTGGTGACGATTTTTTCCGCAGCAGACAGCTGCGACTGGACCTTGCCCGCCAGTTGCCTGACGGAAAACGCCACGCCAGCGGCCGACAATGCGTTATGGCTGGTGGTGCGGGACAAGTCTCGGGTCAGGCGGGTGATATCTGCGTTCGCGTCATCCGGCGTTTCGGCAGATGGCGTGCCCGTAAAAAACAGCGGCAGCCAGATAAATGCCAAAGCCAGTGGCAAGGCCACGTAGACGGACAGTCCGGCAAACACCAGTGCCAGCATTAACAACGCGAATGCGATGCTTTGCAGACCGGGCACCAACCAGCGGGCAGTACCGGCCGATCGGGCTTCGCCTGGCTGACCCTCCAGTGGAGGGCCGGTCAAGATTCCATTTGCGGCCATAGCCTTCACCCCGTTTGTGCTTATCGTTATTTGTCTGCATTAAACGCCACATAGCAGCCACACGCCATGAGTCGTTAGTTGTAAACAATCCACGATAGAACTCTTGCTGCTCTGGCCCGGTCGTATCTGCATACAGCGGGGCAACGGCAAGCGATACGCTCGGTATTTCGAATATTTCAATCAAGTTGAGGCATGTCTTGAGTTCTGCAAGCACCCCGGTTTCGGCTGACATATTTATCGGCGACAGCGCGATGGCGCAGCGCATGAGGGCTCATGACTGGGCTGCGACCCCATTGGGCCCCGCAGAACACTGGCCGCAGTCGCTGAAAATGGCACTGCACATTCTGCTCACCTCGAAATTCGAGATGTGGCTGGGCTGGGGCGATCAAGTCCATTTCTTCTATAACGATGCCTACCGCCCGACCCTCGGTCAGAAGGATCCACATGCGCTAGGGATGCCACTGCGCGAGCTGTGGCCGGAGATCTGGCTGGAAGTCAAACCACGCATCGAGGCGGTGTATCAGCAAGGGACGGCGACCTGGGATCAGTCACTGTTGCTGATCCTGCACCGCCATGAATACCCGGAAGAAACCTACCACAGCTTCTCCTACAGCCCGCTGATCGGCGACCACGGCAAAATCCAGGGCCTGTTCTGCGCCGTCACCGAAGACACCGACCGTGTACTGAATGAACGACGTCTGGCGCTGCTGCGCTCGGTTGCCAGCGAGATGGCCGGCACCCGGGATCGAACCGGCATTTTTGCGAATCTGCAAAATGCCCTCTCGCAACCGTCCCGTGACCTGCCGTTCAGCCTGACATTTGTTCTCGACGAACAGGGCGTGGCAATTCTGAGTGGCAGCAGCGGTTTTGACGAACATCATGGCGATGCCGCCCGGCAGGTGGCCAGACTGGAGCAGTCGCACTGGAACCGTTCGGGTGCGCAGCGGCCGAACCGCCTGGCGCTGCTGGACTTGACGCCTGTCTCAGCGATTCTGCCCTGTGGCGCTTGGGACCAGCCGCCAGCGGTGATGGCCATGGTGCCCCTCAAAGGCACCGATCCGCAGCAGCTCAACGGCTTCATGCTGATTGGCCTGAACCCCTATCGGCCCCACGATGCGGATTATTTAAGCTTCATCGAGCTGATCGCCGGGCAAGTGGGCTCCAGCCTGACCCGTGTCGATGTCTACGAAGCCGAGCACCGTCGCGCCGAGGCGCTGGCCGATGCATTGCAGATGCGCCAGGCCGCCGCCGATCTGCTGCACCAAGCCAATCAGCAGCTGAGCGCCGAAGTCGAACAACGCAATCAGGCACTCGACGAAGCGTTGGCGCAGCTCAAGAAAGAGGCCAGCGAGCGTGAAGCCATCCAGGAAGCGCTGCGCCAGTCGCAGAAAATGGAAGCTCTGGGGCAACTCACCGGAGGCATTGCGCATGATTTCAATAATTTGCTGACGGGCATCATCGGATCACTGGAAATGATCAGTCGCCGCAGCAGCAGCGGCAAGGTTGCCGACTCTCAGCGCTATATCGACGCCGCCACCCAGTCAGCCAATCGAGCCGCGACCCTCACTCATCGTCTGCTGGCGTTCTCCCGTCGCCAGCCATTGATTCCGCGCCCCACCGATGTCAATCAATTGATGCTGTCGATGGAGGACATTCTTCGGCGCTCCCTGAAAGAAGACATTCGCATGCATTTATTTGCCCATGACGAGCTGTGGCAAACGCTGTGCGATCCCCATCAGCTGGAAAGCGCCCTGCTCAACCTGGTGATCAATGCCCGGGACGCCATGCCCGATGGCGGTCAGCTGACCATCGACATCGGCAACGTCACGCTGGCCCGAACCGCCATTGCCAGGCAGGTCGACGCGGTGCCGGGTGATTATGTCTGCATCTGTATCCGGGACACCGGTTTCGGCATGCCGCCGGATGTACTTGCCCATGCCTTTGAACCGTTCTACACCACCAAACCTCAGGGCCAGGGCACCGGCCTGGGCCTGTCCATGGTGTATGGCTTCGTCCGCCAATCCGGCGGTTACGTACGCATTGATTCGATTCAGGGACAAGGCACCGAAGTGCGGCTTTACCTGCGCCGCCACGATCCTGTCGAGGCGTCCCAGAACCCGGCAAGCGCGGACCAAAGCTCGGCCTCGGTCAGCGGGTTTACAGTCCTGGTGGTGGAGGACGAACAAACGGTACGGGAGTTGGTGCTGGAGGTGTTGCAGGATTTTGCCTGTGTGACGCTGCAAGCGGCAGATGGGCTTTCAGGCCTGGCGATTCTGGAAAGCGAGCAGACCGTGGATCTGCTGATCAGTGATATCGGGCTGCCCGGCCTGAACGGACGGCAGCTGGCTGACGCGGCACGAGTCAAACGTCCGGCTTTGCCCATTCTGCTAATGACCGGCTACGCAGAAAACGCGGCGCTGGCCAGTGGATTTCTGGAGGAAGGCATGCAAATGCTGACCAAGCCATTCACCCTTGCCCAACTGACTGGACGGATTCACGCGATGCTCGATTGCGGGCAGGCGCAAACCGCCGGGAAACCTTGAGGGCTGCGCCTCACGAGCTCCCCGGCGTGGGTGTTGTCAGGCTTGACGCTGATGCTTGTCGATCTGCTCGTGACGCTCTTGCGCTTCGATGCAGTATTTGGTGGTAGGACTGATCAGCAGGCGTTTCAGGCCGATAGCCTCGCCGCTGTCGTCGCACCAGCCAAAGCTGTCATCGGCAATGCGTGCCAAAGCCATTTCCAGCTGTGGAAGCATGCGCTGATCGCGATCAATCACGTTCACCAGCCAGTGGCGCTCTTCCTCGACCGAGGCGGCGTCCGCAGGATCAGCAGGCGTGTCCAGGCTTTCGATTGCGATGCGGCTCTGCTCGATGCGCTCGTGGATTTCGATCTTCATGCCCTGCAACAGCTCGACGAAGAAAGCGTGCTGCTCGGCATTCATGTAGTCATCGGCCGGCATGGCCAGCAACTTTTCCTTTGTCATTGATTTCTCTATAAAAAAAACGTGCATTAAGGCGAATTAAGGAGCGGCTCAGCGTTGCCGTAAAAGCGCCATAGTCTCCAAGCGCCACCTGGCACTCAATTTACGAGGGGCGGCAGTCTAAGGCCGGCTTGGGCAGTCGGCAACATAATTGACGCGAATTGGTGTAACAAGTCCCGCAACAACTTGTTAAACGCGGGCTGTAACGCCTGTCCGCTGGTCGCCGGGATCGACTTGACCAGCCCATGACAGAAAATAATCGCGGACAAAGCCACTTATGTAGCCAGGTTCAAGGACCTGGAAAAGTGGTGGTGTCCGCGACCGGGTGATTCATATTCCGCGACTCTCGCCAGCGACCCCATTCTGACTGCCTGCAAGCACATCGGTTCCGAATCGCTCATTACAACAGGAGCCTTGGCCCGGCAGTTCTTTTTACGTCCATTAAAGTGGCATCTGGCCTTCAGGCCGAATATACGCAGCATCAGCAGCAAAGGTAAAGCCACTCACCGTCCCGACGTTACAAAATCACCACTCGCCGCTCTTCAGCGCTCCGGCGCGCAGCATCCAGTACCCGCGCCCCGGCTACCGCGTCATGCGGGTCAACCGGGTTGGGCCCGTTGCCTGCAATGGCGTCCTGCAATTGTCGATAGAATTCCAGCCAGCAACCACGCTCGGACGCCACGTGCTGACGGGTTTCGCCCTGCTCCAGCCAACCCCAACGCCGGGTTGCTTCCACTCCCCAACGCTCGCCTTCGGAGGCAGGCGTCAACCCCGCGAGCGAGGCAGCCTCCTGACCGTCAAGGCCGTCGACGCTGTAGCAGCCTGATGCACCGCTGACCCGAAAGCGTGGGCCAGGATGATTCTGCAGGCAACTGCCCCATAAATGTGAAATCACCCCGTTGCGATGGGTCAGCGAAACGAAAAACTGATGGTCGACATCCGCGCTCGGCGTGGCGAAACCCAGCTCTGCGTACACCCTGGCCACAGGTCCGAACAACAGCAATGCCTGATCCACCAGATGGCTGCCGAGATCGCGCAACATGCCGCCGCCACTGGCTTTGCCGACAGATTTAGGGGAATAACGCTCGACGCGGGATTCAAAACGGCTGATTTCACCCAGAACGCCGTCATCAATCAATTTACGCAAAGTGAGAAAGTCAGAGTCCCAGCGACGATTCTGGTAAACACTGAGCAGCACGCCCTTGCGCCCGGCCGCATCCACCAACGCCTGCGCCTGCTCGGCATTGGCGGCGAACGGCTTGTCGCTGACCACCGCGACTCCGAGGTCGATGGCCTCCAGAATCAGCGCCTGGCGAGTCGCCAGCGGCGTGGAAATCGCTACGGCATCGATCCCGGCGTCGACCAGATCAGCCAGGCTGTCAAACGCCTGGGCCTGAGGATAATCCTGCGCCAGCTCTTGTCGACGCTGCGCTGAACGGGTCACAACGCCGACGAACGTGGCGCCCGGCAAGCTGGTAATCAATGGCGCATGAAAATAACGACCGCCTTTGCCGTAACCCACCAATCCGATTCGCATGGTCCTTTCCTTCTCTACCTGTCCGGTTGGTCGAGAGCTTACCCGCTTCAACTCCACTGCATGGCCTGCGTCTGACGTGTTTCACGGCGGGAAGACACTCAAATGGGTTATTTTCTTGTACAAGAATATATATTTGTACAATTAATTGCGCATTTTTGTACAAGAATACTATGATGGCCTTATGCACCGGATTGCATCAGGGTCACTTCAAGACCCAGCCTGCCAGGGACCTGGGCGTCACGCTGTGCACCCAGTCGAGCTATCCATCATGCTATTTAACTCCTACAAGAAAGAAGTACACGACCTCCAGGAAATCATCGCCCGCCAAGCGAGCTTGTTGCAGGCTATCGACCGATCCATGGCCTCGGTCGAATTCGATCTGGATGGCATGCTTATCAGTGCCAACGACAACTTCCTCAAGACCATGCGCTACCGCCGCGAGGACGTGATCGGTAAACCACACAAGCTGTTTTGCAGCTTCGAATATGCCCGTAGCGCCGAATATCAGCAGTTATGGTCGCGTCTGCGCGCTGGCGAGTTCGTGTCGGCCACCTTTTGCAGACTGGCTGGCGATGGGCAGAATGTCTGGTTGGAAGCCAGCTACAACCCGATCAAGGACAGTTCCGGCAATGTGGTCAAGATCGTCAAGCACGCGCTGGACGTGACTGAACGGATCCAGACCGAAAGCGAGGCCAACAGCAAGCTCGCCGGTCTGGACCGAGCCATGGCGGTGATCGAGTTTGATATGGAGGGGCGCATTCTGTGCGCCAACGATAATCTGATGCGACTGCTGGGCTACAAAGAAGCTGAGCTGGTTGGCCAGAATCACCGCATGCTGTGCCCGCCCGAGCTTATTAACAGCAATGAATACCGGGACTTCTGGCAGCGCCTGAACAAGGGTGAATTTTTCAGCGGCCAGTTCAAACGCTTGAGCCGCCGCGGCGACACATTGTGGCTGGAAGCCAGCTATAACCCGGTGTACGACGCCAATGGCGATCTGCTCAAAGTAGTCAAGTTTGCCACCGACATCACGGCACGCATCGAACAACATAGCCGTGATACCGAAAGCGCCGCTCAGGCTTATCACATATCAGTCCAGACACAGAAGGTTGCCGAGCAAGGCACGCAGGTGATTCAACAGGCCGCCAGCGAGATGCGCCAGATTTCGGCGAACATCGATTCGTCGTCACGAATGATTGCCCAACTCGGCGAGCGTTCGGAGCAGATCACCACCATCGTCAATACCATTCGCAGCATTGCCGACCAGACCAACCTGCTGGCCCTCAACGCTGCCATTGAAGCGGCTCGCGCTGGCGATCAAGGCCGGGGGTTTGCGGTGGTCGCTGACGAAGTGCGCCAACTGGCTGGACGCACCAGTCGCTCGACAGCAGAAATTTCGGAAATGATCGGGGTGATCCAATCGGAAACCCAGCAAGCGATTTCCAGCATGGACAACACCCGCACCAATGCCAGCAAAGGCGTAGAGCTGGCTGACCAGGCGGGGGCGGTGATCGTGCAAATCACCGAGGGCACCAATAATGCAGTGGATGCGGTGCGGATGTTTGCCCAGACTTCGAAGCGGTAAGGCCACACGCGGTGCGGCGTCGCAGGTGACGCCTTCCCGGACAAGTCCGGTCCTACCGATCTGTGCACGCCCGGTAGGAGGGGACTTGTCCCCGAAGTGGCCAGCCCGGCCAACCGCAGCCTGCCGCCAACGAGCTAGCGCCCGTCCTGATTCCTCTCCCCCATCTTTTTGCTGCGTTTTTCCAGGATCAGATACACGACCAAGGCGATCAGCAGCGGCATGAGGAAGTAGATGGCCCGATAGCCGATCAGCGCCGCGAGCAAGGTGCCCTTGGAAAACTCATGCTGCATCAAAGTGATGAACACGGTTTCCAGGACGCCGAGCCCCGCCGGGATGTGGGTAATCACGCCCGCGATGCTGCTGATCAGCAACACCCCAAGAATCGCCGGGTAAAACGCCTTTTCCGGCAGCAGGGTATAAATCACCAAGGCCATCAGCGACCAGTTCAACGCGCCGAGACTGGCCTGGGTCAACGCCTGTTTCAGGGAAGGCAGCGTGACTTCCTGCTCACGGATCGTCCAGGAACGACGCCTGGAAAAACGGCACGCCAATAGATAGCCACTCGCGACCAGCAACAAGGCAACGCCGATCAGGCGCAGTGACGTCGTGCCTACCGCCCAGTCCTTGGGCAATTCAAGAAAGCCCATGGAAAACACCACGCCCGCCACGAACATGTAACCCAGCCAGTTGGTAATCAGGCTGAGGCTCAGGATGCGCGTAATCGTCGGCACGTCCAGCCCGAGTCGCGAATAAAGCCGATAACGCAAGGCAATGCCGCCCACCCACGAACTGAGGTTAAGGTTGAACGCGTAACAGACGAATGCGACGGGCACGACCTGTTGGATCGACAGCTTGTGCCCGGTATAAAACCGCGCCAGCACATCGAAACAGCAATACGTCAGGTAACTGCACAGGGCAATGCCGAAAGCCAGCGCCAAGGTGCTGATCTTGTAAGACAGCAAGGCCTGTTTGACTTCCTGCCAGTCAAGATTCTTCACCAACAAAAACAGCAACACCGGCACTGCGACGAAGAAAAACACGTTGAACGCGCGCTTGGCCCATTTCCATTTGCTGCTCTGCTGCTTGCCGCCCTGTTTTGCGCTGGTGCGCTCAGAAGGTGCATCGGATGCCTGAATCATGCGGACTTCTCCTGATCGGACTGCAGATTGACCCGCATGTCATGGGTGACGCCGTCTTTTTGCTCCTGCTCGATGACACTTGCCTCGGGGATGACATCCGCCGCGCGCAGCGGTTTGAGCCGCAGGCCATGGGCGGGAAACAGGCCGGCAATGGCTGGAAAATGCCGCAGGAAGTGAAAGCTGAGGACAATCATCGGCGCGCGCCACCATTGCCCGCGGGCGGCGCCTTTCAAGCTGATCTGCTGACTGTGTGCAGCGGCCAGGTCGCGCAGATGTTCGTGCAAGTGCTGATTGAGCCCAGGATCGCGAATGAACAGATTCACTTCCAGGTTCAGCGCCAGGCTCAACGGGTCGAGGTTGCTGGAACCCACGGTGGACCATTCGCGATCGATCAGCGCCACTTTGCCATGCAGCGCTCGCTGCTTATATTCGTGAATGACCACACCTTCACGCAGCAGGAAGGTGTAAGTCAGCCGCGAGCAGACCCGTACAAAGGGCATATCAGGCTGGCCCTGAAGGATCAGGGTCACCTTGACGCCACGCCGTGCCGCATTGCGTAACTCGCGCAGAAAACGATAACTGGGGAAGAAATACGCATTGGCAATGGTGATGCGATGGCTCGCGTTGCGCATCGCCAGCAAGTATTGCTCTTCGATATCGGTGGTGTGTTCCTTGTTATCGCGCTCGCACAGCAACATCCGCGCGCTGCCGGCGTGATGCGGCTCGATGCGCAGCGGCTTGAATTTGGACCGCACGGCTTCGCCCAGCATGCCCATGGCCGAGGCGTGAATATCCGCCACGATGGGACCACGCACCATTACCGCGTAATCCTGCTTGGCCGTCACGCCGGTGTCGCTCATGTGGTCGACGCTGTAATTGATGCCGCCGATGAACCCGATCTCGCCGTCCACCACCACGACCTTGCGATGCAGGCGCCGGAACAGGTTGGTGCGCATACCCATAAACCGCGGCCGGGGATCGAACAACTGGATATGGACTCCGGCGGCAATCATCCGCCCGACAAAGGAGTTACTCAGGTCCGAAGTGCCATAGTCATCGACGGTGACCACCACCCGCGCGCCATTGGCCGCGGCCTGCAGCAAGGCCTGTTGCAGCGCTTCGCCGACCCGGTCTTCGAAAATGATGAAGGTTTCCAGCAACACTTCCTTGCGCGCCGCGCGGATGCAGTCGAAAACCCGGGTGAAATAATCTTCGCCGTTGATCAGCAGCTCTACCGAGTTGCCATCGCGCCACTGTCCGTGGTGTTTCATGTGATCGTTCATAAGGTCACCTCCACTGCGAGTGGCGCATGATCGGAGAGATGCGACCATGGCCGATTGGACAATACTTTGGGCTTGTGCGTGGTTGCATTGCGTACATAAATCCGGTCCAGCGCGAGCAACGGCCAACGCGCCGGGAAGCTCTTGGCCGGCGCGCCGAATTTATCGACAAACGCCTCATGCAGACCGGTTCCGGCCAGTTGTCCATCGGCCCGTTGTCGCCAGTCGTTGAAATCCCCGGCGACGATGACCGGCGCCGACTCCGGCAAGCGCGCCAACAGCTCGGCGAGCAGCTTCAATTGCTGGCGGCGATGCCCTTCACGCAGGCCCAGATGCACGCAAATGGCATGCACCTGACCAAAATGCGGGACTTCCAGAACGCAATGGAGCAGACCGCGTTCCTCGGTGCCATGAATGGACACGTCCAGATTCTCATGGTGGCTGATGGGGTATTTGGACAGCAGCGCATTACCATGATCGCCATCGGGATACACCGCATTGCGACCATAGGCGAAGTCGCTCCACATGCTGTCCGCCAGAAACTCATACTGCGAGGTGGTCGGCCAACCCTTCACGCGTTGGGCGTGGCTTTGATGTTCGCCATGCACCTCCTGCAGAAACACCACATCGGCGGAAACGCTGCGCACGGCATCCCGCAGCTCCGGCAAAATGAAGCGCCGATTGAAGATCCCGAAACCCATGTGCATGTTCATCGTCAGCACGTTCAGTGACACACCGGTCGCGGTGGGGATACGTACGCCAGTCGGCGTAATGGCACTGCTCAAAACTTCACTCCTTGCAGGTCGCCCGGCGCCACTTCCAGTCCTTGAGTCAAGTCGAAGCGTTCCAGCAGTTGGCGAGCGTCATAAGGCGCCCGGACTTTGATGTCGTTGTCGAAGTAGCAATATATGTCCCGGGACTTACGCTTTGGACCGGCCTTGGCGACGATCAGGTGCGCGTCAGCGGGTTGCGACCCCTCGCGCCAGGCCTGAATCCGGTCGCCCCAGCGCTTGAGTGCCTTGTCGGTATAGCCACTGGCGTAGAGCTTTTCATCGCCATGCAGTCGCAGGTACACGAAGTCGCTGGTCAGGTCTTCGATATACGGCCACTTGCCGGCGGTATCCGCCACCACCAACGCGACCTTGTACTTGCGCAACAGCGCGACGAATTCCGGAACCAGGAAGCTCTTGTTGCGGATCTCCACGGCATGCCGCACACGACCGGTTTTCGGCATGTCCAGGTAGCCGGGCTGTTCCATGCGCTCATCGCAGCCTTTGGCGCAGGCCCTGGCTTGCTTCATGTCTTTTGGCAGCAGTTGCAGAAAGTGCTCGAATTGCTGCGCATCGAATTTGAAGCTCGGCGGAAATTGCCAGAGAATCGGCCCCAACTTGTGCTTGAGCTGAAAAAGGCCCGAGGCAAAGAAATTCGCGACGGGCTTTTCAATGTCGTTGAGACGTTTTACATGGGTGATGAAACGCGGCGCCTTGACGCTGAACACGAAGTCGTCAGGCACTTCGGCAAACCAGCCAGCGTACAGCTTTGGTGTTTTCAGGGAGTAAAACGAGCCATTGATCTCGATGCTGTTCACAGCACGCGAGGCAAATTTCAGCTCGTTTTTCTGGGTCAATTCCTCCGGATAGAAATCGCCCCGCCATGGAACATAGCGCCACCCGGAAATGCCAATGCGGATATCACTCATGGAAGTGGTCTCGGTTTCGTGTGCGATGTGAGGCGACAGTCACGTCATATGAAGCCTGTCGCTCGCACAGGTTCCCTAACCCGCATGGCTAACCCTTACAGCGTCGCGCCTAGAGCGGGCGATCCAGCACCGCATCGTCGTCTTCATCAATGACACCCAGGCTGCCCGGCAGGGTTTCCGGATCCGGCGGATCCACATCATTGCCAATGCCTGGCTCGGCTTCCGAAAAACCTGGATCAATCACATCGCCGTCGTCCAGATCGGCATCTTCATCGTCAAGTAAATCAGGATCCGGCGGGATTGATTGCTGGGTTGTTAAAGTATCCATAACCACCTCTTTGGCATGACCTCCGACGGAGGTCTTAACGATTCGAATACGCCCGTGTTGCGCCGTTCAATGCATTTACTGACCTTCTATCGGGTCTATTTCCTTATTGTTCAACTCTCGACTTAGCCGACCGCTCATCTGCAATCCTGAACTAATCAGCACCCTTCACTACCGAAACTCAACTGCCTGTTTGAGGAGAGTCATCAATGAAATTCAGGGTTTTATTGATCGTCGCCGGCTGCTTGTCCAGTAACGTCACCTGGGGCGAAGCCTGCCAGGTATTAACGCGAGCCGCAGGCCAGGGAATTGCGGTAGTGCAGCCGCAGACCTGTTACGAATACAAAGGTGTTGCGCCAGGTACTATCGACTGGTCGTGCAGTAACGAAGACAAAGATGCTTCGCCCGCTGATAAACGCAAGATAGACGCCTGCCCCAGTGGCGCGCAGGCCTCCTGTACGGCAACCCTGACCCAGGAAGCCTTGGCCAACGAGCGTTCAACCAGCAAGGAAGCCGACAAGGACTCGACCAACCTTCCTCCCGATGCGCAAGTTGTAACCCTGTATTACGAACTTACACCGCAGGCACGGATTGATTGCGAAAGAGGTGGCGGCCAATGGAAAACGTTGTCGCCCTGAATACTTTGCGCGCCGAGAGAGCGGAATGACCGCTCGTCGGGCCACTCCAAATGTTCAATAAACTATTTCGGGAAAACCTGTTTCTCAAGAACACGAGGCAACTGTCTCGCCAGTGCCAACTCCAACAATACTCACAGGTGAAATGATCATGCCCAATACATCGAAACAGAAAGACGATGACAAATCGAAAACCACCGGAAAAGGCTCGGGCAACTTTGCCGACAATCCTGCAAAGGCTTCTGAAGCGGGCAAAAAAGGCGGCAAGGCCAGTTCCGGAACTTCAAGTAAAAGTGCAAGCAAATAAAACAATACCTTCCAACGGGACGGGAACTACGGTTCCCGTCCTTCGGCATCAACGTTCTGGAGATCTGCCAATGAAGCAACTCACCGCATTCCTGCGTCCTACCGTGATCACCCTTGCCCTTGGGCTGACAACGATGAGCGCCTTTGCCGCGACCCCGGCCGGGTTCGTCGATGATGCGTCAGCCAAAGGCCTGGCCGAAATTCAGACCAGTCAGTTGGCTTTGCAAAAAAGCCAATCAGCCGATGTGAAGAAGTTCGCCCAGATGATGGTCGACGACCACACCGCTGCCAATAAAGAGCTGGCACAGGTGGCGTCGGGTCTGAAACTTAAAGTGGCAGATGAAGCGGAACTGATGGCCCGTGCGAAAAAAATGGTCCTTGAGTATCGTGAAGAGTCGTTCGACAAGGCCTATGCCAACAATCAGGTGGCGGCCCACGAGCAAACCATCGAACTGTTTGAAGAAGAGATCAAATCCTCCAAAACGCCTGAATTGACCGCTTTCGCTCAGAAAACGCTGCCCAAACTGCAGCATCACCTGGAAGAGGCCAAAGCGCTTCAGGCCAAGCACAAGTAATTCAAAGTGCATCGCCGTTTGCGTCTTCGGCGTAAGTCGCCGGGACGCAAATTCGGCATCCTAGATCGCCCACCCCGCACTACTACGTTTGCGCGCCTTTTCGCGACTGCCGCAGATATTCATCTGGCACCAGCGTCGACCGCCATTTTTTGAATTGTCGATAAACAGCCAGTCGCAATCAGGTGTCGCGCAGACTTTCAGGCGCAGCTGATCCGGACCGGTCAGCAGGCTTGCCGCCTGGGTTGCCAGTCGAGCCATGACATTGTCTGTGATGTCATCCAGGCTATTGCCGAGTTCCCACTGCCAGATCACGTGCGACTCTTGCATGACGAGCCGGCGCTGCGCGGCTGTGTTCGCCAGTACCTGATTCAGGTAATTCAACGCGCAGTCATCCAGTGGCTGTCCTTCGGCCACTGGCAGCAGCAGTTGGTAAAGCTGTTCACGGAACGCAATCAGGCGCTGGAAGGAGAATGCAGCTGCCGGTTGCTCGACCAGCCTCAGGCAATGCTCAAACTCCTGGTCGTTGATCAGGCGTGCGCGCTGGCACCAGCGCACCACATCTTCCAGGTTCGCCAGCTTGTCTACGACCTCCGTCAGCGAACTGCCCGGCCGACGTCCATTGCAGGTATTCAGGTAATCGAGTACTGCCAAGCCGCCCACCAGCCGCAGTGAGCTGATTTTGAGTTGACTGATAAACATGATCAGCCCCTTGTCTTGATCCGACCCATGAAGCATGGCAGATATCAGCAAAGAACCAAGTTCTATCAGACGGCCTGTGACTATTCAAAATACGTCATAAAGGCTGCAGCCGCTTCGATCCAGCCAGGCACATATATCCTCTACCGACTCACCAATGCTCAGTACATCGCTGCGCAAATGCACTTCCGGAAACACCGGCGTTTCGTAAGGCGCATCAATGCCGGTGAAGTTGTGTAGCGCGCCACTTCTGGCCTTGCGATATAAGCCTTTGGGATCGCGTTGTTCGGCAACAGCGAGCGGCACGTCGACGAAAATTTCAGCAAAGCGTTCGCTGCCAACAATCGAACGCGCGTGATGCCGCGCCGTGCGAGTGGGTGAAATAAGCGCAACCATTACCGTCAGCCCCGCATCGGCCATCAATGCCGCGACTTCGGCCACCCGCCGAACATTTTCTTCCCGGTCGACGGCGCTGAAACCAAGATCCCGACACAGTCCGTTGCGCAACACGTCCCCATCAAGCATGCAGGTCTTCAGGCCTTGAGCGCGCAATGCAAAATCCAGCGCATTGGCGATGGTCGATTTGCCGGACGCGGACAGCCCGGTAAACCACAACACCGTACCCTGGTCATGCACAGCCATAGCCGATCGATGGGACGCACAGGCACTGTGGTCATAGGGTTGTTGATAGTCATCAATGACGCCTTCCATAGCGAACTTTCTCCTGTTGAGGCTGTGTTGGTAAGTATTCAGTCGTCGGGGGGCTTGTCGGGCAACAGGGCGACCACTATCAGCTGCACCAGCAATAACCCGGCGATGCACAGATACAGCGGCGCAAAGGAACCCAGCAGTTCCTTGCAGGTGCCGCCGAGAAAATTACCCAGCACGCCGCCCACACCGATCAAGACATTGGCGATACCGAATGCGCGCGTCAGACAATCAAGCGGCACGATCTGTCCCAGATAAGTCGGGACCAGACCAAATACCGGGTAAAACGCCAGCGCAAATAAAAAGCCGGCCAGATAAAACCCGCTTTCACTGCCCAGGTAATAGACGCAAAGACTTGCCAGACCAGCGCTGACGAAACACAGCATCAAGGCTCGGCGCGAGCCCAGCCGATCAGCCACCCAGCCCACCAGAAAACCCGCAGCCATTCCAACCGCGCCGATTGTCGACCACACCATCCCCGTGGTCGTCACGGACATGGCCAGCTCTTCACGCATGAATGGGGCCAGGTACGTCTGAAACGGCAGCAGCGTCAGGCCGTTGAGAAAAGCCACCAACCAGGTGAGATACAGCGGCACGGACAACCAGCTTTGCGTACCGCTCTGGCGGGGCGCGACCGCATGAGATTGCAATGCGCCCGGCGATTGACGCAGCAAATACCACGCCGCGAGACACACCGTAATCGACAACAATCCGGCGATCAGCCAGATGGCACGCCATCCACCGTGAAGGGTCAACAGGCTGACCAGCACGCCATTGATGAAGACGCCGTAACTGGTGCCGCTGGAGATCAGCCCCATCACCCGCGCCCGGGTTGTCGCCGAAAAGTGGGTGGCGACGATTTCAGCCAGCGGGATGTAGGCCGATGCCGAGCAGCCGCCGAGCACAATCAGCAACCCGCCGGATATCCAGATTGAATCGCTGACACTCAGCCCCAGCAGCGCCAGTGAGGTAGCCACAGTCGAATACAGGCTGATTTTCCAGCCTGCAACGAAACCACTGAGGTAGCCGGCGAGCACCGAAAACCCCAGAAACCCGATCTGGGCGCCACCGGTAATCAGCCCGACGGTGGTGTAGTCAAAGCCGATGTCGCGACGCATGTCCACCAGCAAATTGGCGAACAGATAAACACCGAAACCATAGGTACAGGCAACGAAACCGGCCAGGACGATCGCCAGCACCACGCCGTTTCCGGCACGCGTGGCGCCCTCGACGGCGGCCATCGGCACAGGCTGGATTTGACTGCCGGCGGGCGACCTGTTCATTTGGCGATTGCCGTATGAATGATGAAGTCACAGTCCAGCGGGTCATAAATGTGCCGGAAATCACCAAACGACTGTGGCCTGAAAAAGCCGGCGTCACTGATCTCGTCCTTGAGTTCTTCCGGCAAAATCGGATAGACCTGCAACCGGTAGCAAGCGCCGTCGCTAAACGTATAGATGAACTCGCACAGTTGATCGCTGACCTGCCCCAGACTGACTTCGGCGTTGCGTCCGCAATAGTAGTAACGGCCCGATGACTTGAAGCGACCGGCCCGTATGGCGTGGAAGTTGCGCTGATCCACCACCAGCAGTCCGCCCGGTTTGAGCAGCTGCCTGAACCGGCGCAAGACCCAATACCGATCATGCTTGTCGAACACATGACACAAGGAACTTCCCAGGCACAGTACGGCATCGAACGTGCCCAATCGGCGGGGCTCGAGTTCCAGCCAGTCGCGCTGCAAAATCGGGATATCCAGCCCTCTTGATTTAGCGTTGATGCGCGCCCGCTCCACCATCGTCGGACTGCCGTCGCACGCCAGAACGTTGAACCCCGCCTTCTGCAGTTGCACCGCATGAAAGCCGCTGCCGGTGGAAACATCGATAACCGTTTTGACGCCCAGCTTGCTCAGCAAATCGGCAAAAAAACTGCCTTCGCCGGCCGCACGCTTGTCCCAGTCGATCAGTTCGTCCCAGCGACTGACAAAGTCGCGGGTGTATTGGGTCGCGTAATCAGCAGCGCCAAAGCGGTTGCCGACCGGAACATGCCCCTTGCGCCCCTCACGCCGGATGTAGCTCATGTCTGGCACTCCCTGCCTGTTCGACCCGGTGGGCGTAGCCCTGATATTTGCGTCCCAGCTCCGCGGCCCATTGATGCACGTCTTGCAGGGGCATACGCGACACGGAATAGTCCAGCAGCGTTTCCATGACCGCCATCTGCTCAGGCTCGAATGAAACGCTGCCATCGGCGTTGATCGCGCGAATGCCATCCTGTTGCTGGCCGCGCTGGTTGATCGCAATGGCCTCGGTGCGTGCCACGCCGTAGGGCAAACTCAGCATTACCCGGCCCAGACCGACGCTGACCGGATAACCGCCCGGCAAACCACCCGGTGCCGGTGCATGGGCCTGCACCTCGTAGTCGGCAAACAGGTTTCCGATAACTTTGGTTGCTGAGCTTGCCGTCAGGAACTGCCCATCGACGCCGCCCAGACGGCGAAACTGGGTACGCACACTTTCGAAGATCAGGGCATCGTCAAATGCCCCCGTACAATCCTTGCCGTTGACGCGATAGTGCAGCGAATAGTTGGCGTTCGCCGGAAGTCCGGCGCGAGGCACGTAGTGGCTGAAGAAATGCGAAGCGATCAGCCTGACCTGCACCGCTTCGGGAGAACACATGGCCAGTCGTGCGATGGCCATGCGGGTGGCAGGAACCAGATTGGCGACATTGCCAATGCCGGTATCCGGCGCCATGCCCGCCTTGTCCAGCACCACATTCACAGCGTCAGGAAAAGCGCAGTTGACCACAATGGCCCGGCTCGCCGAATGTTTGACAGCGCGCATCAATTCGTAGGCCGGCGCCAGGTGCATCGGCAACCATGGACCGAGCTGCGCCTGATCCAGAGCCTGAAAAGCAGCAGCTGGCAATTGGGTAATCACTCGCCAGGATTGCAGTGAGGCGCAGTTGAGGATGATGTCTGGATGAATGCGGCTGATGATCGCGGAGTTCTCTTCGACGTTGCCTTCGCCAAGATTCATTTCCAAGGGGTGAATCGTACACAGCGTATTCATCTGCAGGCAGCTCAGTCGTACGAGATTGCAACTGCGGGTAGCTTTTTCCAGGTCGCGACTGGCAACGTAGAACATAAAATCGTTGCGTGGCGCCATGATCTGGAGAATCTGCAGGCAAAGGTTCCCGCCACCCACAATCAGTATTTTTTTCTTTTCCATGAATATCTCCCTATCGACAGACTGAAGCTCACGAAGGCTCAAGGCATCCTGGCCGCTAACGCGGATAAGCGCCGTTATCTACAGCGATAACTTGACCGGTCAGATGCCGGCTTTTTTCTCCCAGCAGGAAGACGATCACATCCGCAACGCCGGATGGCTGGATCGGTTCCCTGAGGATCTCCTGACGTTCGTACTCCCGGCGTCGATGCTCAGGAATACGGTCGAAAATCGAGGTATCGCGCACCAGCGCGGGCGACACCGCGTTGACGCGAATCGAGGGTGCGAAATTCCAGGCGTTGGCTTTGGTCAGGCCGATGACGCCCGCCTTGCTTGCCCCATACACTGCGTCGAAACTGCCCACCTCCCCGGCCACTGAAGTGACATTGACAATGCAGCGAGGGCCACCGATGGACATTTCTCGCCGGGCGAAATCCCGAGACAGGTAGATCAGCGACTTCAGATTCAGCGTATACATCTCATCAACCTGGGCATCGCTGTAATCAAAGACACTTAGCCCCTGATAAAGACCGGCGTTATTGACCAGCCCATAGAGCGACTCGTGGCGGGAATAAAGTTGCGGAACAAACGCCTTTATTGTCGAAAAATCCGCGAAGTCGGCACAGACGACTTCGAGCCGATCACGGCCGGCTTCGGCAAGCAAAGATGCCAACCCTGCCATGTCCTTGTCAGCGGCAATCACATAAAAATCTTCCGCCAGGCAGGCCATTGCCGCAGCCCTGCCAATACCATTGGCCGCGCCAGTGATAACGACTTTCTTTTTCATATTGCCCCTGACGTGCTCGCGAACTGATTCATGCGCTCGAAATAAGGTCGGTGAAAACGGTAGTAGCCACTCAGTCGTAAGTTTTCAGTAAGTTGACTGCCATCGAAATCCGAAGAAACCCCGGAATTAATCTGCGTACTGTTCTCTGCGGCCTTATGCCAATTACGCCAGGGCAGCCATTGCCGTGGGCACTCCTTGTTCCAATCGAGTGCGCCTGGCAAAAACGGCAGCTGCAAATAATCACACAACGTTTGAATGGTTATTAACGGATTCCGTGCAAGTTCATCGGCATTGATCACATAGGGAATACGCCCCGTCAGCCGAGTTACTTCGCAGAAAATTTCGTACTGCGCCTTGTATCCAATGGATTGGAGCGGCATCTGCGGATAAATCGCAAAATGGGAAAGAATAGAACTCGCGGGCTCGCGGATGATAAAGATATTCTCCTGCTCCAGGAGGAACTGCGCATCCGCTTTCAATTCAGGCAGGCAGTGGTAACACATATCCTTATGAAACACGGCGCGCTGTTGCCGCGCCTCACGCAACAGCGCCTTGACCCCCTCATAAGACGTCGGCAAACCGCAGTCCAGATTCTCCGACGGGATCGGCGAATCCTGACCAAAGGCCACATGGGAAAAGGGTTCGTGGAAGACCTCGAAATCCTGACGCTCGATGAACACCCGCTCCAACACGGTTGATCGCGAGCGAGGGTGAGCCCATAACGCTATCATCCGGTTCATGTCCGCCCACCCGCACAAGCTCGCAGGGCGTTGACCGGCCTTTGCGGCAGATCCATTCCCAGCGACTCGATGAAGCCGTCCAGTTCCGCCCGTGCACCACAGGCATACTGCAGAGCAGTGACAAACGCCGGGTGTTGCGCAAACCGTTCAGGTTCGAGGCCACCCAATTGATAGGCCTGCTTGAAGTAGTCGATGCGCAGCAGCTTGTCCAGAACCTGAACCGGGATCGCCAGACGCGCGGCAGGCAGTACCGGGCGGCCTGCGCGCTCGCGGCGCAACAAAAACTCAATGATTGGCGCCGGCAAGGTATAGAGCGTGGTGCGTTCCCCGGTGCGTTCCAGGTGCCAGCAATGCTCACCGTCCTGCCCCTCGCCATCAATCTTGATGCTGGCGATCAGCAGGCGAACCGGACTTGGCGTGGCAGTCAGCAATGTCTGAATCGCATCGTAAACCGCCAGTTCAGCCCATCGTTTATCTTCAGTGGACAAGCCGATCCCGAGCGCCCGGGCCTGACGATCAAACGCTTCGTCGGCACCGAAACGGCCAATCATGAAGGAGATGACATACCGCGCCTGCGCAACATCCACGCCGAGACGACGCGCTTTCGCCCGCCCGCGCTCCACAGCCGCAAGCCCTGCGGCAAATTGCGATACGGTAAAGCAGAACGTGTTATTGATCGAGCACCCCTGGGCGACAAGTTGTTCTATCGCCAGATACCCGGCTTGACTACCGGGAATCTTGATCATGATGTTGGGTGCCAGCCTGGACAGTTCCAGGCCGTGTTTGACGATTGCCGAAGTGTCTTCGCCAAGAAACGGATCAACTTGAGCGGACAACCAGCCGAAACGCTTACTGGAAGCGTGCCACATGGCCACTAGTTGCCGGGCTGCATCCAGAACAAGCTGGCTGTAGATAGTACGGCGATGTTGCGCAGCATCCAGCCAATTAGTCCGACTATTAATAGTGCGTCGATCCGGGTATTGGTGAGTGTGTAAGAACGCCGTGTTGATTAACCGGGGATTAGTCGTAACGCCCGTTATCCCGGAAAAATTTGCCGCTAACGGCTCCGGCATTAGAGAATCGATAACAGTTCTCAATTCATGATAGCGTTCCAACATTGTCGACTTGAAAACTCCATAGCAGGAAGGTGAACCATCCCACCAAACTTCAGACTCCGGATTAGCATCTTTCAGCATGCGAACATATCTCAAACCAGCCATTAGCGGCTCCAATGAGCAGTCAACTTAGAGTTCTCGGTGCCGGTGCGCAGAGCACCGAGAAAATGCATTATTAGTATTGGACGCGAAGCTGCCTTAGTATTGCCCTAAAGATGGATCCCATATTTAAACCTGTCAAACGGCCAGCGGCGGTTTACTGAGCACGATTTGAAATAAGAACCTCAGGTTTAATTGCGAGCACGGGGTAATTGGCGCTGTCGCCGCCACAAGCATCCCAATCCGGTATGCCAGGCTCGCTATGTTCAACCCAGGGATATAAGCGTCCGCGCAAGCCAGGTGCGTCTGCCGGTAAAGACTCGCTACGTTGCCCCCGTCCCGGGAAGTCTCCTATGCTAGAGCGGTTAAGACCCGCGACGTGAGCTAGCCGCATGCTTGCGTTAGCCAATCGCCATTGTGCGAGGCTGAATGAATAACAACGGCCGCAGAGCTGAAGCCCCGCCAGGAACCCGAGAAAAACACCGTGAATACAGCCTCCGACCGCTACACCTACAAAGCCCGCTGGTTTCACTGGGCTATGGCCCTCCTGATCGTACTGGCCTATGCGCTGATCTTGAGTCGCACGCAGTTCGAACGCGGCTCGCCGTTGCGAATCTTCGTGGTGCAAAGCCACTTCTGGGTCGGCATTGTGGTGCTGATCATGGCGTTCTTTCGTATCGCCGAGCGTCACCGACATACACCGCCAGGCATCACGCCGCCCCTCGAAGGCATTCTGCGCACTGCCGCCACACTTTCTCACTACCTGTTGTATGCGTTCCTGTTCGTCCAGCCGGTGCTTGGGCTGCTCACGGTATTGATCGAAAAGGGTTCGCTGCCGATTCCCCTGACTCAGTTGCTGATTCCGTCACCTTTCCCGGTGTCCGAGGAATTGGCCGAATCCCTGGAAGACATCCACAAGCTGCTCGGAACCATCTTCTATTACGTGATTGGCCTGCATGTGGTCGCTGCGATCTGGCATCACGTTGTGCGCAAAGACAACACGGTCAAACGCATGGTCTGACGTGAAGCCCGATTAATCGTCGCTCCAACAGAAACAAATATTTTGTTACGCCTCCCGCGTCCTGTCGGAGGCGGCGAGGTATGATCCCGGCGCTCGCCTATGGGTCTCTGGATTAAGGATTTTCCATGCATAACCGCTTGCTGACGTCCCTGGCACTTGTCGTGGGTTCCACCGTTTGTGTCCAGGCTCAGGCCAGCAGCGACGATTCCTGCTACCCGAACTGGTCAATTCTCAATAACGATCTGGATGTCTGCAGTAACCTGCCCTTTCTCAGCCCCGGCAACGACAGCTCGGTCAACCTGCGACTGTTGCTGGCCAATGCCGGGCGCCTGGAGCTGACGCCAGCGGCGCTTAACAAAGAGGATCTGGCTGAAGGCTATGGCGAGGTGCCATTCGCCTTTTACCGTCTGGCGCCAGTCGCAGGCGGCACCGAGGAAGAGCTGCCGGAGGGCGCTGCGGAGAATGCAGACAATGGCGTGGTCGGCTTGCAGGCGATGCTCGACACGCTGGGCGTCAAGCGCGAAACCACGGACGTGGCCGGCGATTCGCTGGTCGATGGTGAAGGCAGTCGTTGCCGCAGCAACAACGAAGCCAGCGCCGGCGACTTCATTCGCCAGGTGGTCAACACCCCTGAACTCAACCCGGCCGAACGCGCATCCCTGGCCAGCAGCCGCGTTCAAATGCTTTCCGCCTGTGCCTGGGAACCGGATCAACTGAACAACCTGCTGCCGGGTGACATCAAGTCGCCCATGGGCAAGGCTTTTCTCGGCTACCTCACTGCAGCGGGTGATTTTTACAGCGGGCGCTTCATTGACGCGACCAAGGCTTTCACCCTGCTCGCTGATAACCCGCAGGAATGGCTCAAAGACACGGCGCTGTACATGATCGGCCGTAGCGAGTTGAGCCTGGCTCAGGACAAGGCGTTCGAGTACGGCGAGTTGAAGGTCGAACGTGTCGATCAGGCCGCTGCACTGCGTGCCGAGAGCGCCTTCCTCAACTACGTCGATGCCAATCCGTTCGGCCGCTACTCGACGAGCGCAACAGGCTTGTTGCGCCGGGTTCACTGGCTGATGAACGACAACGCCAGGCTCGCGGCCGACTACAACACGCTGTTTTTCTCAGACAGCGAGGATTTCAAACTCGACGCCGCCGGCTATGAGCCGCTGATTCGCGAGTCCGACCTGAAAATGGTCACAGTGAATACCAAGGCTCTCAAGACGCCCTTGTTCGCGGCGGTCAACGATCTGATGTGGATGCGCGGCCAGTCGAAAAACAAACTGACCAAAGCCGCCCTGCTTGCACAAAAAGACACCTTCGCCCAGCAGCCCGAACTGTTTACCTATTTGCAGGCCGCCTTCGCGTTGTATGTGGAGAACGACGCGGTTAGTGCGCTGCAATTGCTGCCCAGCTCCATACCGGACGAACTGAATTACCTCGCGTTCAGCCAGCAGATGCTGCGCGGCCTGGCTTTGCAAGCCGATCAGGAATGGAAAGAAGCACAAACCCTGTGGCTGCAATTGATCCCGCTGGCGAAGCTGCCACTGCAACGCGAGCAGCTCGAACTGGCACTGGCGATGAGCTACGAACGAGACCAGCAGCTGGCCAAAGTCTTTGCTGCGGACTCGCCGATCACGTCGGAAAAGGTCCGTTATATCCTGCTCAGCCACACCGCCGACGCCGATCTGCTGCGCCAGCAAATTACCCAGGGCCGGAACGACACCGAACGTAATACCGCGCTGTTCGTGTTGCTCTACAAAGACCTGCTGCGCAGCCAGTTTGCGGCGTTTGCCGAGGACATCAAGCAGCTGCCGCAAGCGCCTTCGCCAGACAAACTGAGTTACAGCCTCAGCTACACCTACAATCAGGGTCAGCCGCTGACCCTGTTCCGCTGGACAGGCGACAAGGCCGAGTCCGGTTACCTGTGCCCAAGCATCGTCGAAACGGCGGCCGCCCTGCAAAGCGATGGCAAAAACCCGCAAGCTCTGAACTGCCTGGGTGAGTTCATCCTGCGCAACAATCTGGACAGCATGCCGCTGGATCAGGCACGGCATGCCGACCTGCTCGGCGGCACAGCGCCAGGCTTTGCTGGCGAAGTTTTCTCCCGCCAGACCGGCTATCAAACCGTTATCGCCAATCCGAAAGCGGGCCATGAAGACAAGGCTTATGCGCTGTTTCGCGCCATCAACTGCTATGCGCCTTCCGGCAATAACGGTTGCGGTGGCAAGGAGGTGACTCCGGCCGCCCGCAAAGCCTGGTTCAAGCAACTCAAAAGCGGTTTCGCCGACACGCGCTGGGGTAAATCCCTGCAGTATTACTGGTAAGTCGCAATGCGATTCTGGCTGGCAATATTCTGCTTGCTGCAGATTACTGCGGCCAATGCTGCGGTGAACGCCGACGACTATGAAGCGTTCTGGTTGTGGGGCGGCGTGTCTTCCCAGCCGGTGCTGAACAAAGCCAGGACGTTGTATGTGCTGCAAGGGCAGATCAGCAGCGCCCGAAGCGAGCAGCATCGGCGAGTCAACTTCGTCGCCCAGGGCATGCCGGTTGCGAAGCTGCCTCAGGCTGAGGTCTGGGTGGTGTATCGCGCCCACACCCTGCGCTGGCCCGAGCCGGTCTATCGACAGTTGTTGGGACAGGTAGACCGCTGGCGGCGGGCCGGCAACAACGTGATCGGTATCCAGATCGACTTCGACGCGCGCACCCGCTATCTCAACGAATACGTCGATTTCCTGCGCGACCTGCGCCAACGCCTGCCGCAGAACTATCGCCTGAGCATCACCGGCCTGCTGGACTGGAGCAGCAACGCCGACGTCGAGGTCATCGGCCAGCTCAAAGGGGTCATCGATGAAGTGGTGGTGCAAACCTATCAGGGCCGTCAAAGCATCGCCGATTACGCCGCTTATCTGCCGCGCATGAATCGTCTCGGGCTGCCGTTCAGGATCGGCCTGATCCAGGGCGGCGAATGGCAGGCAGCGGAATATTTGCAGGACAGCCCTTGGTTCAGAGGTTATGTGGTGTTTCTGCAGAACCCGTGAGGATTTCGTCAGTGGCCAGCACCGTGGCGTATTCGCCATGCAGATTACCCAAGGACATGGCGTGGACCTCTTCGGCGCTGTGAGGCGTGCCGAAAAAATCCGCCTGATCGAAGGTAAAGCAGGCGTCATGGGCCACGACTACGTCGAAACCGAGGTTGCCGCCGCTGCGAGCAGTGGACTCCACCGAGTTATTGGTGGCGACCCCAACGATCACCAGTTGATTGATTGAGCCGGTTCGCAGCCACTCTTCCAGCGACGTCCCGCAAAAGGCGTCGGGCACCTGTTTCTGGATTTCCGCTTCACCGTTGAGCGGCAGAAACTCCGGCTGATATTCCACGCCTGACTGTTCAGGCCAGAACACTGAAGTGGGCGTGCGGGAAAAATGCCGCACATGAATCACCGGCCGCTGACTGCTGCGCCAGCCTTGCAACAACCGGAGCATGTTGGCATCGGCCTCGGGGTTGTTGCGACGGCCGAGTTTCGGGTGCTGAATGCCTTGTTGCATGTCGATGATGAGCAATGCGGCATTGGCGAGAATATCCATAAAAGCCCTGGCTCCGTTTGAAAAGGGTTAGATCGCGCTGAACAACTGAGCCAGATTCTGCCGGGCAAACTGTTCGATGACAAAATCGACAAAGGCCCGGGTCTTGCCTGGTAACAACTTGTGCTCGCTGTAATACAACGAAATGTTGCCGTCATCCACATACCAGTCCGGCAACACGCGCTGCAATGCGCCGCTGCGCAGGTAAGGCACAGCGAACGGCATGCTGACCAGCGCGATCCCCAGGCCTTGCTCAGCCGCCGCACAGGCGGCTTCCGAGTCACTCATGGTCATGCGGGCCTTGAGGCTTAGCGGGCTGTGTTCCTGATTGCGATGGGTCAGCGGCCAACTGCGGATCCGGCCGGTCTGCGGCGAGCGAATCAAAATCCCCGGATGGTCGTGCAGGTCTTCGGGATGCCGGATATCCCGGTGCTCGGCGAGATAATCCGGCGACGCCACCAGCACGCGATGTGCCGGGGCCAGCTTGCGCGCGACAACCCCTTGGGGCAGATCGAAACCGCCACCAATCGCTGCATCGAAGCCCTGCCCGATCAGATCCACCTGACGATTATCAAAATGCCAGTCTGGCGTTATGGCCGGATAGCGCTGCAGAAATTCGCCCAACAACGGCAGGATATACAGGCGACCGAACACCGTGCCCATGCTGACCTTGAGCGTGCCGGTCGGTTGCCCTTCGGCGCTGGCCAGGTTGGCGACGGCATTCTGGATGGTGTTGAGGCTGGCGCTGACCTCGCCGAGAAATCGCTGACCAGCTTCGGTCAACGTCAGGCTGCGCGTACTACGCTGGAACAACCGCACGCCCAGGCGCGCTTCCAGCTTGGCAACGCTCTTGCCCACCGCCGCAGGCGTCAGACTCAGACGCCGCGCAGCCTCGGCAAAGCTGCCGACTTCGGCGCTGCGCACAAAGCATTCGATACTGCTGAAATTTTCCATGACCGGCGATTCTAAACTTTTGGTTTACACAGACTATCGCAATTACCCGCTACTCACGATGCAATCGACACCGGATACTGGCCCCATCAAATCAACTCCCCAACGATCTGGAGAACCTCATGACTCAGCAAACCATCCTCAGCGGTAAAGTTGCACTCGTTCAAGGCGGCTCACGCGGTATCGGCGCGGCCATCGTCAAACGCCTGGCCGAACAAGGCGCAGCCGTTGCCTTCACCTTTGTCAGCTCCGAAGCCAAGGCCCGCGAACTGCAAGACAGCATCACCGCCAACGGCGGCAAGGCCTTGGCCATACACGCGGACAGCGCCGACGCCGAAGCCATCCGTGCGGCGGTGGACAACACCGTGAAAACCTTCGGCCGCCTGGACATCCTGGTCAACAACGCCGGCGTGCTGGCGATCGGCCCGCTGGAAGAGTTCAGCCTGGAAGACTTCGACCGGACCCTGAGCATCAACGTGCGCAGCGTGTTCATCGCGACTCAGGAAGCCGCGCGGCACATGGGCGACGGTGGCCGGATCATCAACATCGGCAGCACCAACGCCGACCGCATGCCCTTCGCTGGCGGCGGCGTGTACGCCATGAGCAAATCGGCACTGGTCGGCCTGACCAAAGGCCTGGCTCGCGACCTCGGTCCACGGGGCATCACCATCAACAACGTGCAGCCCGGCCCGGTTGATACTGACATGAACCCCGCCAGCGGCGACTTCGCCGAATCGCTGATCCCGCTGATGGCCGTTGGACGCTACGGACACGTCGAAGAAATCGCCAGCTTCGTCGCTTACCTGGCAGGCCCGGAAGCCGGCTACATCACCGGCGCCAGCCTGACCATCGACGGCGGCTTCGGCGCCTGATCCGAGCGGTCTGCTACTTCAGGAGTCGGCCGCACACCACCCGCACCCGCGGCCAACTCCCGGTATTTGCTTAAGCACATGAAAATTCTGAAAAAAACCTTTGCGTTCGGCTAAGCCTTCGACTACATTAGCGCGCCTCGACAGACCAACGGTGTGACGAGATTCGGTGAGGTGTCCGAGAGGCTTAAGGAGCACGCCTGGAAAGTGTGTATACAAGAAATTGTATCGAGGGTTCGAATCCCTCCCTCACCGCCATATTAGAAACACGCTAAGGCCCCGACTTTTCTTGTGAAAGTCGGGGCTTTTTCGTTTCTGAAGGTTCCGTCGGGGCCGGTGTGAGTTCATGCCGCGCTCTGGCCCCACGCATAAAAAAAACCGCTCAAGGCGGCCCGGATATTCTGGCTGGGTAGTTCGACTACGTTTTGCCCTGAACCTGCCAGGGCATACGAGTTATTGGGTGATCATGATCCGGGTCGTTTTGTCGTTGTCGACTTTAATACGGTGGGCAATGACGCCACCCTGTTTTTCCAGACCGCCACCGTATCCTGTTGGGGCAAACCAGGTCACCTCGGCATCAATGAAATAGGGGCCAGGCGGTATATCGGTGAACTTGAATGTACCGGTGCCGTCAGCCTGAGTAGTCCGGATATACTTGTCGTGCTTCGGGTCGGGAGCGGCGATAGGTTTCATTTCAATCTGAGTTAAACGCCACCATTGTTCGCTGTAGCTGGTTACCGGGAACAAGTAAACCGTAGAGCCTGCGCCGTATTTAACCTCCCCTCCCAGTGTTTTCAGAAATGCCTGGCCCTCAATCACGCCCGTACCCACCTGAGGAAGACGCTGATATTCCGAATCATTGAGTGGCACTCGGGGTACTGGGGGCGAAGTCATGCAGCCACCCAGCATCGATACCACAACCACAGCAAATGCAAACTTCCCTAACTTCATGACACGACTCCAAAAATGAGCGGTAACTTTACCACTGTAAATAATGTGCCACCACACGACTTCCAACATATCCAATCAAACAATTACGTTATTGCGTGAGTTTTAATGGGCGATAGGCTGCTGGCAATGTAGAATCACCGCATCACTCACGAAATGGAATTTGCAGATGCGCTTGATTCGAACACTTTTAACCTTGGCTGCAATTGCCAGCCTGACCGGCTGCGCGCTGACGTCGGAAACAATCGATCTGCACTACACACAGCAACAGGGGGTTGCCCAAGTACCTGGCGCGGGAAGCTCGGTAGTCTCGGTTGTGGTAACCGACGCTAGGATCGACAAAACCAAAGTAAGCAGTAAGAAGAATGGCTACGGGATGGAAATGGCACCGATAACCTCCAACGAGGATGTGACAGTTACCGTGAGCCGTGCCATCGAGCAAGAGGTACGAGCCAGAGGCTTCAAGGCAGGTACGGGTGCCGCTGACATCAAGCTGGCCGCCGAGATAAATCGATTCTACAACGACCATAAGACCGGTTTTTTCTCAGGCGATGCGGTCGCCGATCTGAGCTTGTCTGTGCGTGTTTCGAATGCTGCGAACAAGCTCTTGTATTCCCGCACGATCATGTCTCAAGGCAAGGAAGAGAACACTCAGTTGGCAACCGGTAACAACGCGGGCCTTGCGCTTGATAAGGCTTTGGCTGCTGGCATGAAGGATCTGTTCAATGATCCGTCGTTTATTTCGGCACTGAAGAAAGGCGCCGAATAAGAAGATTGAAGCATCAAGACCCAATAAGGGCTTCTCTATCCGGTTACGGCCGCTGAGCGCAAAGCGGTCGCTGCCGGGCACCAGGCCCGGGCTAAAAGTTAGAAGCCCTCGCCTCTTCTTAGAAACGCGTGAAAGCGCTGATACTTCTTTCAAAAAAAGTCGGAACTTTTACGCTTGTTAAAGTTCAATCAGCGTCAAGCTCGATATACCAACCCGCCGTCGACTAAGCCAGACGAGATTCGGCCAGGCGTGGCTCTGTAAATTTGACGGTCGGCTTTCTGTTGATGTAGCGATGCCACTTCTCGAACGCATGTTCCTGACGTGACCGAGCGATTTGCCACTCACTGCTTCCGACATCACCGATAGTGAAAGACATCATCTCGGCGGTGGCGGTGTTCAAGTCATTCAGGAGATCACCGCTTCCTTCTGAAACGATTTTGAGACAGGACATGTTCAGGGTCTTCTTGAATTGATACATGTCAGACCACGATTTTGCGGTTTTAGCACCTTCTATTTTTTCCGGTCCTGACGACTGGTCAGTCACAAAATGTCCCATTGGATCGATAACACTGGCGCACAAAGCCTTGCTGATCCAGCATTAAAAATATCCCCAGCCACTTTGGCTCAAGCCACTGCAAGTGGTGTCGACACCAATGACGATTGGTTCAATGTCCAACGTCGAGTGCCAGTTAACTATCCGTATCTTCGTGACAAGAGTTGTTTTATCCTCCAATGAAACTGTCAATTCAATGAGACTGGCTGACAATAATAATCGGACAGGAAACAGTAATGGGGACGTCTGCTGTGCAGGAAAACTTCGCTTATTGGTGGGGAACGCAGGGACCATGGGTGGAAGAACCCAACATACGACGCAGCGGCACCAGCGGGGTTCAGCGAGTCGTTCATAACGGGACCGTCGTCTACGTAAAACGTCAGACCGGCCACCTTTATCGCAGCCCCCGCTATCCGTTCGGCAGGCCGACGGTCCTGCGCGAAGGACGTGCGCTGACCAAACTTGACCAGCTCGATGTGGCAGCGCCCAAGCCGATTTTTTATGGTGCCCGCAAAGTTGATGGCGTTTGGCAGGGCGTGCTGGTTACGCAGGACCTCAACGGGTTTCAGGACCTGGATTCCTGGTATGCGGATGGCGCTCGCGAACGGTATACGCCCGACGAACATCTGCGCTTGTTCGAGCGACTGGCGTTTCTGTTGTCGCGTCTGCACCTCGGTTACTGGCAACACAGCTGCATGCGATCCAAACATATTTTCGTCAAAGTCGTTACCTCCATCGACGGCCCGCAATTTGAGCTGGCGCTGCTCGATCTGGAAAAATCCCACCGCCGGATTACATCCCTGGGAGCTGCACGCCACGACCTGCGTCAATTGCGCCGTCATTCGTCCTGGACGGATACCGAGTGGGCGTATTTCCTCAAGGTGTATCACGCCGAGTTTGGCAGGGCTGTGTAGCGGGAGCAGGTTGACCCACTTCGAACGGCATTTAAACGCCGACTCTGTTGGAGGGCGGCGGCGTTGCGGTCCGAAGCTTTGTAGCCGCCAGCCACGCGGCGCAATCTCCTACAAACCTTTCCGTAATTTCGGATTTATCCGTAAAGCCAATTGCGTTGCACTGGAAGCCAGCCGGGGTATCGCGCACAATCGCGCCTTGCCGTCGACTCTGCAACTGCGCAGTTCGACCTTCTTCGACTCGATCCAAACCTGCAGGAGTACCGCATGAACCTACTTGAATGGAACGACGTCGCCCTGGCGAAATACCTTACGACCAACCCGGACCTCAAGACCGAGATCCAGGATCTGAGCGCCGAAGAACAGAAGCAGCAGACCCAATGGGCATTCGAAGATGAAGCCGAAGCCCTCGACATCGAACCCTGGGAACTGGCGTTGCAACTGGTTGCGGAATCCCCAGAGCATCTCAAGTCCATGCGCCTGGAAGCCCATCAGCAGGTAGCCGAGACGCTGGGCATGGATTGGGATGAATATCGCGAGCTCAATGACATCGAGGAATGAAACCCATGACCCAGTCGTCTCAAGCCGGTGCTGCTGTCTATTCGCCCCTGACCTTGAAGCTCTATGACGGCTGGGTATTGGGAGTTTCCAATCGATTTGCCTGGCAGTGTCCAACCAGGAAAGTGCTCCAGCCTTTTTTCAATCGGCACGTTGGCGCGCGCCATCTGGATGTTGGCGTTGGCACAGGTTATTACCTGGCCAACGCCAACCTGCCTGCCACTACCCAAGTGACCTTGCTCGACCTGAACCCCAGCAGCCTTGAAGCCGCACGTCAACGTCTCGGCCGTCCAGACACCCGAGTCGTGCAGCACGACGTATTCCAGCCGTTGAATGAAGAACAAGTCGCGGTCTGTGATTCGATATCGCTGTTCTACCTGCTGCATTGCCTGCCTGGCACCATGGCCGACAAGGCGGTGGTTTTTGGCAATCTCAAATCCCGGCTGGCTGACAACGGCGTCCTGTTCGGTGCAACGATTCTGGGCGACGAAGCCAACCATAATGGCTTTGGCAGCAAACTGATGGCGGTCTACAACAAGAAGGGTATTTTTGGTAATCGCCACGACACGCTTGCCGGACTGCGTAGCGCGCTGGCTCAGCACTTCGCGGATGTCAGCGTTGAAGTGGTCGGCAAAGTGGCGTTGTTCAGCGCACGTTCGGCGCTTCGATAATCCGCAATCACAGCGCCGCGCAGTTTCTTCGAGCGATTGCGAACTGACCCGGTAGTCAGCGCTTTACCTCACCGTTGCGGGTGAGTAACTTCTGCTGACTTCAATAAAAAGGAATCGCGACATGAGTGATTTGATCTCGTACCACCTGGAAGACGGCGTCGCCACGCTGACCTTGAGCAACGGCAAGGTCAACGCCATTTCTCCTGACGTGGTCGCGGCATTCAACGCTGCGCTGGATCAAGCCGAGAAAGATCGCGCCGTGGTGATCATCACCGGCCAGCCGGGGATTCTGTCCGGCGGCTATGACCTTAAGGTCATGACGTCCAGCGCCGAAGCGGCCATCAACCTGGTCAAGCACGGCTCGACCCTGGCGCGGCGCATGCTTGCACACCCCTTCCCTATCGTCATTGCCTGCCCGGGGCACGCGGTCGCCAAAGGTGCGTTCCTGCTGCTGTCGGCCGATTACCGGATTGGCGTCGAAGGGCCATTCAGCATCGGCCTGAACGAAGTCCAGATCGGCATGACCATGCACCATGCCGGCATTGAGCTCGCGCGGGATCGTCTGCGTAAATCAGCCTTTCATCGCTCGGTTATCAACGGTGAGATGTTCGATCCCAAAGGCGCGCTGGAAGCCGGTTTTCTCGACAAGCTGGTCAGCGTCGAAGAGTTGCAGGACGCCGCCCGCACTGCCGCGCTGCAATTGAAAAAAATCAACATGAACGCGCACAAGAATACCAAGCTCAAAGTGCGCAAGGCGCTGCTGGATACCCTGGACGCGGCCATCGTTGCCGATCAGCAGCATTCGCTGTAAGCCAGACCCAGGACGTGAAGCCCGCCGCAGCGGGCTTTTTCCGGTCGGCGAACTCGTGCCGGGTTGCCTGATCTGATGCAGTAGAGCGCCCAATCGCGCCAATAACAGCACACTATAAAGAAGCGAAACCAACATGGGCCGAGTCGTCGCTGCCGCGGTTTACAGTGCAGGCAAAAAAGTCACCAATATCACCCTCGATGAAGGTGCTGCCTGGGCGGCCAAGCCGGGCCACTTCGTCTGGATCGGCCTGGAGCAGCCTGACGCCAGCGAACTGGCCAGCCTGAAAAAGCAGTTCAACCTGCATGAACTGGCCATCGAAGACGCCATGGAGGTACACAGCCGTCCCAAGCTGGAAACCTTTGGTGACGCGCTGTTTATCGTGACTTACGCGCCGGTGCGCGAGAACGGCAAGCTCGAATTCATCGAAACCCATATCTTCGCCGGCAAGGGCTACATCATCACCTCACGCAACGGCCATTCGAAGTCTTACGGGCTGGTGCGGCAACGCTGTGAGGCAAGGCCGCTGCTGCTCGAACATGGCGAGGACTTCGTGCTGTATGCACTGCTGGATTTCGTCACCGAGAACTACCAGCCGGTGACCGAAGCGATCCACTGCGAACTCGAAGATCTGGAACACAATGTGCTGAATGGCTCCCTGAACGAATCCGACATTCAGCGCATCCACAGCCTGCGCCGCGATCTGCTGCGTTTGCGGCGCTATGTATCGCCAATGGTGGAAGTGGGCGAAGAGTTGCAGCGGCTGGATTTCCCGTTCATCGACAAGAACATGCGGCCGTACTTTCGCGACGTGGAAATTCACGTCAAACGCCAGATGGAAGACCTGGGCAATCTGCGCGATATCGCCAGTCA
>Ga0247730_1000250_pt1 | contig 48614 bp, 55 predicted proteins | sample UWRJL073202C2_FD_180959 | JGI IMG/M metagenome (GOLD analysis project Ga0247730, IMG submission 180959) | Plant litter microbial communities from Arlington Agricultural Research Station in Wisconsin, United States - UWRJ-L073-202C-2 | ecosystem: Environmental > Terrestrial > Plant litter >... | reverse complement strand
CCACGTCGATTAAGTGCTTGCATCACCCGGCAAATCATTTATATGACCCTCAGCCAACGCGGAAAAGCTTCCGCCTGCTGGGGAATAGGTTAACGGTAGACCCACGGACTCTGACTCCGTTAGTCCTGGTTCGAATCCAGGTTCCCCAGCCACGTTCTTTTTAATCAATAAAAACAATAGTTTAAGCAATATTAGAAATTGGTAAGTGTTACAGTTATGTGGAGTGCTACACGCGGAACAATCCGATCATTAGCGGAACCACTGCAGTATTTGTCCGTTTACCGTCATAATGATTCAATTTGCATCGCTTTGATGCAGATGGTAAAAGGCATCTAGAACGAAAGGCCAAGATCATGAGCGCCGTAAAAATCACCAATGTTAGCGACACCCGGAAGACGTTCGACGTGCGTCCTTCGCAAACGCCGGTGGACTACGACAGCCTGATTTCGATTGCCATGATGCGGTTCCCAAAGGTTCACGCAATCCTTGCCAAATGAACCTATCTGGCTTCCCACCGAAGTCGTTGTAAAAATCAATATCGCAAATACATCGGAAACGGGTGAAAATCACCTTTGTATGTTCCCTGAAAAGCTTGAGGGTGCAGTCATGCGCCCTCAAAACCTGTGGGCGTATGAACAGCCTGATACGCTGAACCTCGCGGTATCGTATATGCAGGGCATAGCAATGGCGCATGCGTTCGAGCAGGGAAACAAGCGCACCGGCTTCGACGCTGGCTTTCTGTTCTTGAACGCCAATGGATGATATCGATCCAGCCGCTGACCACGACCTTATGGCTGTTGCATTTCTTGAACTTGTAGAGCGCACCCGAACTACCTATGAATTTGAGACATATCTGGCCGATTACGTGGTTCCAGCGCCTTACATTTAATAAGAGCCTAGGCTGCGAGCAGTCTTTCAAACCGATTCTGATTCGGGCGAACCTGCCGACTTTCAACAGCCGGCTGCGACGTTGTGTGATCCAGCGGAACAATCGGCCCTGTTGAAAATTTATCTTTGATGAAACGATTCTTTTTCCATATCCGTGACGGCAAAACGCTCTTGAAAGATGATGAGGGCACCGAATTGCCGGATATGAAGGCAGCGCACGAATATGCAGTCATTGCCGCCCGCGAACTGATCGCAGCGCTTGTTTTGAACGGTGACATAATTGACGGGCAGGTTTTCGAAATCACTGATGATAGTGGTGCGATAAAGGAATTCTTGCCAATGAAGTCGGCACTCCGGCTGGCGTAGCCGACGCGAGAAAACCCACCGGTCTTCACCGGCGGGGGTTCCGAATTTCCTATAGTCGCTCATCCAAAATTTCTATGTTGGTAATCTCGCTCGGCGTTATAGCGCGGAAACTAATATACCATGTTTTGGCCTTTCGATTTCCCCCTCCGACTTTGTTCAAGGTGTCAAACCAGTTGGCGGCAAGGTTCTTGCGGCCCCACTTCATCCAATAAACAAGGTCGGAATCGTTCGAATTTAGCTTAACCGTAAGCCGAACTGCTCTCTTATTTGAGCTAAAAATTTCAGCGTCGTCGGGTATGTCGCGCGCAATCCAACCTCTTGCCTTGAGACTAATTAACGCCGCGCCGGAGATTGCTGGCTCGTCGCCGCCAGAGAGGCCGTGACCTGCCGGGTCGCGATCGGTGGTTAGCCAAACACCGTTCCTGATACGTGCCATTGAGAGAGGGACTTCGCCCCGCGTAATGCCTTCTGCTCTTATGGCATCTAAGTTTTCTAAAGCCGTAAAGTGATAATAGAGCATTTTTGAACCCGTTGTTTATTGTGGCGGCCTGAAATAGCCCGCCGATCTTCACCGGCGGAACCTGGTTCGGCGCGGGGCTACTGGAGGAATACACCCCGGTCGAGTTCGGCAAACACTGCCATTTTTAACACGTCATATGCCAACTCAATGTTTCGCACGATAGTTGCATGAACTTCAATTTCTTCTGAAGAAGTGTTTGCACCGAGGACGGCCAGCTCGGCGTCCGACCGTTGTGCTTCGTCCCGAAGCACAACAACCATTGCAATAATGGCTTCAGGCAAAGGGTGGACGTTTCGGAGTTCAGTCGGCCAGCTCGTGAGTTCAGGAATAAGTTCCGAGAGATCCGCCTTAATATGTTCGATCTTTACGGAGGTTGAAATATTCATTCTGGTATCCCTTTTCCATTGGTGGGACATCCTATTAGTCACACAAAGACGTGGACTTCCATAGGATGTTTTAGGTTTGTTGCAGCACAACCGGATTTCGATGATCTAAGCCGCCTGCTGCCCATCGGCGGGGCAATACGCCGGCCAGATGTTGAAGAGGCTACCGACTGCCTCAATAATCTTCGTCTGGAGGTCGTCAGGCGCGGCCGGGTCGTGATCGCGGGCGATCTGCTCCAGGCGTTCAATCCCCTGCCAGTAGGCTTTTGTGTGGCTGTGTGCTGGGTTGTCCATGTCTCGTCTCCGTGCGTTGTTGATCGCGAGACATGATTCGCACGATCCGGAGCGGTTAACAAGATGTAAAACGCTCTCTAACTATCTGATATTGAACGATTTATTGTAAATAAGCACTTACTTATCATGATCGGCGACACAAAAAAGGACCGTGAGCAGCCACGGAAAACTGCGCACGGTCCTGGTCATCCCCACGACAAAGGCCGACAGCATCATGCTAAGAACTGCCGACATTTTCATTATAGCAACTGTCCGGAGAGACTGCTGAAATAGTGAAACTTATTGCCGCCGATAAAGAGAGAACAGAGCCAGATACCCATCACTCAAACCTGCGGTTCTCGTCTGCGCGGTCGCTTCGCTTCCTTGCTCTCTCGCTTGCGCTCGCGATCCATTTTTCTATCCTTAGCCTGCTCTTATGAACCTGCGGGAATAGGACTTATTCCCCCATAGGTAAGAACAGACACAAATGGTCCAGGCGTTCTTACCTATGGGGGATTTTCTGCGTTAAACAGGTGGTGGGGAGTTCTGGTTCGTTAAACCCACTAGGCGGCTTCCTTTTGCCTAGCAGCACTCCGATATCCTGCCCCGGAGGGCAAAGCGGTTATGATCCCTTCGGATCAATCATCATGAGCGACTTTCCTTCAATCGCGTCACGACCGGGCGTTATGGTTGCTGATCTTGTCAGCGTTCACATTGCGCCCGTCTTTTCTGGTGTCCATTCCACATCTTGCGATGTGCGGCGACAACCTGGCTGAAGCGTCCGATGTTCTCCATCGGGGAGCGGGTCAACCTGATCTTCCGGGCGTCTCTGGCTGACTAGATGCCCGGTCATGTTCCCGGTGCAGTCTTTTCGAATAAGGCCAGTATGGCCCCTCCTAGGAAACGACTCCCAGAAGGGTCGCTTAAAAAGACGCTTGACTAACTAGGAATTAATACCTAGGTTGGGCGGTGCTGTTTAAGCGGCAGCATGTATCTCCTACCCCCGGCACGTAAGCACTGCCGGGGGTAACTTTCATTATAGCAATCTAGGCGGCTGAACGCGCAAGATTTGTCGCAAAGTCTTCAGCAACCGAACGCGAGAGCGTTCTTGCCGCACCAGTTCCCCGGTCAATTAGCTTTATTCCCATACCCCGGCGCACGACATCGAGCGTCAGCTTTGGCATGAACGGATTGGTCGCCGCTGGCGTCAAGATCGGCTTAGTCAAGCGCTTAACGCTTTCGGCGTAGGCCTTTGCCAGATCTCTTGTTAGACGTGCTGTGAACGCACCAGCGTCCAACACGACGGTTTCACCTTCGCGCTTGATCGAAAACCCTGGAATGTCCGAGGCAAGGTTGCCGCGCGCGATCTGCTCATTGAGGAATGTTGCGATGCAGTCAGCGATGCTCATGTTGAGGTTCTTGGCAAGTGTTCGCAGTTGATCGACGCGTTCTGATGGAAGCTTTATAAAATCAGGCATAGGGCTCCTTATTGGTTGCCCCAATGTATCAGAATAAATTCCTATTTCAAGTAAATAAATCATAAAATAAGTAATTTCCGCGGTCGTCCTATGCCAGCGTTCAACTCATTGTATGCAATAAGTCCCATCAGATATCGTCCGATATTCTATCGGACTAGACAACTAATTAACTGCAATAGTTACTGACGCCTTCAGCTACATCTTTGAAGTTTAGTTGTTTAAATTCAATTGTTCTAAGACTTGATGAGGTTTGTATTTCAACAAGGAGACTATCGTCACCAATTCTCTTTGCCAATTGCAAAAATTCATTGGCACCTTTACCATTTAAAGACACTGCTTTTCCAGCTATAGATGCCCACAGACTTTTGTTTGTTGGGGTATCTCCAAACCGGTATCTCACCAGCGCTTGATCATCCAGTCTGTCATGCGACGACGGCTCGGACATCTTCATAACCATAATTCCTGGGCTTGGATCGCAAGAAATAATCATGACGTAGGAAACCGCATCTTCCGCTGCTTTTGAAGCTGCCAAAGCGGAGAACACTCGGTCACTCCCACTCCCAGGCGTCTTTCCAATCGATACCGAGAAAATTCTCCCATGAACGCAGTCTGTAAAGAATTGCTGCTTAGAGGCGTCCGGGATAGTAGCGACCTCGATGTGACAATAATTTTGTGCATCTCTCAATTGGGCGCCGAACTTGACGTCAGGGCCGTCCACGGCCATTGCCGGGTTAATGCCGGTGAACATCAAAACAACACCAATAATTGATCTCATGATTTTCTCTCCAACATTGTGGTGACTTAGAGCTTGGAATTATCGGCGGTCAACCAAAAATCCGAGATTATTGCTGCAAGCGTTTGATTAGTTTGAAAAATTCAATCGATATCAAGAACGGCTTCGGGTGTTCATAAAATTCCCTGGCCTTGCTTGCCGCCGAATTTCGTCTGCTACGGCACCACGCATTGTCCGCTCCATCTGCCGTGCCATCTTGGCGGCCAGGTCGTTGTTCTGCTCCGGGGTGCCGGCGCTACCTTCAACCGTGATCGGTGCCGAGATCGAAAATGACTGGACGGTGTTCGCGCTGGCTGGCTGAAGGTCCGGCTTCCTGATCGACGGAGCTGTGCCAACATACCCGCCGGCGGAATATCCCTTCAAGGCGCTATCATGCATGGCCGTGAGGTTGCCGACGCCGATCTTGCCGACAGCACGCTTGCTGAAGACAAATTCGTCGCCGTGAACGATGCCCTTCGGCTGGTTCTTCGCACCAGGTCCGGTCCACCCGCCATCCGCGAAGCCGAAGATCGACCCCAGGATGCCGCTGCCCGTGCCGCCGAATAGTCCGGCCAGCGGTCCCTTGCCGAGCAAGGCAGCCTGCAAGGTGGCGTCGATCAAGCTGCTTAGCAGGTTTTGCACGGCACCTTCCAAGGTCTGTGTCCCGGTCAACAATCCGGATAGCGACGACGTGAACGACTCTGCAAAATACTGCTGCGCTGCCTTCAAGCCTTCGGCCGATGCGGCGACGCGCTGGTTGCTGGTATCGAGCTGGCCGGTCAACGTGATCTGTTCACGCATCTTGGCGAGTTCGGCGTCCGACAGGGTGATGCCGGCCCGCTTGGCCTCCTGCTTGGCCTGGTAAAGCTGAAGCTCGACACGCTGTTGACTGGCCGACATGCCGGAAATCGACTGTTCAAACCTGGCGAGGTCCAAACCTTCCTGCACAGTCTGATTGAGGCTCTTGCGCGCCGCGTTCTGTTCGGTGACGACAGCGGTCTGCTTTTCCAGGTCGGCGCTCTTGGCGCTGTTCCGGGCGTCGGTGTCCTCGACATGCCAATCTTCGTTGCCAAGCGGGAACTTAAGTCCGAAATCGCCAGCGCTCTTATGCGCCCACTGCTTGGCAGCGTCGGAACCATATCCGAGATCGGCCGCGTTACCCTTGTTATGCTGGCTGTTACCAGGCGGTGCGACCCACTTCCGGGCAGCGTCTGGTGATCCATACTTCTTGAGCGCATCAACCCAAAGCTGCTGCTGGCGCTCGACGCTGCGATATCCGGAGTTGATCGTGATATCGCCCTTCAGGTTGTCCGGCATCGACGCCAGCATGGTCGCCAGCTTTTCGGCAAAGGCGGATGCCATGCCTTCGATGTGTGCCTTCGACTTGCCGCCGGCCAGGTTCGCCTCAAGGTATGCGGTCGGATCGGTCTTGGCGGTGTTGACGCTCAAGGTGGTCTTGGCGCGATCGGCAATGCTGGTGGCGCTCATGACTTCGCCCATGGTGCGGGCGTTGCCAACGGCGCGCTGATATGCGGCATCAATGCCCTTAGTCGTGGCGAGGCTGTCCAGTTCGGCCTTGAGATCCGGCACCAGGTTCTTCAGATCAGTTAGGGCGCTCTTGAAGTTGGCGGCAGCGGCGACGTTGCTGTTGAACGCGCTCGAGACGCCGGTTGTGGCGGCGCTCAATTCCTTCAGGACCGCCTTAAACTCGTCGCTGCCGCCGGTAACATCAAGGATCTGCTCATCCAAGGCTGTCAACGCCGCGCGAAGCTGGCGAAGTTCGGCCTCCTTGAGCACGTTCAACGGGTTCAGTTCTGCATCGGTGATCTGGCGAACAATCTTGTCACGCTGGGCCTGGAGACGCTTCAACTGTGCCTCTGGGCTGTTGGCGGCCGAGACGGCGCGACCACGCGCGCCCTCTGATGGGTCGTTGATATAGCCGATCACCTGCGATGCAACGTTGACGCCTTCGATCGCCGCCTGCTTGGCGTAGACGGTGAAGTTGCGCCACATGGTGCTGAACTCGGCGTCGATCTTCTTGGCCGACGCGATCTGCTCGTCGGTGAAGGTCGCGGTTTCGCGGCGCATGTTCTGGATTTCAGTCACGCTCACACCGAGCACCTTGGCGAGTTCTTCCGCGCCGGTGCCGCCAAACAGTTCGTCAAGGATGCGAGTCTGTGCCGCACTGTCGAGCTTCTGCAACTTGCCGATGATCTCATCAAGGAACCGGTTCGGATCCTTCAAGCGCTGCGCCACGTCGGTCGCTGAATAGCCAAGACGCTTGAACGCGGCTTCGGCGCTGCCCTTGCCGGTGGTGGCGAACTCGTCACCACGGATGTTCAATTCCTTCAAGCTGTCGGTCATACCGTCGATCGACATGCCGGTTGCGGTCGCCACGCCGGCCCACTGCTGCCATACCTGGGCCGTGACGCCGGCCTTGCGCGCCTCACGATCGACTTCGGCAACGCTGCTGGCAATCTCCTTGTATGCAAGAGCCAAACCGCCAACGGCAGCAACTGCCGCACCACCGCGCACGAAAGGCGCAAACATCTTTTCGAGGTTCGACCCCATCGATTCGGCCGACTTCGCGTAGGTGTTCTCCATCGTCCGCGCCGACTGCCTAGCGCGTGCCTCCATCGTGGTCGATCCGCGTCGCTGAACCGACGTCGCGCGGGCAATACCCTTTTCGAGCTTGTCGATCCGGGCTTCGATATCGACCACCAGGCCGGGAAGCTTAACGTCCAAAGTCATTGTCGTTCCTTAAAAACTGAAGAGTCCGGCGCTTTCCGGATCATTGTAGGCGCTGAGGTTGTCCTGGTAGATCGCGGCGAACCTTACGGCCATGAGTGCCGCGACAGCGCCGTCGATCTTGTCGCGGGACTTCGACTTATCGAACTTACGGTTGCCGGCGGCATCGCGCACGACGGCAACGTTGTCGAAATTCCACTTGAGGATTGGATTGTTGGAATGGCGGAACCGGCCGTTGACGATCGCGCGTTCGACTTCATCGCAGGCCGGCGACATGGAAATGAACCCCTGCCGGAAATCGACCACCGGGAGGCTGTCGGCCATAAGGTTCTGTTGCGTCTTTTGCGCGCGCCAGGGATCGAACGCGATCTGGCGAACGTCATGATCCTTGCAGATCGAGCGGATCTGCGCTTCCACAAAATCATAGTCCACGGCCGCGCCAGGCGTGGGTATGATCAGGCCATCCTTTGCCCACTCGCTATAGTTCACGCCCTCCAGGCGCGACTTCTTGGCGAGCGCATCGGCTGGGCAGAAATACCAAGGCTTGACGATGTAGCCGCCGTCATCGGTCGGCCAGGCCGCCACGACGGCAGTCAAATCGCTGACTTCCGACAGATCGACGCCAAGGAAACAGGGCTTGCCCTTGAGTGCTTCGAAATCCACCGGGACCACGCCGCACCGATCGTAGGTCGCCATGTCAACAAACGGGCTTGAACTCTGGTTCTGCCAGACGTTGAGGTAAAGCTGGAGGAGGATTTCGCGCTCGATCAGGCTATGTTCCGACTTGATCCGGCGTTCGCGCAAGGCTTCGATCGAAGGATAGCCGTGCTTCAGGCCAGGCATGACCTGGTGCCACAAGGTTTCGTCGCGCCAATCGGCATCGGCCGGCGCTTCAAAGATCACGGCCAGGGTATGCGGATCGATTGACGGATCAGCCTGCACCTTCTTTGCATAGGCCACTTCCTTGAAGGCGAGCGTCTCCTGCCCACGTCCGGCAGTGGTCAAAACAACCATGAGGCTGTCGTTCAGCTTGTCGAGCGCCGACGACATGACCTTCCACAGTTCGCGGTGCTTGTCGGTGGTCCAGGCGTGCAACTCGTCAGCGACAACAACGGACGGTGTGGAACCGTGCTGGTTCAACGCCTCCGACGAGATCGCCTCATATCGCGTGCGAAGCTTCTTGTTGACGATCCGGCTCTTGTAGTCCTGGATGCTGACCTTGCCGTTGTAGCGACGGTCCAGGCCAACGATCAACGCAACCTCTTCGAAGCACTCGCGCGCCTGCTTGCGGGTGCCGGCCGCCGACTGCACAAGACTGCCAGGCACGCGTTCAGGGCCGAACGTGTGAAGCAGCACGATCGCAGCCGCCAGGGCAGTCTTTCGACTACCACGCGGGATCTGCATGACCAGCTTCTTATAAATGCGGCGGCCGTCGGCATGGCGCGGCCCGTAGAGCATCCGGATAATGCGTTCCTGCCATTCGTCCAGGGTGAACGGGTGGCCTGGTGCGGGGTTCTTTGGGTGCTTATTCTTGCGCAACCATTGCACAGCGGCCTCGCCATGGCCGAACGGATCGGGAATGACGGAACCGTCATCGATCCATGAGGGGCGGATTACCTTGCTCATTCGAGGAAACCGTCGTCGTCATCGCTGCCGGCACTACCGACGCGGGCGCGCGATGTTGGCGACAGGCCATATTCGGCTGCGAGCTGCCGCGCGGTCTGCATGGCCTGGTTCTGCATTCGCAGAAGCTTCATGTCGATCTCGCCAGCGCCATTGCGAAGCATAGGCTCGATCTCGCGGACCACGCCGCGCGCGACACAATAATCTTCGACGCCGCCAAGGTCGGCCCTGGTGATCAACCGATCTTCGATCAGGCGGGGCATGCTGCGCTTCCATTCCGCGCGTGCCTCTGCGCTCATCCACTTCGGCGCGGATGGTGCCTTTATGATCGGATCGCGATCTTGGGTCAGGGCAGGCTTGACGCCGCGTAGGTGTGTCATGACCTGGCAACCGCCATCAGCTCCAGGCTTCGACGCCGGCCGATCTCGATAACGCTCTTGAGGTCATAGGCCTGGCCGGCGTAGGTCACTCGGTCGGCGGTGGTGATGCCAGCCAGGTAACGAACGCGGAACGTGAGCCTGCCGTCTTCGGCTTCGCCATAGCCGGTGGCGATCTCGCTGGCTGTGGCCTGAACCACTTCGGCGCGGATCGCGGCGACGGTCGTCCAAGCTGAGACAGCCGCGCCGGTCGGCGTCACGGTTTCGGTCTGGCGTTCGATGGTGATGGAGCGATCAAGCTTTCCGGCGCGCATCAGATGATCCATCGGATCAGCGCTTCGACCGACAGAACGGCGTGGCCGAACTTCGGATCAGGGTCGCGCGGGTAGACAGCGCCGGTAATCCGGAAGTGGTCAAGATCACCGCCATCGATCGTCATGGTCTTGTCGAGCGCGGTCGTCACGGCGAATGCGATCTGCTTGGCAGCGTCCGGACCAGCGTCCAGCGTCCAGATATGCAGGTCCAGGTAAACCCAAGCGGTGCGCTGGCTGGTGTATTCGTGGCCGTGCAGCGCGGTGCTGCCGTCGCTCATGATAACGCAAGGTGTCTTGTCAGGGCGCGTGCCGCCGGACCTAATATGGTCGGCCGGCACAAGTGCGCTCACGTCTGGCGAGGCGATCAGGGCGGCGCGGATGCTGGTCTGTAGTGCCAGGGTCGGTTCGATCATTGTGTGCCTGCCTTCCTGATGGCAACGCCGATGGCGCGGGTCAGGCGCGACAGAACGCGCGGACGTGCCAGCCGGAAACCTGGCAGCATGAACGGCCGCGCGTCACTCTTGGCGGTGCCGAACTCGACCAGGTGGCCGTAACGCACGTCTTCATTGCCCACGGTGACAAGCACCTGGTTGGCCTTGGCGGTGCGCATGCCGCCGCCGGCTGCATAGGGCGGTGTCGTCTCGCCTGGTCCGGTGACTTCGATGCTGTCGATCAGCGCGCCGGTGTCGCGGGATGCCACGGCCAGAGCGCGCATGTTGTCGGCCACTTCGTTGCCGCTCTTGATCAGAGCTGGCCGCAACTGCTCAAGAATAGCGGCTGGGATCTGCTTCAAGCGCTTCTCCAATGCCAGGGATTGAGCCGTGAGGGTCTTATTCCGAGACATGACCGGTCACTTCCATGCGGTGCGGGCGCAAGAAATCGGTCACGCCATAGGGCATTTCCGATCCGCCGACGCCGATCAAGACCGCTTCGCGGTTCTCATAGAGGTGGGATGCAAGCTGAAGGACGGCTTCAACGATGCCGGCCGGGACCGGATCGAAGCCGGCCAGGGGCTTGCCGAGATAGGCAGCGGTCCAATCTTCGGCCGCCGCGATCTTGTGCAAGAGCAAGGCGTCGTCGCTGTCATGGTCAAGATTGAGCTGAGACTTCAGCAAAGGAAGGGCGACGATGGTCATGGTCTTGGTGCCTTTTCAGAAAAAGTTATATTCGGCGTCTCTTGCACGGTGCTCCCCCCGCCGGTCCCTAAGACAGGGCGCAAATTGAAGACCACCCCCCGTTCAACCGAGTGTGGTGATCTGTTAGGGTGCCGGTCGTGAGACAAACTTGAGAGGGTTCGAAGATGTATAGGCATCCATTGACTGGCATCGGTGCGCTGCTGGTCTGCTATGCGGTCTTTGTCTTCTTCTACTATCTGCATGCAGATGCTGCCGACCGTAGTGTTCAATACGTCGGTGCCTATATCAGCCTGCCGATGGGTGCATTCCTGATCCTGGTAGGCATCATTGTCCAAGGCTTCAAACGCTTGGAGCGGCTTGTTGTTTGGAAAGAAATGGCGATGGTTGACGCCAGCGGTGACATGGGCAGCATTGCCGACAGCAAGGCTGTTCGTGATGGCATCATGAACGGTAAGCGTGCCAGGTAGTGCGGCCGTCTTAGTTCGTCGCGCCAGCCTCTTCGCATCACCGGCCGCAACCATCTCTTGCGGCGAAAGCGATGACACAACGCGACGGGCGGTGTGCTCGCGAACGGCTTTCGGGTCCAGGCCGGCGAGGCTGCATACCTCGTTGAAGTCATTGTTGGGCCTGATCAGATAGTCGCGCGCGTCTTGGATTGTGCGGATGCGGATCGAGGCTAGGCTGTTACCTGGTGGAACGGTGAACGCATCATCAACTGCGGTCATCAGCACTAAGCGCCAAAGGTTCGCCGGACCATCCGGCATGCCGAGACGGTCATCAAAACTGTCGGTCATGTGCTGCGCTCCAGGCGCTGCTTCACGCGATTATGGCAGGGTGTGCAAAGCGGCTGCCAGTTGGTGCGCGTCCAAAACAGACGGTTGTCGCCACGGTGCGCAATGATGTGATCGACCAGGGTGGAGGGCTTGCCGCACATCCGGCATAGCGGGTGCGTGGCGAGGTATTCGAGCCGAGCCTTGCGCCACTCATGGTTATAGCCGCGAGCCGCTGCTGATGGCCTGCGGGCGTCGGCGCGCTGGTTGCGGGCGCGAGTCGAAGCGATCTGACAGGCACAGCGTGCGCCATGTGCAACGATCTTGCCGCAATTACAGAGGTGTGGCGGGTGCGGTTGGCAAGGGCACAAATCCAATGCTATGTCGGAAGCGCCCATTCCGAATTTACATAGATTTGGAAGCTATCTGGAACAGGCGGCCTGAGCGGCTCCCCATACTTTCTCAACAACTCGCCGGTTTCGTAGGGCATTGCGATATAGGCGAACCTCCAGCGGTATATCGGCTGGAAGCGAAAGAAGTATACCGTCGGTCAATTCTTGCTCCACGAGACTTCTCGGCAGCCATGCGAGACCGTGCCCCTCGATGGCCATACGCTTCAACGCGTCGGCCATTGAATTTTCATTCGTGTGGGCGACGCGGATCGCGGGAATGCCTCTCTGTGCGTGAGCGAAGGTAGCCACCCGACCGAGAAATGAATTTGCGGCGTAGCCGAGCAATGGGAATGCGCCAGCGTCGGCGCCACGCTCGAGCGATGGACTGTAGACTGCCGTGAAATGGTCTCTGCCGACGATAATGTAAGGATATTGAACGGGGTCGAGAGGCACCGGAACACTGGAATGGTGATAGGCTAGGAGAAAATCATAGCCTCCCTCGACCAGTGCTTGGAGACAGTTGTGGTAATCATCCGGCAAAAGCCGGCTGTCTACTGGCCCGACTTCCGTCCCTATTTGCCGGAACCATGCGGGAAAGAAAACGAGTGACAATGTATGCAAAGCCGCTATTGAAACCATCTGCACGTTTGGCCGGGATTTGGCCTGTAAATGATAGCGGCTTCCGTGCAGCATTCTCACAGTTTCTTCTGCAGTTTCTAAAAACTGCAGCCCTTCATCGGTCAGAGCCGTCGGATATGTACTGCGATCGATCAACACCACGCCCAGCCATTGCTCCAGGCCTTGTATTCTCCGACTGTATGCCGATTGCGTCACGTTCCGTTCCGCCGACGCTTTCGAGAAGCTATGAGTTTTTGCCAGACACAGAAAATCCTCCAGCCATTTCAACTCCATTCGCCTTCTCCTGCTTGATCGATGACCCGACGATCGCTGTTAAGATCGATGTTTCGCCACATGCTCGCAGTAAATTGAACGCATCGCGTGTTACAGTTGGGCAATGGGCGAACCTTCGCGCGAAGTAGTCGAAGATGCCTTCATCCGTGAATTTCAGATATCCAGCATCATCCTTCACGATGAATGGCCTACCGGGCGCATCCGGATATGGCTTCTGCGTATCGAGTACCGACCGGCCAACCTCTGGCGCATACGCCGCGACGTACACGAGGGAATGAACCTTCGGATTGACGCCTGCCTGCGTGATGACAGCACCGCCGTAGGAATGGCCGACCAACACGACCGGTCCTCGCCTTGGACTTTGATACCTCGATCATCTCCCGGGCGTGCGCAGTCGAGAGCGTTAGTTTAGAGCTGATCATTTCGATATCCGATTTTCGGGTGGCCGACCGCCGTCTGCTGGCGGCCGTCCACGATGCTGAATGATCAGGCTACCCGGGCCCGCGTCTGTCTCAAGGCGGTGAGCAGAGCTTCGGCGGCCTCGCCGGAAGATCCTGGGTTCTGCCCGGTGATTAGTTGGCCATCCACGACCGTATGAACACCCCAGTCCTTCACCTTGGAGAACACGGCTCCCTGGGCGATGAGCACGTCCTCGACCAGGAAGGGCACGACCTCGGTCAGGCCAACGCCTTCTTCTTCGGTGTTGGTGAAACCTGTGAGATAGCGACCCTGAGCAAACGGCGAGCCGTCGGCGTTCTTGACATGGCGCAGCACGCCCGGAGCATGGCAGACAAGCGCAATGGTCTTGCCGGCGGCGATAAAGGATTCGATGAGCGCGATGGAATTCTTGTCTTCAGCCAGATCCCACATCGGGCCATGACCGCCGGGATAGAACACCGTATCGAAGTCCTTCTGATCTACGCTGTCGAGGCGCACTGTCTGGGCGAGCTGCGCGTTAGCGTCAGCGTCTGCCTTGAAACGAGCCGTCAGCGCGGTCTGGAACATCGGTTCGTCGCTCTTTGGGTCGAGCGGCGGCTGGCCGCCCTTGGGCGAAGCAAGCGTGATCTCGGCGCCAGCGTCCTTAAAGACGTAGTAGGGAGCTGCGAGTTCCTCAAGCCAGAACCCGGTCTTGCGGCCGGTGTCGCCGAGTGTATCGTGCGAAGTCAGTACCATGAGAACTTTCATCGTCTTATCCTTTTATGGTCGCGGCCGGATCGGCCTGGATTGTCGATCAGCGCTGCTGGCCTTTCGATGAAGTGATCATGTCATCCGCAGAAATATTTAAGAAATTTACTTCTTGGATTTTAGATATTCATATGCGAGATATCTCGATGAAATACGACCTGAACCTTTTGCCCGTCTTCCTGGCCCTCATGGAAGAGCGAAGCGTCACGCGCGCCGCCAGCCGCCTCGGCATCACGCAGCCTGCGCTGTCGAATTCGCTCAATCGGCTCCGCGACATGCTGAAAGATCCGCTGTTCATCCGGGAGCGCTACGGCATCAGACCGACACAGCTTGCCGAGGAGATCGCGCCCACGATCGTGGCCGCATTGGCGCAGCTTGATGATCTCGTCGTCCACCAGCAGGATTTCGATCCGGCAAGCGCGGAGCGTCTGTTTCTGATCGCGCCAAACAGCTACGTCGAACTGGTGTTGATGCCAGCGCTGGTGGCAAGGCTGCGAGAACAAGCTCCGGGAATCAAACTTCGCATGACGCCTTTCGGCAACGATCTCGCCGATACCGGGGTGATTTCGGGGACGACGGCGATGGTGCTGGGAAGGGTTATCGACCCACCGGACAACCTCGTCCTCCAGCATCTCATGGACGACGGACTCGCCTGTATTGTACGTCGCGACCATCCGGATGTCGATGCCAGCCTGACGCGGGATCTTTACGAGAGCCTGAAGCACGTCAACGTCCTGCCGCCGGGTCGCATTCGCGCGGGCGTATTTCAAGCGTTGGGGCAGCAGAATCTCAAGCGCGAGGTTGCAGTATCCGTCACGCATTTCCTGTCAGTTCCCGAGATGGTCGCGGTGACCGATTATTGCGCAACATTGCCGCGCCTGATCTGCCGCAGCCTCGAGCGCGACCCGCGGCTTAAGGTCGTGGAAGCACCTGTCGATCTTGGAACATTCCCGGTCGAGATGGCTTGGCATGTGCGATATCGTCACGATCCAGCACATCGTTGGCTTAGGGGTGTCGTGAGCGAACTTGCCAAAGACTTGTTAGCGTAACAGAAGCTGACTCTGCATTTCGCTTGTCTGCGCGACAGCATTCGCCTTGACAAGATTCGAACCATCGACCTGTATTTCCTTCAAACTAAGCAACTGAAGATGCGCGCATTTCTGTAGGCGGGATGTCCTCCGCAACATAAGACCCTCTTATGTAACCGCACTGGCTTGAGCACTGTGAAGTCTTTACCGTTGACGAACGATTTTTTGATGGCCAAGCCAAACCCTTAGGTTGCAATTCTATTAAAGCGACATAGACTGGGCCTTGAAGTTTGGAGGGGTAAAGCATGCGAAGCTATTGGAAAATTACCTGCCTTCTGGCCCTCTCCACCGGAGCGCAACCGGTTCTCGCAGGAGATTGTATCGAGTTTGACCAATGGAACGCCAGAGCTGGCGCCATCGCGGAATCCGTATGGATCAGTGAAGGGAACGACCCACGCTATTTTACTTACGCTGCCGACGAGAACGATCCGTTTCTCTTCATATCGAGAGTTCGCGTCCCGCAGGGTCGATACAAGTTCACTGCCGACCTTTACGTCAAGGACACACCAACTCCAGTTGTCTTCACACTGGAGAACGCGAAAACACGTGAGGGATCTACAGTTGAAATAGCCGTTTCATCGGGCCTGTCTGCATCCGTCGTCGCTGAAGGCCTCGAGCCTGAAGGCAATGCAAATGTCACGCTACGCGCGCGGGCGGCGCCTACGTTCAGGGCTGAAATATCCGCGACTGTGGGCAAGGCTCGCCTCTGCCCGTCAGAATGAGGGGTAACTTTATGATTTTCCGCCAAACAGTGACTCTTCTTCTCGCGATTTCCATCTCCCCCTTTTCGGCCCTGGCTAATTGTGGAATGACTTTGGGTTGGGAGAACGAAGGCACTTCGACCGCGATTTATAAAGACTTACGCGGGACGGATACCTCGAGGTATTCTGTATTTTATCAGGCGAAGGCTGCCATCAATACGGACGGAGCACCTCGCTCCTATCACCCTGACGATGCCGCCGGCGACAAGAATTTGGCTCTCAACACCATCGCGAACGCCATGGAACCTAGGCCATACGATCGGGTGAAGAAGCAGTCCATTCCCTGCCCAAGTGGTGGGGATGGTAACTGCTTTTCCAAATGGATTGCGGCTTTCGAGAACGCTAAGGCTAAAAATTTCCGTGTCGATGCCGATTGGTGGGTCAGGTTCTCCGACATCATACCAACAAACCGTACCAAACTTGGTGAAGACATCCCATGTATTCAGGACAGCAGCAGCCCTGCTCCCGGATATTATGTATCCGCAACTCACGCCACGTGGGAGCGTGGCAACAAGTGCAAGCAATCAATTTACGTCGATGCCTCCAAGTACAATGGCAACGTACTACCTGGCAAAAGCGCATGGGGCCGCCCCGGCCTCCCGACCGACTCCTTCGATCTGGTCGTTATGATGCAGGATGGAGGCGTACCAATCTATGCCATCAACTTCGACAGCGGCCCCGAAAAAGAAATCGGGGAGGTATCAATCGCAGCAGCTGCCGCCCTTCGTGGAGTCGATCTGGCAAACTATAAAAACTATCAGGCGATCAAATCGCTCGCACTGACTCAAGTGAACTATCTGGTTTTTCCGGAAGTTGACATTAAAAGGATTTTCAAGGGCCGCTTCACACAGCTGCAGCTCAACGAGTATGGCGCGAAAGTGTTTAACGAATGGGGTGGTGTTGACCGCCTCGTCAAATGCGCAGAACTGCCGCAACTTAGGAGATAGCAATGCTTGAGGAGGGTTTTTGCCGTTTCCTCGCCTTAACAGCTTTGTCGCTGGCGTGCGGAATGTTCCATCCGATCGCCAGCAATGCCGAGACAGCCGCGCCGGCAAAGGACCGAACTGCCTGCGTGGCTCCAGGGAAAATTCTATATATTTCAGGCCTCATCCTTCAGGGAGGTGAGGATCGCTTTTATCTTTGGACCGACAAGCCAACTTGCGTGGTTCCCGAAAGTGGCGAGGATTTGGGTACAAGAACCCAGTTGATCGAACTGCAGTGCCACGATGACAGCTGGAACGGCCACGAGCGCCAGCGCGGCAAGACAATTGTATTCCGTGGTGAGATTGGGCTGATCGCACCAGACCGAGTATATCTTAGTTGCCATATGCCGCTCTAACTACCACGCCAATATCCGGCGTGGGATATGAGGAGTGCAGATTTATGGCTTGAACGACGTCAAAAGTCAGACACCGAGAACACGCGTAGCCTATGTGGGGTGATACTATAGCAAGCCGACAACCTTCGAAGTAGGGATTCTCTTTTCGACCCACAGGTCTTGGGTCTCTCCATTGAAATGAAACTGGCTGGCGCAACCTTCGGCCTCCGCAATGTCTGTAAGGCGCGTTGATGCCGCACACTCGCGAAGACGCATAGGTGGCTACATCATCGCCGCCGCCTGGACGTACATCGGCGCCACGGTCTTGTCGCGCCTCAATCAAGGGATCTGGCTTGCCTAGCCCTGCATCAAAGGTCACTACGACCCGGAAAACGGTGTGGCGATCAAGGACGGGCATATCTAACTTCCAAAAGGACCGGGCCTAGGCGTGCCCGATGAATCTATGTTCGGCACTCCCGCTGGATCTCACGGGTTGATGTTAGGTAGAAAGGATGGGCTGGTCTGAGGCGAGAAGGCGATAACATTAGGCCACGGCAGATAAGCTCTTGATTGGATATGAACCGCCGACACCCAACCAATACCGGCAATTATCTGTTTTTATGAGTGAACTCCCATTGTAGTAAAGTTACCCTGGCAAACAGGACTAGCCGGAGGGGAACATGGACGAAGAGGCAGCGGCCGGTTATTCGATATTACATATTTCCGATTTGCATCGTTCGCATACCGATCCGATCTCGAACTCGGAACTCGTGTCGGCGCTGGTGGCCGACGCGCGACTGTATGCGCACGAAAGCATACGCGTTCCTGCGGTGAACGCGATCGTGGTGAGCGGTGATCTGATTCAGGGTGTGGGACTTGGAGTCTCCAATTACCGAGAACAGCTCGACGAGCAATATGTCGTCGCAGAAGACTTTATCGTTGATTTAACCAACCGCTTCGTTGGCGGAGATCGTTCGAAGGTCGTGATCATCCCCGGCAACCACGATGTCGATTGGAATGCCGCGTTCGAGGCGATGGAAGAAGTGCCTGAAGATCAGTTTCAGAAAGATATTTCGTCCGTGCTGGCCCACGAAGACTCAGACTTTCGTTGGGATTGGAAAAAGCGCAAGCTTTATAGAATTGCCGATAAGAGCCGGTACGAGCAGCGCCTCGACGCATTCTGGGACTTCTTTGATAGGTTTTACCGCAATGTTTCAGGTCTTTTGAGAGTTGAGCGGGGAGCAGACGCAAATCTGTTCGAGCTGGCCAACGGACGAATCGCGGTTGCCGCGTTCAATTCTTGTTTGGGCAACGACTGTTTTGCATTCCACGGTATGATTCCAAGAGCCGCCATCGCTAGCAGCGATCTTTGGCTTAGCGATCACGGAGACACACATCTGCTGAGAATCGCGGTATGGCATCATAACTTCGATGGGCCACCATATCGCTCGGACTACATGGATTCAGATTTGGTCCGCGGGATGATTGGTCGCGGATTTAGGCTCGGTCTCTATGGTCATCATCACAAGGCTCAGATCGCAGCCCAGCAGATCCACCTTCCGGGTCAGGAAACGATGGCGGCCATAAGCGCCGGATCACTGTGCGCTGGTCGATATGAACTCCGACGGGTACTCATAGGCAGTACAACGTTATAGAAATTGGTAGCGACTACGAAAGCGTCAAAGTCCACGTGCGGGAAATGAAGGTTTCAAACCTCCTTTCCCCCCTCCAGACTTCCCGAGTTTGGAGGGGAGTCCTTCGCATCACTCGCGTGGCAACGTCCCGTCAATATGCTTGGACAGCCTATCGATGTGAGGAGGGCGAAGCAGGTCGAAGCCGTTTCGGCGGTAATATCAGATAATTATCCGCAAGCAGTTTTAAAGCGTCGGTGACACGATCCGGCGTGAATTGCTTTTGAGTATCGGTTGCCCGGACTATTGCGCGGTTGCCACTACGGCGGCGAACTACCTAAACCGTCTTGACTTCATCATTCTCGACGAACTCGGCTACCTGCCGTTTGCCCAGGCGGGAGGTCAGTGCCTGTTTCTTCTTGACCCACTCGTGCAGCGTGGCTGGCGAGCAGCCAATCTTGGCAGCGATAGATGAAACGGCAGCCCAGCGCGATGGATGCTCGGCTTCGTGGTCCAGCACCATGCGGATGGCACGGTTGCGGACTTCAGGTGAAAACTTGTTCGTTGTCCTGCTCATGATGGCTCCACTTTCTCAGAAGTTGGAGCCTCCGGCAAACCCGGTGCGGTTCAAACCCACCTGCCTGCCACTTCCAGGCCTATAAGGATCGAAACCGCATCGAGCGGATGTCAACCGCCTCAAGCAGTTCCGTCGCGTTGCGACCCGATACGACAAAACCCGAAAATCCTTCTCCACATTCCTCGCTCTGGCCGCCGCAAAGATATGGCTGCCATACTTTGTCAACAGGACCTAGCGGCCTCAGTTTGTTTGCACCGAATTTTATAGATCAAGCGTCCCACCGCCGTGACACACGTCATTCTGGTACTTTCAATTTATAAATTTTTCAGTTTTAGTATTAGCGTGTCGGGGGATATTTATATGGTGGCGCAACTGTACAGCGACTTCGAACTGCTTTTGTTCGGCGTGCCTGAATGCTCGTCCACGCCTACAATTTCCTTTCCAGCAAAAGGGTCTGCACTTTTAGCCGCGCTGATACTTTACCGTGGCCGAAAAATGACATGGCAAGCGGCAGCCGCCTTGCTTTGGGAGGATTGCTACCAAACACGCGCGCCGGCTAACTTGCGAAAACTCCTCGTACGGCTTCCCGGCGCATATGAAAACTCACCGAATTCGCCGGAATAGGAAGGAGTGACAGTGTTCAACGCTAGGCAAACCACACTTTGCGTTCCCCTCGAGGTAAAACCCGAGAGTTGCAGTCGCCTCTCAGCGCTTATTGAGGTCATCAAGGTTCGTGAGGACAAGGCAAATCCGGCTCAGAACTTTGCACGGATCACCAACTCCATACCGACGCTTCACTTCCTCTCGATGAGCGTGTTTGCGGGAGGCGACTATGATCCAATATTCATATTGGAAGCGAACTTTGATGGCCCCCCTGGCGTTTTCTGGGGGCAGATTGAAACAGTGCTCGTGAAGGACCTGAGGGAAATCGTTCGTTGCTGCAAACGCCCGCGCGACGGTGACGGTGATCTTTACGACGCCGTCACTGACCCGACGAGATCATCCTCAATCGCATCGTTTTTCGAGAAAAGAACACAACGTCCGAGCGTATTCCACCACGGCAACCGGGGAATGACACGTGACCGAATTATGAGAGAACACGAATTGTTCGTAGCAGTCCGGCAAGAACTGGATACCGCGGACGAACAAGGCTTTGACCGGTATCGGGATATGACGGCCTTTGAGGTTCACACCCTCCTCCGAGAGCGCCTACTTGCAACGCGTGCCTGGCTAGATGATGAACCCGTCCAACGGATTTCGACCATGGAAAGGCTGCATGATGGATTGAGGCTGCTTTTATATGCCGTCCTCCTGATATTCATTCTGTCACTTCCGGGTTTTTTGTTGGCCCTACTGGTAAGCTGGCCAATCTATCTAACTGTGATAGCGCTCACCTCCGCCGCTTTGGTGTTCGTGGTTTACCTGAAGCGTGATCCTCTCCCAGGAACCGGCATCAAGACAGATTTCAAAATCCTGACTATGCTGAGGCAGCAGGCCTTTCTTATCTTGGGTTACGCCTTTGCAGCAACGCTACTCCTTCTCCCAATCGTAATCGGTGGAAGCTATCTCCTTTCGACGTTGGGGCTACGCGAAAGCATCAGCGTTCTCGATGCCGTCCACATACTGATGCCCGCGGTCCTGCTCGGTCTGTTAAGCTTGTCCGTGACGCTCCCCATATTAGTGCTCTGGCTGCGATTTCTCGAACTTCGAGACTCTTCCCACGACGAGTCGCATGTTAACGAACGCGCGCTCAGGGAAATGGTCCGGCGTGAGGACTGGGTCGCTCAGAACCATATGGGCTCAATCGTGCACCTGCGGCCGGGGGTGTTGCGAACCATAGTGGTCCGTGTTGGACATCTCGGTCTAGGACTTCTTTTGAGGGTTATAGCAACCCACGGGTATCTCGGCAGCATGAGAACCGTCCATTTTGCCCACTGGGCATTTCTCAACAATGGTAGCAGACTCCTCTTCTTGAGCAACTTCGATCATAGCTGGGACTCCTATCTCGACGACTTCATCGAAAAGGCCCATGCGGGCCTGACATTGGCTTGGGGATGTGGGGTAGGTTTCCCACCGACACGGTTCCTTATTTACGATGGAGCCAGCCATGGCCGACGCTTCAAGAACTGGGCTCTCGCCTCAAGAGCCGTCAGCCGCTTCTGGTACAGCGCCTACCCCACCCTCACCGTCGATCAGATCGAGCGTAATTATCGTATCGCTGATGGGCTTCACAGGAAAAGCCTGAACGATACGGAGGTCAGCACATGGATTCGAGACTTGTGATTGAGCAACAAAAGCCTTCCACGTGGAAACTCGCGCCGCAGATTGCTCCACTGACACAGGGCCTGGTCGTGAACGGGTACGGTAGTTTTCCGACAGGACTGGCACTCTTCCTGCAGCTCAAACAGGGTCAAGGCGGCGGATGGCTAAAGGGCCTAAGAAGCGTTCTTGAGGTGACGCCCGCCGTCCCTCCATCTGAGAGAGAAAAAGCATCCGTTCCCTACGCCTGTGCCATTGCGTTCAGCTACACTGGTCTAAAGGAGATGGGGATGCCGGAGACGGCGCTCGCCTCGTTTTCGCGTCCCTTCAGAGAAGGCATGTTTCAGGAGGACCGCATGCGCCGCCTTGGCGACAGGAGGGGTGGAAAATGGTCGGCGACAGTTTCCTTGGACGGTCCGGTTTGGAGCGCGAACACTCCGTTGCGCACGCCTGTCGATCATATGGTTGGAGCCTACGACATAGCAATGGAACCAGACGAAGAGGCATTGGTGACCAAAACGACCGTTCATGCTGTCGTTATGATCTATACCCGCGAAGACGGCGAGGCAGAGCGGTTGTTAGAACTGCTCACCCCAGTACTTCAAAACAACGGGATATCGCTGGTTCGTCGGCAGGAACTGAGATTAGATTCTGAGAACAATCTGAGCCGCGAACATTTCGGCTTTGCTGACGGCCTGTCACAGCCTGAGCCCTTCGACGAGGAAGGCGCGGTTACGCTTGATGGAAAAAACGTGACAGAGGCGCAACCGGTGCAAGGCGTACCGCTGGGGGAGTTCCTTATTGGATACCGCAACGGCCATCACGAGAAAGCCCCGGGGCCTGTCGTACCAGGTGACTCACCGGATCGACCGACCCTGAAGCCGCAAGAAGCCGGGCTCTTCCCCCACGCGGAAGCGGAAGGGTTTTACGACTTCGGTTTGAACGGGACTTACATGGTTATCCGAGAACTCAACCAGGACGTCGCGGGCTTTTGGAAATCCATGGAGGAGAACGCCGCAGAGATAAGGCGACGAGATCCGAACGGATCCACTGGGGTCACCCCGGAATGGATTGCGGAACGTATAATCGGCCGCAGCAAAGACGGGCATCTCCTTTGTCCGGCGGGCTATCTCAAACCGGATTCGAATGGATTTGCCGACAATAGCTATCTTTTTTTGAAAGACGATCCGCATGGTATAGGGTGCCCCGTCGGCAGCCACGTTCGCAGGGCCTTTCCTCGTGATGCCCTCGCTCCCACAGCGGCGGACGCCAAGACCCTTCTTTCTGCCGCGAACAATCATCGAATTCTTAGGCGAGGTCGCAAATTCGGCTTGAAGCTGGAAAAGCTCGCGGCCGATGACGGGAGAACGCGCGGCCTGCTATTTGTCTGCCTGAACACTGACATCGCACGCCAGTTCGAATTCATACAGCAAACATGGCTACTGAATTCGGATTTCGCGGTTTTGTTCGACGAGGTCGACCCGCTAGTTGGCCAGAGCGGCAAGATGACCATCCGAGACAAAACGCTGCGACGCACCGTGCAGGTCCAGACCTATGTTACGTTAGTCGGCGGCGACTATTTCTTCCTTCCGAGCCTTCCCGCACTGAAATATCTGGAGATGTTATGAACGTCTTGACGGCTCGAAATGTCCTCCGCCCCGGGGCGACCGGACCGAAACGCCAACTCGTGCGGTTAGGAATGTCCGCCCTTCCTACTGCGTTCCGCGCGCTTCGCTGGCTTATCCCGATCGTGAAAATCGGGCCAATTTGTGTAGTCACCCGATATGACGACGTGCGGGAGATTTTCGAGACAGATCATGCATTCCGAGTGCCGTATAAGCGTAATCTGGATATTATAACGGGTAACGAGCCATTCTTCCTCGGAATGGACAGGACGGAGGCTTACGACAAGCAGGTCGCATGCATGCGACGCGTCATTCTTCCCGAGGATCTCCCGAAGCTCGCCAAGGACGTCGAGATGATGTCGGCTCGGATCGTCTATGAAAGCGGCGGGAGCGTCGAGGTTGTCGATCAACTCGTTCGGCGAGTGACATTCGATGTGCTCGCACCATACTTCGGCGTCCTTGAACCGGACGTCGGACGGCTTGACGTCTGGGCCACCCGCCTTTTTGAGTTCCAATTTACGAGTTCACCGGAGGACAAAGACCTGCTGTCCGAAGTAGAGGTGATCGCCCCCGAGTTTCGAGCGCATATCGATCGTGAAATCGCTCGCAGAAAGCAAGCTTCCCTCAGCAAAGTTGACGATATTTTAGCTCGCTGTCTCAAACTGCAGCAGGCGGGAGAGCCCGGCTATAGCGACACGCAAATACGAACTGCCATCCTGTGCATGGTGGTCGGTGGACCACCTCAACCGCCGATGGTCGTCCCGCAGGCTCTGGAGCAACTGCTGCGTCGACCGGATGCGCTTAAAGCAGCCTGCGACGCGGCAAAATTGGACGACGACGCTCGTCTATACAGGATCGTGCGTGAAGCGATGCGGTTCGATCCTCTCGCGCCAGGACTGCCTCGGACAGCGACCATGGCTTGGGATATCGCCAAGGGAACGAAGCGGAGCAAACGTGTAAAGCAGGGTGACACTGTTATCTCAGCGTTCGCATCCGCCATGATGGACGATCGGAGGATCGCAGAGCCAATGCGCTTCGACGCCGATCGACCAGACCACAGCTACATTCACTTCGGTCACGGTTTGCATGAATGTTTCGGCAAACACATAAACAGGGCAACCCTGCACTTGATGATAAAGCCATTGCTCAAGCGGTCCGCATTGAGACGCGCAAAAGGTGCGGATGGCGTTCTGTCGAAGAACGGAGCGTTTTCTGAACGACTGGTAGTGGAGTTCGACTGAATGGGAAATACTGAGCGTCCGCGCCTGCCACATGCGGGGAAAGCTTTTCCAAAATCGGCAAGTACGTCACACTCAGAACACCTACGCGCTAACGTAAACGTTCGCGCAGGGGCGAGCCGCCCCATCATCAATGCCATGCACCAGGCGCTAGTAACACTAGCTCGCTCCGCTATCCAGACGAGTGAGGTTGCCTCGCGACAACACAAGTTGCCCTCAATTAACGGAGGTTTGCGGTAAGAAGCGCTCTGATCGTCGAAGTCTCACGCAGCAGTTGCTGCGAGACCCCGATCCCGAAGACAGCTGCCCAAAGCGCGCCGAAGACAAATAAAGTTGGTCAAGCTTCGAATGGCCCAAAGGTGCGTCGAGTTTGTTGAGCGTCAAAGCATTAAGAAATTCTGGCATTCAGCATCGCTGAGGAGATCGATCAAAATGCACGCTAAAATCACGGCTGATGAATTTAAATCACGTAAAAGCAGTTAGGTGTATCAGCATATATTCGACAGAATACGCGTAATGATGGAACTGCAGACCATTCAGGAGACGTTCGCAGGCCTCGCCGGCAACTGACAGACATCGTTGTTTATGAATCCGACCGTCAAAGACTTTCATCGGCGTCGTTCGCCATACGCCGTTTAGAAAAGCATTGGCGCTGCAAGCAATGATAGAATATATTCGGACGATACCGGGGTGGGGTGTTACGGATGATTGGTCAGAGGCAACTTGGGGGCATGCTCACTTTTGCGCTGTCGATTGGCTTAATTGCCGGACTTGCGCTTGCTGGTTTAGGTGTCTGGCTTGTAGCGCTGGGTGCGCAGGGGTCGACAAGGGTCACATTTGTCGGCCAAACTCTCGACTCTACGAACGTCGGCGTGACCGCAATCTTTATCGGCGCAGTTACCCTTCTTTTTGTCGTTCGGAGAACCTTGGCGAGTATTGACTTACTTGCTACGCACGAGAGCAATAGACACGTGTCGTCAACTCCGAAGCCCATGACGATTGCGGAGCTTGCAGAAGCAATCCGAAAACTGTCGAACGACCAGCGTCAGCTTCTTTCACTAATCGATACCGTGAAAAGTGGCATACAAGTAGGGGATGTCTTGGATCATTTGAAAATCTCCCGACAGGAAGCCGTATACCGCGCCAGAGATTTACGAACGCAAGGTTTGGTTGAGATCGCGACGCAAACTGATCAAATTTTCATGCTCAGTGATCAAGTCCGCAACCTCAAGGCATCGGATACCGGCATAGTGCGCCGCTTGATCGAGGACAGCATGTAGGAGACTGGCATGCTCAGCGAAGAGTGGCTCGCGAGTTTGAATTTTGAAATGACCGGTGGCGCCAATGTAACTGGGCTGCTTGGAATCGGATCGTCGAAAGTCGTCTTAGCCGCCACGTGGCATGATGGCAAAGAGGTCGCAGTGCGAACGTCTCGAAATCAAATCGGCTTTCATATTCAGGAGATTCCGCCGGATCTTACAGTAAAAAAAGAATATGACGTTGATGTGGTGAATGAGAAGCTTCTCAAACTCGTGGGAGACTCTAGGTTCGACACCTACAGCTACTGGTATGACCTGCTGTATGCGAGGCTTGTGAAGATCATCTCGGAACATGGTCTTGGTGGTGTGATCATGTCCAATCAAGCGCCGGATTCCGTCGATTCAATTCCGTTTATACTGTCCACCATGCCGATGCATCGCCGTCTGGATGAAATTGCCTATTGGCCGGTCGATCCGGATGACCCCTTAACTCAAATGCCGATCGTGAACGGTGAGGAATACGGGGTGATTACCTACGTATTGGACGGTATCATCCCATGGGCGAAAAAGGCTCTGGACGCGCTCGATAATAATCTCGGCTATGGTCAGCATGCATTGCCGAAGAAGATGCTCGATAATCCCCTGGTGATTTGGGGCGCCGCCGCAATGGAAGGCTTTTTCGACGACGAAGAGTTGGAGCAAGTCGGCCGGTTCATCAAAGCACGTTTTGGCGAACTCGTCGGACGGGAAGACGCACACGCGCTCATCAGCCAGGTCGATATGATTGCAAACCTTTGCGTTCAATATCACAGCAGATGTCCCGTCGACCGCATGGTGAAGTTGTGCGCAAAATGCGGGTTCTTTTTCCAGGCGCGGGACATCAAAGGCACAATCGTTGCGGACGGTACTGCCCTCTTCCGTTGAGTAGCGCGAAAGTGGGAGGGAAACAACACCGCGAGTTGCACATCCCGGAGGGCTTGGCGATAACCGCGAAGAAATGGAGGCATTTGTGACATGGTTCACCAACGGCATGACTACTTAAATGGGTCCAAGCCATTGCGTCCGACTGCGTCCATAGTGCGTCCTCCGGTTCTCAAGCCTTGATGGATTTAACTGACCTACGTGAGGTCGCCCTGGTCTGAGCTGTGCCGCCGCACTGGGACCGCTCATCCCTGCAATCGCATGGCGACAGCGTGACTAATGCAGGAGGCGGTCAAGGATGCAAGCTAGCGATTGTCAGGAGTGGCCACCAGCGGCAACCAGACTTGGGCGACCTATCAGTGCCCTCACAAACTTGAAAACCGCGACGATTCAGCGCTTCAGCTGTGAGAGAAGCATCGCTGCGATCGCCTCCCGTAGTCGCCATGTTACGGTGATAGGCATCTCGCCTGTCCAGGTTTCGAAATCCACTTCGCCGCAATAGATGAACGGTGCCGGCTTGGACCCGATCTTCTTCGTCTTGCGGACCAGCAAATGGATGTGAAAACCCAAAGCGCGATGGTCGCGGATCATCTCGCCACGCTTCGATTGCTGCCTGGTCCTGTTTTGGCTTTGCCAGGAGAATTCCGTGGCCGAGGTGAACTGATCAGCATAGCGATGCTCGTCCATCATCCCCTCCTTTTCCAAGGTGGCGAGAAGAAAGATGTGAGGCGGTTTTGGCACAAAACCAACGTTCCACGTTGCCTGATCGAAGGTTAGGCCGAAGGCTGGAGCGATCACTTCGCGCGAATAACGTTCCCAAAGACGAAGGCCTACCGTCGGGCTCTGGACGCCCATCGGCTCCATGCGCCAGACATCGGTTTGGAACCGCAAACGGACCCGATCGGCTTTGCCTGGAAGCCCAGCGTTGTCACCGAACCATCCGCGAAGGATGCTGGGCAAGCGGTTGGACAGCTCGTCGGCGCTCCGCACAACGTTAATGGCGATCTTAGCAACGGTAGCCTGCATCGGCTGATCGTCTACCGTAACGTTTAGCGGACCTTCCGGCAGATGTCCTGCGCCCGACGTCGTCGGGAGAAATAAGATCGGTTGTCCGCTCGTGTTTCGCGCGACGCGGCAAACAACATCCGCCAGTTCGTTGGAAACAACGCTTCTGCTTAGATATTGTGCGAGACGCCAATCGAGGACTTCACGCAGAAGTTGGCTGAACGTCACTCTGTCCTGTGGTGCTCTTGCTAAGTCGAATTCATCATCTCGCAACATAAAATAGGGAGCACCGTCGCCATCCACTAGCTTCGTCAGAACATCGATCGGGAATTTTAAAAGGAGCCCCTTAAGTGCTTTCCGATCTGCAAGATCGACTGAGAAATCCTGCTGCAGCTTGTGAACTCGAGAAGCCAAGTGCGCGACGCGCTCGGCTATTTCATCTACAGTGCAGCGCTCCTGCACGGTCTCATCGTCGAAAAGCGCGAAGAGCGTCATGAGCTTGTAGCTACGGGTTAGCTCGGTCTTCTCAATCTCCTGAAAGAATTCCCGATGCTCCAACCAGGTCGATCGCTCTAAATCGTCCAACCCGCGCATGCGTTCCACAAATCCAAGCCAGGAACGTTCGCTGCCGCTACGCGGATTGTTGCCTGAATGGAAAACCTCGGACGCCGTTGGGCGGACGCCATGCCTCTCCAGAAAGTCGTTGTAGAAGTCTTCCAGTGCATTCTCGGTGCTGGCGGGTTTCACCAGCATGCGCAGTATGTCGATTGCCTCGAGGTCGTAGTTTACCTCACAACCAGTGGGCAGATTGATCTGATCACCTTGCAGCCTTTCCAGGAGTTCGCGGAGATGGCCGCTGGAAGAAGCATCGACATTTGCAATCGAGGCGATCGCACGCAGCTTTGTGAGGAAGATTCGATGGTTGCCGATATAGTCGATGACGATGAGACGCTTCTTGTTTGCTGATTTTCGCAAACCGCGGCCTAGCTGTTGTAGCCAGATAATCGTCGACTCCGTTGGCCTTAACATCAATACGGAGTCGATACTTGGGACATCGACGCCTTCATTAAACATGTCGACGGCGAACACTATTTCGAGCTCGCCCGCTTACAGTTTTTGCAGCGAGGTCGCCCGAGGCGCGGAATTGTTGCCGGCATGGACATCAACAGCCGGCACCCCATGACGCGTGAAGAAGTCGGCCATGAAATCGGCATGTGTCTGGGAGCAGCAGAAGCCGATACACTTCTTTCCGCCTCGCAGTCGGTATTGATCGAGTGCGTTTTGCGCGCGTGCATCTGTGGCGACCGCAGCGGTAAGTTCTGTGAGGTCGAACTGTGCGCTGCGCCAGGGGATGTTCCGGTAATCGACATTGTCCGGGACGCCAAAGTAGTGAAAGGGGCATAGATGCCCACCTTCTATCCCCAGATGCACACCGGCCTGGAAGACGAGGTTTTCCTCACACAGACCGAGGAGATCAGCTCCATCGCTGCGCTCTGGTGTCGCCGTGAGACCGAGGAGGAACTTGGGTGCGAAGTAATCCATGATGCGTCGATAGGTGCTCGCCGCCGCATGATGAAATTCATCGATGACGATATAGTCGAAAGCGTCCGGCCGAAATTCCCTGATCTGGTTCATCTTGCCGAGGGTTTGAACGGAGGCGAACAGGAGATCGGTCTCCGTGTCCTTGTGATCGCCCGAAAATCGTCCGATCCGAGCCGTCGGCCGCACGCGCCGGAATGTCTCGATCGCCTGTTGAGAATTTCCTCGCGGTGAGCGACGAAGAGGACGCGACGATAGTCAAAGCGGTCACTATCGAAGGCTGCCAGCCAAGTTTTGCCCAGACCCGTAGCGAGTACAACTAGGCCTGCGGTAAAACCGTCCTGCCGTGTCTGCTCAAGTGCTGCGAGAGCCTGGCTTTGGACGTTGTGTGGCTCTGGAGGCGGTAGCGGCAGCTCGTACGCTACACCGGCTTCTTTGAAGCCTAACGGGTTCCTTCGGTTCTCATACTGGTCAATCCACTCCGGCGTGACGGCGACGGCACTAAGAATTGAAGATGTCCTCGAACCCAGCGGTGATCTGCGGGAAGGCCGATCGCTCATGGCTCGAAATGACTTTATAATTCCACTCGATAGATGTGGTCAGCGCTGCCTCAGACAGATTGGAACTGCCGACGAATGCAACACCCTCCTTGTCCGACAGAAAGATATAGGTCTTGAGGTGAAATCCCTGCGCCATAGCTTCAAAGACTCTAAACGTCAGGTCACCGGCGAGATCAGCCAGACGCCGCAGTGCCATCGGCTCAGTTACGTCCATGTAGTCGCCGACGAGAATGCGGGCTTGTCCGCCCCGCGCAAGAAAATCCTTTAGATGCTCAACGATGAGTCTTGCTCCACTATCCAGCAGGAATGCCACGGCGATGTCGCAACTCGTCGCTTCGTCCAAATGCATGTGAGATGAGGCAGAAGGTGGTCGCTTCCACCCGTGACCAGGCGCTTTACCTCCTCGGTGCTGCTTACTTTTTGAGCTAAGTAGTTCGCCTTTTGCGGGATAACGTGCCTGACGCCGCCCCTTGGGTCGTCGACGTCACCCAGGTAGCGCGGAATGACATGCAGGTGAAAATGGAAGACCGTTTGGCCTGCCGGCGCCGCAAGGTTGAAACCGACGTTAAAGCCATCCGGCTTGTGCTTTCGTTCGATCTAGGATTTTGCCCTGTCGACGTTCTGCCAGATTGCTTGTTTCTCGTCAGCGGAAAGATCGTCCCATGTGGCCGCATGCCGTCGCGGGACGATAAGCAGATGCCCCGTGATACCGGGAAGGCGTCCCAGAGCACTACGACGTGATCGTCCATGTAGGCGATACGGCTTAATTCCGCTGTGCAGAAAGGGCATTGGTTCATCAGCAGACTATGGCCTGCCTCGCCAACGCATCCCAGGATGCGTGATACTTTTCCACACAATGATTAATGACTGATTAGTCGGCCTGAGACTGCTCTCGACGAGCGTTTCTTGACCATTTCGGCCTCTAGATGGTCGTACCAACTGATTAAGTCGCGCATTTTGGCTTTGGCCGCGCGGCACCCTGACCAAGTCAGGCATCAGTCACTGCCGCGACTCTAGCAAAACGGCCGCGAGCCGCCGCTCAAAAATCGCGAAAAGGCAATCGCATTCCACATAACTGCAATTCGCAACCGCGAAACGACAATTTGGATTCACTCAAAGACAATTTTCGCGCGGCTACGGCTTACACGTTCTGGCACATTCACCGATGACGAGCGCTTTCCGCAATGGGTAACCGCGTAAAAAGACAGTTTTTGCAGTTATGGATTGACGACGCGATTTCCTACCTTACTGAAATCAAAAGACATTCTATTCGGAGTCTTTGTTGATTTGAACAATTTTGCCGACAGGGGCGGACATAAAAAAATAATTCCACAGCCAGTCTTTTCTTCTTTCCATACGAGCTAGCAGAAGCGCGGAAATACCTGCGCAATTTCAAATGCTTGGTGTCCCTTTATATTTATCCAGACCGCTAATGGCTCGCAATCACGGGCCATCTGGTGCGCCAGTCCGTGGTCGGCATTTGCAGTTTTACAGTTTGGGAAGCGGCGGCGGGCGCCCATGGTTAAGCATCGAATTTTGGATGCTGCTTCGCTCAGAGCGAAGCTACGATTTGGCGCTGCGCGTGCCAATCTGCTGGCATCGAATTTCCCGACAACCATTTTGTGGTTAGGCCCATCGGTTGATCACCAGTTAAGACCGATTGAACGGTCGTCGGCGTCAGAAATGCCAGGTCGATGATTTGCATCACCCGGCGCGTAGAAAGGTTTTCAGATTTCGCGATCTCGTCGACGCCTTGTCCCTGCTTGATCTGATCGTAATATTGCTGGGCTTTGGCGAGGTTGCGGACCAGGATTTCATCACGAGATTTCACCGCAGCACCGATGATCAACTTGGTCTCAACACCACGCTTTCGGTATTGAAGGCTTGTATCGAAGATCATGGTATGCGGGTTAAGCCAATCTACCCGAACCTCAAGGGCATCCGCGATCCGTTGATCAATAAGAACCACGTCGATTTGACCCTGTGTGATTGTTGCCCGGTCGATGGCTTTCAGAATGTTTGGCTGGTACTTTTCGGTGTCCGCTGCGAGTTTTTCAAGTCGACGGTGTACCTGCTCGATCTCCGCCACCGAAGGGGCAATAGAAAGATCGATTGGTAGCCGTTTAAGGAGGTGCTGCACGACGGCATTGGCAAGCTGGCTTTCAAGCATGGGCGCCGGAAGCCGCCATCCCCGATCCATTGTCGAACCTTCTGGCTGCTTTGCACTGATCAAACGGTTGGAGACATAATAGCGGGACCGAACGCCATGCTTGTTGGCATGGGTTGGCGTGAACCGATCGCCCTTGTCGTCGATCAATTTGCCGGCCAGGAGCGAGATTTGACACCCACTTCACGACGTCCGCGCCATCACGCGTTTCGGATCAAGCATCTCCCGCGACTAACACCCGGTACAGGCAAGCGCGACCACTGCCTGCTTGACGATAAAGAAGCGAAAGCAGCTTGGCGCCGAATTGCCGCCTAGCAGCAAACGTGTAGTCTGAAGGCGGGAATTATTTCCGCCAACCGTGCCGATTGACTGATGCCCAAAGCCAGGGCACGAAAGTGGCATCCACGGTCGCTCGCGGTCGGAAAAGCACAGCGAATTCGACGATTCATCTAAACCCTTGAAAAAGCAGTGAGAATCTAGGTCTTCCAGGCAGGCCATTTTCTATTATTGCATTAGGCTCGGAAGGAAAAATTTCCGCTTTTGTGGTGTTCAGGGCAACAAAGGAGCACTCGAGTGATCTGTAATGGGTTGGCTCTGACATGCTCGTTCACACGTCGGAGGTCCAGAACACACGCCTCCTTGTCTTCGTAACCTGATGCCGGGCTCCTTCACAAATCCGGATGACGATTGACGTCTTTGTAGAGCAGGTAGCGGAAGCGCCCTGGGCCGCCAGCATAGCAGGCCTGCGGGCAGTATGCGCGTAGCCACATGTAGTCGCCAGCCTCAACCTCCACCCAGTCCTCGTTCAATCGGTAGACAGCCTTGCCTTCGAGCACATAGAGCCCGTGCTCCATGATGTGCGTTTCCATGAAGGGACTGATGGCGCCCGGCTCGAAGGTGACGATGTTGATGTGCATATCGTAGGGTACGTCGGACGGATCGATGAAGCGCGTGGTCGCCCAGCGGCCCTCGGTATCGGGCATGGGTGCATCTCGCAGTCGTCTTCATGGGTGAAGATGGCTGGTGGCGGCTCCAAGCCGTCCACGACCTTGAACGCCTTGCGGACCCAATGAAACCGATCGGTGCAGCACTTTCGTTGCGGAAGGCCTATTTCGCCCCGGCCGGCAGGTAGGCGAAAGAGCCGGACCGCAGCGGATGGTCGTGGCCTTCATGGGTAATCTTGCCCTCGCCTTCGACCACGAAGATCGCAGCCGAGGCCCGTGCATCCGGCTCCGGCCTAACGCTGCCGCCACTGGGCTTCACTTCCATGATGTACTGGGCGAAGGTCTCGGCAAAGCCGCTCAGCGGCCGCGCGATGATCCAAGCCTTGGTTTCGTCCCAATGCGGCAGGACGCTGGTGACAATGTCGCTCATCACCGTCTTGGGGATCACCGCATAGGCTATCGTGAAGACCGCCTTGCTGGAGAGGGTCTGGGTCTGCGGCGGAAGCCCGCCAACGTTCGAAAAATACCGATTGCTGCTCATTCTGCCACCAACGGCTCAACTGCCTTCCGACTCTCCCATTCCTTCGGGGTCAGCGTCTTGATGTCGAACTGATCACGCGTCCTGGTATAAGTGTGCCCGCCCATGCGTCCGACGGCGTCCATGAGCTGCTGGTCGATATGCAGGTTCGCGGTGTTGACCGCGTCACTGCGCACAAACACACCAACGACCTCACCAAGAATAATCTCGCGGGCAGGACCGACCTGAAGCGTCGTATGGCGGCGGCATTCCAGTGCGGCGGGTGCGGCCAGAATACGGGGGCTTCGCACCATCCGGCCGGGAACGGTCGCAAGACTCGCCTCTTCCATCTCATCCACCTCGGGGCCGAACTTGATGGCACAGATTTCCATCTGATCGACCAGCGCATTATCGCAGATATGGACCGTGAATTCGCCGGTCTCGCGGATATTGCGGGCGGTGTCCTTGAAGCGCATATCGGAATAGTTCTCGACACCGATCGCGACGATCGCCGGATCATGGGTTAGGACATTGAAGAAGCTGAAGGGGCCTGCATTAGGGTGCCCATCCTTGTCGACCGTCGTCACCAGCGCAATAGGGCGCGGGATCACGGTTCCGATGAGTAGCTTGTAACGTTCACGCTCGTTGAGTTTGGCGAAATCGAAATGGGTATGCTCGGTCATGTCAGGCCTCGACTGCAATGCGGTGGGTTTCAAGCGGGGTGTGGCGGGACAGGTTCTCGAAGCCTTCCTTGGTCACGACATACATGTCACCGACGTTGCAGCCTGCCGACAGTGGTTCGAGCCACTGGGTATGCATCACGAACACCATGCCCTCCTCCAGCTTGTCGTAATTATGCGAGGAGATGTTGAAGCTGTTCTGGCCACCAGCCATGCCAACCGAGTGGCCGAGATTGGGGTTATGGGGGCCTTCCGTGGCCGGATAGACATGCATGAGCTTGCGGCCTTGGCGCTCCCAGTCAATGTTCTTGACGTATTGCCGCGGGACCAGCCGTGCGCTGCCATCGTCCATCGGCGCCCAGTTGTAAGGCATCGTGCGCGCTTCCGGCGACGAGAGCATGCCGCGCTCGATCATCGGCTCGAAGGCGGCGTTGTTGACGTCACGCATCAGCGCACCGGGCCGGATCAGCTTTTCGGCGCGCTTGACGCCCTCGGTGCATGCCGCAAGCACCTCTTCTTGGCGTTTGGTGATGTCGCCGACTGCGATCATGCGGGCAGTCTGTGCGGTGTATCCCCGATATGTTACGTTGGAGACGTAAAGATTGATCAGATCACCGGGACGGACGACGTGGCCATAGGGCTTGCCGCAATGGGTGCCGAACTCGTTAATGCCGATCTGGTAGCCGTCACCGGTCTCTCCGCCGAAGGTAAGCTGGGCTTGGGTGAAGGCGGCATAGATTTCGTGATCGGTCACACCGGGCCGCGCCATATGATAGGCCGCCTGTGTGGCGATGCTGACAAGCTGGGCAGCGGCCCGGAACAGTTCGATCTCGCGCGGAGAGCGCAATTTCTGCATCCGGTCGAGAATGGCGTTGTCGACGATGAAATTGCACTTGGGCATCAGTTCATTGAGGCCGGCCCAAAAGGTCAGCGAGGTGCGATCACCGATGCGACCGATCTGTCCCTTCGCAAAGCCCATGCCTGCCAACAGTTCGGCGCATTTCTCGGCTGTCTTGACGACACTGTCGCCCGGACGGTCGGCATATTCGCGACCGATCGGGCCGATCTGCCAGATGTCTTCAACCAGCACTGGCTCGCCACCGGGCGGCAGAAGTACCGACTGAGTGAAGAAGGAGAGTAGCACCATCGGCTTGTCGCTGTCGGTCGGGATAATCAGCACGCCCTCGCGCATCCAGTCGCAGATGTAGCGCAGATAGTGGTTCGAGGTGTGGAACCAGCCGACGCCACCGGTGTGGACGATCAGCGCGTCATGTCCCGCTTCGACGGCCTGGCGGCGGATGCGCCGCAGACGGTCCTCGAATTCCTCGACCGGCAAAGGCAGCGGTGCGGAAAAGTCGAAATCCGGCTGGAAATCGGCAAGCAGCGATCCGATGCGGTAGGCGCCTGCCTTGGTGGCATGTATGGTCATGGGTATTCCTTCCAGAAGTATTTTTATGAGTTCAGGCTTGCCGGGAGGGCGCCAGCACCCGCCTTGCGACCAGCATCACCACCAGGGTCAGCCCGATGAGAATTCCGGACATCGCCGCGACCCGGACATCGAGCGACTCCTCGATCAGCGCGAACATGCGAAGTGGCAACACGGTCGTTTGCGCATCGGCGAGGAAAAGCGAGACGGAAACGTTGTCGAGCGACTGAATGAAGACGAGAAAGGCGCCGGCGAGGATGCCGGGTGCCAGCAGCGGCAGGATCACACGCCGCAGCGTCGTATACCAGGTCGCGCCCATCACGGTTGAGGCCTCGGCCAGCGACGGGTTGATGCCCTGCGCGACGACCGATGCTGCCCTGTACATCAGCGGCCCGAAGACGACGACATGGCCGATGACGGTGAGCCAGAGCGACGGCTGGAAGCCGACGAAGTTCGCCACGATCAGCGCCGCCAGCCCATAGACAAGGCTTGGCAGGACGAGTGGCGCCAGAAGAAACGGCTCCAGCGCGTTGACCGTGCTGCGCCGCATTCGCGCCATGCCGATCGTGGCCGGCACGGCAAACAGCAGCGATCCAAGCACCGCAAAGGCTGCGATCTTCAGCGAATTGCCGGCCGCGATATGTTCGGTTCCGGAGCGGACGGGATCGAGGAGCGCCTCGTACCAGCGGAGCGAAAAACCCTCCGGCGGATACTTGAGCGTCTGCCCCGCGGTAAATGACATGGTGATCGCTATGACAATCGGCGCCACCAGATAGATCAGGCTGAGGCCACCGAAGCCGAAGACGAAGGCCTTGTAGAGGAAGACGGGAAACGGATTTTCGCGGGGATTATTCATGGCCGACAAGCCTCCTGTGGCGGGAAATCATGGTCATGGCAACAAGAAGCATACCGGTCGACAGAAGCAGGACAACGGCGATGGCAGATGCCATCGGCCAGTCGAACAGAGTGCCGACCTCGCGGTAGATGAGCTGCGGTACATAGACGTTGCGGGCACCACCGATGACAGCCTGGGTGACGAAGGAAGCGCTAGTGCTGGCAAACACGAGGATCCAGCCGGCCAGCAGGCCCGGCAGCATCATCGGCAGGAGAACCGTCACCACGATCCGCCACGGTCCGGCGCCGGAGACCTGCGCTGCCTCGGTGAACTGGACCGGCGTGCGCGACAGGATGGCGATCAGCGGCAGGATGATCAGCGGCAGGTCGATCTGGCACATGGCCAGAACGAGGCCGAGTTCGGTGGACATCAGGGTGAACGGGCGCTCCGCAAGTCCGAGCGCCACGAAGGTCTCGCTGATCGGGCCCTGTCGCCCGAGGATGACGATCCAGGCGAAGGTGCGCACCACGTTGCTGGTCAGCATCGGGATGAGGGTCAGAAAGATGATGATCTGTCGCGCGGTCTTGCCGCTGTGCCAATAGAGAAGTGCGATCGGAATACCGAGCAAAGTCGTGCTGGCAATGGTCTGCAGACCGAGCGTGGCTGTGTTGACCAGAACGCGATAGTTGAACGCATCGCCCAGAAAGCGCGCGTAGTTGTGAAGGGACGGGCCGTCGGGGCCGATGAAGCTGAACCCGACGAGAACGGCGAGCGGCGTCGCAAAGAACGCCACCGACAGCAGGAGCATCGGGATAACGTATGGGAAGCCGCTCGCTTTCATTTTACGACCCTCAACCGGCGACGAGAGCGTCGAACTGGCGGATCCATTCCGCACGGTTCTTGTTGATCGCCGCCCAGTCCGGATAGACCAGCGAGGCAAGCTGTTCGCGCTTCACATAGGCCTCGATGCCGGGTGTGAGAGCGACGTCCTTGTTGGTCGGGAACATCTCGGTCGGCGGCATTTTCAGCTTGTCCTGCGCAGCCTTGGAAATCGCGGCATCCATATAGGCGTAAGCGGCGTCCGGGTTCTTCGCGCCCTTGGTCAGGTGGATATTGACCGGAGCCGCCGGAGAGCCGGTCTCGGGCTGAACGAACTCGGCCTTGAGGCCCAAGGCCTTCAGCTTCGCGACATTGCCGGTCGAGCACATGAAGACGGCGATCTCACCCTGCTGGAACAATGTCATCTGGTGGTTGGTGCTGGCCACGACACCCTTCAGATGCTCCGGATGCTCCTTGAACAGCTTGAACACCGCATCCATGTCGGTCGGACCGGTCCCGAAGATTTTTGCGATCTCGGAATAGGCCATGACGCCGGTATTGGAGGCAAAGCCTGTCCAGGAAACGAGGCCCTGGTAGGCCGGGTTTTCAAACAGGTCGCGGTAACCCTTGGGCGCCGGCACCAGATCCGGGTTATAGGCGATCCCGTTGACTTCGACGGTCACGGTCGGGCCGTACTCGCCCTGGAAGGCCGGATCGAGCAGGCTCCAGTTCTTCAGCTTCGACGGATCGATTTTCTGGATCAGATCATTCTCGATGGCGACGGCCATCTGGCCGGGCGACATCAGCAGCGTGTCATAGGGCGGGTTGCCAGGGCTCGCCATGACCTTGGCGAGTTGATCCTGCGCCATGGCGGGCGCGACCGTGAGGTCGAAACCGGCTTCCTTGACGAGCGGCGTCAGCGTGGTGCGATAGGCATCTTCCCAGTTGCCGGGGAAGGTCGCAGCGACAGCCGTGCCACCAGCGGCACGGGCTGCGAAGGGCAGCGTGGCGGCTACGGCCGCCCCGGCGGCGAGCAGTCCGAAACGACGACGTGTAATGTTGAAATCTTGCATCTGTTCACCTTTGTTGTTGTTCATTCACTGGATGCTTCCGGTTCGCTCGGAAAGGCGTGACACCTTGCGGTGTCAATCTCGGCAAAGAGCTGGGCTCCCGGCTCGGGAATGAAGGTGGAGGGGCCCCGGACCTGCGACGCGCGCAGGCCCGTGCCGTCCTCGAGAAGAAGATCATGGACAAGCGTCGGCCCTAAGGGGACGGACACTGTGAGCTGTGCCGGCAATGAAGAGTCACTCGGGGTCGTTGACAGGCGGACGTCTTCCGGACGGCAGGTAATGGTGACCTTGGAGCCGATCGTAAAATTCAGACGGCGCGGCAGAACAACCAGGTTGTCATTCGTGAGCGTAATGGTCGTTGTCTCCGCGTCCAGCCGCTCCACTGTCCCGTGCAGCACATTGGCCTGGCCGATGAAGGTGTTGACGAACAGCGTCTTCGGTCGGTCATAGACGGCCATTGGCGTGTCGATCTGTTCGACATTGCCCTTGTTCATCAGCACGAGGCGCCCGGCGAGGCTTTGCGCTTCTTCCTGGTCATGCGTGACGATCAGTGTCGTGATACCAAGCGTCTTCTGCAAATGCAGGAGCTCGACCTGCAGATCGAAACGAAGCGCCCGGTCGAGCGCCCCGAACGGCTCGTCCAGCAACAGCAGCGAGGGCCGGCCAGCAATGGCGCGCGCAACGGCCACACGTTGCTGTTGGCCGCCGGACAGTTCACGCGGCAAGCGGTTGCCGTAGCTCTTCAACTGCACGAGCGAAAGCATCTCCTCCACCCGTTCCCTGCGCTCAGCCCGCGGCACGTGCTGGCAGGACAGCGGATAGGCGATGTTCTCGGCCACGGTCAGATGCGGAAACAGGGCGTAGTTCTGGAACACCATGCCGATGCCGCGCGACCTTGCGGAGACATTGGCAAGATCCTGACCACCGAGCTGGATAGCCCCGCTCTTTGGTTGGATCAGCCCGGCGATGGCCCGCAGGACGGTGGACTTGCCGCAGCCGCTTGGCCCCAGAAGGGCGACGATCTCGCCAGCCTCGACCTCGAACGTAATGTCGCTGATCGCGTTCTGCCCCCCATAACTGTGGGTCAGACCCCGGACGCTGAGCTGCTTGCCCTCTCCTGCCTTCGAGGCCCCTGCCATGAATATCCCCTTCGGTTGCGCCGTAACGTCAAAGCGCTTAGCGCCTGGCGGCACCAGGCAGAGATGCGGTCGTTCGACGATGTTGAGTTTGGCGTATTTCATGGCAAGGGAGCTGCAAACCGTGTGCCAGTTTGCGATTTTGAACCGAAACAAATATTTAAGCTACTGAAACTACTAACTTATATTATCTTTATATAGTTTCGAACATTCTGGATAATATTTGATATACACTCTTGCCGAATCTAAAAAATGTGCAGGGTTCATGGGCGACGGTCATATATTAAGCAGCATTCTCGGCTTGGATCGGGATCTATTGGCGATTTTTCCGGTTAAATTGCAGCAAATCCCGATCCCTTCCAATCGAGATGCAGAGAAATATCAAGCCAAAGCAAAAACTTAGGCGATCGATCGTTAATCCACAAACCGCGACCAATGCGGAAGCTGATTCTTTAATCAGTTAGTTTTCGAAGATTTATGCGAATCTTTGTGCGGATAAGTGGAAATTTGCCACGTCTGAAAATTACTCGTTTAAAAACAGCCTACTAAGAAAACTCCAATCAAAATGGCACGCCGATTGCATCGAAGATTGTGTAAATTCACGTCGACAAAAAAGCGACAGGGGGATCACATGCGCAGCTTCAAGAAAAGCATCAAAGGCGGCCTGGCCGGGATCGCATTCGCACTGCTCTCGACTTCGACACACGCCGCAGAAGGTACTGCTATAAAGATGGTGCCGGATGCAGACGTCGCCAAACTGCCTGGCGTCGCGCTTAACCAGACACTGGCGGACCGCCTGCCGTCCGTCATCAAGGACAAGAAGATCCTAAAGGTGGCGACCGACCTGACACCTCCGATCAGCTTTCAGGACGAAGGCGGCAAGCTCATTGGCATCGATGCCGATATCGCCGCAGCCCTGGGTGTCATTCTCGGCATCGACGTGCAGATGACCAATGTCGGCGCAGGCGCTGCGATCGTGCCGGCCGTCCTGTCCAAGCGTTTCGACATGACCATCTCCGGCATCAATGACGATGTGGAGCTGGAAAAGCAGGTCGACGTCATCGACTACATGTTCGACGCCACCACGATCATGACCATCAAGGGCAATCCGCTTGGCATCAAGAGCATGGAAGACCTCTGCGGCAAGAAGGTTGCCGTGCCCGTCGGCACGTTCCAGGCGCGCCTGGTGGAGGCCGCATCGGCAAAATGCACGACACCGATGAACATCATGTCGATCCCGAAAATGCCTGACGTCCTGCAGGCCGTTCGCACCGGCCGCGCCGATGCAACCGTCAACGGTTATGCGACGAGCGTCTACACGACGGAAAACCAGACCGGCAAGGGTGTCGGCCTGCAAGCGCTTCCGGACGTCCGCCTCGCCGTCGGCTATCTCGGCATGCTGACGTCGAAGGACAATCCGGACCTGCGGGACGCGGTCATCGCCTCGCTGCAGCATATGGTCGACAGCGGTGCCTATAAGGCGATCATGGAAAAATGGGGGCTCGGGCCCCTCGCCGTGACAACCGTCAAGTTCAACGACGCCGCCAGCATGCCGGTGAACTGAGCCATGTCGTTCTTTGCTCAACCCGTCAGCATGGCCATCGCACCTCCGGTCGGCAAGCCGATCCGGTGGGGGCAGATCACAACCGGCACCAGCGCGATCCTCGCGCTGGTGTTCTTCGCCACCACGATTGCACGAAACCAGAATGTTCAGTGGGGCGAGATACCTCGCTATATGGTCGATCCGGTCATCCTCGACGGCGTTGGTCTCACATTGCAACTGACGGCCGGCGCGATGGTGTTCGGGATCGCCTTCGGCTGCATTGTTGCGATCATGGCCACCAGCCAGAACATCGTCTTGAAGGCTTTCGCCGTCGCCTTCGTCTGGTGGTTTCGCGGCGTGCCGCTCATCGTCCAGATCTTCTTCTGGTTCAACATCGCGCTGTTCATTCCGATGGTGGGCATCGGCCACTATTCCATCTCGATCAACGAGCTCGTCACCCCAGCGCTTGCCGGCTTCCTGGCGCTTGGCTTGCATGAAGCCGCGAACATGAGCGAGATCATTCGCGGCGGATTGACCGCCGTCGATCGTGGCCAGCGCGAGGCGGCCTCGTCACTGGGCTTGCGCCCACTCCAGACCCTTCGAACCGTCGTCCTGCCCCAGGCTATCCGGCTTATCGTGCCGCCGACCGGCAACCAGGCGATCGGCATGCTAAAGGCGAGCGCCATCGTCTCCGTCATAGGCATGCAGGACCTGCTGACCCAGGCACAGGCGATCTATGCGCGTAACTTCCTTGTCATCGAGCTGCTATGCGTCGCCTCGCTCTGGTACCTCCTCATCACCACCATCGCTTCGATCGGCCAGCATTTTCTGGAAAAGCACCTCGCACCCAAAGGCCGGACCGCAGGTGTGGAGAAAGGCCCGCCCAGGCGCGCCTGACACCTCACCCTTTAATTCATCAAGCAACCAGGATCGCCATTGCAGCGCATCCGATCAGGAAACATCAAGGAGCAAAACATGAGACTAGGCATCGACGGGCAGAAGCTGCCCGAAGCCAGGAAGCGCGGGCCACTCAAAAGCCTGGACCACGTCAAGGAACTCGGTCTCGGCGGAATTTTTTTCAGTACGATCCTCGACATGAGCGAGACATTGGACAAGGGTGCGTTGGCAGACATCCGGGCCAAAGCCGACGAACTCGGGCTTTATCTCGAAGCCGGTGTTGGCAAGATCAATCCCTATTGCAGTGCCGAGGCCCCGGAGTTCCGGGCAATCGGCGATGGCGACACTATCCTCGGTTTCACCCGCATGATCGAAGCAAGTGCGGCCATCGGCTGCCGAGAGCTCTGGGTGTCGCCCGGAAATTTCAAATCGGAGTATCGCGGGCGACTGGCCAATGACCGCTTCCGCACCGACGTCACCTGGGACGAGCAACTACTGGCCATCGAAAAGGTAATGTTGAAGCTCGCCCCCGTAGCGCGCGCCAATGGCGTCCATCTCAACATGGAGACCCATGACGAAATCACCTCCTTCGAAATCCTTCGGCTGATCGACAAGGTGGGCGAAGATTGCATGGGGGTCGTCTTCGACACGGCCAACGGCCTGCAACGCGCAGAACATCCGGTCTTTGCCGCAAAACGGGTGGCACCCTATGTCCGCCAGACCCATATCAAGGATGCCTATGTCGGCCACGCTGAAGGCGGTCTCGATTTCCAGACCCGTCCGGTCGGTCGCGGCATTGTCGATTTCGCGGCAATCATTCCCATCCTCGCCAGGGCCAATCCAAACCTGAACCTCTCCCTGGAGGTCGCGGCTTCCGTCGAGGACAAGCCGCGCAAGGCCAATCCTCGCCAGTGCATCGAGATCAACGATCCGATCTGGCGCGCCGGCCATCCCGACCTGACCGCGGAAGAACTCGACGCCTATCTGGCACTGGTGGATGGGTTCGAAAAGCGTGTTGCCACCGGCGAGATCCCGAACTGGGAGACCTATGAATCCAGTCAGTATGGATACCCGAGCTATGCGCAGCAGTCCTACCGCTACAGTGAAGCGTTAGAGTTTATCAGAACCTCGGCCCGCCACGTCGAAGAGGTCTGCAGAGAGAATGGAATTCAGATCTCAGCGCCTTCCACGAATCAGCGAGCCGCCTGACAGGCCAGAGGTTCAGCACCGGCGACCTACGTCGCCGGTGCTCCTTAAAACGTTGAAAAGATCTCGACTTTTGGCGCCAAGCGCATATACGCAGGAATATTCTCATGAAAATAATTAGGTCGCTTGATTGGAGCTGGAGAAGGAAATGAAGAAGACGACACGACGTCAAGGCGCAAAGACCGCACCGAAGGCCAATGGCTCGGTCGATGCGGCAGAAATCGCCCATGACGACGTGACTGAACGCATCCGGATCACGCTTGCCACGGCGATCGGCGAAGGTGCGCTCAAGCCCGGCGTCAAGATCCTCGAAGACGCAATCGCCGACCACTTCGGCGTGAGCCGCACGGTCGTGCGTGGCGCTCTTGGCGTTCTGGAAAGCGACCATCTCCTAGAACGCAAGAAGAACCGCGGCACCTTCGTTGCCGAACCAGGAATCGAAGAGGCCAAGGCCTTGTTTGAGGCCCGTCGCAAGCTTGAGCACGTCATACTTGAACTGGTAGTTGATCACGCGAACGCCGACCAATTGGACGCACTTGAAAAACTGACCGATGAGGAAGAGCACATCCATCACCATGGTGATGAGAAGTCGAAGACAGTGCTGTCAGGTAAGTTCCATGTCGTTCTGGCAGAGCTCGGTGGCAACGCCGTCCTGACAGAGGTGTTGTCAAAGATCGTCGCGCGCCTCTCGCTCGTCATGTCTCTTTACGAGGAAGAGCGGAAAGACGATTGCGGGGCTGATCATCACCGCCAGATCGTCAGCGCCCTGAAAGCCAAGGATCTGTCAAAAGCGCAACAGTTGATGGATCATCATCTGGCCGACATCGAGGGCCGCGTTCGGCTGACCGAGGGCCAGGGCGATCGGCACACGTTCCTGGCTGTGCTGGAGAATTTCTCTTAAGCACGGTTTTCTTAGTGTTCGACGGGCCGAGAAGTTCAAATCCGGCCTAGGGTTACCGAGTGCCAGTCGCATAACAACGCCCTTCCTGTAGCTTTCGTAGATTGGGCAGAGGAGAGCGCAGCCTATTCGACGGTAAAGCATCAAAAAGTCAGAAGATGTGCTTTTCTCGGAGAACCGGTTGGCCCTCCGTTCACGCGACCTAAGGGGCGTAAAGCGGAAATAATTTCCGCTAAGGTCTGTCGCGTCACATCCACCGAATGTCTGCTGTCTGTCCTAGCCAGGGGGCCCTGTGAATCAAAAAGGGCCGCAACACAGCCCTGCTGCGACAATCATCCGTGCGATCCTGACAAGGATACTGCGTTGATTTCGCGCTTGAAGGGTTGTCCAAGATACCGCCCCTGCACTCTTTGATTCAAATGGAACGGAGAGGCTGCGGCCTTGGCCAGTCTGGCAAACAACGTGTTCCAGTCGCGCGCACCGTTCTGCCTGCCAATAAGCTACAGCACATGGGCATGGCCTAACACTGTACCGTCGGCGGCAAGTGCGCTCCTCAGAGATTTTGCCTGCGCCTTCGCTTCTGCAATGGTTCTGAACGTCATGACAGGGTCTCCACGGCCTTGAACCCTATACCTGCGTCTCCCCGCACCTTCAGGGCGGCGGCAAGCATAAGGGTTGCGATCATTGCGACCACGCCGTCGGCCAGGGGGAAGGCAAGCCAGATGGCGTCAGCGCCCAGCATTGCCACCGTGGCGGCAATGAGGACAGGCAAGAGTACGAAAGATTTGACCATGGTCAGAAGAGCCGCGCGGGCGGGTTGGCCGATGGCTTGAAAATAATAGCCAAGCACGAGAACTGGTCCCGAAAACAGATAGACGGCTGCCATCATTCGAAGCATTCGGCCGACCTTGCCGATCACATCCGGATCGGTGACAAAGACAGTTCCGACGACTGCGCCCGCGCTCAAAAGTAAGACCTCAACGGCAAGACAGTAGAGCAGTGCTGTGCCTGCGGCGATCCGCAGTGCGGCATCTGAACGAGTGTAAAGGCGCGCGCCGATATTATTGCCGACAATACTCTGCATAGCCATCGCGATTGCCATTATTGGCAGGAAGGCAAAACCGAAAATGCGCGTCACGATCCCGTGGGCGGCAATGGTCTTTGCATTATCGGTACTGCCAGCAAAATGCAGTGCTAGAACGACGCTGGCGGCTGAAAGCGCTATTCCGACAAACCCCAGACTGATTGGCGCGCCTAGTCCAACAATACGTCTCCAATTGCCAGTCCAGCGGCTCTGCCAGAGGCTGTTGAGCGGCATCATGCCCCCGATAAAACCGCGCAGCCCGATCAGAAGCACCAGTCCCAGTGCCTGTGCCAGAACCGTACTCGTGGCCGAACCCGCAATCCCGAGCTCCAGCACCCCGACCAGGATGCGGTTCAGGAGAATATTGATGAGCGTGACCCCAAGCGACATGAGCGCCATCAATCCGGCCTTGCCTCGTTTCTCGAAGCATCGGCATGAACACCGAGCAGAAATTGGATCGGGGTTCCGACTGCGGTAATTAGCAGGAAAATCCACACCATTTCGGCAATCGGACCATCGGACCCTGCAATGCATATGGCGAAAGCCCATCCACCCGCACAGAACAAGACGTTCAGCACTAAAGCGATTGTCAATGTGAGTCCATGAGCAGCGGCGAAGGTCGAGTTCGCCGCGTGACGGTCGTCGGCGACAAGTTAACGAGCCAGCAGGCTCGACATTCCGCCGCTGACAAGGGTGGAAAGCGCAGCCGTCAACATCAGGACTGGAAAGGCCATACCGACTGCCGCCATGGCGTATGCCCCGACGAAATGCCCAAGAAAGACAGCGTCAATGATACCGAGAATCCCGTTCATCATCATAATGGCGATCATCGGACACGCGGTGGCAGCAAAAATTCTGCCTGGCGAGGCAGTCAGAAAACGGTTTTCGGGCGATTGTCGCGAAGACATCATTCACTCCTCCAAAGAGGCATTTCAAATGTGATGGGGCCTGCGTTGCCACCGACGAAATGCTTCGAGGGTGAGAAAAATCTTCAAACGCCGGACTTTACCGTGACTTAAGTCTGCAGGCGGCAGGTGCCCGGAACCTGCGCGAGAAAAACCACTAAAGCCAAATCTTGTCAATAGGAGCTTGCGTCAGAAATTTGCACACGTTTGGGATAAGCCGTGCAACGCAAAACCCGTAAACCGAAACTGTCTTCCCGCTTTCCGCAATGCCGCAGATCGACCGTATGCGATGAGGCACTGTCTGCTTTCAGGCGCGCGCGACTTTAACCTCTATGGCCGATGTGACGACGCAAAGCTGAAATGATTTCCGTTAGGGGGGCCAGGAGCAGACAGTCCACCTTTTACGCGGGAAACGGAGAAACAGACATCGAACTACCTTACGACGAGGTCCGGGCAAGGCCCGAAGCGGACGATTGTTGCGGGTAAATGCTGGGCTAAACCCGCGGTGGATGTTGTTTGGCTTTTCGAAGTTCAGTCGCACAATATGCCAGTTCGGCCGCCGTCGACAAGAATTTGCACCACGTGTTTCACACGGGGAAGCAGATGTCGGTTTTTTGGCCAGACGGCGTAAATTCCCACTGCGACACTCGTGAATTCTTCAAGCACCGATACGAGTCTGCCCGCTTCAATGTGATGCATCACCAGCGAACTGGGCATCTGCGCGAGCCCTAGACCCGCTACGGCGGCATCGACTATGGCGGCACCATCACCGATCTCATGGGTGGCCGGTGGCCAAATTCGTATCACCGATCCATCGCATGCCTTAACGCGCCAGGTAGTGGGAATGTCACGGCGAAAGCCGACGATGCAATCGTGACGTTGCAGGTCATCGATGCCGATGGGTAGACCGCGTGTCTCCAGATACCCCGGTGCGGCAACGATCAACGATTTCTGTTCTGTAAGCTTTCGGGTGATCAGGCCGCTGGTATCCTTGGTCTCTCCAAACCGGATGGCAACGTCGACACCCTCCTCGACCGGATCGATAATTCTGTCTGTCAGCGACAGCGACAGCATCAGGCCGGGATGCTGCTTTGTGATTCTGGCAAGCACCGGAAGCAAAAACTGCCGTCCCCAGGCGGCAGGCGCGTCGATCCTGAGCCTGCCCGCCAGTTGCTGGTTCCGAGCAGCCAAGGCATCTTCTGCCGCCCCGATCTCTTGCAGGGCGTGGCGACAGCTCGCCAGATAGGCTTCGCCATCGGGGGTCAGCGTCAGCTTGCGAGTGGTACGATGCAGCAGCTTCGTGCCCAGCCGCTCTTCAAGCCGGGCAACGCTCTTGCCGACGGCCGATTTGGTGATCCCGAGTTTTTCGGCCGCAGCGGTGAAGCTCAAAAAACTTGCCGATTCAACGAAAGCTATAATGCCACCCAGTTGGTCGAGTTGGGCCATTGTGGAATTTACCTCTACTGACTGTCGCTTTCAAGCCGTTTATCGACTTCAACATTTACACTAAGCATCACGGGTAGGCGAAACAAGAATGTAGCGCCGTCACTCTAGGATGTGTCCTGCCACGCTAGGCGCAGCCCCATAGTGATGTTCGGGTCCGGGCGGTTTCGCACGGATCTCAATGGGCGGACTATGGCCGCCCTTTTCAACGAGGAGAAGTATCATGCCTGTCGTGCGCGTAAGCTGGTTCAGCGGTAAGGATGCCAAGGCGAAGAAGGCGGTTGCCGCCGAAATCACCGAGAGCATCGTCAAGAACACCGGTACCGATCCCAATTACATTTACGTGCTGTTCGAAGACATTGAGCCGTCGGATTGGGCGGGCGCTGGCAAATTGTTCGGCGGTGAATCTGAACAATCCTGACCGCAACTTTTGTCTAGTCAAAAGTCGGGCGGCGGTCAGCCCCCGCCGTTCGGCCTGTGTATTCCGAACGAAGGTCTTTCACGATGACCCAGCACCAATGTCTTTCACCTTCGTTGTTGGAGGCTCTTGCGTGACGGACCGCCAGTTCATACGTTTCCATGAACCAACCACGCAAGGAACAGCAGATGCAGATCAACCTCGCAGGCAAGACCGCCCTGATTACTGGATCTACCGAAGGTATTGGATACGCGATTGCTCGCCAGCTTGCGCAGGCTGGCGCGGACGTCGTGATCAACGGGCGGTCTGAGGAAAAAACGGCCAAGGCAGCCGAACGCCTGAAGAGCGAGGGTGCCGAGGGCACCGTCACCGCTCTCGCAGCCGATGTTGCAACCGCTGAAGGGTGTGGTGCTCTCGTCGCCAAGCTTCCTCATGTCGATATCCTGATCAACAATGCTGGCATCTTCCAGCCGTTAGATTTCTTCGACGCGGACGACGAGGTGTGGGACCGCCACTGGCAGGTGAACGTCATGTCTGCCGTCAGGCTTTCCCGCGCGTATCTTCCCGGCATGCAGAAACTTGACTGGGGTCGTGTCATCTTCATCGCCTCCGAGTCCGGCTTCAACATTCCGGTCGAGATGATTCATTACGGCGTCAGCAAGACTGCGGATATCGCGGTCGCCCGCGGGCTCGCCAAGCGCATGGCTG
>Ga0247730_1000249_pt1 | contig 48832 bp, 48 predicted proteins | sample UWRJL073202C2_FD_180959 | JGI IMG/M metagenome (GOLD analysis project Ga0247730, IMG submission 180959) | Plant litter microbial communities from Arlington Agricultural Research Station in Wisconsin, United States - UWRJ-L073-202C-2 | ecosystem: Environmental > Terrestrial > Plant litter >... | reverse complement strand
GTTTACTTCCCGAGTTTAGCCATATTTCAGAACTATCTGGTAGTAAAAAATGGTTCGTTTTACCGGCAGCAGCAATTTCAGAGATCCATTGTACTTGCTCAGTAACCTTTTGTTTATTATACTGGCCAAAAAAAGTGACGGCTAAAAAAACACCGCTCAAACTTGCTGCAATACGATAAGCATACCACCTTAGTGGTTTAGCAGGTCTGACATATTCATTAGCCGTATTATTTGTAAGAGCTGAAGTAATTCTTTCTTTAACTGCCGTAAAAGAAATATCTTTCTCTACTGGTTTGAGCAAACTGCTCAGTTCCCAGATAGCTTTTGTTTCTTCAAATTTAATGTGGTGGTCTTTATCTTCGGCAAGCCAGCTATCTAAGAACTCCTTTGATTGATCAGTTTCGTTTCCTGTCAATCTTTTTATCATATAATCCCATATTTTATCTTCCATAGCTCGCTGTTCTTCTCTATCAAAGACAGTAATTGGACAAGAAAATACGGGTTAGGGGGCGTTAAGCTTCTGTTAACTTTTGATGAACTAAATGTTTTGATTCCTTGTGGATAAATTGCATGCTTTTAGAAAGGTGATCTTCTACAGTTCTCACCGATATTTGTAGTAAATTTGCGATTTCCAGGTAACTGAAGCCTTCCAATCGATACATTCTGAATACAAGCTGTCTTTTTTCCGGAAGCCTGGAAATTACCTTTTCTAAAAACCTCAGTTTATCAGATTCCAGAGTGATATCTTCTCGTTGCGCTAATAGATCGGCAGCCAGAGTAAGTTCTGTTTGCTCAATATAAGTTACCGGATTTTTATGCTGACTACTTATATGATTAAGGGAAGCATTTTTGATTGCTTTAAATAAATAGCCGCTAAGGTTTTCGGGATTTTTTTTCGTGAACCAAAGCTGTACAAATAAATCATTGACAATGCTTCTTGCCGTTTCTTTGTCTTTTACATAATAATCGGCATATTTTTGTAGAATGCTGCCCCAGCGTTTGTAAAGCAATTCAAATTCTATCAAACCGGGCTTAATAATTGGAGTTTCTGCTAAAACTGGGGCTGTTTTCAAACAAATAATATTGAACTCAAAGCTGGCTAAAGCATATAAACAATACATTAAAGGAATATTATCTTATGCAGTAGTTGTAAATATAAGGATACTAGTCTGTTGAATATTATTTGTGTAGTTTACGCTTGCGTAAATAGGTTAACAACGCTGCTGGCCTGTCTGTTTGTATTAACGTCGCACCGTGGCTGATCAGCCAGTCCCAGCTATCTTTAGTGTTTCCGTCTTCTACAGCAAGATCATCTTCATGACCTGCATTTAGGCTCGCCCATAAGGAATTGTACCATATTTTTGAGCCGTTTTTTGTGATGAAACTGTTCTTATTTAGTAATGCCGAAGTATCAGCTCTAAAGTTTAATTCAAAAGCTACGGGTTTAAGATGTTTCTGGTATTCCTGAATTACTTGTTTTGCTGCGGGCTGATCAATATTTACAACGGCCATAAAGGTAATGCTATCCAAGAGGGCAGGATATTGAGTTTTAATTTCAGGATAGGCAACTTCAGTTTTAAACAATGCCTGCTCCAGTGTACCTGTCCTTTTTAAAATTGCGAAAGCCTCATTGTAATATTTATAGCTTTTATCAAGGTTAACCAATACTTTGCCTTTTGCCAGCAGCATTACTTCTTCCAGGGTAGGGATCGTATTTCTGGTTACCCTTCCCAACCCGTTTTTCAAATGAAACATTTTAAGCTCCTCATAAGTATAATCGGCAGGTTTCCCTTTTCCGTTTGTTGTCCTGTCAATCGTTTGATCGTGCATGATTACAATTACGCCATCCTTTGTTTTAGCTAAGTCAATTTCTATTATATCCACACCCATGTCTATGGCCGACTGATAAGCCAATAGTGAATTTTCAGGCGCATTACGCCAGTCGCCGCGATGTGCAGCTACGAGAACAGCTTTTGAATTTGGATCGTGCAGCTGTTTTATTTTATCACTAACTTGTCCGGAAGATTGTAATGCACAAAGAGGGAGCAGTAATACCGCTGTGATTTTTACCAATGTTTTCATGTGCTGCAAAAATAAAGAGTTGAAAACCGAAAGAGCAGTTAGGTAAGTTAAATTATTGTTAAGTGTAATGGCTTTTTGGTCTTAATTATTGTGTAAATAGGTTTGACTGTCGTAAATACTTTTCCATCGTCCGCATAACTTTATACACTGGCCAGCCATTCTAAAAATTGGGAAGCTTTTTCTTTACTTACCGTGATTTTATCCGGGAAATTAATGGTAAGGTTCAGCGAAAGCTTCCTTGAAAAATAGCTGGATACATCAATAATCACTTTGCGGTAAACCAGGAACTGGCGGTTAGCTCTAAAGAACTGGTTTCCTGCTAATTTTTCCAGCTCATCCAGATTTTTATTTGGAAAGTACGCTTTACCAGAAAAAGTAAGCAGCTTCGTGATGTCATTTTCAATATAAAACAAGGCGATATCTTCTAGTTTAATTGGAATTATCTTATCCTGAAAGTAGACTAAAATTGAAGAGGCTTGCGGTTCACCGCGGCTTCCATGTACTTCCAGTAATTTTGTATAAGGCTGCTGCACATTGCCCGAGAACAGATTTTTAAGCTGATGGTATTTGTTTAGCGCGCTTTCTAATGTTTGCTTAGTAAAGGGCTTCAATATATAATCAATACCGTTTGCTTTAAAAGCATCCAATGCATATACATCATAGGCCGTACAAAATACAACTGGGGCGGTCAGCTTCACTGCTATAAATATTTCAAAGCTTAAGCCATCGCCCAGCTGGATATCACTAAAAATCATATCTGGTTCAAGATGTGATTTAAAATAAGCTATCGCTTCTTTTACTGACCTAAGCTGAACGATATTCAGGTTCTCCGGGATTAGTTTTCTGATATTCTTCTCCAGGTCGTCTGCCACTAAACGCTCATCTTCAATGATTACCAGGTTCATTTGCTAATAGTTTTATACTTACTGAAAATACATTTTGATCTTCTTTAATGATTACTTCATCATCCGACAATAGCCGGTAGCGTTCTGTTAGATTGGCCAGGCCATTTTTTGTAGACTGTTCCCTGCTTGTTTTCTTTTGCAGCGTATTGGCTAAAATAATGCGCTCCCCTTCTTGAAAAATGGTTACTTCAAGCGGCATTTCTTCTGTCAGTTCATTATGCTTAATCGCATTCTCTAAGAGTGGCTGTAATGAAAAGGAGGGCAAATAGTAATTTTTGAAACTGTATGCTGGAATATTAATTTTACAAATCAGCGCCGTACCAAACCTGATTTTCTGCATTTCCAGATAATCCTCCAAAAGAGAAAACTCCTCCTCTAATAAGGATACTTTCTTTGTATGGGTAAATATAGAAGCACGAAGAAAATTGGCAAGATGTACAAGATACGAATCCCCGGCATCGGTATCCTGGCCATATAAGGACTTCACGGTGTTTAAAGCATTGAATAAAAAGTGGGGATGGATCTGCTGTTTCAACAGCACATTTGCGGCCTCGGCCTGCGCTATTTTTAATTTTGAAAACTCCAGGTCTGCATGTGCTTTTTCGTGCTGCAGCAGTATAAAGTTCTGCGAAATGATAGTCACCATGGTAATCAGCGCACTGGCTACAATAAAGGTGAAAAAGGTTTTGTTGAAATCTGGAGGTGTACTATGGAGTAAAGTAGACAATACAGGCCATACAAAAAGATAAGCAACAAGGCTGGCAATGTATGTTAATGTATAACGGAATGCATTAAATTTGGCAGACTTCATCTGGAATTTTTTAGCGGCAATAACAACAATTCCAGTATTTGCGAAACCAATCAGAGAAATAATAACTAGCGTGATTACAGAGTTCACAATTGGATGCGGGATATTTTTATTCAAAATCAAGAACAAAAAAACAAATGTGCTGATACCTGATGACAGATGCAGATTTAAACGGATTAGATTTTTAACTGGTAATTTTACCTCCATAAACAAAAATAGCGAAAGATGATGAGCTATACTTGCTAACCGAGGCTAAAGCAGACAAATCTTAGGCTGAAGCGTTTTAAAGAAGTTAACCCGTTCAAACTAATAAACAGGCTAACTAAATATTATCTTTTCAGCGATGCCATATCAATAACATATCTAAAGCGTACTTCTTCATCTTTTATCTTTTCAAAGGCTTCGTTAATGTTTTTAATATCAATCATTTGCACATCAGGCAAAATCTGGTGCTCCGCACAAAAGTCCAGCACCTCCTGGGTTTCTACTGTTCCGCCGATCATTGATCCGCCAACAGAACTAGAAAACTTTGCTACGTCCATATTGTTGGTTGCACTTTTATAAGGACCTAATAGTCCTACAGTCACTATTGCACCGCGTCTTCTCATCAATGGGATATATTGATTGATATCAAAGCTTTCGGGAATCGTGATCAAAATGAAATCAAAAGTTGCCGCCGCTGCGTTCATTGCATCTTTATCTTCAGAAATTAATACTTCATCAGCATCCAGCGCTAATGCAGGGCCTCTTTTTTCTTCCTGGGTAGTAATCGCTGTTACAGTAGCACCCATTGCCTTGGCTATTTTAACGCCCATATGTCCTAAACCACCGATACCAGCTACAGCTACTTTATGACCAGCTTTAACGCCAAAATGTTTCAACGGAGAATAAGTGGTTACCCCGGCACAAAGGATAGGGGCCACAGCAGAAATTTCAAGGTTTTCTGGTATCTGCATAACAAATTTTTCCTGCGCTACTAACGTAGTAGAATAACCGCCAAAAGTATTAAAATCAGTTCCATCGGGTTTCCAATATCCATTATAGGTCATAGTTTGGCCTGCCGGACCTTCACAAAATTGCTCTTCTCCATCTAAACAGGCAGAACAATGTTTACAGGAGTCGATCATACATCCAACACCCACAATATCACCTGTCCGGAATTTTGTTACGCTTGCACCGGCTGATATTACCTTTCCAACAATCTCGTGTCCGGGTACACAGGGATAAATTGTATTCTTCCAATCATTAGCAACCTGGTGAACGTCAGAGTGGCAAACACCGCAATATAATACGTCGATCAGCACTTCATCGGCTTTAGGTTGATCTCTTTCAAATACAATAGGTTCTAATGTCTTACCGCCAATTAAAGAGCCGCTTGCTCCGTATCCAATAGTTCTTATCTTTTCCATAGTAGTAGATTTTGTTCAGTCAACAACAATAGCTACGAAAAGTTCTGGTGCACTTAGCACTATCAGTTTTAAACCTGTACTGTGTTCAATTGTGGGGTGGCTGCCACATGATGTCTGCCGTTGATGGTAAAATCTGACGGCTGATGGCACTCCAAAATCACCTACTATTTTTGAGGTCAGTGATTACTTTGCAGTAATCTTCCTATTATATATAAAGCAGCTTCTCTTCTTCCAAATCAAGGCGTCTCAAATACTTGCGTATTACTTCCTCATGAAACGAATCCTCTTCGCTATTGTTTTTAAGTAGCCATTTTCTTTGCTGATCAATTAAATCGAGGTAGATAGTTTTTGCCTTATCGGCCATGTCTGTTTCATCTTCCAGTAGACTTTTCTCTTCCCATTTATCGCTAAGTTGCCTTAAAAATGGCTGGTTATGCAGATCGGCGCTGTAGTGCGTCTTCAGATAATCCAAAGCATAAGCAGCCAATTGCTTTCTAATGATTACATCCGTTTCTTCCTCCGATTTGTCGAACTCCGGCAGGTTCATTTTTTTGATTATAAACGGTAATGTCAAACCTTGTAAAAGCAGGGTTAAAAGGATCACAATAAATGTGATAAACAAGATAAGGTTTCGCTGCGGGAAAGGAGAACCATCTGCCAGCTGAACAGGGATGGATAAAGCAGCAGCAAGAGACACAACCCCCCGCATGCCGGTCCAGCCCAATAAAAACGGAGCTTTTAATCCTGGGTTCCTTGTATCTGCCACCGTGATAAAATTCCTTGCAACCAATGTGATAATTACTGCGCCGTAGGCTGCTAAAATTCTTCCGATAATCAGCACTGCTGTAATAAGTACGCCATACCAAATTGCAGATTTCATACTTACTTCACCTAGTCCGGCGGTAATTTCTGGCAGATCCAAACCTATCAGCGTAAAAACAAGGCCAGTTAAGATAAAACAAAAGCTTTCCCAAACATTTATTCCCCTTAGGCGGGAACTGCTGCTCAGGAATAGATGTCTTTTGTGCGACAATAATAAGCCTCCGCTTACTACAGCCAGTACGCCAGATGCATGTACTTCTTCAGCAGCAATATATATCAGGTAGGGTGTTACAATGCTCAATGCAGTATCGGTATTTGTATCAGTAGGAAGATATTTGTGACTTTTCATAAAAATCAATCCTATTCCCACTCCAATGCCGACGCCCCCAAACAGCATCCAGGAGAAATTTAATGCTGCTTCCGACCAAACAAACTGCCCGGTAGCTATAGCGATCAATGCGAAACGAAAGATAATCAACGAAGAAGCGTCATTCAACAAACTTTCACCTTCCAAAATAGAAGACATGCGCTTTGGCACCTTTACAAATTTTAAGATAGCGCCTGCACTTACCGCATCCGGTGGCGAAACAATGCCACCCAATAAAAAGCCCAGTGCCAGGGAGAAGCCGGGAATATAATAATTTGCCACAAATGCTACCGATAGTGCAGTAAGGAACACCACCACAAAAGCAAAACTTCCGATAATCCGCCTCCATTTCCATAGCTCTTTCCATGAAATAGCCCACGATGCTTCGTATAGTAATGGAGGTAGAAAAATGATAAAGATCATTTCAGGATCAATATGAATCGTAGGGATACCGGGAATAAAACTAATGGATAACCCAGCTAGTACCAATAAAATGGGGTAGGCTACTTTTATTTTGTTCGCCAGCATAATCAATAGTACGATAGCTACAATAAGCCCGAGGTAAAATGGAAAGTTTTCCAGCATTGATGTTAAATTTAACTATGGTTCTAAGATAGGAAACAGGACATTTAGAACGTAAACTAAGTTAGTTCAATTTAATATCATATTGGTCAATCCACCTTTTGTTCACGAGCTGCTATTGCGTAGATTTAATCATTTGTTTCATGAGCTGTAAATAAACCTCATATTTAATTATACCTCTCCTAAATTAAACGGAAGCTTCCGTATTCTTTTCCCTGTCAGGTCAAATATCGCATTGGTCAGCGCCGGTGCGAACGCCGGTAATCCAGGTTCACCCACACCACCAGCATCTGCATCATTTTCCATAATATGAATTTCGATAGGAGGGATGTCTGTCAATCTTGGCAGCTTATAATCGTAAAAATTCCGCTGCTCCACTAAACCGTCCTTGAACGTAATTTCGTGAATAGTAGCCGCCCCCAGAGCCATCACAATACTGCCCTCTACTTGTGCGCGGATAATATCCGGGTTTACATACCATCCGCAGTCCATTATTGCCCATACCTGGTCTATTTTCACTTTGCCGTCACTGCCTTTCGATACCTTAACCACCTGGCCAACAGTGCTCGAAAAACATTCAGTTATTGCTACGCCATATCCTTCATTTTTCTTTCTGTTTTTCCAGCCAGACACTTCTTCTATCTTGTCGATCAGCAGCTGCCGGCGTTCTTCCTTTAGGTATTTCCTTCGAAGGTCCAGTGGGTCTTTTCCTGCTGCATGTGCCATTTCATCAAAGAAACTCTCGTAAGCAAAGCCATTTGTTGAAGCGTATACTGATCTCCACCACATCACTGGTATAGGTGTTTCGAATTGTACTTCCGCAAAACTGATATTTTTTATAGTTTCATAATACGCCTCCAGAAACGACTCCATGGTACTGCTGTTGGCCGTATCCAACTTTTTACCTGCATCCCAGTGATCCGTATTCTGTCCAGATATTCTATATTTTAAAGCAGTAATCTCTCCGTTAGCAACAGCACCCTGGCAGCGGTACGTCATCCCCGGACGGTAAGGTCCCTGCGTTGCATCATCTTCCCTTGTCCATATTACTTGTACCGGGGCATTGATTTCTTTAGAAATCAGCGCGGCTTCATGCGGATAATCCATAAATGCCTTTCTGCCAAATCCCCCGCCTAAAAAAGTCATATTTACAATCACTTTCTCTTTTGGCATCTCCAGCTCTTTGGCTACAAATTCCTGCACCCATTCTGGTGCCTGTATAGGACCCCAAATCTCCAATTTGTCTTTTTGATAGTGCGCAACACAGTTAAGTGGCTCCATTGCACTGTGTGACTGGTAAGGTGTTTCGTACATCACGTCAAGTATCTTTCCATTCCCGGAAAGGACACTGTCCGGGTCTCCCTGTCTCTTAAACAATATCCCTTCTGTAGTAGAAAGCGCTTCCCTTTGGCGTTGGTAAATAGCTGCAGTATTAATATGTTCAAAGCCAGAATCGTCCCATTCTACAATTAATGCCTTTTTACCTTGCAGGGCAGCCCATGTAGAGGTGGCTACTACAGCAACGCCTTCCCGAAAAGTAGTAAAAACACCCATTCGTACCTTAAATACTTCTTTCACTCCGGGTAGTTTTAGTGCGGCGGTGGCATCAAAACTTTTTATGACACCACGCATACGTGGATTACGCTCAACTGCTGCATACAGCATGCCAGGTAGTTTTTTGTCTAGACCAAAGCCGGCAGTGCCATTGGTTTTCATAGGCGTATCTTGCCTGTGCAGTGGTTTACGGATCAGTTGATAGTCGGCTTTACTTTTAAGCACCACCTCTGTTGGTGTAACTAATTTCTTTGCCTCTTCTACAAGTTCTCCATAATGAAATTTATTTCCAGAAGCTGTGTGTATCACGTGCCCGGATTTTGCATGGCATTCAATCTCTGGAACGCCCCACCTGCTAGCGGCAACAGTAATTAGCATCACTCTGGCCGTAGCGCCCAGTTTAAGTAAATTTTTGTAGCTACCACGTATAGTAGAACTTCCTCCGGTTATCTGGTCGCCAAATTTTTCTTTATTACCTGGTGCAAAAACGATTTTTACATCTTTTAGGTCAACTTCCAGTTCTTCAGCTACAATTTGGGGAACGGATTGGTAGGAGCCTTGCCCCATTTCTGCGCGATGATTAAAGATCGTAACCTGACCATCTGTATTGATATGGATCCATGCATTGAGTTCAATATCGGCCGCTGCTGCTTCAACTGCATTAATAATCTCACTTTCTTCTGCACTTGCAGGAAAATAAAATCCTATGCATAATGCAGCACTTGCAATTCCGGAAAGTCGAAGGAAATCTCGTCTGGATACTTCTTTGATACTCATTTCTGTCAATTTCGTAAGTAATAATTTACTTTTTTGGTGCATAAGCACCGGTTTTAATCCACGTAATCCATGCTTTTTTAAACGCAGCATGGCTCATTGGAGGTTTTGTACGGCCTTCGCCCATATTCCATCCGGCTAAAACTAATCCATCATCTGCATGCGCAATCAGCTGCTGCATATTTTTATGGCCATTCTGATTGGGATCAACCATTTGTTTAGCTAGCTGGCGCGGGGTTTTTCCTTCAAACACCATTTTCATGTTTGCAGGCGGCAGGTGCCAGTTCGGGTTTCCCGGAGGGGTATGTAAGCCAGGCGTGTTCTCTGGCTGGTGGCAGTTTGCACATTTCATGGCAAAAACCCCTTTACCTTCGGCACCCCTTTTTGGCAACATCGTGTGTAAATGACTGTCGTCACCCTGTAGGGGAATGTCGCCGGCGGGGTGGCAGTTCATGCAGCGCGGACTCATCAAAACGCGGTAAACGGATGCAAATGCTTTAACGGATGCAACACTGTCTTTTTTAATCACAACTAGCGGTATAATGGTCTTGCGATCACCATCAGAATTTAGTGCGAATGCCATAATGCCAGCGGTACAGAGAATTACAGCCATCACAATAACTGTTTTATAAGCTCTCCATGAAGCGTTTAAATTGGATTGATTTTTCATACTGTTCCTCCATTTTTTTCCTGCAAGTCTGCAGCCAGGTGTATCGCTTTACGGATGCGCAGATAGGTACCACACCTGCAGATATTCCCTGCCATGGCATCGTCAATTTCCTGGTCTGTAGGGTGAGGTTTATCTCTCAGCAGTACGGCGGCCGACATCAGCTGACCAGAATGGCAGTAGCCACATTGAGGAACGTTTTCTTCATTCCACGCCACTTGCAGCGGATGATCGTTTTGCGCTGATAATCCTTCTATAGTGGTAATATCCTGATTTTCGGCACGGCGCACTTTAGTCACGCAAGAGCGCACAGCTTCTCCATTTAAGTGAACTACGCAAGCACCGCACTGGGCTACTCCGCAGCCAAATTTTGTACCTGTCAATCCAATGATATCACGAATAAACCATAATAGGGGCATATTCGGGTCTGCATCAACGGTATAGGTTTTTTTGTTGATCTTTAATGAAATCATAGGTTTTTAAATTAATGATCAGATGATTTAGTGAAATTAGGCGACGTATTATCGGTAATTCAAATATAGGAATATCAGATTACAGGTGGTATACTAATTTAAAGCATTATAGTGACAATTCTATTACATAACTGTGTCCTTTTCATTGTGCTAAATTTTTGTTGAATTGCTTGCTTTTATGGAGTGCAAAAAATCCTAAGATTCCGGAAATTGCCAGCAATGCAATTCCAACGGTGAGAATTGCTTTAAAGTCAATGAAATCGGCTAAATATCCCAGCCACCTGCCATTAATGTACCCCCTGCAGCCAGAGCAATAGAAATATTGGAAAATATTTTAGCATAATCTTTCCCGCCAAAAAAAGTTCTTACCAATAGTGCGGTTTCTACCGTAACGTCTGCATATGCCCAGCCGAATAAAAATCCGCCAGCAGTCAGTACCACTATTCCAGATTTTCCAAGCAATAACAAAACGAAACCGATCATACCAAATCCCACTGATGCGATTATTCCATAGCGTGAATTTTGATCATTGATCCATCCTAAAGCTACTTTCCCGATGGTAACGCCTAGCATAATTGCAGACGCTACAAAAGCCGACTGTTCAACTGAATAACCAATGTTTACCACATAAGCAGGAAGAAATAAATTAATGGTTGACACTGAAATCATTAGGAATGCAAATGAGAGTAAGGCATAAAATACGGGTGATTTGATTGCAAATGCGTAATCAACACCTGCTTGTATAGTGTCATTCGGTTTTTCACCAAAAGCCTTTTTTCCATTATCAGCTGGATAATTTCTTAAAAGCAAAGCCAGCAGAGGAGTTACAATTAAAAGCACTATGCCACCAAAGATAAGGTAGGTATTCCGCAAGCCATAGTTGGTAATTAAATATCCGCCAAGGGCATTGAAAATTATACCGCCAATTCCCGAAGCCGCACTGCACAAACCAATAAAAAAACCAATGTTAACGTTAAACCAACGGTTAATCATAGTGGGATAGCTGAGGTACAATAGAAATGCAAAGGTTAGCCCGATATACGGCTCCTGCCAAGTAAAACTGCCAGACCGCATTAAATGAAGACATGGTAAGCAAGACAAGTCCTAATATTGCCGAACTTACTGTCAATAACCACCTTGCACTATATTTGTCCATTAATTTCCCTGCTTTAGTAAGCATCAAGGTAGAAAACAGATAAATAAAGGTCATGTATAAACCGAAATTACCAACCGACACCCCAAGCTCAGTACTTACAGGTTTTTTTCTGGTTGAAGCGGACCGTAATAATAGGATGCTGTAGCGCCTCCGTCTATGAGGAAGTCTGATCCAGTGATGAATGCTCCGGCATTTGATAGCAGCAATTCTGCAACATTTGCTACTTCATCTGCAATGCCCGGGCGACCGGCAGGGCTTTTGGCAAACATGTTTTTGTAGAATTCGCCTCTGGGGCCGTTAATTTCATCTAGCGCCAATGGTGTAATGATAATGCCTGGCGAAATGGCGTTTACTCTTGCACCTCTTTCTTCCCATTTCACTGCTTCTGCCATCACCCTTTTTCCATTGCACCGCTTTGCCATTTGGTAAGCATGCAGGGTATCTTTTATGCTTTCTGGTTTTAGCATTTCCAGTTGCAACAATTCTTCGGTAGGCGTGGTAGCCAGTAGCCTGTCTTCATCAGCAGTTAGGGCGGGCATTCTGTAGCCGGACTGACTGGAAATGACTACGCCTGTTCCACCTACTTTAATTACTTTCCCAAATTCTTCTAGTAAAAGTGATGTTCCATACAAGTAAACTTCCAAGATCTGCTCGATTGATGCCTGGCTGGGTGATACTCCTGCTGCATTGATACTGCCGTCGGTGGGTTATTGCGCAGACCAATTGAATTTGTCGGCAAATTACTTTGGCGACCTGATAAAAAAGGAAATTGGTAAGTCTGCACAAGAGTATATACAATTGAAGACCATGGATATTGCTAAAGAGAAAATCTTTAACTTGTCCAAATCGGTAAGTGAGATCGCATATGCGCTAGGGTACAAGTATCCTCAGCATTTTACCCGGTCATTCAAACAGCATGTTGGACATACACCTAATGAATACCGAAGTTTGAACTGATATTAAGAGAGTAATTGTTATCCGCAACCACAAAATGTTCTTGGTCGGATCTTTGTTTTTCTTACTTTTGTAAGATGGAAAATCAAAATGCTAACTCCATTTCTGCTTTTAATGCTGAATTGAAGCTCAAGGGGTTTAAAGTTTTTAGGACGGATAGTACTTCGGGAGGGTTGGCTTATAGTCGTAAGGATTTCTATAAAATCAATATCACTATTGGCAAGTTTATCTTTCATTATGCTGAGCGTAGTATAGAAACCGATGATATTTTTCTATTTTTTGGGAATCCACGGATTCCTTATTCCTGTGATGCAGTTTCTGAGGCTTTCAATGGTTACACTTGTGTTTTTACTGAAGAGTTTTTAAAACTGGGTGATCGCTCGGAAAGCCTGCAGCAGTCACCATTGTTTAAGTTTAGTGGCACACCTGTATTCAATTTGAATAAAGTGCAACATGACATCTTTACCAACTTGTTCCAAAAGATGATTGAAGAACAGGAGACTGATTATTCATTTAAAGATGAACTGATCCGTAACTATGTTAATCTTCTTATCCATGAGGCATTAAAAATAAGGCCTGCTGAAAATAGTGTGAAACATAATAATGCTGCTGAGCGGATTACGGCAGTTTTTCTTGAGCTATTAGAACGGCAGTTTCCTATTGAAAGTAAAGAACGTCCCCTGGAATTAAAGACTGCCCAGGATTACGCTGGAAGTTTGTCAGTTCATGTCAATTATCTGAACAGTGCAGTAAAAGAAGTAACTGGCAGGCCTACTACGAGCCACATTAGCGACCGGCTTATCAATGAGGCCAAGGCGCTTTTGCAACACACGGATTGGAATATCGCAGAGATTGCTTTTGCGCTGGGTTTTGAATATCCCACCTATTTCAATAACTTCTTTAAGAAGAGAACGGGAACAGTACCTAAGTCTGTACGGTCGGCCAACCTTTGATAATTATACTTTTTCCTTTGTTTTTCTTTATTTCACGGCTTAGTATTTCTTGACCTTTGTTTCCAGAATAAGGACAAAGAGATATGACTTCACCGAATGCAAAGCTTTTCAACCCATTTACTTTTAAAAATGGAATAGTAATAAAAAATAGAATTACAATGGCACCCATGACTACATGGGCTAGTAATGATGATTATACAATCTCAGATGAGGAAGTAAAACATTATCATGCAAGGGCGGATGGTCCCGGACTTGTGATCACAGGGTGTTCCCGTGTGATGGCAAACGGAATAGGATTTAGCCATGAGTTCGCGTCTTATGATGATGCGTTCCTGCCTGGTCTTAAACGATTGGCCTCCGCTGCAAAATCTGGAGGCGCCTCTGCTATCCTTCAAATCTATCATGCCGGTAATAAAGCTGTTTCTGCCTTGATACCTGATGGTGATCTGGTTAGTGCAAGTGCCATTGGAGTAGAGGCTTCGGCATTTGTAACTAACAATATTATTCCCCGCGCACTTACCAACAAGGAAATAATAGACATTGTAAAGGCATTCGGCGCCGCCACAAAAAGGGCTATAGAGGCGGGTTTTGATGGTGTAGAATTACATGGCGCCCACGGATTTCTATTACAGAATTTCTTTTCCCCAATTTATAACCAACGTGACGACAATTGGGGTGGCTCGCCGGTGAAGCGTATGCATTTCCCTCTTGCAGTTGTAAACGAGGTAAAAAAAGTAATTCGTGAATTTGCGATACGCCCTTTCCTATTGGGCTACAGAATATCTCCGGAAGAGTCTGAACCACAAAGTTATAAAGTGGGAGATACCTACCCACTGATTGATCAATTGATAGAATCAGGAATTGATTACCTGCATATTTCATTATCCAATGTGCTTGAAGCAAGGCAAATTGGGGTTGCTGAAGGAAAAACACTCGCCGGTCATGTCATTGATCACGTTAATGGCCGGATACCTGTTATGGCTGCGGGCCAGATTAAAACCCCAGATGATGCAGTTAAAGCTTTAGATATCGGACTTTCCTTCACAGCGATTGGTCAGGCCTTTATTATTAATCCAAATTGGGTTGAACTAGTTGCGAATGGAGAACGGGTGGAAGAATCATTGAGCCTTTCAAAAGCACCAGGACTTGCAATTCCAGACAAATTATTAACGGTTATAAATGCCATGAAAGGCTGGTTTTCTGTCAGCATTTAAATTATACACCTCTGTGTCTGCATAAACAGGAATTAAAGAGCAGAAATCTTATCAAAATATAATTAAACGATCGGTCTATGAAAAAGCAACAAAATGATATGATTAAAGAAAATTTGAATGGCATTAGCCGTAGAGAGTTTGTAGCCAAGGCTACCCTTGCCGGTTTAGCAGTCGCTATAGGTCCGGCTGCCTGGGCAGAAAATAATAAATCTAAACAGATAAATAATATGAAAACAAGAAAACTTGGCAACTTAGAAGTTTCGGAGATGGGCGCAGGATGTATGAGTATTATGGCTAATTACGGACCTCCTGTAAGCAGGGCGAAGGGTATTGAAGTTATCCGGAATGCCTACGAAAGTGGCGTCAACTTTTTTGACACTGCAGAGGTTTACGGTCCTTACACTGATGAGCTATTTGTAGGCGAAGCATTGGCTCCTTTTAGAAATCAGGTTAAAATTGCCACCAAGTTTGGATTTGATATTGAAGGAGGTAAAGGCGGTTTAAACAGCCGTCCAGAACATATTAAAAAAGTGGTAGAAGAGTCACTTAAACGCTTGAAAACGGATCGTATAGACTTATACTACCAGCATCGGGTAGATCCGAATGTACCTATAGAAGATGTGGCAGGAGCTGTAAAAGATCTGATCCAACAAGGTAAAGTATTACACTTTGGTCTTTCTGAAGCAGGAGCAAAGACTATTCGCAAAGCGCATGCAGTGCAGCAAGTAGCAGCTGTCCAAAGTGAATATTCTTTTATGGAAAGAAGCCCTGAACATAATGGAGTATTGGCTGCTTGCGAAGAATTGGGTATTGGCTTTGTGCCTTGGGGGCCAGTTGGTATGGGTTACCTTCCGGGTAAACTAAATGCAGTCACCAAGTTTGATCAAAAACTTGATCTTCGGTCAGGCTTTGACCGGTTCACACCGGAGAACCTTGCAGCGAACTGGCCATTAATAGACTTGCTGATACAGATTGCTGCAAAGAAAAACGCGACACCTGCACAAATTTCCCTTGCTTGGTTACAAGCTCAAAAGCCGTTTATAGTTCCGATTCCTGGGACAAGCAGTGTACAGCATCTCACAGAAAATTTTGGTGCTTTAAATGTACAGCTGACGGATGCAGATTTAGCTGAAATGGAAGCCGGCTTTGCCAAGATTAAAATTCATGGGGGTCGAATGAATGCGATGCAAATGAAGGTTGTAGAATCATAAATAAAATAGAAACCGATAACCAGCTTCTGTGATCAAAAACCTTTAAAAAGCCCTTCCCCAGTTTTCTTAAAATATATTACTTGTTACTATCAGGTATAAGTGCTATAACATGGCAATTGCTAATGGATAATCAGTAATACTGGTTGAGATATCAGTAATCTGTATACCATTTGACCAGGTAAAAGATGGGACATTTGCAGTATTAAAAATTGATCATGGAAAAAGTTAAATTAAATAATGGTGTTGAAATGCCAATCTTAGGATTTGGTGTATTCCAGGTTACAGACTTGGCAGAATGTGAAAGAAGCGTGTTAGATGCGATCAGAAGCGGTTACCGGTTAATTGATACTGCTCAATCTTACGGAAACGAAGAAGCCGTTGGCAGGGCGATTAAAAAGAGCGGCGTACCAAGAGAAGAGTTGTTTATTACCACAAAATTGTGGATACAGCGTGATGGTTATGAAGGAACTAAAAAGGCTTTCGAAAGCTCGCTGCAAAAACTGCAATTAGATTATCTGGACTTGTACCTGATCCATCAGCCATATGGCGATATATATGGTGAGTGGAGAGCGATGGAAGAATTATATAAGGAAGGCAAAGTTAGCGCAATAGGAGTGAGTAATTTTCATCCGGACAGGTTAATTGATTTAATCGTTCATAACGAAATCGTTCCTGCGGTAAATCAAATTGAAACCCATCCTTTTCACCAGCAACTCGATACACAGAATTTTCTTAATGAAAATAATGTCCGGATTGAGTCGTGGGGTCCATTTGCGGAAGGTAAAAATGATATCTTTTCGAATGAACTTTTACGTTCAATTGGGGCTAAATACAATAAATCAATTGCACAGGTTATCCTTCGCTGGCTAACGCAAAGAGGAGTGGTAGCTATCCCTAAATCGGTTCGCAAGGAAAGAATGGAAGAGAACATCAACATTTTTGATTTTCAATTAACAACTGAAGAAATAGAATCTATTAAATCGCTGGATACCAAAGCGAGCAGCTTTTTTGACCACCGTGATCCGGCAATGGTAAAATGGCTAGGTGAAAGAAAACTTTAAGTAACAAATTATGAAAAAGAGACAATTAGGAAATAGCGGACTGGAAGTTTCGACCCTCGGTCTTGGTTGCATGGGGCTTAGTTTTGGCTATGGTCCTGCAGCGCAAAAAGAAGATGCAATTAAATTGATCAGAACTGCTTACGAAAGCGGTGTCACATTCTTTGACACTGCGGAAGCATACGGTCCGTTTACAAATGAAGAGTTGCTGGGTGAAGCTTTGGCGCCTTTTCGCAATGAAGTGGTGATCGCAACAAAATTCGGTTTTAAGGATGGTAAGCCAGGTTCAGGAATGGATAGCAGTCCAATACGTATACGTAAAGTTGCAGAGGACGCATTAAAACGCCTGAAGACAGATCGTATTGATTTATTTTATCAGCACCGTGTTGATCCAAATGTGCCAATGGAAGATGTTGCTGTTGTGGTAAAGGAATTGATCTGGGAAGGAAAAGTGAAACACTTCGGTCTTTCGGAAGCAGGTGAGCAATCAATCAGAAAAGCACATGCTGTGCAACCGGTAACAGCTTTGCAAAGCGAATATTCGCTGTGGTGGAGAGAGCCAGAGCAGGATATCCTGCCTGTGTTAGAAGAACTCGGAATTGGATTTGTTCCATTTAGTCCACTGGGTAAAGGTTTCCTGACTGGTAAAATTGATGAAAATACATCTTTTGATCAATCAGATTTCCGTAATACCGTTCCACGATTCTCTGAAGATAACAGGAAAGCGAACCAGGCATTAGTTGGGTTGCTGCAAAATATTGCTGGTGAAAAAAATGCAACACCTGCTCAAATTGCCTTAGCTTGGTTATTAGCGCAAAAATCGTGGATTGTTCCGATACCAGGTACAACAAAACTGCATCGTTTAGAGGAGAATATCGGATCTGCTGATATTATACTGAATGAGAGTGATCTAACTGATATCCAGACTGCAGTAGCAAAGATTGAAGTGCAGGGACACCGTTACTCTGAACAAGGGCAAAAAATGATAAATCGCTAGAAGATAATTATGGCTATAAGTTTTATATATCCTTTAAATCAATGCCTTATGAAAAGCATGACAACACTCTGTTTACTGGTAACGTTGACTTGCGGAATGTTTTCTGCTTGTTCAAAATCGAAAAGTGCGTCAGCTGTCAATGACGATGTGCCAACAAACAAAGATACACTGATGAATAAAAAGGTGCTTATAGTTTATCTATCAAGGACAAACAATACTAAGGCAATCGCAAACATCATTCAAAAGAATGTTGGCGGTAAAATGGTTGCCTTGGAACTTATTACTCCTTATCCCGAAAATTACAAACAGATTGTAGACCAGGTGGCTAATGAAAATTCAACTGGATTTTTGCCGCCATTGAAAACAAAGATTGACAGCATTGAACAATATGATGTAATTTTTCTTGGCTTTCCTACCTGGGGCATGCAATTGCCGCCGCCAATGAAAAGCTTCCTTAAACAATATGGCTTGAAAGGGAAAACAATCGTTCCATTCAATACCAATGCAGGTTATGGCATTGGCAGCACTTTTCAAACAGTGAAGGAATTAGCTCCATCAAGTACCATCACAGAAGGATTTTCTATCAAGGGAGGAGTGGAGAGAGACGGAATATTATTTGTAATGGAAGGAGCAAAAGAGAAGCAAGCGGAAGCTGGAGTACAGACTTGGCTGCGCAAAATTAACTTGCTGAAATAGTATGAACTTCAAGAGCTATATCTAAAATGGTTATAGTTAGTTTTACATTTTAAACAACAAAACCGGCAATATACTTGCCGGTTTTGTTGTTTAAAAACGTCATTGAATTTATACCTCTTGCAAACTAAATGGAAGCTTGCGAATCCTTTTTCCAGTCAGGTCAAAAATAGCATTTGTCAGTGCCGGGGCAAAAGCAGGCAATCCCGGTTCGCCCATACCTCCTGCATCTGCATCATTCTCCATAATATGTACTTCTGTTGGGGGTATATCTGTGATCCTTGGCATTTTGTAATCGTAGAAGTTCCGCTGCTCAACCATACCATCCTTAAAAGTAATCTCATGTATAGTCGCTGCGCCAATCGCCATTACTATACTGCCCTCTACTTGTGCTTTGATAATATCAGGATTAACGTACCAGCCGCAATCCACAACCACCCAAACATGGTCGATATGAATGCCACCAGTATTTCCTTTGGAAACTTTAACGATATGACCTACGGTACTGGCAAAACATTCAGTAATAGCTACACCATATCCCTGGTTCTTTCCTCTGTTTTTCCAGCCAGAAACCTCTTCCATTTTATCAATCAGGAGCTGGCTTCTTTCATCCTTCAGGTATTGCCTTCTGAGATCGAGCGGGTCTTTCATCGCTTTATGCGCAAGTTCGTCCAAAAAGCTTTCGTAAGCAAAACCATTGGTAGATGCATATACAGAACGCCAGAAACTGGTAGGTATCGGTGTTTTAAAAGGCACATCAGCAAAGCTGATATTTTTGATACTATCGTAATAAGGTTTCAAGAACCCTTCAGAAGTACTTCTGTTTGGCTTTCCATTGTCGCCACCCCGCCAGTGATCGTTATTCTGGCCAGCCATACGAAACTTGAGCGCCGTAATGCTGCCGTTTTCAACTGCACCTTCGCAGCGGTAAGAAACACCCGGGCGATAAGGGCCTTGCGTGGCGTCATCTTCCCTTGTCCAAACTACCTGCACCGGGGCACCAATCTCTTTGGAAACCAACACTGCCTCATAAGGATAATCCGGCATTGCTTTGCGTCCAAACCCTCCGCCCAAAAATGTCATGTTCACAATTACATTTTCCCTTGCAATACCCGTTTTTTTGCTTACATAATCCTGTATCCAGTTAGGTGCCTGCACTGGTCCCCAGATCTCTACTTTATCACCCTGAAAATGAGCAATGCAGTTTACGGGTTCCATACAGCTGTGCGACTGATAAGGTGTCTCATAGATTACATCTAACTTATTCTTTGCCTGGGCGATAATTCCTGTTGGGTCACCCTGCGTTTTTAAAGGCAGGCCTTCGCTGGTTTGCAGCAGTTCCCGGTGGCGGCTGTAGATCTCCGGAGTACTGACGTGTTCAAAGCCGGTATCGTCCCATTCTACACGGAGCGCTTTTTTTCCTTGCATAGCCGCCCAGGTAGAATTAGCCACAACAGCCACGCCTTCGCGGTCGGTATCCCAAACACCCATTACTACTTTAAACACACGCGTTACTCCGGGTACTTTTAAAGCGGCTTTAGCATCAAAGCTTTTTACCTTGCCGCGCATTCGCGGATTACGTTCAACAGCGGCAAATTGCAACCCAGGTAGTCTTTTATCAATTCCAAAAATAGCGTCCCCGTTTGTTTTCATTGGCGAATCGCGACGGTGATTTCCCTTACCGATCACTTTATAGTCTGATCTTGCTTTTAGTTTTACTTCCTTTGGTGCAGTTATTTTGGAGGCTTCCATGACCAATTCTCCATAATGGAATTTCTTGCCAGAAGGTTTGTGGATTACGTGCCCTAATGCTGCATAACATTCGCTAGCAGCTACTCCCCAGCGCGATGCAGCCGCCATAATCAATACCTCTCGGGCAGTGGCACTTAACTTTAACAGATTTTTATAACTGCCTCTTATGGTTGAGCTGCCACCTGTTAGCTGACTGCCGTATTTTTTTTCATCACCTTGCGTAAGCTGGATGTCTACGCCATAAAGATCAACTTCAAGTTCTTCTGCGATAATCTGGGCGATGGAATGGTAAACACCCTGACCCATTTCTGCGCGGTGGCAAATGAGGGTCACTTTACCATTGGTGTTGATGATGATCCAGGCTGCCAATGCTATACCTGCATTTGCAAGGTCGGGCTCTGTTTCATTGATCACGCTGGCTTCTGCATCGGTCGATAGATACAATCCCAGGCAAAGGGCCGTGCTGCCTATCCCCGCAATCCTAAGGAAACTCCTCCTCGATAGGTTTTCAACTTCTTCTGATACTGACATATGCTATTCTTAGAAAATCCAATGGACAATTATTTTTTTGGTGCATAAGCACCGGTTTTAAGCCAGGTAATCCATGCTTTTTTAAATGCTGCATGGCTCAATGGCGGTTTGGTACGGCCTTCGCCCATTTCCCAGCCAGATAATACTAATCCGTCATCGGCATGTGCAATCAGCTGCTCCATGTTCTTATGGCCGTTCTGCTTAGGATCTATCATTTGCTTGGCAAGCTGACGCGGGGTTTTTCCTTCAAATACCATTTTCATATTTGCCGGCGGCAGATGCCAGTTAGGGTTCCCTGGAGGGGTATGTAAACCAGGGGTGTTAGTTGGCTGGTGGCAGTTCGCGCATTTCATTGCAAAAACTCCTTTACCTTCAATGCCCCTCTTCGGTAACATGGTGTGTAAATGACTATCGTCTCCCTGCAGCGGAACGTCGCCAGCGGGGTGGCAGTTCATGCAGCGCGGACTCATTAAAACTTTATAAACAGCTGCAAATGCTTTAACAGATGCAACGCTGTCTTTTTTGACCGCTACAACTGGAGTAGTCACTTTTGGATCGACGTCTGCGTTTAAAGCAAAAGCCATAATGCCAGCTGTAGATAGCATAATAGCCATTACAATAACTGATTTGTAGGGCTTCAACGCAAGACTTAATTTTGATTGAATTTTCATACTGTACCTCCATTTTTTTCTTGCAGCTCGGCTGCCAGGTGTATCGCTTTGCGAATTCTCAGGTAGGTGCCGCACCTGCAGATGTTTCCTGCCATGGCGTCGTCAATATCCTGATCTGATGGTTTAGGTTTTTCGCGAAGAAGAACTGCGGCCGACATGATTTGACCAGAGTGGCAATAGCCGCATTGCGGTACGTTGGCTTCATTCCATGCTACTTGCAGTGGGTGATCGTTATCATTTGATAATCCTTCTATGGTCGTGATTTCCTGATTTTTTGCACGGCTTACTTTGGTGACGCAAGAACGTACCGCTTCTCCGTTAAGGTGGACTACGCAGGCGCCGCATTGGGCTACTCCGCAGCCAAACTTAGTGCCGGTTAATCCAATGATGTCACGGATAAACCACAATAATGGCATCTCCGGATCTGCATCAACGGTGTAAAGTTTTTTGTTGATTTTTAAATTAATCATAGGCTTAATTGTGGATGATTATAAAATTGATTGATGGTTAGTCATTTATGTACATATGTGTGTTAGCATAAATATAATGTTAATGTGAACACTCCTCATACGAATTTCAAGCAGCATTGTGACGATTATATTACAAAATTAAAATCAAAACTAAAATGCTCCGGCAGCTATCATCCTCCGATAGCGATCATGCTCCTGTTGTTGATCAGATCCGTGTTCAGTTCTTCAAAATTGGTAGTCAGCTGACCGCCCAGCTCTTTTTTCTTACTCCATATCGATGTGTTGATTAATGGTAAAATGTCCTCGCCGTTTCTAAATGCGGTCAAAAGATCGGTTTCGCCGTTAGAAAACAAGCAGTTTTTTAGTTTCCCGTCGGCCGTTAAGCGCATCCTGTTACACGTACTGCAAAAAGGATGGGTCATCGTGCCGATAATCGCAAAAGACCCAATATGGCCATCTACGTTAAAGTGTTTTGCCGTATCGTTCGCTGCTTCTCGCACCTGTACAAATGCGTAATTCATTTTGACCGCCGTTAAAATCTCTTCCATGGAAACCAATTTATTGCTGGTCCATTTGTTGCCACTAAAGGGCATGAATTCAATAAACCGTATCTGAATCGGATTAAATTTTGTCCAGGCAATAAAGTCATTGATTTCATTCTCATTCAGCCCTTTCATCAAAACCACGTTAATCTTTACTGCAATTTTATGATGTAAGAGCAATTCAATATTGCTTTTTACCTGATGAAATACATCCCGCCTGGTAATGAGCATAAATTTTTCAGGCTGTAACGTGTCTAAACTGATGTTGATGGTTTTAATCCCGGCCTCTTTCAGCACAGGCAGCAATTCTGCAATACGCGTCCCATTGGTCGTAATCACGAGTTGAACGGTTAATGCTCCCAGCCCGGCGATAATTTCTGCCGCATCCTTTCTCACCAATGGTTCTCCGCCAGTAAGCCTTATTTTTTTTATTCCCTGTGCTACAAATATTTTTGCAATTTCGATAATCTCATGTGGCTGCATTAACCTGGAAGTAGGAGTGAAGTCGTATTCCTCTTCTGGCATGCAGTAAAAACATCTGAAATTGCAGTTATCAGTAAGTGATATCCTCAAGTAATCATGGACCCGGCCAAAAGAATCTGCTATCATAAGATTTAAAAATTAAAATTGATTTACCAAATTTGTCATAGGATTAAATTCAGCTCCAGCCTCGCGGAATTTCAGTGGTGTCAATTGAACATGCTTTTTAAAGGAAACACTAAAGTGGTTTGCTTCGGCGAAGCCCAGTACAAAAGCTATTTTAGCTACTGTCCAGTTAGTTTGGCTTAACAGCATTTTTGCCTCCTGCATCGTTCGTTCATTAATGAGCTGTGAAGTCGTCTTGTCTGCCACTTTTTTAACAACCTTGTTCAGGTGCCTTACATGTACATTTAGTCTCTCCGCAAATTCTTTCGGCGATCGGAGGCGTATGCTGTTATAGCTATAATCCGTGGGAAATTGTACTTCTATTAATTCCATAAATACGGCAAATATCCGTTGGGGCGCACTTATTGGCTGTCCGGCTCCTATGGTAGTCGGCGCCATTCTTAAAGCAAAATGAATCAACTCACTTACACTTAGGCGAATTGATTCATTTTTGCCAGGATATTCTGATTCATTATCTTCGAACATCTGCTCATATACCTTATTTAGTAAATTCACCTGTTGATCCGTCAGTTCAAAAACGTGGTTTCCTTCTGGTCTGAAAACAGAATATTTTGCAATGTCTCCATGTTGATAGAAGAGAGCCTTGTTAAAAATGCACGAATAGCCATGGCGTACACTGTTTTTATGTTCCCATCTCTGTGGTGTATTTGGGCTGGAAAACACCAATGCCTGTTTTTTTAATTGGACAACCTGACCAGCAAATTGAACGGTACTTTCCCCTACCAATAAACTTACCTCATAATAGTCTTGTGTATTACAAAGAACAGCACTATTAGGATTCTCCGTTAAGGGATTCAGCTTACTAACTTCGAAATGCCCGGTGTCTTTCAATATATTTTGTTGTTAATATTATTTTGCTTGATATTCTTCATCGGTTACGGGCTGCAACCAAACGGGTGGTCCTGCCTGCCTTGTGGTTATCGCAACTTGGGCAAACATGTCGTCCGGACTTGCTCCATGCCAGTGTACCACATTGGGCGGGCATTTAATTGCATCGCCTCTATGGAGTATTTTTATTGGACTCCCTTTTTCCTGGTAGTAACCCGTTCCGGCTGTAGCGAGCAAAATTTGCCCCCCGGGATGTGAATGCCAGTTAGTTCTAGAGCCAGCCTCAAAGGTTACATTTCCAACCGCAATCTGATTTAGACTGTCTGCCTCTATTAATGATTGTAAATAGGCTTTTCCCTTAAAATTACTGTTGGTTATTTCTTTCCCGGTAGGAAACAGGCTATAGGTAGGCTTAGGATCGGTTTTAGCTGCTTTTTCTCTACTATTATCAGTGCAGGATGCCATTAAGGCTATTAAGCAAGTGTAGATAATTAAAAATTTTGTTTTCATATTGTCTGTCGCTAAAAATTTATGTTTCATTCCTTAATGATGGTATTAGGCCTTAGCTTTTACTTACTACCTCAGTTAAAACTAATTTGGCAACGTCTGCTTCTTTTTTGCCGACATTGATCTCGATTACATTGATGAGTTGGCTAAGTTGAGCAGGGGCAAAGCCCTGTTTGAGGAAAAGCCCCATATGCGATTTCATCATGGGTTCTACACCACCTAATGCAATGAGTGCAGATACAGTAACTAACTCTCTTTGTGAATAAGTAAGGACATCACGTTCAAAAATATCTGCGAACAGGTGTTCTTTTAAAAATATTTCTATCTCCGGACTAAATGCGGCATAACCAGTCCGTTTACCACTTTGCGGTGCGCCAGATAGTTTTCCTAAAACCTCCTTGCCACGCTCATACTTACTGCGTCTATCTTTGATAGGTGAAGCCGGCTTACCCTGTTGATCATTGATTCCTCTTGCCTTCCGTTCGTCAAGTACTGCCATAAAAGTTTGCAGCCCCTGAAGGCTTCGGGGAAAGCCGCAATATGCATACAGATGAACCAATACTTCTTTAATTTCGTTTACAGTTAACCCAGCATCAAGTCCGCCATTAAGTTCAGTTTTCAGTAACTCCAACTCGCCTTTAGCCGTAAATGCCGAAATAGTAATCATCTTTTGCTGTATTGCAGTTAATGAATCACTCTTTTTTTTGTTCTCCTGTGCTTTAGCATCTACAGAAACTCCCAATATTATCGCTAGTCCTATAATTAATTTTTTCATTAGTATATAATTGTTTTATAAGTATTACTTATTGTTTTTTATCATGATAGTTTCACCAGCATATATAGTTTTATGAGTTGTGAAGCTTACCTGAGCTGCATTAAAATTTGATTTTATTGGTTTCCTCAGTGTCACTTTTTAAAAAACGTACTTATCATTTGATACAAATGTCACGAAGTTTTCTCTTTGCTCACTAATACAGATTACTGGATTATCTACCATAATTACTGATTTTTGGAACACCCTGTCATTCTTGCCACCAGATATGCTAAATTTGTTTAACAATATTTAATCAATTCCTTATGGATGATATTCTGAAGTTTGATAGCGTTAATCAGTACAATACTTTCAATAAGCAAGAAAGCCTGCACCCATTAGTAAGTATTGTTGACCTAGCGAATGCTGATGCACGTGAATCACGGAGGATGAGCTATGGTTTTTACGTTGTCTTTTTAAAGCAGGTTAAATGCGGTGATCTGCGATATGGATTAAACAACTATGATTATGAGGAAGGGACGCTGGTTTTTTTGGCTCCCGGGCAAGTAATCGGGGATAATATTCCAGGGAATTATTATCAGCCAACGGGACTTGCTTTAGTATTCGATCCCAATCTGATCCATGGTACCACATTGGGACGCCGCATAGGGGAGTACAACTTTTTCTCTTACGATATTCATGAAGCGCTTCATTTGTCAAAAAAGGAAAGGGAACTGATTTTGGACTGTTTTGCTAAGATCGAGTATGAACTGCAGACTGGTGTAGATAAACACAGTAAAAAGCTAATTACAGCCAACATAGAATTGTTTCTTGATTATTGTACCCGCTTTTATGACCGACAATTTATCACGCGCGAGGTTGCTAACGTAGGGGTGATAGAACGTTTTGAATCATTGCTTAATGAATACTTCACCTCAGATAAGCCGCAAAGATTAGGGCTTCCAAATGTAAGTTATTGTGCTTCAGAACTCTGCTTATCTGCCAATTACTTTGGCGATTTAATTAAAAAGGAAACTGGTAAATCAGCTTTAGAATATATACAATTAAAGATAATGGATTTGGCTAAAGAAAAAGTCTTCGATCCTAATAAAACGGTAAATGAAATTGCATATGAACTTGGATTTAAGTATGCGCAGCACTTTAGCCGGTTATTTAAGCGGCGGACGGGATATACGCCTAATGAATACAGAAGTTTGAATTGATAAGCCGATAATTAAATACAAAATCTAGATTATTATAATAATAAATGAGAAAACTTATACTTCTTTTCCTTCTTCTTAGTATCATTAATACTGTATATGCGCAGCAATATAAAACTGATCACCTTTTATTTGGTGTAGCCTATTATGATGAATATATGCCTTACGAGCGTCTGTATAAGGATATACAAATGATGAAAGATGCAGGGATCAATGTTGTTCGTATTGCAGAGTCTACCTAGAGTACCATGGAGCTGCAGGAAGGATTTTATAATTTCAAACCTATTGATAGGTTACTTAATGGAATGCATAAGGCAGGAATAAGTGTAATTATTGGAACTCTTACCTAGGCGGTACCTACCTGGCTAGTAAAAAAGTCCCCGGATGTTCTTGTTATCACCTCAAGGGGGCTAAATCAGTATGGTTCGCGGCAAAATATGGATATTACGAACCCTCACTTTAGGGCCTATGCCGAAAGGGCAATTCGTAAAATGCTGGAGCATATCAAAAACCATCCTGCGATCATTGGCTGCCAGGTTGACAATGAAACAAAGTCTTATGGAACAAGCGGACCTGATGTATAGGCACAGTTTGTGAAATATATGAAGCTCAAATACCCATCGCTGGACAGCTTAAATAAAAAGTTTGGTTTGGATTACTGGAGTAACAGGATTAATAACTGGGAAGATTTCCCTTCAATAAATGGAAGTATCAATGCTAGTCTAACTGCCGAATTCGCGAAATTCCAGCGTTCGTTAGTTACTGAATATCTGGGTTGGCAGGCAAAGATCGTACGGCAATACAGCAAGCCAGGTCAGTTTGTAACGCAAAATTTTGACGTGGACTGGTGGGGGCATTCCTATGGGATCCAGACTGAAGTAGATCATTTTGCCGCTGCAAAGACTCTTGATATTGCAGGGATAGATATCTATCACCCTACGCAAGATAAGCTAACCGGAGCTGAGGTTTCTTTCGGTGACGATGTTACAAGGTCAATGAAAGCAGGGCAAAATTATCTGGTTATGGAAACCGAAGCACAGGGATTTCCAGAATGGGTGCCATATCCACCTGTTACTTGCACATATACCTATATCAGCGGTATTGAACTATTATCTGGAGATAGTGCTGGTCAGAATACCAAGATAGAACTTGAGCCATGGGGGATGAAAATCATTGAAGAATCTGTAAAAGAATAACCTACAAGGATGAGGCTGAAGCGGTTCAGCTAGCTAACGATAGTATATATGGTCTTCATGCCTATATTGCAGCCACTAATACAGCTCATGCGTTAGAAATTGCATCACAGATTAAAGCTGGTCGTGTGGCTATCAATGGATTTGTTGATGAACTTAATGCGCCTTTTGGAGGGTTTAAGCAATCCAGAGAAGGGCGATAATTTGGAAAATACATATTACAAGCCTAATAATTTATCGGTCAATCCGATATAACCTACCTTGGTCTGTTATCGCATACAAGGCATTATCCGTTCCTTGTATGATATCTCTGAACCGCTGTGCTTCGCTGGCTAGTAACCGCTCTTCTCCAGTAACCCGGTTATTTTCAATCACAAGGCGAACAATATGCATTCCGCTTAACGCAGCGATAAACAAGTTATTCTCCCATTCAGGAATACGATTACCCTTGTAAAACGTCATTCCGCTTGGCGAAACAACCGGATCCCAATAGTAAACTGGTTGCTCCATTCCGTTTTGTTGCTGGATAGCACCGGCTATCGGTTGGCCGCTATAATCAATACCATAAGTAATGACAGGCCATCCATAATTAGCACCAGGCTGAATGCGATTGATCTCATCGCCCCCTCTTGGTCCCAGCTCACCTTCCCATAGATCGCCAGAAACCGGATGGATTGCCAATCCGTGCTGATTTCTGTGGCCTATTGAATATAATTCAGCTCGCGCTCCTGCCTGTCCCACAAAAGGATTTCCGGGAGCAGGCTGGCCATCAGTTGTGATTCTTAAGATCTTACCTATTGCCGAGTTAAGCTCCTGTGCTTGCCCGCGGATTCCCGGATCAGAACGGTCGCCACTGCTTACCAGAAGGTTCCCTGTACGATCAAAGATTACCCTGCTGCCATATTGGTTTGTTCCCGACCAGGCAGGTATTGCACGATAGATCACCGTTACGTTCTCCAAGGCTGTTTCATTTGCCGAAAGACTGCCCTTAGCTATTGCCAGAACATTCCCGGCAGTACCTCTTTCTGAAAAAGACCAGTAAACCATGCGGTTAACGGAAAAATTTGGATCAACACAAAGACCAAGTAAACCACCCTGACCGGACGGATTAACACTCGGAATATTGCCCAACGGCGCACCTACCTGTCCGGCAGCGGTTACCAGTCGCATTATTCCTGCCTTCTCCGTAATCAGAAAACGCCCGTCTGGCAAAACAGCAATTCCCCATGGGGCAGTGAGTGAAGAAGTTAGCACCTGTGAATTGTAACTCGTCATTGTGCCGACACCCCTTATACGAGTTTGCCCAGTAAATGCAGGTGTATAGCTTGAATTAGGCGGATTGGTCTCGACGGGTGGGGTAGTAGGGCTCGTTGTTGTCGGCGGATCTGTTGTTTCTTCTGTTTTATTCTTCTTTTTGCATGATGTGACCAGCAGTAAACAGCCGGCAAAAAAAATGACGATGTAGTTTTTCATAGGTCGGCTTAATTAATTTATTGCTTAATTGGTGCTTCAACATTGGAGAAATTCAAAACACCCTGAGGCAGGCGCATGCCCTTGATCGAAATAGCTGATAATTCCTGATTGAACTGTTTCAACTCGTAGCTACTAAATTTTACCTCACTAGCACTTGTGTTTTCCAACATGTGCTCCATTTGCGTACTACCCGGAATTGGTACGATCCATGGCTTTTGCGCTAGCAGCCACGCTAACGAAAGCTGACCAGGTGTAGCTTTTTTCCGTACGCCCCAGGTTTGCAGCAATTTAACAAGCGCAAGATTATTAGGTAAATTCTCTGGCGAAAAGCGTGATTCACCACCGCGAATATCACCTGGAGCGAATCTTGTATTTGCGTCAATAGCTCCTGTTAGAAAACCTACCCCAAGCGGGCTCCAGCAGACAAAGCCAATACCCAGTTCCTCACATAATGGAATGACAGCCTCTTCCGGTCCACGCCACAATAGCGAATATTCGTTTTGAATAGCCGTTACCGGATGAATTGCATGTGCCCTTCTAACAGTTTGTAGCCCGGGTTCCGAAAGACCGTAATACAATACTTTTCCTTGCTGGATCAGATCTTTAATTGCACCAACTACATCTTCAATTGGTACTGCCGGGTCTACACGGTGCTGGTACAGCAAATCAATACGGTCGGTACGGAGACGCTGCAGCATACCTTCCACTACTTCCTTGATATGCTCAGGGCGGCTATTTAAGCCAGGAAGACGCTGACCGGTTTTTTGATCAATATTCCATCCATATTTAGTTTCAATCACAATTTTGTTTCGGAAAGGAGCGATGCTTTCGCCCAATATCCTTTCACATTCAAAAGGTCCGTAAGCCTCTGCTGTATCAAATAAAGTGACACCTTTATCATAAGCTTTACGGATGATGTTGGTCATTTCTGCTCTCGAAGGTATTGTTGTCTGATATGTGCGGCTCATATTTTGTACCCCAAGGCCAATACTCGAAACTTCCAATTTACCTCCGAGCTTGCGACGACCAGGAGCAACAGTTGTTGCTGTATTTTCCTGTGCAGCTTGAGCGGGATCGGGCAATAAAGATGCGCCTGTAAGTGCCAATACACCTTTAATCAGGCTGCGGCGATTTAGATCCATAGTTGATTGTATATTTTTAGAATTATTCATATTTGCAGTGTGTTAATTTTTAATGCAGATTGCCAGTTGTTACCGCTTTTTCAATCACGTCCATTCGCGCTTTTTTGGGATCACGCTCTCCAACTGCCGAGCCCTCGGATGTAAACTCAAGAAGCTCATTCTTTTTCGGGTTGTAAGCGGGCCATTTAGGTAATCCACTACCATTGGGATCACCTGTTTTAGCAAAATTTGTCCAATATGCATTCATCAGTTTGGCAACCTCCAGATCCTTCGCTGCTACTGGAGCCCCATTTCTGCTAACGGGGTTTCCGAAAACGTAACTGATTTCTGATGCATGGGCTGCACCGTATTTCATAAACTGCTGCATGGCAGGAGATACGTAAGAGAAAAGGTAAATGTAGGCCGGTACTTTTTTAGCCATGTATGCTCTAGCAGTAAATCTGGCTGGTTCTGCCCATACCTTATCTGTGTTTACCATAGAAAGCATTTTTTCCAATTCTGTGTTACCATCAGGATCGTAGGCAGCAGTTGCTTCTGCCTTCATGCTACCGAACAGACTGAGCAATTCATCTTTCGACTTGGCATTAACGAAACCGGCAGGTACTTCTGCACTATTTGAGCCAATGATGATTGGAACAAGTGATTGTCTGCCAGATTTATACGCACTTTGTGCTGTTTCTGTTACTAATTTCCCATCCAGTATCGGACCTGAATAAATTGCCGGGCCTCCCGGGCCATCACTTTCCTGGCCGCTGTCTACAATTTGTGATACAGTAAGAGATCTTAGTTTTTCCAAAGCCGAAGCATCAGTGCCCTGGATTCCATGTTTTTTTGCGAAGTTGATGCCGATAGTTTCTGCAGAGATGGGATAGTATGGATCTGCGCCCTCCTTATCGATTGGTCTACCTGTAAGCACACCATCACGGCCGCCACCAGACTCAATGATTGCTTTTTGAAACAAACCTTTTGCTGATGGAATGGTAAGCAGCGAATGCACAGATACACCACCAGCAGATTCACCAAAAATAGTCACATTATTAGGGTCGCCCCCAAATGCTGCAATGTTTTGTTTAACCCATTTAAGTGCAGCAATCTGATCCATATAAGCATAATTGCCTTTCAAGTCATCTGGCTGCTCACGTGATAATGCCGGGAAAGCAAAAAAGCCAAGTCGGCCCAGCCTGTAATTGATAGTCACCAGTAGTACGTCCTGCTTTGTAAAAGAAGCACCAGAAAAATCCCGTTGTACACCGCTTCCAGCTACAAAACCACCGCCATGTATCCATACCATCACCGGGAGTTTTGCTCCTGCAACGGTATTCGCTGGCTTCCAGATATTTAGAAACAGGCAATCCTCAGAAGAGCTTTTCGAAATCTCCGTTCCATTACGCGGCCAACCCATCTGTGCGCAGTCTGCACCATATTTTGTCGCATCGCGCTCACCTTCCCATGCAGTAAACGGCTGTGGAGGGCGCCAACGGTTAGCACCGACAGGGGCAGCGGCATAAGGAATTCCTTTAAAACTAGAAACATCATCCTCGGTAACTCCACGTAAAGTGCCAGAAGCGGTAATCACGATTGGTGCATTAGTCTTGTTCGGTTGCTGACCATGTGCAGAATATGTTGCAAGCAACATTAGCCCTAAAAATATTCGTTTCATAACTACTGGGTGTTTAATATTTATCTAGTATAAATATCTAATCTTTTATTCATCAGGTTACGATATAGGTTACGGATGTTTCTACCATTTTCACTGATTTAATATCGCTATGAAAATAAATTTCATGATTAACCTCGCCTTTTAAACAAAGTAAATACGCCTTTTAAACAAAACCGAGCTGATTCAGGCATGGTACATTTGAGCATCAAATTAAAAATGTAAATGATGTCAGATAAAAATTTAATTTCCAAGCAGGCTCCTATCGGATCAGGCTTCAATGCAGCCTCTACTTCCGCTGATGTGATCAAAGGTATTGACCTTAAGGGCAAAACAGCCATTGTAACCGGTGGTTATGCCGGCATCGGACTCGAAACAACTAAAACCTTCCTATCGGCGGGTGCGCAGGTCATTGTTCCTGCTCGTGATCTTGAAAAGGCCACTGTCAGCCTTTCAGGACTTGATAATGTTGAGATCGTGCATATGGATCTCATGGATCCATCCACTATCGATGCATTTGCAGATTGGTTTCTCGCTTCAGGCAGGCCGCTGCACCTGCTAATTAATAATGCTGGTATCATGTGGGTGCCATTAAAACGCGATGCCCGCGGTTACGAATCGCAACTATCCACCAATCATCTAGGCCATTTTCAGCTAACCGCACGACTTTGGCCATCTTTAAAACAAGCAAAGGGTGCACGGGTGATCAACGTGTCTTCATGGGGACATCATTTCTCTCCGTTCAATTTTGAAGACCCGAATTTTGAGAACCGGGAGTACGCCACGTTACTCGGCTATGGTCAATCCAAAACAGCGAATATCCTATTTACGCTTGAACTTGACAAAAGGGCGCAGCAATATGATGTGCGTTCCTTTTCCCTACATCCAGGTGCGATCGTTGAAACCGACCTCAAACGGTATCTTACTCAGGAGGAACTGATACGGATTGGTGTATATGATGCAGAAGGTAATGTGTTGCGTGATACTGAAAAAGGTATGAAAACAATTCCGCAGGGAGCTTCTACCACAGTTTGGAGCGCAACTAGCCCGCAGTTAATAGATATGGGCGGGCTTTATTGCGAAAATACGGAGGTTGCTATAGTCGATCGCACAACGAACGATTTTAAAGAACTAAATTCCTTGGTGCTTCCCGGAGGCGTAACGCCTTATGCCATCGATCCGGAAACGGCGGTTAGACTTTGGGACATCAGCGAGCAGCTTACCGGTGTGAAATTTGGAATTAGCTGATACAAATACGAAAGAGCGGACGATATAGCTTCCGTAATTATGGATTCGAATAAGGAATAAAAGAGAAGCCGTTAAGCCTCTCTTTTATTTTTTTAAATTTGAGGCAATAAGACCTACATGAACGAAAAAGATAAAAAGATCACTGCAGATATAGTTCTGGCTTGTATCGAGGAGAAATATTACCAGCGGGAGATACTCATCGAACAGCACGCCATCGTCAGGGTTATCTCTGGCGAAATACGCGTTGCACAGGCCGGCAAAAACTACACTTTTGGCCCGGGCGACATTATCCTGTTTCCTCGAAATACGCTTGCTAACGTAGTCAAATACCCTAAAGATGGAAAGATGTACCAATCTGTACTGATGTATATCAGTGCGGAACGGTTACAGCGCTTTTACGCGAAAAACCCATTTGCAGGAAGGGCTAACCGCGAACTGCATATCCGAACATTTGAACATCATCCCCTGTTCGAGAGTTTTTTTGCTTCACTAATACCTTATCTTGAAATGGAAAGCGGACCGCCGGAAAGTATAATTTCAGTAAAAATGGAAGAGGTTATCACTATCATGCGCTCCATCAAGCCTGAGATGGATGCACTGCTCAGCAATTTTGAGGAACCAGGAAAGCTCAATATGGTCGATTTTATGGAGAGGAACTATATGTTTAATCTTACACTAGACAAATTTGGATACCTGACGGGGCGTAGCCTGACCACTTTTAAAAAGGATTTCAAAGCAGAATTTAATACAACACCGCAAAAATGGCTCACTATGAAACGGTTGCAACTAGCCCACCAGGAGATTAACCAAAAAAAGAGGAAACCGGTCGAAGTGTATTTCGAGGTCGGTTTCGAAAATCTTTCACATTTTTCTTTCGCGTTTAAGAAACAATTCGGCTACTCTCCGACGTCTATACCGGACTAAAGAGGTGTCGAAGAAAACCGGCATTGGCCCAATGTTCGCATTATTTATTAGATTAGCTCTTGCTAAAGATCATAAGTTATAAATGATGAAAGATAACACCGAATCAAAATCGCTTTTTGATCTCTACCAGCAATTCGATCTGCCTGTAGACTGGGTACGGTCTGCCAATGGATTCACTATCCTTAACCTAAAAGATGTTCTTTTTGAACTGCTTTAACGGTCGGCCTTCTTCCGTCCCGAATACTTTCATTCCTGTTTGTAAAAGATGGCGAAGGCCAATATGCAATTGACGAACATTCTTTTCATATTAAACCGTATTCGGTTTACTTTACCAATCCCAGTAACTACCGCACATTTGGCTGGAACCGGATTGAGGAGGTTTACCTGATCACCTTCGACGAAACGTTTTTGAAAGAGTATGTTGGGCCAGCGGTATTTGAAGAATTCCCTTTTTTATTAACTGACACCGTTAGCCCAAAAATTATTGAAGACAAGAACTATAATGCCCTTGAAGATATTTATATGCTGATCAACCGCGAATACAATGGGCATTCGGTCAATAAGCACAAGATAAATGGCAACTTGTTGTCAGTATTGTTGTACAAGATCAAAGAATATTTCTGGCAGGATTACAATCCCATATATGAGGGTAACAGAAGTTCGCAGATCGTAAAAATTAAAGAACAAGTTGAAGGGTGGAGAAAAGTAACCACAGCAGTACATAAGAAAGGCGGTAAAATATTTGCTCAGCTATGGCATGTAGGAAGACTGAGTCATCCCGATTTATTGAAGGGCAAATTAGCTTTTGGCCCCTCGGCGATCAATGGTAAATTTACCTGTTATACAAAAGAGGGTTTTAAAGAAACCATTACTCCACAGGGAATGATTATAGCGGACGTTGAGCAAACTATCAGTGACTTTCAGCATGCGGCTGTCAATGCTATAGAGGCAGGTTTTGATGGTGTAGAAATCCATGCAGCTAATGGCTATCTGTTTCACCAGTTTTTTGCTAAATGTGCTAATGTACGCACAGACAGATATGGTGGCTCTATCGCAAATAGATTGCGTTTCCTTTTTGAAGTTTTAGATGCTATAACAGATAAAATCGGAGATGCTAAGGTTGCTGTTAGAATTGCACCCTCTTTAGATCAGACATTTGGTATTGTGCTGGATGATGAGTCTGAAGCCCTGTATGATAGCCTTGCAGGTAAATTGAATGACTATCAACTCGCTTATTTACATATTTCCGGATTCACACAATCTTCAGTGGAAGATCCGATGCATTTAGTCCTTGAGACGGCTAAACATTTCCGTTCGATTTATAAAGGAACTTTAATGGTTAATAAAGGCTTCGATGCAAATACTGCTAATCAGGTGATTTTAGATGGGATTGCAGCTTCAGTCTCTTTTGGGGAAGTCTATATCGGCAATCCGAATCTGGTAGAAAGGTTTGCGGTCAATGCACAGCTCAATTGCAACGACAGAACTACTTATTACAGCGGTGATGCAAAAGGTTTTACGAACTATAGTTTTTTATAGTTTATAGCGAACGGAGAGCTTTTTAATCCTTTCATAGTTTGTTCTGTCATTGCAGGTTCAACATCTAAATTAAAAACAAGATTTATCTACGTTAGCATGTTAATGAACTTCTTAATTTAGGATACTTTTCGAAACTCCTGTGGTGTCAGTCCAGTCCGCTGTTTAAAAAGTCTTGTGAAGTGCTGCTGATATTTGAAACCTAGTTCGCTGGCAATTTGATTTATAGATTTACCGGGGTCGAATATTTTTTCTTTTGCTGCATCTATTAATTTAAAATGGATATAATCAAGAGCAGTACTACCTGTTTCTTTTTTTATCAGATCACCAAAATAATTTGGTGATAAATGCAACTGTTCAGCACAGTAAGCCACGCTTGGCAAACCAAAAGTCTTTGCGCTATCTGATTTAAAATAGTCATTCAGTAAATTCTCAAAACGAACCAGAATATCTTTATTGACATTTGTTCGTGTAAGAAACTGACGGTCATAAAAACGCATGCAATAGTTCAGGAATAATTCAATATTTGAGACAATAAGCGTTTTACTATGTTTGTCTATATTCTGATCAATTTCAGCGGCAATTTTCTTCAAACTCTCAATAATTGTTTTTCGTTCTTTTTTTGATACATGTAAAGCTTCATTCACCTCATAGTTGAAGAAAGTGTAGTCTTTAATGGTTCTCCCTAAGTGTGTTCCCATAATTAACTCTGGATGAAACACCAGAGCGTACCCAGACGGTTTGGTAGCCACACCATTGCTGTCAATACCATAAATTTGCCCTGGTGACACGAAAACCAATGTTCCGTCTTCATAATCATAAGGCTGACAGCCATAAGTCATATTGCCGCATTTGATGTTTTTTAGAAATATTGCATACAAGCCAATGTATCGTCTAAAATGCTGAATGGATGGAACTTCATTAAAATTGATTACACTCACTAAGGGATGGAGCGTATCTACACCAACATAATTGTTATAATGCTGTACAGTATCTATTCTTTCTATTTCTTCCATATCTTGATGTCTTCATACAAACTTACTATACCTTAGGTAGCATAAATCTCATTTGAATCAAAATCAGTAAAACTGGTAAATCAATCCGTATCCTGTATAAACCTAATGTCGGCAATACCAACGAGCTTTGCAGTATAAATTATGATCAAAGAAAACGACATTTTAGAAAGGCTGAAGTCTGGCGGGGTAATCAGTCTAGATGAAAGTACGACTATCTTCCCTCCGTTTTATACTAACTTTGGTAAGTTCATCAATATAGGTAAAGATGTCTTTATCAACTATGCCTGCTCTTTTCTTGATATGGGTGGCATTACTATTGGGGATGGTGCATTAATTGGGCCTGGAGTAAATCTTGTTACCGAAAACCATCCTTTAGATCCAGATCACAGAAGTAAATTAGTAACTAAACCTATCATAAATAAACGTAAAGAATGTCCACGTGGCTAAAGCCAGTAAGTGATGAGGAATTCAATGAAATAAATAAATAGTAAAATAGGAGAGACATGTGTAAAATCAAATTTTTCGAATGTGTACTTTGTTTCATTTAATTATAGGTGGAGCGCGCATAAATGCACAAACTAAGACCAGTATTGATAGGCTGAATCCAGGGCAACAGCAGTTAGTAATTATCTCCGCGCTTACTGCAACCGGAGATTTGGCAAACCTCAAAATTCAGCTTCATACCGCGCTTGATGCAGGCCTTTCTATTAATGAGGTAAAAGAAGTGTTAGTGCAACTGTATGCTTATTGCGGTTTCCCAAGGAGCCTCAATGCGATAAGTACATTTATGAATGTACTTGAAGAGCGGAAAGCGAAGGGCATTGATGATAAACAAGGCAAAAAGATAATCATGAGTAATATTACAACTGATAAATATGAAAAGGGCAGAAAAACGCTGGAAAAGCTGACGGGGACACCACAGGTTAAACCTGCGCCAGGTTTTGGAGAGTTTGCCCCCAGGATAGATGCTTTTTTAAAAGAGCATTTGTTTGCAGATATTTTTGATAGTGATGTGCTCACTTATCAGCAAAGGGAATTTGCAACCATATCTGCACTGGCTGCAATGGCAGGTGTAGAAGGACAACTTCAGTCCCATATTAAAATCGGGATGCATACAGGTATATCGAAAGATCAGTTAGCGAAGGTTGCAGAATTAATAGAAAAACATGTGAATAGCGCACAAGCCAACGTTTTAAATAAAATGATAAATAAACCTATCCTACCAATAATTGCGCCCGATATGATGGTTCGCATCTCTGAAATTGAGATTGTACCCGAGTATCTGGAAGAATATAAATCCATTTTAAAAGAAGAATCTGCAGAGTCGGTGAAAATTGAGCCAGGTGTAATATCACTTTTTGCTATGTATCAAAAGGAGAACCCGCTCCAGGTGAGAATAGTCGAGATCTACGCCAACAAAGAAGCATACCAATCGCATTTGAAAACTCCGCATTTCCAGCATTATAAAACCTCAACTTTAAAAATGGTTAAATCTTTAAAGCTCGTTGATATGACAGATGTTGATAGACAAACTATGCTGGACATTTTTAGAAAATTAGATTAAGCAAATTCTATGCACGAAGTTTTACTGAGGTTGGCCCACCGATCAATGGAGATATAGCCATCAATAATCCTTACTTTTAAAGCCTGCCTGATAGCCGCCTGGCACATCTTATCACTCCATTTTCGTTTTAAAGCTTCTCATTTCGCTTTAATCCCTCTCCAGCATTAACTTAATCGTCACCTTCATAAATTGCATTCTAAGATAGATTATCGCAATAAATAGAATAACAAATATGAAAAAAGCAATTTTCGGAGTATTACTAATTCTCCTAAGCATGCAGGCGGCCTTTGCTCAAAATGCCACAACTGAACAAACAATTCTGGATCTTTCTAAAGCCAAATGGCAATGGATGGCGGAAAAGAATATAGAAAAACTGACTCCATTATTTCACGATAAGGCAAAATTTGTACATATGAGCGGAACATGGAAAAAAGCGGAAGAATTGGATATTATCAAAACCGGAAGCATTTGGTATAAAAAGGCTGATGTACATGATACCGCAATAGAGGTGGTGGGTAATACCGCTGTAGTATGGAGTCGTATTACGCTTACGGCAGTGGTGCGTGGCAGCGATGCGGTAACTGAATTCACCGTAACTGAAGTATTTACTGAAGTTGGTAAAGACTGGAAATTGCTGGCATTAACTTTTAGTAGCGTACGGGACACACATAAAATCAAAAAATAATACCCGGTAGAACAGTTGACCTTTTGTAGATCCTGTAGATTCGTTTTGAGGGCATTCTTTTTCGTTTTAATCCTGTCTTAAACCTAGTTTCAGCCTGTTTTTCTGATCATTGTAATATGGAGAACAGGCATGATGACAGTGAGGAAAATCTGCTTTCTGCCATTGCAAGCGGGGATCAGTCAGCTTTCGTCAAACTATTTAATGGTTATTATATTCAAGTTGGTAATGAAATGTTTCGCATAACCGGGTCATTAGACTTAGCAGAGCGGACGGTTCAAGATGCATTCGTAATGGTTTGGTTGCAAAGAGAAATGCTGGTAAATATTAAAGAATGCTGGGGATATCTGCTTGCCATTTCTAGTCGCATCGCACTGGCTGCGATAACAGAACAAAAGAGGAGACGGGAAGGATTAACCGAAGACACTTCAGCGCATCCTTTAGCAGTTAGCCGGGAGTTGATAAAGCAGGCAGTTGAGCAGCTTCCTTCTCTTCAGAAACAGATTTATATAATGACCAGTTCGCGGCGCTTAAGCGTGCGGGAGATTGGAGCTTTGCTTGATATCACCCCAGATCAGGTAAAAAAGATAATGTACAACGGGCTCCGGTCAGTCCGCATGCAACTCTCTGCATACATGTCACCTTGTGTTGCGGTGGTGTTGACTTCGGTACTTGTGTTAGGGGATTAAAGAAACAATCAGTCTATGGAACAGATCAAAACAGTAGCAACCCCGTTAACCCGGGTTACCGTATTAGATGCGCTAAGAGGATTTTCATTACTAGGCGTAATATTAATGCATATGCTGCAGCACTACAGTATTTCCCCGGGTTCAGGTTCCCTGGAGACGAAACCTTTATTTCCTTATTCTGACGAGGTAATCGGTTGGATCGGACAAAATATAATCTCGGGTAAATTCATCAATGTATTTGCTTTTTTATTTGGTTTGAGCTTTTTCATCCAGATGGATAGAGCAGCGCGAAAAGGTATAGACTTTAGAAAGCGGTTTGTTTGGAGAATGGTGATTTTGCTTGCTATTGGGCAGATTGGCAATATGTTTTATAGTGGCGAGATTATCTCACTCTATGCTGTTTATGGTGTCTTGTTAGTAATTCTATACAATGTGAGAGGCTGGATCTTAATGCTTATATTTTCACTTATTTTAATAGGTACACCGCGTGTCCTGCAAGTCAGTTATGATAAAATGGTTAAAACAGAACAATCCGGCATAAGAGCGGGCACTGGTGCAGCTACTCATAAGCAGGTTTACCGAATGCCTGTAAAACAAGAAAAACCATCATTTATAAATTCAGTGAAACATAATTTTACTGCAGGCTTACAAAGCAAACTCAATTATCAATTTGGCATGTTTGGAAGGGGATATCTAACATTTGCCCTTTTCATTCTTGGTTTAGTTGTGGGGCGTACAGGTTTCTTTGAGAAAGTTAATGTATCTGCAAAAAGAAATCTAATACTTTTTGCAGCCTTTGTACTTGTTTATGCTGTTGCAGTTACGGTGATCAGTCTATCCACACCGGCGAATCTTTTTGCATTGCTGAGATCAGGTGAACCTATTCCATTGTCTTTATTATTTATCATGGCTTTAAATGATATAGCTACTGTGGCATTATCTTGTACATTAGTAATGGGATTCATTATGTTATATAAAACTAAGCGCTTTGGGGAATATCTGGATATGCTATCCCCGTATGGGCGTATGGGATTGACCAATTACGAAGTACAAAGTGTTATTGGATGTTTCATGTTTTCGATGTGGTCATTTGGTTCTTTTTTTGGCAGGATGGGTGCTACAGAATTGTTCGTAACAGGAATTTTAATATATATTATCCAGCTTCTATTTAGCAGATACTGGCTTAAACTATACTTATATGGTCCTTTAGAATGGCTTTGGCGTTCAGCGACGTATCGCGAATTGCAGCCATTCCGAAAACGGGATAATATATAGCAGAAATTTCTGATACCTTAAAACTTTAATTAAGGGAACGGACTTATCCCCAATCTTAGCTTACTTCAGTAACAGATTTGCTGGTATGGTAAGCTTTCGTTTTAATCTTGATTTTTTCGCTTTAATAGGTATACATTATTTTTTGAAAAAGTAAGATTGTACTTTTGCCCCTATAGATATACTAATCGTTTTTAAAATTAAGGAATAGATTGCTAAGGAAATTCAATATGTACCAGTTGCTTATCATAAGCATGGTATCGGCGTTATTCGTTTTATATCCAGATCTAACTTGGTTACCCTTTGAGTTAGCAGGCCTCATCAAATCAGAATGGATAAAACAATTCGTGTTTTTCCTATTTCGATATGCTTTTTTTGCGGGGCTGATTTTTCTCTTAGTAAAAGCCAACCTACAAAACTTTGCTACGCCGTCTTTTAAAAAGCGTTTGCTTTATAGCAGCCTTATTGCCATAGTTTGTTATGTTATTTATGGGGGAATTTCATTTTTGGTATTTACCAAAATCCGGCATTATGGTAGCTTATTGCTGTTTCAGTGCTTTGTAGTTTCCATATTGAGTTCCTTAATTGGACATATCGTTATTCTTTATACGGAGAAACAGAAAAAGGAGCAGCAGATCGAGGCATTAAAGGTCCAAAATCTACAGAGCCGTTACGATGCCTTAACAAACCAGATCAATCCTCATTTCTTTTTTAACTCACTTAATGGTTTAACTTCCCTGATCAGGAAAAAAGATGATGAAATCACATTAAGCTATGTAGATAAGCTTTCAGATGTTTTTCGGTACATTCTGCAAAGCGATAAAAAAGGACTTGTTGCTTTGAGTGACGAGCTGGCCTTTGTAAATTCTTTTCGGTATATGATGGAAGTGCGTTTTGCCAATAAACTGAAGTATAATATCGGGACTGATAAAACAGTGTTATCTTATACCTTGCCCGTACTCTCTATACTTCCTATTCTTGATAACATCGTGGTCCACAATAGGATTGATAGTGATCATAAAATGGTAGTTGATATCCATATCAACGATGAAAACGAATTGGTGGTCTCCAATCCAATCTATCCTAAACTAGCTGCGCCGGTTACGAATGGTACAGGCCTTAAAAATTTAGAAAGCCGTTTCGTGTTGTTGATGGACAAGCAGATCAAAATTGAGAATGATGGAAATGTGTTCACTGTTTATTTGCCACTTAAATAAAAGTTTATGAATGTGCTGATTGTGGAAGATGAAACTGCTGCTTATGAGAGCATGGTAGAAATTTTGAGAGAGATTGATCCCACTATACTGATAGCAGGAAATACAGAAAGTGTTAGCCAGACAGTTAATTGGCTCAATACCAACACAGCACCTGATTTAATATTAATGGATATCCATTTATCTGATGGTTCTGCGTTTCTAATCTTTGACTATATCGAGGTCGAAGTACCCATAATTTTTACAACGGCTTATGACGAATATGCAATAGAAGCATTTAAAGTGAATAGTATCGACTATTTATTGAAGCCAGTAAAGACAAGCGAACTTCAGCGCGCACTGCATAAATTCGGCAAATGGTCGCCTGCAGAAATTGTAACCTATTTATCGAAGATGGGTAAATTGACCTCAGCAAGCCATTATAATGATAAACTGTTAGTTCCGGTTAAAGATAAATTAATACCTGTAGCGGTGCGGCAGGTTTCCTATTTTTATACCACCGAGAAAAACACTTCTGTGTGTTTAGTGGATGGAAATATGTTCACTTATTTCCGGACTTTAGATCAGATCTTCTCGTCTTTAAATCCTGCTAATTTTTACCGCGCCAATAAACAATACATCGTTGCCCGTAATAGCGTGAAAAATATAACGATTTGGTTTGATAGCCGACTGCTAATCACACTAGACACAGAGGTGCCAGAGCCTATTTACATTAGCAAAAATAAAGCGGCTGATTTTAAAGCCTGGATCGTTAACGGATAAAAAATAGATTGTTTTATTTTCCGATTCGTTATCAGTCTGCTTTTTTTCGCTTTAATCAGTAGCTACATATAGGTTCAATGCCATTTCCTGATAATTGTACGATAGGATATTAAAATATTTTTATGCAAGCAACTATCAAACACGAAATCCAAAACAATAGAATTACGGTTACCGATGCCATGCATACCCACAGTGATCTGGGTTATTATGAGATGCGGTACCCACAGGTAAGGGTAATTGATTTTGCAAAGGGACAAGTAACAAACAGTTCCCGGTTCCACTTAGGAAGCTACTGCATTTTGATCTCGCCCCTTGATAATTTACAGGGAACAATGTCAATTATTGCACCTGGAAAAGTTATTTATGAACGGACTAAAACTTTGCTCTGTAAACCAAAAACACAAGCTTTGGTTTTTCATCCAGACCTCCTACACAATCCTGTGGCAGGCATACCTGAAGGTGCTTTCCTAGATTATAATGCTGATCAATCTTTGGTTTTATCGCCAGTAGAATATCAATTCGCCCTCAATTGCTTTTCTAATATCCAAACCGAACTGGACCATTGCCGGGACAAGCATAGCAAGCGGTTAATTGTCTCCAATATTCAACTGTTCCTCAGCTATTGTGAACGTTTTTACAGCCGTCAACTAATTACTACGGCTGTAAATAAAAATCATGATGTCTTACAGCGGTTCAATATACTGTTAAGCCGATATTTTTCATCTGAAAACCCTTACCAACTCGGAATCCCTTCTGTTGCTTACTGTGCAGAAAAACTCAACTTATCAGCTAACTACTTTGGCAGTCTCATCAAAAAAGAAACCGGTAAAACAGCACAAGATTACATCAGGGATACATTAGTAGAAAAAGCAAAATATAGAATTATCAATACACATAAAACAATCAATGAAATTGCCTATGAGTTCGGTTTTAAGTATCCACAGCATTTTTCCCGTTTTTTTCGAAGGGTGGTCGGGCAAAATCCAAATCAATACAGAAACCTAAACTTGAATTAATAAAAGTTATTCTTTTTTCATTTTTACTTCTCTCCTTAAATGTGAAAATGTGAGCTGGGCCATTCTCCATTTGCCATTTTCTTTAAGGTAAACTTCTGTGACCATAAAAGGGTTTATCACCTCGTTGCCTCCAACGACAGCCAGCAGGTCAATATCGTTCAGAAGAATGGCCGTATTACCAAAAATATTCACTGCAGCTGAATAGATTTCTGCCTTTTTATACCAGATATTCCCGCTTTTAATTACGTCCAACTCTCGGGTTTTACCCCATTTTCCACCCATATGAACAAACATAGCTTTTTCCACGAACAGATTATTTAACGTGTCAACTTTTTTATCCGCCATCCAAAGCCACTTTGCTTTTGAAAGGTCAAGGATTTCCTGTTCAGCTCTTGTAGGTGGGGCAGGTGTCGTTTCTGTTGTTTGTGCAACTGACAACTGTACAGTTGTAATAAATAAAAAGAGTCCTAAGATCGATTTTTTCATAATTGTAGTTATTAGCTTAATATTTGTTATAAGCAGTTGATTACTACAAAAGTCTGACCTTTTATTCGTCTGGATATGATACAGATTACTGGATTATCTACCATAATTACTCATGTTGGTACAAACTGGATATTGAGGTTGTTGGACAGCATAAGTTTGTCAATTCTATTTAATCAGGACTTATGGATAATTGTCGATCTTTCCAATACTGATCTGCGGGGATCAAGGAGAATGAGCTATTGATTCCTATGTTGTGTTTTTAAAACAAGGTATATAGCTCTTATACAGGGAAAATTTACAACGGTAAAGTTTCCTTGTATAAGATACTTTTCATAACACATTATTTGCAAGATCAAATTATAAATCTTATAAACAGGAATGGTGCACAGATGAATCAAAATTACAATGGGAACTGAACAGATTTAGTTACTTTGATGGAAAGTAATTTGAACGATGTAAGCACCATGCCTACTTTTAATGAGGAATGGTTTAAGATTTACAATCCTTGCTCAATGAAGATTTAATAAAAAATATCAGATCTGGATTTTTAAAAATATTTCTGTTGATATCATATTCTGAAGATTGAAGTTCTTCGATCGCTGTATATGTGATTGGTATTTTTTGCTTTTTACTTGCTGATTTTATTTCGGTTGATGTTTTTTGTATGTTGCTGCTTTCCCTATTATGCTGCACTGGAATGTGGGATTGATGATAATTATTATTAATGTTTTTTTTTAATTCAATTGGGTTCCATCGGTTTTTTAGCGTTTCGTGGCAATAAAAAGATAGAGTATCGCGATCATCAATAATTAATAACGCTCTTATATGTTCCCATTGAACGGCTCCAGCTAATTCTATTATTTTTTCTTGTTCATCGGGCGCAAACCGTTTGGCAAATCTTATACAGTCTCTAATTTGATCAAGATTGAAAAGCCTGCCAAATTGTTCTTCCATTTGTATACTTAACTTGTTAACCATTTCTTGCTCATTTGTAAACTGAAAAGTATCAAACAGTCGTATTATTTCAGTTCCAATGTCCCAAAGAAAAAAATTGAAACGTATATTTAAGAGATTATTGCATCTAAATTGGAAATCAAGCACTTTGCTATTTAATGTTAAAATTATTTCTTTGGGTTTCGCTGGATATCTCTTCACTTACTAGATTAATTTTATCCGCTTGTGGTGCAAGCAGAGTTTGCAGTTTATCTAAGTCTTCATTATGAAATACTTTCCTGTAAATCCTGGGAGGTCTGGAAATGAGCAATTCAAAAAAAGGATTATTAATGTCTACTAACGTTAATCCTATCTTTTCAAAAAGCTTTTCAGCGATTCTTTTTTTTAGCTGTTCTGGAGCAAGTGATTCTTCATGGATAAGCTTCGCATAAAAAATCCATGCTTTGTCACTTTCAAGAGGAAAAAAAATAGGAATGTATTCCCAGCTTACGTATGATGAGATATGCACCAGGACTGTCGCAGAACATTTTATGTTAAACTGCTTCATTGAGATCAAATCCTTGTAGCTAAAATATTCACTGAACTTAACACTTAAGGTCCCTAATATTTTCTTAAGCGAAATTTGACTTTCTTTTGGTACGCCATTCTGACTTATATTAGCATTTAAAATGTATAAGCTATCTTCCCGCTGTATATTTAAATTATTGTATAACAGCACTAATTCCTCCATCTGCCATCAATATTGATCCTACGATAAAACTCGCTCTTTCAGATGCAACAAAACATACAATTTCAGCAATTTCGTCTGGCTCAGCTGTCCTCTTGATTGGCGCCAGTTTTCCGTGCTCTGCCAAAATATCACGGCCGTTTGCTTGGTGTTCATTAATAATATCCGTTACAACATCACCTACTCCTATAGCATTTACACGAATTCCATGTTCTATACCCTCTAACGCGGCTGTTCTTGTTAGTTGTGCCAATGCGCCTTTTGATGCGCTGTAAGCTGAAATTGTTGGAAAAGTGAAATAGCAGGCATATGAACCAATATTAACAATAGCTCCGCTTCTATTTGGAATCATTGCCTTCAAAGCTTCTTTAGAATGCAGAAATGCCCCTGTAACATTGGTTGCTAAAATTAAATTCCACTCTTCCAATGTAGTATCCACCACTAATTTATTAATGATACGGCCTGCATTATTTACTAAAATATCTAGTTTTCCAAAATGTTTTATGGCAAGGTCAACAACTATTTTGGCAGTATGTTCATTGGTAACATCTCCAACAAGTGTTATCATTCCAGGAAATTCTTCAGCCATATCTTTTACAGCCGGATTATAATCTTCAGCTATAACACTTACACCACGTGCATAAAGGAGTGCTGCTGTAGCCCTGCCTATACCACTGGCTGCTCCAGTAACAATTGCTACTTTTCCATCTAATTCATTTGTTATAATGTTGTTTTTCATATTGTGTATATTAATTTTATGAAAACAAAGGTATTGGCTTATTGAAATCTGGGTTAGGTTAATTCAAACACATATTAGCAAATAACAAACATGTACTACAAAATGAACAATTTGTATTGTAAACTTGTATTACTATAAAGTTGACTGTACTACTAAGAATTAATAGATAGTTGAAGATGTTATGCAGGAAAGTGAAGATTTTAAAGAATTTTACAAAAGCCGAGATATAGCTGTTCCAGAACAATCATCGTCTAACAGTTCACACTTTAATGTGTTTTCTTTGAAAGACAATGGATTCCCCGCTAATTCTCCAGCCGTTTATAGCAAAAGAAGTTTTTATAAGATTAGCTTGATAAGAGGCACTAACCGTTGCCATTATGCAGGTAGAAGTATAGAAATGTCAGGATCTACCCTAATGTTTTTCAATCCTAATATCCCATATACATGGGAGGCATTATCTGATGAAACTGGTTATTTTTGCATTTTCAAAGAAGCTTTTTTTTCAGAAGGATTACGTGGAAATTTGAAAGATCTGCCAATGTATGCAATTGACAGTAAACCAAGTTATAGCTTAAACGCAGAACAGGATCGGGAAGTAAGCCTTATTTTCGAAAAAATGATCAGCGAGGTAAAATCAGATTACTATCTGAAATATGATCTCTTACGTTCCTACCTGACAGAAATCCTTCATTTTGCAATGAAAATGGAGCCTGCTGAATTATTGTATCACAATTCAGACGCTAATGGACGTATAACCTCCGTATTTAATGAATTACTCGATAGACAGTTCCCGATTGAAACTCCTGCCCATAAGTTTAAATTAAGGTCCGCTAAAGACTTTGCACAAGCCTTGTCTATCCATGTGAATCATTTAAATAGGGCCGTAAAGCAAACCACAGGAAAAACTACAACGTATCACATTACACAAAGGTTAATTGCAGAGGCTAAATACTTACTTAAGCATTCACAATGGAATATTTCTGAAATCGGTTATTGCCTTGGTTTTGACGAACCAGCTCACTTTTATAATTTTTTCAGAAAACGAACGAAGATGTCTCCATCAAATTTTAGAGAAGATATAGCAAGTACCAATAACCTCTAACACAACCAGAGTTTCAAATAAAAATCCTCATTTTTACTTTATAATGTCACTGTTTGCCACCTCAAATAGTTGATTTTAAATAGTTTGCAGCTTGTTTTTGTTTAGTTTTATCAGTGTTGTTGCCACCTATCTGCCACTTGTCAATTAAGGGTTTCTGTGTTATTCTTGCATCCTAATCACCTGTCATTTAGACGCTGGCCCTAGCTGATTGATAGTGTTTTGCTTCTGGTTTTGTAGTGGTTTAGTTCGCTGTTGGACCATGATTGAAGCAGGGTTGGAACAGGGTTGGAGCACGGTTGGAACAGCCGTGGCTGCTCCAACCGTGCTCCAACCCTGTTCCAAAGGTGTCCCAATGGTATTCCAACACAGGTGCGTAACCGGTTTAGGAGTATACTTGGGTATTAATAAACCGCATCATAAACAAGAAAAAAGTGGTATTTAAATAAAAATTTAAAGTTATGGCAAGTTCAAAAAAAGGTTCCGATGGATTCACCGGCAAAACAGGTAGGACAGTGGTATACCTGCTCAATGGAAAAATCGGTCAGGCGGTAATCGCCAAATGGAGACAATTAACAGCGGGTAGAAGCAAGCCACGCAAATCAACAAAAAGAGCTAGCGAAGAGCAGCTTACCATTTGAATAAATTCTCCACCAAGGTTGGTGATTACAGATTTAACAAGGTCTCTCTTTCTTGATCTTTTCCCTATGTTGCATACCCCATTTGGTCATTGCTTCAACAAGTTCCTCAAGGGTTTGGCTATAGGGTAAAAGTTCATATTCAATCGTCACCGGATAACCCGATGTTACCTTCTTAACAATA